>PJTT01000125.1_pt1 | contig 128010 bp, 108 predicted proteins | sample 1512261 | NCBI WGS metagenome assembly PJTT01 (sample SAMN08177685, study PRJNA422409) | Soil metagenome, whole genome shotgun sequencing project. | isolation source: Soil (2) enriched on wood chips | place: USA: Madison | collected 2015-01-15 | reverse complement strand
TACCTTAGCCAAACAAAAACTGCTGGATCAAGTGAGTCCAGCAGCCTAATTAATTTAATCTGTATCCCTTTTGAAAATTTAAAAATTAGCCCCTGACTGTACGATCAAGTACTAACTATTACAGATAAAACCGACAGGGGCTAAAAAAAATAATTTACTCCTTTCTGATACAAAATTAAAAAAGAGGTTGCACAATGCAACCTCTTTATACGGAACTCACTTCCGACTATTCTAAAGCCCACCGAATAGCCTGTTCAACCGGAGCATAATCATCAGTAGCATCTGAAATGGATAACTCTCCTTTCAACAGCAACGGCGGTTGTGCCATAAATTTAGGAACGCTTCCATTGTGTGGTTGAGCTGAATGAACCAAAAACGGATGACATAAATATATCGTACCTGCTTTACCCGTTGCATATACTTCTTTTCTTTCGGGCAGGTCGTTTAACTTGCCTGCAAGTTCCATAAAAGAAAGACCCCAATCATCTTCTTTAGCTAAAAGCCCGGCAACATCAATGTGAGAACCTTGATAAATAACTGTTGGTGCATCATTTTCGCTAACATCCGAATACAATACCAGCATTAATAAGGCTCTTCCTTTTGACTTGAGATTGGCACGCCATTCAAAATAATTATTAGGATCATTTCCAGGAAAACTTACATCTACGTGTTTACCTGTATCATTGGGTTTCTGAACGGATGGAAACCTGACTGGAAATGTCCCTACACTTTGACAAGGCATCCATCTATCTTTACCAATCAATTGGTCAAAAATTAAATGCATTTTTTTGCTGTTTAGCGACTCCACAAATGGTTGTTGCGTGTACATGCCCAACCGTATAACAGGCTCAGTCCAAGTGGAGGGATTAGATCTATCGCAAGGAAGGTCATTCCATAAAATATCTAAAGCCGCATCTGCAATTTCTTGGGAAAATGCATTTTCAATGCGAACAAAACCATTACGAACAAACTGCTCTATTTCCTTTTTACTTAGCATTTCTGACATAATTTCGAGATAAAACTAATATATGGAACAACTATAGTTTGTTGACCAAATTAGTTTAGGTTATTAATAAAATTTTACAAATAGAAAACCACGCTACGTAGAAAGTACACAGCGCATTGCTTAAGAATTAAGCTAGAAAAGGATTTTATAACATTACAGTCATTCTCATCCAACAAATATAATTAATTTCTCTGTGCGCTACAAAGCATTTACTTAAGTACTTTAAATTCGGGTCATTCCTGATACGCTCCAATTGAGCATCGATGAACTGTACAATATCAGATTTTATCTGCTTAAAATTACTTTCAATTTCCTGCTTCACCTCATCCTTACCCTGCTCATTTTCAAAAGAGAGGATTTGCGGTATCTTCTGATAGGCTTGAAGGCTACTTTTTCAGTATCGACCACAATTTCTGCGTGAAATATCTTCTCCCCATACGCTCCTCAAAGTTATCCGGTACTGAACCGACAAATATACCTTGGATCAAAGTTGAAATTTTCGGAGCAGGTGTCAGAATATCCAACTGAGTTAATATGGAAGTTGATTTATCAGTGCGGTTGATGGTCATATTTTTCACTTCTGCAATCCTTTACCGAAACGCTCCGAAAGGCTCTTAGCCATCTATCCAACTACCTGACCACTTAAAATGGTACCGACGGTATTCTGAATTACCTTGTTCTCTTTGTCACTCTAATCACGCGTTAATTGGCTTAAATCCTTAAAGCCCAGGCAAACAGGTACTTTATTACTTCGAGCCGTTGCGATGAAATGGTCCAGTGCCCTGAAATAAAGTGCAGGCAGCTCATCTATGATAACTAAACTCTTTAATTGTCCTTTTTGGTTGATGAGTTTTATAATCCTGGAATTGTACAAAACCAAAGCTGCAGAGTAAATATTTTAACGGTCAGGGATTGTTACCTACACATAAAATCTTAGGCTGTTCGGATTGTTGATATAGAGCGTGGTCGCCAGTCATTACCCAATATTTGTGGGCGTATCATTCTGTAGAAGGGAATTTTTGCCGGGGCTTCAAATGGCAATATCAGCACTTTTTTACAAATAAATTCTGAATTGTGGCATTTTGCTACTTTGGCTTTTAGCTAAATTTTAATTTCGTCCTAAAATTTCCATCCGTATATAAACGGTAATCACAAAATAATTTTAGCTTCGATCGTCTCTTTAACGTTTTTTGTTTGATGCAACTATTTAAACAAAACAAATTCTAAAACAGCAACGGACATTTCACGAGCAATTAATTTTTATGAAACATTATTGTATATCAAAATTGAAACAATGAATGTTGAAGGAATGCACCAGATCACTTTGAGCCGACAAAAGTTTATCAAAAGGCTCTTTTTGAAGCAGGTATTCCCTATACTCAATTGAACGCCGAAGAGATTCAATACGAGTTCGCACAACTTACAAAACCTGGAGCAGATTTTAGTATAATGCCAACAGTGAAATACGAAGAAACTTTTAAGAATGGAAAAATCATAAAACAATGAAACATAAAAATGATCATACCGATGCACTACTCTTAACAGAAGGACAAGGACGCACTTACAACTGCGGGAAAATGACTGCCGTTTTTAAGGCTGACGAAAATGAAACAGCAAATAAATACAGTGTTTCCGAATGGTGGCTGGAACCTAATTCTGACGGACCAGGAGCTCATTCACATGAAGACAATGACGAAATATTTTATGGACTAGAAGGAACTACATCTTTCTTAGTCGGGGATCAATGGGTAGATGTAGAGAAAGGAACTTTTCTTAGAATACCGGCAAAAACAATCCACGATTTCGCGAATAAAACAGACAGAAAAGCAGGTGTGCTAAATTTCTTCATTCCGGGTGGCTTCGAACGGAATATGCCCGAAATTGTAAAATGGTTTAAAGAAAATCCAAAATTGTGACGAATATATCAAAAGCCATTTTAGAAGGCAACACCTCGCAATCAGTGAAAAATAGAGTTATTGGTGATATATTATCCACAGAAATCACAAAGTATTTGCCCGAAGGCGAACATATGACATAGACATCCAGTCTGGTTTTTTAGAAGCAATCCTATAACAGGCCATAGTAAGGAGAAAATGGGGCTGCGTCTGATGTTCTGGAGCGTGGCAGACTTGGATAAGAAAAATTAAGTGTTCAGGCGAAAAATTTAAAAATGCTTTCATCTTCTATAATTCGGTAAAAGAAATCGACACCGAAGATTTAAAACATTAAATTGGAAAAATCCATAGAAATTCAATGGGATTACAAGAACATTGTAAAACGAAAAAGGATTTTTAGAACAGTTAAAATAAACAATGCTATTAAGGCTAACATGCAGCATAAGAAAAAATATTTTTGCTAAATACCATTATTCAAAATTCATTACCTAACAATTTTATTAACCTTGATAAATAATATAATGCAAACAAAACATCAAACAAAGTATCAGACCATTGTAAACGCTGATTTGGAAAAAGTTTGGAATGCCTTAATAAATCCTGAAATGGTTAAACAATATTTTTTTGGTTCAAGTCAGGAAACTACATGGGAAATAGGAACGCCAATACTTTGGACCGGAGATTATGAAGGAAAACAGTATGTCGACAAAGGCATTGTTTTAGAATTTGTGCCTAAAGAACAGGTTTCTTACAGCTATTTGAGTAGCTGGGCAGGATTGGAGGATATAGAAGACAATTACTTATTGGTTACTTATTTAGTGAAATCCACTCAAAACGGTACTGAGCTTACTATCACGCAGTCAAATTACGATGAAGAAAAGGCTTCGCACTCGAATGAAAACTGGGCCATTGTAATCGATGGACTGAAAAAACTTGTAGAATAGTAAATAAAAAATGCAATGGACTATAATAATACTCAAAACGTTCTTCAGTTATTTTTAAAGCATCTTTCAGAGCGAAATTTATCAGAATTAGTGAAGCTTTTTTCTGATAGTATTGATTGGTATATACCAGGAGATCAAACCAAAGCTCCGTGGCTAGGTAAAAGGAACAGCAGACAACAAATTGCTGAATTTTACGAAATGCTATGGCAGCAAACCGAACCTATATCTGTCGCCATTGATCACATTTATATTGACGAGAACAAAGCTGTAATAGCCGGGGCATTCTCAACCAAAATGCTTGCAACAAATAAGATAACTGACTCTTTGTTTTTTATTCAGTTGTTAGTGGAAAACGACTTAATCATGCAATTCAGATTGCTTGAAGATACTTTGGCGGTTGCACAATCATTGAAAATAGAATAAATAAGTATAATTAAAAAAAACGGATTGACCTTATGTCAGGATCGATCCGTTGATTCCATTCGTTTATTCCAAAAAACTTAGTCAACACCTAATTGCATTTTCGCAGCATGTAGATGCGTTTCATCTTGCGTTTCGAGTGCAAAATAGCCATACGCTAACGGCGCTGCAGCAGCTCGTTCAACTGCTTGCTCGAAGAGTTTATTCCATACTACTCCTCCTTGTTTTTCATACTCCAAGATTAATGATTGAAGGCTCTCTTCACCGAAGACAGTAACTTGTCCTGAAAAATCTTGAGCTATATCACTGACTTGTGCCGTTGACCAGTCGATAACCCCACCTACTTCTCCATTGGAATGTGTTAGAACATGCCCTGCATACAAATCACTGTGAATAAATTTTGTAAAATTGGGCCAAAGCGCATCGTTATCTAACCAATGACGGTATCGTTTTTCCAATTCAATGCTTATTCCAAGTTCTGATTTCACAAGATGTAATCGTTCCGAAATCTCATTTCTAATTTGCTCTGGTGTTGAAATTTTCAACGCACTCCGTTGAACTTCTTCCATAGGAATTGAATGTATTTCTACCAAAACCTTTGCTAAAGAAGGAATGTAGCGTTCGTTATCTTTATCCATATTCCAGGAGACCTCATACGTTTCAGCATCATAAACCAGTGCAGGTTTACCATCTAATAAAGGATAGGCTACCAGTTCTTCATTAGCTATACGCCAATCAGGAACTTGTACCGAAAGGTATTTCGACACCAATTGAAGAATTCGTTTCTCATTCGCAATCTGTTCGCCTATGTCTGCTCTTCTTGGGATACGCAACAACCACTTTGTGTCATCCTTATCTGTTGCAAAGCCAACCATGAAGTCAATTCCCATCTCATTAAAACTCATTTCATCCGAAAGAAATAAACCATTTCGCTCCGCCAATTTTTGAATATCTTTATTTTTCATTTTTTAAACATTTTTGATTTTGCCTAATTGCATTAAGTTGCGGGTGCCAAACGAGAGAAAGCCCACAATAATGGCCAAACAACCGCTTATGATAAACATAATATTTACACCAATCAATTCTGCAATCAGACCTGTGAATAATAAACCGATTACACTTGGCAACACTGCCAAACTATAATAAAGGGAAAATACCCTTCCTAATTTTTCAGGACTCACAACTGTCTGTACTATTGTTGTAAAACAGCCGCTGAAAATGGATAAACTGATACCTCCAATAGCAGTAGCCAGTACAAAACCGACAAACCAATTTGCAGGCAACGCACCGCTCAGAATAAATGTAAGACCCAATAATACATACATTATATTCACAGCTGCCACTTTTGAAGCTTTCAATTTGAAAGTACTCAAGATGGCTCCACCAATAAGCATACCTACGCCCCAAACCACTTCTACAACTCCCATCTCCCATTTTCCACCGTTATAATGCCCTGTAGTAAGCAACGGAAACATAATGGCCGCAGGCATTATAACAAAGGTTATCGCCATTGCATAAAGAAAAAGATAACGCAAACCTTTGTTCTTTGAAACAGTTTGAAAGCCTTCCGAAAAATCTGTAGCAATGGAATGTAAAGACGATTTTGATTTCGTCACCACATTGGGAATTTTCACCATAACCAGTGAAAGAATAGCCAGCAATGCTCCAATCAGATCCAAGTACACTATTTTTGAAATGGGAAGGTAAGCAATGGCTAATGTGCCAATGGCTGGACCACCAATATTACAAACCGAATGCAACGCCTGATTAATTCCTGCCACCTTAATCAATTCATTTTGGGGTACAATCAGCGGAGCAATCGCTTGTAGTGCAGGAGCGTGAAAAGCATTACCAACTGAGCGTAATCCCAATAGAATGTAAATCCATATGAGATTAACGTTTTCATTTTGTAGAACGACGATTAACACAAGAGCACAGAAAGCTATAAAAGCATCCGAAAAAATCATAACGTATTTACGATTGAGCCGGTCAACATATACCCCTGCAATTAAACCTATCAATGCTTGGGGCAACATTGCTGCTACTCCTGCGTAGGCTAAAACTTCGGCTGACTTGTACTCCAGACTAAGCCATATAACAATAGCAAACTGAACAGCATAACTTGTAAGCATTGAAGCAAACTGTCCGGCCCATATAAACATATAGGTCTTAAACCATTTACGGTTTTCCATAAAAATTTGATTAAATTATACAACAAAATAATAGTGGTATAATACATTGAGTACTATACTAAAAAAGTGGGTTTGAAGAGAATAACCCTAATTATTTAATCCAAGGCTTTGCCACGTGTTGTATATTTTATTGAAGTGAATCCACGAAGATATAAAATTTCTGTAAATGGAAACTTTAACCTTCGACTTCACGTCATAGCTGAATTTTAAAGGAAAAAAAGGAATTTATGAATAGAAAAGGCGCTTACTTATGCGAATAACATTCTTAAAAAGGTCTGATTTGTATTCTTATGCTGCTTCTTGCTTTTTTCATTTTGTTAGCAAAATCCTGTTCCATGTAATCTTGGCCTTGGGCTTCGCGAAGCCCAAGCCCTCAATCAAGTTCTATCATGAAATAACATATAGCCAATTGAGCCTATTATTCTTCTGACACGAGCCTCCCACTTCACCAAACCAGTTTAGATTTTAAAACAACCTTAGTCGATGAGGGAACTAGACTGCAATATTGATCTAAGATTTTTGCTTATACTCTTGGGTTATAAAGGTTGGGCCGTTCTAATTAATATTCATCCTTATGGATAACATGCCTTGTAATAAAAGCGTTATTATCCGCTTTTAAAAGTAATGATGAAAAGCACACATAAGTAAATAGGGTACGGTTATAATATCTCTAATTACTTTTTTGCTGGTTATATATTACCCGGGCATTACCGCAATACAATCTATCTCTACTTTAATATCCTTGCCCAATACCGACTGAACGGTTGTACGTGCCGGCTTGGTTCCTGGGAAAAATCGTTGATACACACTGTTGTATCGGTCGAAGTCGTTCCAGTCTTTTAAGTGAGCTGTACATTTTACAACATCCTCCATTTTTGCCCCGGCCGCTTCAACTATGGCCTGTATATTTTGCAGCGTACGTTCCGTTTCTTCTTCAATAGTTCCTAAAACAAACTGCGAGGTTTTAAAATCTACCGAAGCTTGTCCGCTCACAAATAAAAACCCGTTGGCGATGATCCCGTCTGAAAAAATTCCGGTTACAAAACCTGCCTGTCTTTCCGGATGAACTACACTTTTCATATTTCTGTTTTAATTTTTAAAAATCTTATATTACTTTTTCACTGATATTAAAATTCCATTGGCCACTGCGCGCTCCGCCCCATCCGAAGGGCGATTGGTTATTTGCCCGTTTACGGTCATACACGATGAACCTCCGCCGTCCAGGTTTACACCAAAGTGAGCGCCTAATGCTTTTAGAATATCGCCTGCCTGGCCGGTTGTGGCTCCCACCGAATAGTTAGCCTGTCGCCCATCAATGACTACCAGATAAAATTTCGAGCTATCCCGGGAGTACCCAACCGCAGTGCGTGGATGTATATCATTAAACGGATTTAATACTATCCCATTTTCTAGCACAGCGGCCTGATACCCGATAATATTCGGAAGCGGATCGCTTATGATTTTATCGTTTAACTTAACATCTGTTCTGATACCTATTTTATCACCGGTCTTAAGTGTGCTAAGAAAGGCTTGCGAAGTATTACCCGAAGCCGCACCATTTCCTACCAGAACAGCTCCCTGGTCGCTAAAATCTTTCCCCTTATAAGGAGCCTGCGCCGGTATAGCTGTTTCGATGCCATGCTCTACGGCTGTAACGGTAAAGGTCATCCGGCCATTCATTCTCCAGCCGCCTTCCGGCTGAGAGAGGGACACCATGGTACTGGTATAAGGCGACCAGGCGAACGGTGCCTGGGTAGCATAGGCGCTTGCCAGGCTATTAAACAAAACCAATCCTCCCTGTGTGCTATACCCATTTACCTCACTTAAATGAAAACTGCTATTCGCCGCGTACACCTCACCCGAAAAAGCAACATTTCCATGGGCGGGTTTTGAATTGCCACCCATTACCAGCCCATTTAACCAAACGTTAGGCGTTTGTACCAGCATACCATTAGTAGCTTCCATTCCATGAGGCCGGTTATCAATATAAGCATAACCAGAATTGTTGGTAGCCGGCAGTAAATAATAATCGCCATTAATAACTACCAAAGGCTTTCTGCCTTGCGCCCCGTATTCTATTGTTTTCCTGTTATGCACCACTGTAGGTCGCTCCCTGTTTACCTGTCTTGAGGGCAGCGCCGACCATACTTCCAGTTTGTTATCCTTTACGGAAAGGTCTACTTCAATCATATTTACCACTAATCCTTTGCCCAATGTGCCCGCTTCATTTACAAAATCAGGCAGGCTAAACTTCAGCCATTTTACGCCTTCAGAAAGCTGGCTATAATCGATCGTGTCGGCAGTATGAACCGTTCCACTTACCGGCACTAAAAGGGTATGATTGACTGTAACCAGAACACTATGCTCCAAACCGCCACCACGTACGGTTACCCTGGTAGTGCCGGCCGATAGCGCGGTAAGCCATCCCTCAGGTGAAATCGTAGCGATTTTAGGATTCTCTACCGCCCAGGTAAAAGAAACATTACCTGCATTGGCAGGAAACGGTTGGGCTACAAGGCTTTTGGTAGCCCCCACATGCAAACGGAGGTCCTGAGGTGTTACCACGATTGAAGTGAGCTTTCCGAATTCGCCCGCCTCCTGTTTGCAGGCTGTAATAAAGAGTGACAATAATAATCCCCAGGTGAACAATTTCTTCATAGCATACTTTTTATATTATTGATACGTTCTTATTAAAAGGTTACCTCGCACCAGGTGAATGGCTTTTCAGCCTGGGCATTCGCAATACATTCTGTATATTTCTCTTTCCCATTCATTGCATTTATCATCTCTATATTGATCCGTATAGGCTTGCGATCGTTTTTCTGCAATACATTAAAAGGAACGGCCAATTCCAAACTATAACCAGCACCCGTCCTTGCAACCTGCGCTTTCAAACCCGTTACCTTTTTGCTGATCCATTTACCATCCTGCCCTTCAAATAGTTGTACAATACCCTTATTGCTGCACGCTATTTTGTAAATACCCTTGCCTGGCTGAACTGAGCTTTTATTAAAAACATCCAGGTAGATATTTACGCCATCCCCAGCTTCAAATAAACCTGCGGTGCTATCAGCGTTTGAAACTTTTACGCCGAAGTAAACAAATCGATCGTTATGCTGAACAGCGGCCCTTAACTGGCTATATCCTTTGTGTCCGATAAAAACAGGCATTTCCGCCATCCATTCATTCACGCTCAGTTTGCCGTCCACCACTATCGAGCACTTCTCTGAAACCAGTTTTGGTATGATCTTTCCAAGAATCAGCCATGCGGCAATGGGCCCGCCATCAAAATTGCTGGCGGCAGTTGCCGCAACCGTTTTTTCATCCCATATTGATATAGAATTCCATTTAGCTTCTTTATGAAGCGGAACAGGAAACGGCTGCGTAATTGTTCCAAAGCCCCTGCCCTGCTTATCGCCGATAGCTACTTCCATAGTAGATTGTTCCCAGTTTGAGGTTCTGCCCCTCGTTGTTTGATAAGAAAGCATCACTTCTCCCGAGGGTAACTTTGCTAAATAAGGCGCTCCTGCATAAACAGAGTCGGGCAGCGGCAGGTCCAGTGCATACTCCCGAAGCGAACTGCTGCCGTCTACGCTTTTATTCCACGGGTTGGTTAGCGGAGTTCGAACAATATAAGGCTTAAAGGGATCGGTCTTATTATCTTCTATTGCTACCAGAATTTCATCATCAATCAAAAGCGGTACAGGCATCCCATCCCTTCTCTGTTTTCGAAAACTAACTGTTTGCGGAGCCAACCAGGTTTTACCATTATCATTCGATTTCAGCACACTTATTTCCTGCTCATCGGAAGTAGTATAAGGGGCTTCATTAGCAAAGTACAGATGCAACTGGCCAGCGGGCAATTGAAGGAAAGCCGGTTCCCAACATCCATCCCGGAAAGATCGGCCCGCCTCAAAAATCACTTCAGGTTGGGTCCAGGTGCCACCTTTATCGCTGCTTTTAGTAATGGCAATTGAGAAAGGAGCTATACCATCCTTCTGCGGGCGGTAATTGCAGGCTGCCATCCACAGGCCATTAGCAAGTTCAATAATTTCTGTATTGGAAATATGTATACGAACGGCTTGGGTGTCTGCAGCATTTACAGAGAAAGTTTTGAAAATTTTTACAGGATCACTCCAGGTAACACCATTATCCAGACTCTGTATCATTTCTCCATCCCCCTCTGCTTCATACACCGAAACTATCCGCCCATCCTTTAACCTTTTTACCCTGGGGTAACCCGCGTAGGCCAGTGCCCGCTCATTACGGGGAGCCAGGCGCTGTAGCGAACTATAATCCCAGGCAATGCGAACACCCTGAACCGGACGGTTATAAAGGCGATCCCTGCCTGGCTGTGCACTGATAATGTTACCAGCCAAGAGCAAGACTGTAACACTCAAACAAAACCGAATCCACGGCAATGCTGGTAAAGATTTAACGGCTATCATTACATTTATAAGTTGATGGGTTGTTTGGCTTGTATTTTACATTTTCACGTATCCACCCTCATCTGGGCGCTGGCATGGCCAAAACGGCGTCTTTGTAAATCACATTGAACCTGAAGACGTGATCCTTCCATCCTGTAGGCGTCCATACGTTTTTTTGATCGGGCCACCATAGTGAAGGCCGTTTTAAATTGGGTGCTACTACATACTTTTCCGTTTGGCTATAACTCTGTATCGCAAGAAATAAAAAAGCGATCAAAAAGCAACTTCGCATAACTGCTGTTTATAATATCTGTGAGTTTTTCAGACTAATTATTCCTCCCAATGGCTTACTTGATAAGGTTTGTAGGGCAACAGGGTAAGTAAAGCATAACAGAGTTTTAAACCGCCTTCATTAACACTTAAGATTTCAATAGTACAATTGGTTGGCCCACCCCATATTTCTTACCGTTTACGGACACCTGTTTTAAGCCACTTGCCGGAGGTATATGTATCACTATTCTCTTTGGCTGATGTAGGGCGAACTGGGTTTCAAGCTTAAGGACTAGCGTTGCCTTGTCAACAGATTTCTTAAAGTAGACACTAACAGGACCGTAATTGGTGGGCATCTTTTCAAACACCGTTTCTTCATTTTCAACAATCCATGCCAGAGGGCATAGCCGCAGTATATGAAGTTCGCCGGTAACGATATGCTCATCAATAACCGCCAAACGTGTGAGGTAAAATGCCAATGGTGTGGCGAACAGATTACCCTGGATTCCATGCCGGTGCTCACAGGAAATATAAGTATTTTGAGATAAGGCCCCCATATACAGACTGTACATGCCTTCCAGGAACTTCTCGCGGTTGTTAAGCTGCCAGGAGTGAAAAACATTCCAGCTGTAACAAGGTTCGCAGGTAGATATTTCATGTATTAAGAAAGGTCGCCAAAGTGCGTGAGGAACCGGCGGCCACAGTTTTTGATTGGGACCGTTCCTGAAAAAAGCTACCGTATCTTTCATGAATTCATGATCAGCATCCATCAGACCCGCCCACACCAGTGCCATTGGACCTGTATCCAGGTAAAAGGCATCTGAAAAAATATGATAAGGCTGTGGTTTATCTGACATCACAGTTGGCGGCTTAAAACGCTTTCGACCCTCGTCATCTGTCCAATACTGGCCCTTTTTCGTAAGCGTTGTATAGGCTTCTGTGAATGTTTTTTTGAACGTTGCCGCAAACGTTTCGAATTCCTGCGCCCTGGCATGTTTTATTTTTTGTAATAATGTAACAGCCGTGGTAAGCCCTTTATAGTTCCATACCAGGTTCCATAATGCCTGCATGGGGATTTCTTCGTCTGTGGCTACCCCCGGCGGTAACAAACCCTTTACCCCATCGTGATTGGTTTTGCCACACATGTCTTTGATAAAATCACAGGCTTTCACGATCGAGTCCGTCCATTCCTCAATAAATACTTTATCTGCCGTTAGCAAGGCATGTGTTGCTGCCTGATGCAGCACAGCGCCGTGATCTGTTAACCAGTCGATAGCCGTAAGATTTTTAGGGGTGCTGTAATAACCCGGATGCAGCTCATAAGCCGGCCCCGGAGGTTTAACGGAGCCCTGATTCTTCCTGAACAATTGTAAATAGCGTCCGGTAGCCTCGTGATACCCCAACATATCCAGGAACATATGCGAAACCATTGAAGTGGGTGTGGTCCATAAATTATCATAACCCCAGGACCCGGATAATGCGGTATACTCGTTGGTTTTATAGTCTTTTTCTGCAATAATTTCAGCAAACTTTAAGCTTTGCGTAATTACTTTGCTGATATGCTTTTCGGGTACATGAACCCTTGCCGCCGTCGCAGGCCTGTACGCCCAAAAACGATCGCTTTCAGCAAGTGCCGCATCATAGCCCAGGTCCAGCTCGCTATTAAGTTCGGTTTCTGATACAGGTAGTATCGGCAACAACAGATTGACAGCATCGCCTACCTTTGCTTTCAACTGAGTTATTATACTGAAAACCCCCTGCTGTACTTCATTAAAAGAAAAGTCGTGACCCTTTGAGCTAAAAGCAGCCAACCTGAGCTTTCCGTCCGGCTCTTTTATCTGAATACCTTTAGCTACTCCTTTAGATAAGGCAGACTCACTTAATTTAGCAGGATAAGCTGCAACAGCGGGATTTATATCGACGGCCACGGCATACTCGAAATGATCATGATGGTCATAATAGTTTTTACTTAGCTGAATGCAAACAGGATACTGATCGGGGTGCCGTTGCTCATCTACATAAATAACAGAAATACGCATCCAGGCAAACAGCGGATCGATACTGCTATCGGGATCCTTACCTCCTTTAACATGTGCAAAAATTTCTTTACGAATTACCAAACCATCCTGCAATGGGAAGTCGGTGTATAAAACCGGCGTTTCATGTGCCTCATTCCATCCCTGTATGCCCACACCACCATCTAGTTTCCATACAGAAATTCTTTCCCTGGGAAGCGGTACAGCCTTGCCGCTTTTAGAAGGGCGTACAGATACCAGGAAATCTTTCCCAACAAAGGGTACTGCATTCTTTCTTGGTGATAACCAGCTACCATTTGGATCGGCAATAACATCTCCATTATACAATACATTAAAACGGAAATAATGATTTTTCCATCCTATTGGCGTCCATACATTTTTTTGCTCGGGCCACCAGAGCTTAGCTAGGTTTAGATTTGCCTCAACGCCGCTTGCAACAGGTCCATGTACCTTTGCTGTTTGGGGCATTAAATCACCCGACGCCATTGAGTTGCCGGCCTCTGTTTCATTTGCCAGCATCGTACCGGGCACCAACATGGAAGCAGAAACGGTACCGATAGCATTGCGCAAAAACTTTCTTCTCGAATTTGAATTGGTATCACTGTTATTCATGAATCATTATTTGTTCTAAAGAAAAATAGTATCAGTTGCTTTATATAGTTTGTTGTTCACACTCACTTTTTTAAAAGGACCGGGAGGAATATGAAGTTGTACCTTTCCCGGTTTCCTTACCCAGGAGCCTTTAAAAGAAACCAGTAGCGTGTTTTCGTCCTGCGACTTCTTTATCTTTAAATCAACTACGCCGTATTTCGTTGGCATATTTTCAAAAACAGTTTCTTCTTTAGAGGAAAGCCAGGCTTGCGGGCAAATCCTCAGCAAATGCAACGCATCGTTTTCAACCTCATCATCTATCATCGCTAAACGCATCATTGTAAAAGCCAGGGGTGTGGCGAACATGGTTCCCTGTATGCCATGCCTGTGCTCGCAGGAAATAAAAGTTTGTTGAGAAGTGGCACCCAATAGTAAGCTGTAAAGACCTTCTAAAAAGTGTTTACGATCATTCAATTGCCAGGAATGAAATACATTCCAGCTGTATACCGGTTCGCAGGTTGAAATTTCCCTGTTTAAAAACGGGCGACATAGGGGATTAAACCTGGTTCCATAAAAATTACTGTTAGGGCCATTGCGGAAAAAATCCAGTACCGCGGTCATTACCGGATCTTTCGCATCCATTAATCCCGCCCATACTAATACCAGTGGACCGGTATCCAAATAAAATGCATCTGTAAAGCTATGTTGCGGTGTAGGTTTTAAGGTTAAATTGGTGGGAGGTTTAGGTCGTACCTTTCCGTTTGCATCTATCCAGGTAGGCCCGATTGCCACCAACTCGCGATAGGCTTTCAAAAATGTTTCTTTGAACTTTTTTGAAAATGCCCGGAATTCTGCCGCACGCGGATGTGCGACAAACTCGAGAAAATCAGTTGCAGAGCTAAGACCTTTATAATTCCAGGCTATAATCCAAATGGCCTGTACCGGAAATATCTCATCAGTAGCAGTGCCCGGAGGAAGCAGGCCTTTTACGCCTTCAAAATTGGTTTTAGCGCTCATATCCTTGAGAAAATCACAGGCCTTCACTATCGATTCTGTCCAGTTAGCTATAAATACTTTGTCCCCGGAAAGAAGTGCATGTGTACTGGCCTGATGCAGAATAGCCCCATGATCGGTAAGCCAGTCAAAGGCAGTTAATGTTTTGGGCGTACTATAGTAGCCTGGATGTAAGTCGTAGGCAGCACCTGGCGGTTTTACGGAACCCTGATTCTGGCGAAACAACTCTAACCGTTTTCCAACAGATTCATGATAACCCAAAGGAGTTAAAAACATATGACTGGTCATAGAAGTAGGCGTACTCCATAAATTGTCGTATCCCCAGGAGCCAGACAGAAACGTGTACTGGCCATTTACGTAGTCTTTCTCAGCAATGATTTCGGCAAATTTGATGCTGTGCGAAAGCCACCGGTTCACATACTCTTCAGGAACATGTATTTTGGCGGCAGTGGAAGGTTTTTGTTTCCAATAAGGTTCTGCAGCATTCAGTGCGCCTTCAAAACCCAGTACTTGTTGTGTGTTTACTTCATGGAGCGCCTCTGATAGCATGGGCACCAGCACTTCTACTTTATCACCCACTACCGGGTTCAAATCTATACGCAGATTATACATTCCTGAATCTACAGGACTTAAGGTGATGTTACGATTGTTGTTGGTGGGTAATACCACCAGCCTCACTTTATTATCAGGCTCCAGCAAACGATATCCCCTGGCACTTTTCTCTGTGAAACTTTGTATTGAAAGTTTGCGGGAATAGGCAGCTCTTTTAGGATCAATGTCAACCGTAATACCATCCTCCTGCAGATATCTTTCTACATGCGTATAATAAACGCCACTTAAACGGGTAGCTACAGGGATTATACTTTTGAACCGGCTGCTGTCTACTTTAATTACCGAAAGCCGGATCCAGGCATATAGCGGCTCGATGCCTGTTACCACATCTTTGCTGCCCTTTACATTAGCGAATATTTCCTTCCTCACTACTACTCCTTCCTGTAAAGGAAAATCAGTGTATAATACAGGCGTTTCCCTGTCTTTCCTAAAGCCTTGTATACCACGGCCACCATCTGTTCGCCATACCGGTGTGAGTTCTTTCGGCAGCAGCGGCAGCGTGGAGGGAGGCAGGGGGATAAAAGACAACATAAAATCCTGACCTAGAAATTTACGGGAATGCTGACGCATAGGCGCCCAGTTGGGCGCAGGTTCAACTATTACAGCTCCATTATACAAAACGTTGAAACGAAAATAATGATCTTTCCAGCCAACAGGCGTCCATATATTGCGTTGATCGGGCCACCAGTTTTTGGCCATCTTCACATCCGGCTCACCGGCATTACTTCGAGCCTGGCTGTAGAATGGCTCTGTGTGTTGATCGGGATACAGATGCTGGGCATAACTGAAATTGCAGGAAACCAGGAACAAAAAAATACTCGATACGCTTAACTTCAAAATCATTATTAGTTTTATTTAGGAATGGCGCCCCTTACACTTCTTTGTTATTCAGCATCAACACAAGTTGTAAAATGCTAATACGGTAAGGCCGTTCATTTTTCTCTGTTGTAAAAACAACGAACCAACTGCAGCATTAACGCAATGCTGGTTCGTCTATTTTCAGCTAACCAAATAGTACATCACATTTGTAATTGGGGAACCGGTAAGCTTCCACACTATTTCAATGCCCAAAAGCCTATAGGGTTAAATTTGTATTGATAAACTGCATTTGAATCATCAATGGCCAACAGGTTATCTCCAAAAGCAACAATCCGGCTATACATATCCCATCCACTACCTACCTGCCTTCTGGGTGAAACGGAACCGCCGGCCGTTACGGGATACTCCCACATATCGCCTGCTGCATCAATACAAAGCAGTGTATTTTTATAAGGAATTATCTGTGTAAAAGAATGCCAACCAGTACCGAGGCTTGAGAAAGTTCCAAAATTGTAATTATTGTCTAGTGGATATCGACGTATTTCACCGCCCGGGAAGCGACAAAGCAGATTTCCCTGGTAAGGAATAATGAGGTCAAATACCTGGAATCCTCCGGAGAACCAACCACTCACCAAACCATTTATGGTACCATTTTGTGATACCGAATAGCTGTTTAAAAACCCATTGTTACCTCCGGTCCAGCTACCCCATCGTACAATCCATCGGTCTGCAAAAGGCATCACCAAATCAAAAGCATCCCAGCCCGTGTTAATAACACTTCCCGCTCCAAACTGGTCTTCATCTGGCTGGTAGGGGTATAAACGAATAGCACCCGCCTGGCTCTGCGTTATAAGGTTGTTATAATATTTGAATATGGATGTAAGTTTCCCTCCCTCCAGTTGCAGTATTTTTTGGGCAGGTATATTTCCTGGCTCAAAAGAACCAGATATAACAAAATAAATAGTGCTCATTTTGGGGTGAAGTGCTGTACCGTCGCTAACACTGGCAATGCGTACCGGCAGCAGATAGGGTGTAAAGGCGTTGATAAAGCCCTGCGACTTTACTTTAATATGGATGGATGATGATTGAGGCTGCCCGCTGGCAATAAGCGCTTCTTTGGTATCAAATGCATAACTACCCTCCGGCATCACCTGATAATTCGTACCCTTTTCGGCATTAAAGGCTGCAGCCAGTTCTGGTGCAAACTCCACACCTACCTTAACATCATGTGCCGGATTATCCAAACCTCCGTAAAATACACTTAGTGATAATGTTTGCTCTACCTCCCGCATAAAAATATTTTTTAAATTGGGACTTTGGCTGGCCTGTGGAATATATAAGTTGGTATATTTTTCTTTATCCAGCACATCTATTACCTCCTTCATACAACCACTTAAAGTAAGCAGCAGGAGTAAAACACCAGTGAAGGTGCCATATTTGTGAATTTTATGTTTCATCTGTATAATTTATTTTTTTAATGATCAGATGCCCGCTGACGGCGATTTTTTGTAAACTGATTTATTGCCATTGTGGATTTTGAACCAGATTATTGTTCTTATTGATTTCCGATTGATAAATAGGCCACAAATAATGCTTAGGTGCTGTAAATATGCGCGTTTCAACTCTTGTTCGCCTGTAAAAAGCATTGTCCTGAAGCGAGGTACCTTCCTGTATATTCAAACCATGCACATCGCCGTTGTCAACAACCTGTGCCAGTTTCCACCGGCGTAAATCAAAATAGCGATGGGTTTCAAAAGCCAGTTCAATACGTCTTTCGCGCCTGACACGGTCACGCATCTGCTCTTTTGAAAGGCCCTGTGGCAGGGCAGGCATGCCGGCCCTTTGCCTGATCAGGTTCATATATTTGTACACGTCTGCTACCGGGCCCTGGTACTCGTTCAGCGCCTCGGCATAGTTTAGGTATTGTTCTCCCAAGCGAAAGAATACCCAGGTTTTTAAGGCTCCTCTACTGGCCGGCACATCAACATCAGGATTTGAAAATTTCTTAATCAGATACCCCGTGCTCGTATAGTTTTGCCCACCGGCTCCTCGACCGTCTAAGCCGGTTCTCCAAAATTGTAATTGCTTACCGGCCCATATAGAACCACTGAAATGAATATGGGCATAAAACCGGGGGTCTCTCTTCGCATACATGTTGTGAACGCCGGCGGGATGATAACCTTTAGGATGTGCCGTTGCCGTAAACCCGGCCTCGCTATATCCGGATGCCGGATTGATAATAGGAGAATTATCTGCATTATATCCCAATATCGGTTGTACTCCATTTTCCATTTCGTAATCGTCCACAATTTCCTGCAACGGACAGTAGCCCGAAAAACCACCATGGCTCAAAGGGCCAGCGGCTCTTTCAAAAAGCAGACTTACACTAAGATTTCTGGCTAAGAATATTTCGGGGTTGTTGTTTACTAAAAACAGGTCCTGGGCGGCTTTGGCCGGATCGGTATTATTCTGCTGAAATATTTGATATCCGCCTGCTTCCGTCTGGTCAATACAATCTTTGGCCGCCGTATAAGCTTTCTGCCATTTTTCGTTGTCTGAAGAAGCCGGGAACAAAACGGTACCCTCACTATCGGCGAAACCAGCATAATCTGGGTTTCCATTCCATAGGGGGCTCGCCGCATACAGTAAAACCCTGGATTTGAGCGCCAGTGCTGCGGCTTTTGTAATTCGGCCATACTCCCTGTTGGCAGCAACTTTAACGGGTAAATTAGCTGCTGCTTTGTCACATTCGCTTACAACAAAGTCAATACATTTTTCCAGCGGCTGCCTTCGCAACGCATTGAAATCATCTGCCAGTACAAACGTTTTATCTGCAATAGGTATGGGGCCATACACCCGCATCAACAAAAAATGATAAAATGCCCTGAGAAAAGTAGCTTCTCCCACCCAGCGTTTTCTTTCGTTTTCTGTAAATACCGGCGGAGCCAGTGGTACTTTATCTACATTATCTAAAAAGATATTAGACTTTCTTATGCCTTCGTACATAAAGCCCCAGATATCTGTGCCAATATTAGAAGGCCCCCAGGCGCCGGTTGCCATTTGATGAGAAAACGCATAGGACCAGGTGATATTCATTTCGTCTGTTGCCGCAATAAAGGGATTTCTGCCTCCGGCATCGCTCATATTGTACTCTTCCGGTAGATTGAAATATACGGATGTTAAAAAATTTTCAGCATAGCGGTGCTGACTAAAAACATCATCAATCGTCAAATCTTCATCCGGCATTTTTTCCAGGAAATTCTTTTGACAGGCACTCAATGTGATCAATAAAATGCCTGTAGCTATAAATAATATTTTATTCATAATAAGCCTGATTTTAAGATTAAAATGTAATTTGTAACCCTACGTTAACAGATCGCTGAATAGGATAGTTACCTGTACCATCGTCAGATTCAGGATCAATAAATTTGAGTTTATCCCAGGTATACAAATTAATTCCGTTAACAAATGCTCTTATTCCTTTAAACCTGATTCTATTTATAAATGCTTCAGGCAAACTATAACCTACTTCTGCATTTCTTAAGCGCAGGTAGCTGGCATCTCTCATCCATATGGTTGATCGTTGAAAGTTATTAGGGCTGTAAGAATCACTCACAGCTGGATATTCGGCATTAGGGGTTTGCGGTGTCCATCTGTTATCGAAATATTCCCTTACAATATTGTTGGAGCCTAAACCATCACTAAAGGGATACATGGATGGGCCTTCCAGGAAAATACTTGTTCTTGTGGCACCTGTAAAAAACATGCTCATATCAATGCCTTTGTACGACACAGTGCCACCCAAGCCAAACATAATTTCGGGTGTGCGCGGATGACCGATAAAAACACGGTCATAAGTATCAATAACGCCATCCCCGTTCACATCACGATACTTTACATCGCCCGGCCTTACAACGGTACTGAAAGTTTGAACAGGCGAGTTATTGATATCTTCCTGGTCTTTAAAAAGTCCAATAGCGATTAAACCTGCTGGTTGGTCAACAGGAATAGATTGCCCCCTTGCGTCCTGGTAAGGGAACAGGGAAACCGGCATATCATTTTCAATAATTTTATTGCGCGCGTAAGTAAAGTTACCTCTGAAAGAATAGAACCATCCGGAAGTTGTTGTATTTTTAAACTCTAACAAGGCATCTAAACCCTTGTTGTCCATTTTGCCCAAATTGGCGTAAGGAATCGTCCAGGGGTAAATGCCACTTATTAACGGAATGGTTTGCCGCTGCATTAAAATACCATCTCTTCTTTCTTTAAATCCATCCAATTGTAAGGTAAGTTTGCCTGCCAACATTTCAATATCCAGGCCCAGGTTCGCTTTGGTAGCTACTTCCCATGTTACATCCGGGTTGCCAATTTTTGACTCATCAAACCCTTGAAAAAACTGTTGATTATCTCCGAAATAATAGGATTGACCGCCGCGATTCACCGTGGTTAAAAACAAAAAGCGTTCGCCACCTATCTGGTCATTACCAACCTTACCGTAAGATCCTCTGATCTTGAAACTATTTACGAACCAGTCGCCCCAGAACTTTTCATTGGAAATAACCCAACCTGCTGATACCGATGGGAAATAACCGAAGCGCCTGCCCTTAGGAAAGTTTTCAGACCCGTTATATCCCATATTCGTTTCTAAAAGATACTTATTCTGGTAACTATAACTTACTCTACCCGCTAAACCCAGTCGTCTTGCCGGCAGGTTCCCAATAGAAGTGCCCGCCATCAGATTTACGAAATCTCTTTGATTGTATAAAATGAGGCCGGCTACATTGTGCCCGTTAAAATTTCGGTTATAGTTTATAGTAGCTTCGGTATATATTGCCCTATTAGCTACATTAGAAGGTACATACCCCATGGGCTGCTCATCACGCATAAGCTGATATTTTTCTTCTCCTGTCACTTCATCTATACCCTGGTAGCGTTTTACCTGAAAATATTTTTGCCGTGTAGCCTGGTTAAAAGAGTAGTAGTCGTAGGCAAACCTGCCCCCTACCGACAAACCACGCGTAACTAAATCAGATAAATCCCAGGCTGCGCCAAACGTACCCTGCAGCGTATTTCGAAAATAGCTCATATAGCCCGATCTGGTTGCAATACCATAAGGATGATAGCCTACATAACTGGGCACCCCGCCTAAACTACCATCCGGATTAAATATGGGATAGTCGATGGGTGATGTTTTTTTAACAGCAGTAAAAAGATCCAGTGAAGTATTACCCGGGTAGTTTTGCTGGTGAATAATGCCCCCTAAACTCAAATCAATTTTTAAATTCTTTGATAGATTGATATCCACATTTGAACGGAAATTATACCGTTTCATATTTGCATTGGTATTAAAAGCATTAAGGTTATCCTGCTTGTAGATACCGTCCTGACTAGTGTAACCCACGTTGGTAAAGTAGCGTACTACATCGTTTCCTCCCGTTACACTTAAATTTGAAATATGTTGAAATGTGTTGCGCTTTAATACTACATTAGCCCAATCAACATCCGGATATAGATAAGGGTCGGATCCGTCGGCAAATTTTTGTAGTTCCTCATCAGAGAAAGAACGCGGCCGGCCTACATTGGTTAAGCCCTCGTTAATCAGACTTGCGTACTCAAAACCATTGATATAGTCTGGCATTCGTAAAGTACTCAGCATGGCTGTTTCTGACCGCAATATGATTTTAGGCCGGCCTACAGTGCCTTTCTTTGTGGTGATCATTATTACGCCGTTTGCTCCACGTACACCAAAAACAGCGGTAGCAGAAGCGTCCTTAAGTATAGAAAAGCTCTCCACTTCCTGCGCATTTATATTATTGAGATCCCGCTCTACACCATCAACCAGCACTAAAGGAGCCCGGCTTCCCCAGGTGCCGAATCCCCTTATAAATACCTGGGCAGCATCACCACCCGGCAGTCCAGAAGATTGCCTGGTAATAATACCCGGTATTTTACCACTAATGGCATTGGATAGCGAAGGAGTGGAAAACTGTTCAATTTCCTTTGTTGAAATGGAAGATACGGCACCTGTAACCGTTAGCTTTTTTTGGGTACCAAAACCCACTACCACCACTTCATTCATTTTCGACTGCTCGGCATCTTCTATCAAAGTAAAAATCTTTTCCCGGTCGGTTCCTGCTAAAAGGCGCAGTGGCATATAACCCTGGTAACTAATTATTAAAGAATCCTGAGGATTGGCAATCTCCAACATAAATTTCCCATCAATATCTGTTGAGGTTCCCAGGCTGGTGTTTTTTAAAAGAACTGATGCTCCGGTCAATGGCTTGTTTTGCGGGTCTACCACAACACCTCTTAAAACGTGTTGCGCCGCTACCTGAACATGAGCCATAAACAGTATTAATAATACAATACAACATCTTTTACAGACGCCGCCAATTGCGCTGTATTTCTTCTCTATCTTACCGGATAGCGATAGACGTTGTTTGCAGCTTCGCACATTTTTTTTTGTCATATGCTTTGGGTTATTATTTTTTATAGTTTGGTTTTAAAATCCCACTTTTATAATACTTGTTGAGCGATACATACAGTGCACTTTATTTTCTATCCCGCTATCTTGATTCGACTGTCGGTGTTCATTTCCTGGTTCCGCTCACGCTTCTTCTATTATATCCATCCTCTAAGGCCAGCCCCCTATATCATCACGATAAAACCCTTCCGGCACAACGGTATTCCTTAAAATGAAACAGAAATATTTCATAATTTTTGTTAAAGGGTTATTGGTTTTTTATTACTAACACTGTGTTTGGTTCCGTTAATAGTTATAAACTTGAGTTTGCTCATGGGAGGTATGTGCATTACTACCTTACCCGGCTTCTGTCGCCAGTTTCCCTTAAATGTGATGTCAAGGGTTTGCCCCGTTTTATCCATTTTAAAAACCAGATCAACCGGCCCGTAAATGGTAGGCATCTGCTGTAAGCGGGTTTCTTTATCAGAAGACATCCAGGCCAGTGGACAAAACCTTAACAGATGCAATTCATTAGTTTTAACCTCGTCATCTATCAATGCCATTCTTGCCATCCAGAAAGCCAGGGGTGTAGAGAACAAGGTCCCCTGCATACCGGTGCGATGTTCGCAGGATGTGAAGGTATTTTGAGAAAGGGAACCCACAAATAAACTATACATACCTTCCAGGTATTTGTTTCGATCCGACAGATCCCGTGAGTGTACTACATTCCAGCTATAGCAAGGTTCGCAGGTCGACATCTCTCTTTCTAATACCGGCCGCGATACCGCATTGAATCTTGGCCCCTTCAAATCCCAATTAGGTCCTTCTCTGAAAAATTTGGTGGCAGCCGTCATTAGCGGGTCTGTTGCCTCAAACAAGCCGGCCCATACCAAAACAAGCGGACCTGTATCTAATGCAAAAGCATCGTCGTAAACGTGTTTGGGTGGTGGTGTTTTGGAAAGCGTTGTAACAGGCACGGGGTATTCATTTCCGTTACCATCTTTCCATTTAGGCGCTTTTGCAGCTGCCTCACGAAATGCTTTTATAAAAGTATCGCGATATTGTTTAGCAAAAGATTTAAACGATGCTGCTCTTGGATGATTGATTTTCTCTAACAGCTGCACGGCCTTGGTTAATCCTTTATAGTTCCAGGCCAGGTTCCAAATAGATTGTGTGGGTATCATATCATCTGTAGCCACCGCAGCCGGCATTAATCCTTCCACACCGTCATGACCTGTTTTGGCGCAGGCATCTTTTATAAAATCACAGGCTTTAACAATAGAGGCTGTCCATTCATCAATAAAAGCCTGATCGCCCGAAAGAAGGGCATGCGTGGCTACCTGAAGCAATACTGCGCCATGATCGGCCAGCCAATCTATTGAAGTGAGATAATTGGGCGATGCATAGTACCCGGGATGCAGATCATATGATTTTCCGGGAGGTTTTATTGTACCCTGATGTGTTTTAAATAACTGTACATATTTCTCCACTGTTTTGTGCATGCCCAGCAAGCTGAGGAACATATGACTGTTCATTGAAGTGGGCGTGGGCCAGAGTTGATCGTAGCCCCAGGAGCCCGATAAAAATGAGTACTCACCCGTTTTATAATCTTTCGATGTAAGAACAGGTACAAATCTTACATTCTCATATATAGCTTGTGTAATATAGTCTTCGGGTACAACAAACCTGTTTGCAGGCAGCAGGTCTTTTCTCCAGTACTGATTACTTTGTACCAGCGTAGCATCATATCCTGCGGCTTCCTCCTTCGCCACATCCCGCTGACTTACCGGAAACATAGGCATTAAAAAATCTATATGGTCGCCCACTTTTGCATTCAGTTCGGCCTTGATGCCGTAGACGCCACTACTCTTCTCAAAAAAAGAAACCCTATCTTTTTGAGTGGGCAGCACCGAGAATCTAATTTTACCATCGGGCTCCACTACTCTTAGTCCTGTATTAACGCCCATTTCATAAGTAACAGCAGATAACTTGCGGGGATATGGAGCTCTATCAGGCAGCACATCAACAGTTACTCCATTCTCATGTGCAAACCTCCCTATAAGTTCATGATAATTACTACTCAATTGTAAAATAACGGGAAAGCGACTAACAGCGCGAACAGGGTCTACATGAATGACGGAAAGTCTTATCCATGCATATAAAGGATCCAAACCATCAGTAACATTACCACTGCCGGTAATATGCCCAAAAACCTCCTGCCGGATAACGATCCCTTCCTGAAGTAAAAAATCTGTCCACAACACCGGCGTTTCCACATGCTGCTTCCATCCTTGTTTACCATGTCCTCCGTCTAAAGTCCACTGAGGCACCTGTGTTTTAGGTAAGGCCGGCACATTGGTATCGGGCCAGGGAGTAAAACTTACGAGGAAGTTATTCTTCTTATAGCCTACTGCATGTTTGCGGGCACTGAGATCAGAAAAGGGTTCAGACAAAATGGTTCCGTTATATAAAACATTAAATCTGAAAAAATGATCTTTCCAGCCTATGGGTGTCCACACATTTCTCTGATCGGTCCACCATAGCTTAGCCAGCTTTACATCGGGCTCTACTCCGTCAATGTTACAAACACCTTGAGTAGCTTGCGCCAAACAGCAATAATTAGTGATAAAGCCGAAAAATATCAACAACATTTTTTTCATACAAATACATACATTTAATACTTACTGAAATCAGGGCATAACGCACCCCCAAGTCCCGTCAAGACTTATCTCCTACCCCATTCTGCTATTTTAATACTGATTTGTTAAAAACCGGAAGGATAACTATTTATTTAAACGACTGAGGCATCAGCCCATCTACTGCTTTAATAATACGTTCTTCGACTGAATCTGAAAATGGCGCGGGCTTATTATACCAATACATACTGGTCTCACCCTCGTAACCACCTTCTTTAATGATCCGTTTGGAAGGGATATAACAGGCTACATCATTTGCATAAGCATTGATCCAGATCTTTCCCTTCCCATATTTTTGATTGAATACTTTAGAATAGTCTACCATCACTTCACCGCCCATATTAATCATTGCCAACTTATTATCAAAGTTCCACACCTGAAGAGGGTAATTTAACTCTTTAGGAAGTTCCTCCCCCCTCAGTACCCGTTCTAAAGCAAGTCTTGCGTAATAGCCTTTAATAGTTGTATCTGCGGTGAAGTTGATGAGTTCTGACACCGAAGGAACCCGATCAAAAGGCAACTTAACCCAACACATGCTGCCTACGGGTGGCTTTTTGATAGGAGTAAGGTCCAATTGAATGAGTTTACTTACACTATCCAGTATTTCCTTACCATAGGCCTTCATATATTCTATGCTACTTCTTTTAACCGGGTGCGCATCTCCGGCGCATCCTACTGCCATCAGAGCTATTGCTCCAGGGTATCGACCTTCTATCTGGTTTTGCGCTTCGCCCATCCAGTCTCCGTGCACTGCATTTACATCTTCTCCAAGACTAATTCCGTGGCAGGCATAATTAAAAAAAACAGCTCTTAAAGCACCTTCTAAATTAGTAACCCGCAATACCGGAAGCGATTGATCTACAGGCCCACCTCCTGGTCTCCTGTTCTCAGAAAAAGATGCACTGCTTTGTCCCCACGACACTAAAGCGGGCTTTCTGTCCTTCAGAGCCGCAATGGCCACGTCCTCCAGCTTATCCACTAAAAAATCGCTAAACTGCGCAAGGTGTATTAATTGTGGAAGTGCTAAAAGTGAATCACTAAAATTGAATTTTACAGGGTAGTCTCCCCGGCATTGAAGATGATTTATGAAATTACCAATCTCCGGCCCACCGTGGGTATGCGATGCAAAAATGGCTATCTGCTCCGGCTTCAGTCCTGTTTTTTTAGCGAGTGCCTCAACGACCTTACTTGTGACCCGCCATTGTATTCCTAATAAATCAATTGTAATAAAAACAGTAGGATGTTGCTGATCATTACCAATAGCAATAGCCTTAGCAAAAATCTTATTCAATACCTGGTCCGTTTCTTCTTTTGCCCTGGCCGCAAACCCCGAGAGTCGTACAGGCACCTGGGGAGTAATATCTACGCGGGCAATTCCAACATCTATAGCATTACTACTATTTCTCTCTTCTGAGCATGACCAGCCAATAAAAACAAAAAAAACGAATACCATTAACTTTTGAAGCATAAGCATATTTAAATTATCGCATTAGAAAAATCAACTTATTCAACCTCACAACTATTCAGCAGTCTGTCAGAAAGCAAACCCACACTAAGCATCGTTTAAAAGTGATGTTTAAGTCAACATTCACTATTGGCATATCAATAATCAAATTTATCAAATCGTCAATTCGTTTCTTTACACTATATAGATAATTATATATCTTATTTTGACTTTCCTCAACATGTCTGAAACAGCAGGTAACTATATAATAAAAACGAAACAATACAATATCACCACGCGCTTATTCTATTTGCGGTGTATTTACAAGTGTAAAAGAGAACTTCCTGACAGAATTAAACAGAAGGCAATCCAACATGCTTCTGTTGGCAAAAACAGGTTTCAAACTAACTTAAAGTTTTATTGAACTGGCAGGGCTGGTCAAAAACTAGCTCAACATAAGCCGGAGTTTGCGCAAGAAATTCAGGAAAATGCTTTTGCATAATTTAAACGATACTGTTTAGGTTGGCAGTTTTTAAATCGCTTAAATTGTCGGTAGAAAAAAGGCACACTTTCAAATCCTGATTCATAGCATATCTCGGTGATAGATTTCTCTGTCTCAATAAGCAGCTTGCAGGATTTGCTGATTTTATATTCATTTAAAAACTCAAAAAAAGACTTCTTCATCGTTTTACTGAAAAATCTTGAAAAGTACTCCGGGCTCATGTGCACCTGTTCAGCCACTGCCGCCAGCGATATTTTTTCCTGGTAATGCTTGTCTATAAATTTGCAAACGATATTAATCCGATCGCTATTACCCTGATCCAGATCATTGTAGAAATTCTGTTCGCACAACAAACGATAGTCAGAACACTCGCTCAACTCATGCAATATCTGCATAAGGGAAATAAATCTTTGAAACGGATCTTGCTTAACCAGTGCGATACACCTGTCTTTTAACTTCAGCACAGTGTCCTGATTAAATTTTATCCCTTTTTCCGATAACTGAAGCATGTCTCTTATAGCCTTAAATTCAAGGCTCTGAAACCACTCTTTATCAAAAAAATTTCCTTTTAAATAAATAACTACGGCGTTTGGAGGATTCTTTTCATCAGCCGACTCATACATCCAGCAGTGAGGAACTTTGGACCCAATCAATACCAGATCGTCGTTAAAGAAATTTTCCACGCTGTTGCCCACATAACGAATACCTTGTCCATTGGGTATATAAGTTAGCTCATACTCATAATGGTAATGCCATGGATAATCAAACATTTTCCTGTTCTCCTGATACACTACACTGAACAGATCAGACTCATAGTCCTGAACAGGCTTATATTTTGGCTTCATGCAATCAATTTATAAAATACTTACGACAATAACAACTCTGGTAAATATTTTATATGCTTTTAGCTATTCAACAAGCGTCGTCCCCCAAAAATCTCCCCAACATATCTGGTGTGCAATAGAAAAAGCGATTCGTAACAGTTTAACCATCTGATTTAATCAAACTTCAAACTAAAATATCTTGAAGTTTCATGGAAAGACGTTTCTATAGGTGCCCATGCCCATTTTACCATATTGCCGGTGTCGTAATCCAACCTGCAGAAATTTGCCTTCCATATAGAACCTTTAACTGCTGGCGTATTTTTGAAGGCGCCTAATAATTTATAGGGTATAAATAGCTCTGCAGTCCAGGACTTTATTGAGGCTCCGTCTTTCTTTGGGCCACCGTTTACAGTCACTTTCTTTTTAACCTTACTACCAGGTTCGTAAGGCCAGGGGCTCCACCCGCCGATGTATTCGTTTCTCTGCACCATCAGCAAAACCAGTTCCTTATCCAAAGGGCTTACTTCATACTCAAAATAAATAGGCTCATCTGGTTGTGGATGAAAGAAAACTTCAAAAACGTCGCCCTTAAATATCTTTTCAAAATCTTTGGTAAAAGGAGAAGTAATCACTGCGTCCTCACCGTTAAACAAAACATAAATACCTTTAACAGAGTACAATACTTTAAACCGGCTGGCATACGCTGCACCTGCTTTATCTAACTTCTGCAAAGACGTCCAACCCGCCTTTTGCCAATTTGCGTGGTCTCCCTTGCCCGAAATTGCAAAGTCTGTACATTTTTTCACCACGAGCAAGGAGTCTGATGCAGGAGCATTGTGAACACCTGCGAACCCTGTTAATCCTTTTAAGCTTATTATAGCTAATAAAATAAAGTATTTCAACATCCTTTTTTTTTAGATGAAAATAGCGGTATCTGTTTCTACCAATATCTCCAATAGATGAAACTCCAGGCCAGCGCATATAAAATCCCCCAAAAAGCGATACTCTGCCACCAGGGTCTTTTAACGCCATCATTTAATGTACGCAGCCAGGAGGAGCGCCAGGTAAAAGCTTTCACCTGCTCAATTGCAGGCGGCGCTGTTCGCAAAGAAACAATAACTATCAGAATCATAGTAAAAAACTGTGCAATACCACCCACATATAACCAATGCAAATGTATATCTGCTGCATACAGTAATCCGGCAATCAGCAACTGAATTAAAAGACCGCCTACCAGCCCGGCTATAGCGCCTTTATAACTTGTTCTGCGCCAAAACAGGCCCAATAATATTACTGAGATAAATGGTGTTGCCATATAGGTAACTCCCGTTTGAAAATACTTAAAGAGCCCTACCGAACCCACCAGGGGAGCAATTAATGAAGCTATCAGCAAAGCCATTCCTCCGGATACCTGTCCTGCAACAATGAGCTCTTTATCTCCTGCTTTTTTTCGCCAAAAGTTACGATAAACATCTAAAGTGAAGATGGTGGCTATTGAATTGGCGAGGGCGCTTATAGCAGCCATTACTGCGGCAAAAAAACCCGCTAATATGATACCCTTTAAACCAGACGGGGCAAAAGTCTCTAGAGCATACGAGAAAGCCCGATCCTGATTATCGGGTAATAAGGAAGGCCCCTTACCCATTACATCCAGCCAATGAAAAACGACCATACCTACCAGGCAGGTAACCAGCGGACGAACCAGATTGATAAATCCGGCAAATATCAAGCCCATAACCCCATCCCAGGTGCTCCGTGCAGATAAAATACGTTGTATCATTACCTGGTTAGAAGATTGATAAAATAAAAACACGCCAAATGAAGCTACAACCAATCCCAAAAAAGGTGCTTCCGGATCGGAAGGAGGATGGTGCAGATGAAAACGCCCGGGCGTAGCCTCCATCATGGCACTCCACCCTCCAGGTATATGGTTTAATGCTACAAAGAAAAATAAGATGCCTCCCCCAATAAGCAATACACATTGAATAGCATCAGTCCACATTACGGAGGTCAGCCCTCCCAGCAACGTGTAGCTTGCTGTGAAAACAACCAAACCAACCATTACATACTGTTGTTTCCAACCGGTTAACTCGGCCAGGGTAATACTACCTCCATAAATGATCGGTGGCAGAAAAATAAAAACATACCCAATAAGCATTACAATGCTATAGATATTACCGCAGGCAGGTCCGAAACGGCGGTTGAGTAACTCTGGTACCGTTGTAATTTTATTACGCAGGTACATGGGTATAAAAAAGATCATTGTAAGCAGGTAGGTAGGTAAAGCCCACCACTCCCAGTTAGCAATTCCCAAACCGCCTCTGTATGTTGCGCCTACTGTTCCTACAATAGCCTCACTGGCTACACTGGTAGAAACGAATGCGGTTCCTATAAGGTACCAGGGCATGCTCCCTGAAGCCAGAAAATATCCCTTAGTGGTTCTTTTTACTTTTTTTGCTGCTGCAAGGCCAATAGCCACCACCAGCAAGGTAACGCCAACAATGATTGAAACATCAAGAGTGGACAGGTGAAACTTATTCATTTATTTAAAATTCTATTATGACCGTTAAAAAGTAAAACAAAGGGAGGTACTCTCGTTATAAAACAGAATGCATTCACTAATGCAATAAATAGCGCAACCATCACATCCAATTATAAATTAAAATGTCCCTAAAAGGTGAAAATAATATGTAAGCGAAGATGTACAGCCGTTGGTCTATTTGCAGGTTTATATTTTCTATCTTACCCCGAAGCCTAGCAATAAAACCTATATTTTTAAGGCAGGATTCTTCGGGTAAGTCCTCTCTGGTAGGCTTCAAGGCGGTTAAACCCTTCGGCATACCTGCAACCTGCAGCCATACCTCTGAACTTAGCCTGCGTTTCTATCAGATCCAGCATATCGGTACTAGCCAGATCTTCCATAGCTACAAACTGGCTTTTGTGATGAAGCAGCATTTGCTTTTTAAGTTCAAATACTTCAGTTATATCTACATATTCTGTTGGTGTAAAATTGATGCCGCATATATTATCCATATAATAAATCTGCGCTTTAGCGAAACGGCAAGCTGGCCAGGATTGATTGGGAATAAAGGGTAATCCTTTCTGGAAATAGGAATCAAAAACCAGCTGGCTTACATAGCGATGATCAGGATGGTAGTCGGTTGGAGAATGTGTAAATATAATGTCCGGGTCTGCCTCGCGCAGCACATCAATCATAATACGTCTTTGCTCCTCGTTGGGGAAAACATGCTCATCGGTAATACCAGGCCATATTATCTTTGCGCCAATAAATGCAGCAGCCTCCCGGGCCTCTTTTTCCCGCATGGCAGCCAGCTCAGGAGGCTGAACAACGGCATCGCCCATATTTCCATTTGTAAAAACAGCAATGGTAACATTATGTCCTTCTTTTATATAACGAATCATTGTGCCGGAACAAAGCAATTCTGTATCATCAGGGTGTGCAGCAACGCAAAGTACATTCATTTAACAAAAATTAATAAATTATAAAAATTATAAAACACCATATCGGTCATACACTGTTCTGAGAGAATCACCTTTTAGTAGGTCATTTCTCGACTGATTTTCCTTAAACACTTTTTCATAGGCTTTTGCCAGCACTTCTTCTTCAACATGCTGGGGTATCGCAACAATTCCATCAAAATCGGCAAACAAAAGGTCCCCGGGATTTACCACCACATCACCACATTTAACCGGTACATCGTAGGCCATAACTCTTCCCCGGCCAAGGCTATCCACCGGGCGTATGCCCTTGTAAAATATAGGGTAACCCATTTCAATGATCCTGTTACAGTCTCTTATCATACTATCGCAAATAGACCCAACTGATCCGTTTCGCATAGCAATAGTACTCATCAATTCTCCCCAGGGAGCGTTTGTACATGCATGATCGGCCGAATGTACCACTACATCATTAGGTTTTAAAGAATCTACCGCTTCAATCTCCAGGTCGTAAGCATCTGATTCAATATGGTCTGTTTCCATCCATCGAAATGTTCTGGCACGGCCCACAATAACACAGTTTCGGGGATCCAAGGGTCGTAAACGTTGGTGCATAGCACAATCCCTGTATCCCAACACATCCAATACATCACAAACGATGGGAACATACAGGTTATCTTTCATCCATTTAAATTTTTCTGTATCGCTGGAAAAGCGAATCGTTTCTAAACTCATATTCGGGTATTTTATTTTAATTATTGTTATTTGTGACTACCGTTTACTCAACTACCCCAAACAAAGGGCTCCATTCTTGTGGGAACAATACAATGTTCACCAATACCTTGCTGTGTACAGAACCATTTAAATATTTCGGGGTTTTCTGCATTTAACGCCATCAGATCGTAGTGATTGGGTAAAACATAAACCGGGTTTAGTTGCTTCGCAAACATCGCCGCCTTGTCGGGCCCGGGGTTTCCCCACTTACCATTGATAGGCATTAATACTACCTCTGCATTTTTGGGGGCTGCGGCTACCACTAAAGAGTGATATTCTGTATCACTTGTATGATAGATGCTTCGTCCATTGTCAAACTTTATATAATAGCCAGTAGTATCTATTACGTCTGCACTGGTTGCCAAAGCAAAAACGCCCGTAATTTCCATAGTACCCCGTCTCCAGGACTCGCCGGCATGCAATATGATTATATTTTTTGCTGCAATACCCAGTGTCACCAACTTCTGTGCGGCCTGCCTGGGTGCAACAAACATGGTTGTTTCTTTTGATCGGTACATAGATATAGTAACGGGATCAAGATGATCGAGATGATCATGCGTTATCACATATACGTCTACGTCCAACAGTTCAGGCTTCAACGGTGGTGGATACAACCTGGAAAACTCGGGTGCTCCTTCGGCTGCCGCATCAGAAAGATAGGGGTCAATAGCCAGGACCACCTCTCCCGACCTTATAATATAGCCTGCCTGACCCAGCCACCACAAAGCAGCCTGTGGCGGCGACAACCGGTAATCAATTATCTCTTTCACTTTTGCTTATTATATGTTAACACTAAATTTCTTTACTGCTTTTTCATTTACCGTTATCCCAAGACCAGGTCCCTGCGGTACAGTAATATACCCGTCGCCATCCATCTGAATGGGATTTTCAATAACCTCTCTTAACATGGGGTTATCACTCACATTGTACTCGAGAAACAGTGACCGTGGAAGTATTGCGTTCGTATGCAGACTTGCGGCGGTATTCAGGTCCGTTAACCATGCATGCGGACATATATCTACACCCGCGTGCTCTGCCTCCCATATAATTTTCCGAATTTGCGTAAAACCTCCGCAACGTGTCAGATCCGGCTGCAGTACATCTATACCTCCTTTCTGAATCAATTCCCTGAAACCCCAGCCCGTTGCTTCCTGCTCTCCCGCAGCCAGCCTGGTTTTCACCCCCGCAGCTTTTACCTTCCCATAGCCTTCATAGGACTCCGGATGCATAAAATCTTCGAGCCAGTAAATATTATAAGGCTCCAGTGCCCGGCATAGCTCAATAGCATCATAAGCGCTTCTGACTGTCATCCAGCCCGGATCCACCATCAATTCCTTGTCCGGTCCAAGAGCTTCGCGGGCAGCAGCAACCAATTCAATGTCTTTTTTAAAGTCCTGCCCAAAAACACCCCAGCCAAACTTTACTGCAGTAAAACCTCTTTCGAGATAAAAAGCACAAGCTTCTTTAATGGCGCCGGGAGTTGGCCGGAACAAGGTCGATGCATAAGCTCTTATTCGCTCCCTCCTTCCGCCTCCCAGAACCTGATGCACCGGCCGACCAATCGCTTTACCAATTATGTCATGGCAGGCAATGTCAAATCCCGATAGCATTTGCATAGCCACTCCTCTTCTGCCGTAGTATATAGAGCCGCGGTAAATTTTATCCCACAAACGTTCTGTATCAAAAGGATCTTCTCCAATCGCCAGTGTACGCAGGCCCTCAAAAACGCCGGCACCACTATCCGGTGCATTTACAGCGGCAACCCCTACATGTGAGGAGGTTTCTATATCCGACCACCCCGTAATACCTTCATCGGTACTTACTTTTAAAAGCAAACAGTGTTTAACGCCCCGGGCTTCTTCACTACCTTCGGGGGCTGTATTTTCATAGGGAGATTCCAGGATAAAAGCTTCTACATTTGTAATTTTCATCGATATCTATTTTTATTTTGTCTGGCACAGCAGGCGATTCTTTATCTGATCAAACGTTCTGATACTTCCTAACATTTTTCTAAGAATTTCATCGGTGTATGAATCAGATCTTACATGAGTGCACCAGCTATCTGCAAACTTTCAATTTTTAATATTTAAAAAACCAACGCCACTTTAAGTGCCCTATCATGCCGGTCCCGGGCCAGATAAAAAGCCTCTTCCCAATGCTCAAACGGGAGCTGTTGTGTTATCAGGTCAGATAGGTTTAAAGAAGGATCTTTCAGACAAGCTAACGCACTATCTATCTGATCTTCATCGTTACAGCAACCTACTATTTCTAATTCAGAAACATGCAGGTTAAAAAGATCTATTGGCACAGCATCCTGCAAGAGGCTAAACACAACTATACGGCCGCGTTTGCGCAGCGCTTTCATACAGGTTGCAACTGCATCTGCCGCACTTACCGCAAGGATGGCTATATCCGCCAACTTTTCGGGTATTTCATCCACAATCTCTACGCCGGGTATCCTGCTCAACCGGAAGGGTTCTTTACCCGAAACCAGAACCCTGGCCGCGCCGCCCCTTACAGCCAGCCGGGCAATGATGTTTCCAAAAGGCCCATCACCCACTACCAAAATTATTTTCCCCTTGATGTTGCCTGAACGGGATATGGCCTGTAAACAATTAGCTACCGGCTCCAGCAAAGCGCCCAAAATAAACGGGATATCATCCGGCAGCTGCCTTACCCTGTCTGCTCTCTGTGCAAAATACGCCGCAAAAGTACCTGTGCGATCTATGCCCAGATGGCCCATATTTAAACAGAGGTGATGAAAATTGCGCTGGCACTCTGTACAATAACCACAGGGCACTACGGGATGTACTCCCACGCGCATGCCAACGCTTAGGTGCTTCACATTGCTACCACATTGTACAATTACTCCGGCACCCTCATGCCCCAGTACATTGGGAAGTTGAATACCAAAAGGGTTCGATTTTATGTCGTGCAAATCGGAGGTGCAAATTGTAGTGGCTTTTGTTTGTATCAGCACTTCATCTTTACCTGCAACTGGTAATGGCAGTTCGGTAAGTACTAATTGATTGGGCGCCTGCAATTGTAACGCCTTCATTGAGGATGGTAGATTCATTATCGCAGTATTTGTTTTGGATTCGGCAAACCCAGCAACTCTAAAGAATTGCGGTTAATGATACTTTCAATTACATCCACCGGAACGGCAGGTAAACCACTGTTAGCGATAACAGCATTTACGCTACGGATACCACTTAGTGAATCTTCGGTGGTAGCAAAAGGGAAGTCAGACCCAAACAACACTTTATGCGCGGCATTATACTCTACCAGTAACCGCATGGAGTTATAAAACTGCCAGGGGCGATAATATAAAGCAGATACATCAGCATACACATGGGCGTGGCGCCTTATAACAGCAATGGTCTCCCCTTCCCACGGGTGACCTAAATGTGCCAAAATCATACGCAATTCGGGAAATGCTACGGCAACGGCATCAAAATGTACCGGCCTGGAATAATCCAAAGGTGTGCCACTAACAAAAGAAGTGCCTGCATGAAAAAGAACCGGCAGGCCATGTTGAACGCAGTAACTGTAAACTTTGAAACACCTTGGATCGGTGGGATGCACATTCTGGTATAAAGGAGACAACTTCACCCCTACCGCTCCAAGTTGTTGGTGGCATTTTTCTAACTCCTCCATAAAATCATCCTGCAAAGGATCGATTGATGCGAAAAACAACAACCTTTCTTTTGCCTGAGCCACATGAACGGCCACTTCCTCATTAGGAATATTCCACCCCGTAGCCGATGCCTGCAATCCGAAAACAACTGCTACATCAGCGTTTCGTGTACTTACCAGATGTCTTGCCTTTACATCTCCCCACACAGAAGGATCAACACCACAACGTTTAAGATCAGCCTGTAAGGCCGGCCCAAAGTCGGATTTATAGTTAAAAACATGTGTATGTATATCAATAATCATTCTCTAAATTTAAAAAATGTTGAGCAACACCTGGCAACTGTATCTAATTGGTGCAGGATACACTTTTTCAAAGCATCGTTGCTGCCTCATTTGTGATCAGATCGCCTGTTAAGAACAGCGATACACTTAAATTTGCACCTCCAAAAATCACATTCAAACAAACCCTGACGCCTGATTTCCGGCAATATATCATCCAATAATAACTAATAACTGTTATGTAAATGTACACTAAGGTAAAAGGCATTCTTTACCTTATGTTGCTATATCCTTCTCCTATTTTGTCTTTGTTTTCTTTATGCTGATAATGTAGATAGTGTTACAACAGTAGTGCTACAGTCATCACCAGGAATTTTCAGATATATTAATATATGAGAAAAGGTTATCGCTTACCGGGAAGACAATCCATTGACCCGGGATTAATATTGAGACACTTTAAGCTTACAAAGCAAATTGTAGGTGGCCAGTTATTTTCTCAGCCAACAGGAATTTTATCATGGATTGAAGGGAATTAATATAAAGATATGATCCCATCAAATGTGTATACTTGTAACACACTTTAAAGAGATGATTCTCTCCAAAACTCCACTCCGCAAAATTGGAATATTGGGTTAACATCTGGCTGAGAGTTATGCGAAGGCAAGTGAAAAACAAAAGGTCCTTCTGTAGACACAGACTGACCTCTAACGATTGCTTGCTATATGAAAAGACTTAATCTTGTATTTAAACCCATTCTAAAAAACACACTCACCAGCACATGGATATTTGTAGATTAAACAATTCTAATGCCAATTTTAAGAGTTAAAGGTATTGAGCTTTCTTATAACGTTCTTGACCGTTTTTCTGATTTAACCATTTAAATCAAAAACGCACAAGGCTTAATCGCTGATCTACATCTTAAATATAGTTGGAAATAAATTAATGATTTAGACAGTTAGTTTTGGTTCAGGCTCCGGCATTTCTATAAGGGGAGCTTTTCTTTTATGTAATCATCAACATCAATCGGTACCCATTAATTTGCAGACCGCGCCTCCTTCAAGAATATCGTGCCACTTCATAAAAATTTGTTAACCCCAACAAAAATGTGTATCGACCTGTAACATTTCTATGTATTTCACGAATTATAAGTAGAAACAGGAACTAATGCATTACCTCCTAATTATTTCCAGACATACTTTTCGGACAATGTCTTTCGCCAGCATAAATATGCCGTTCACCGGTGTTTTACATAGGACTTACCCTTTCGCTGTTGGATGACCGCTCTTTACAGATGTATGTTTGTGAAACAATTAATAATAACTACAACAAATTAATAAAATGAAAAATCTAATTCTTTCCGCTGCTACTTTATTAACGATCACCTTTACTGCTGCTGCTTCACCGGTTGAGCCAGTTATCAGCGAAAAAGCACAGGCCACTTTCACTTCGGTATTCAAAAACGCGACTGACGTTACCTGGAGCGAAACGGCTAGCACTGAAGAGGCTTATTTTACTGCAAATGAAGTAAAGACCCGCGCTACTTTTGATTCTAAAGGCAACCTGGTTCAGACCATCCGTTACTACAAAGAAGATAAGCTTTCTCCCGTAGTATTAACTGGCGTTACCGCTGCATTTCCTGGTAAAGAAATTCATGGAGTAACGGAGGTAAGCAATAAAAATGGTGTTAACTACCGCATCGTTTTAAAAGATAACAAACACTACACTCATATCAATGCTAATAGCACGGGCGATACTGAAGTAGTTTCAAAATATAAAAGAGGCGATCAATAGCCTCAACTTTTTCTCATGTAAAACAACGGAGGGGATTTCTATCTTCTCCCTTTTTTTGTTTTTATGATTTTAGTTCAACGCCTACTGTGTAATGATTAATCACATTTAGAAGTTGTTACAAACCCTTTAAAGTATAAAGCCGGATCTGATGAAGAATCGGCTTTTGTTTTATCAGCCGATGGCCAAAAAGAATCTCAATTTTTATCTACTGAATTTTCCACATGACCATTTAACTGTTTATAGTGGGAAGTACAAGTGGTTGAACCACCAGTTCAACCCGATAGAGCTATGTTACTACTCAAAACATCGCTACCTGATAAAGGTAGAATAAATCCAATCCATTACAATAACAATAGAAGTATGAATAATTTCATCCGTTTCCTACGAATCCCCGGATAAATAAATAATTGATCTAAATAAAGGAGAGCGCTGGTATTTTATGGATCAATCTTCGCCGTTAACTGTGGGATGATTACTACTTTACCCTGTACCGGGGAATTCCAGTGCAGATCATAACTTTTATTTTCAGAATTTTCCAGTATTGAAATCGCAGCTATAAGATCGACAAATACCGGGGAACAGCTATCCAACAATTGAATGGCCTGATCAACATTTTCGGGTACTAGATAATCGTGTTTCATCTTCAGGTTACAAAATTTTTTAAAGTTAGTGGTATCCCGGATCAGCTACTATTCTGAATGAGGGAACACATAATAACTATTGGGTCAGTTGTTCTTAGTGGTAGAAATCTGGGGGAAAAATTACAATTATTCCCTTGGAAAAAATAATTATACGAGTGCAGCAAACCAGTGTTCCAAATAGTTTACTGTTGAAAATCCGTAATGAGTCCCAAAGGCACTTTAAGCCGCTGTTGGTGTTTCAGCAGCAGCCAGGTAGCACTACTTTAGCTCATTCGCCTTATGCCACCTGGGTTGCACTGGCATAGTGCCTCCGATGGCAGGGCACCAAAGCCCCTGTTGTTGGTTGGAAACACAGGAACGGACGCGTGCCGAAAGCTGCCGGGTAAAAGCATTCAGTCGCATCAAAACACCAGTAAGGCCGGGCAGGCGTTTATGGCAACTCCTTGTCGTTATCCGCCAGGGGCGGGCTCAGGGATTTATCTTCGGCAGCCCTCAACCAATTTTTCAACTTAAATGTAATCACACAGCGAGCGGGCCTTACAAAGATCCTGACAAAGCTGCTCTGGGGTGCCATGGCCTCCATGTTCTCGAGTACTGATACTACCTCGATATAGATCATCAGGTACAGCATGCCCTTGCCAAAGAGCCCGGCGAATTGCTGGCCAAAGTTATCTTTGGAGCGGTGTACGATGTTTAAAATTACGATCGCTACAATAATACAGCCGCCATACTGCAGTAGCTTGATGATGGATTTTCTAAACCCGTGGGATGTACGGGGTGTGCCTCTCAGTGTGGCTTTGCAGATACCGAAAATAAAATCGAGAGTGTATACGATGAGCAGCCAAATGAGCAGGTGGCCGTCCGGCCAATATTGTATAAACTGGTTCATGATATTGTTGTTTGAGCGTGAGGGATGATGGTGTAGTACATGGTGAATAGTGAATACGAGCATTGAGGGGCATGGGCGCCATACGGGTTGCAGCGCTTTACCTGCATGACAAGCAATGGCGCTTGCCTAGCAAAAATCGCCGGTAATGGGGTTAAGCAGCAAACAGGCCGCTTTACGGAGCGGCCTGTTTGCTGCTCACCGTTTACAACTCGGCTTTGCGTGCCTCTACTGCCTGAATAAATTCGGCAGCTTTATCAACGCTGTAGTCTAAAAGATCGAGGTCAAACTCTTTACCGGCGTACTCCGGCCGGCCATAGTTGCGCTCACGGCGGTGTAATTTGTGCAGGTTATACTCTGCCGTAATCAGCTTATCGTCTAAATCCTCCTTTTCGATTTCACCGGGGCCAGCTGCCAATCGCTCCTTGTAACTGGCAATGTCTTTTTCCAGGTTGGAAATCTGTGCCGCAATGGCTTCCGAGGTTTCGCCGTAAGTTTCCTTTTGCCCGGCCAGGTTTACCTGCCTGCGCACCAGGGCCTTTTGTCTTTTTAAAAAACTTTGAATGGCCGCATCGCATTCGGCTACCGTTGTAAATTTTTGAATGACTTCTGACATAATTGTAGGTTTTATGAAGCCCCCCGGTAACAGTTACAGTAACACCCTTTGTCCGCGGAGCCATCAGGCTTCCTGCTGTCTGCGTTCGGGAATGCTTCGGTGAATAATGATTCAAACCTACACCCGGTACCGGCCCGGAAGAATGGCGGCCCGGGCTGTTTTAAAAATATTTAACAGGGGCACCTAGCCCAGGGTCCGGCGCATATCTAATGCCAGCTGCTGTAATACGGTAGCCGTATTGAGCCGAAAAACCAGCACCTGCTGCAGGTCGGCACAGCAGCTTTTAGATCGCTTTTTTAACTGTTGTTCTAACTTTCGCAGTACCACCAACGGAAAGCTATCGCCCGTTTCCTGCAGCATCAGGTACCTGATAAAAAATTGCTTTTGCTCGAGCTGGCGTTGGTTATTATTCATTTGTTCCAATAACTGGCTATAGCGTACTGCATCGGCTGAAGCCTTTCGTACACAGGCTTCCACCAGCATTTTGCAGCGTTTTAAATCGGGCGGGGCTGCGTGCAGCAGGGCACCGGGCGGCAGGCCCTCCCGTACAAAACGCTGCCAGTACTCCTTTAACAACTGAAGCCGGGCATCGGCCGCCTCTGTTAACGGTCTGAGGCCGGTTTCGTACATACCAACAGCACTTTTGGAAATACCTAAAAGATCGGCCAGTTCTTCCTGGTTGAGGTGCAGGTGTTGTCTGAAAAATCGTTCCATAATCGTTTATTTTGGGATGGGCGCCGGGGGCTTTGTGATCGACTTTTTGTGATCGATTTTTTTTGATCACGAAAATGCGATCACGCTGGCGGTAGCGGGTGGCACTGCCAGGCAGGCAAACCCTTTGCAATCATTTATGATAGCCCGCCGCCGCCTTCAGCCAGCGGGGGCCGCCTTTACGCAAACAGATTTCCAGGGCAGCCCTGCCGGGCTGCGAGGTTCCGGTGTAGGCAAACCCCTTGAGTATTGGGCGAAAGGGTGCTGCAGGTGGTAGCGGAGCAGCGGCAACCGGCGGTTGCTTCAGGTAATGGGGAATCGTTGGGCCTTACGGTCGCGGTACCAATAGATAGGTACTGCGTTGCAGAAAGAGATAAAAAGAAAACAGTTGAGCGGTGTTTTGGGGTGCAAACGGTGACTGACTCATGATATGGAGTTTAGATGGTGAATCAAAGGGGATTGATCCCTATTCCTATGCTGGCATCTTGTACAGGCTTCCGGCTTTTCATGGGCAGCAGGTGTATTCTTTGGGCGCTAAAGCGTGGCAGCCGGCGACGAAGATAAAACAACACCGCTATTCGTTTGTACCCAACATCTTGGATATAAGCAAATTGTTTTGTTTCTTTACTTTGTGATTCACCAAAATCGTTTGCTATGGTACACCACATTAGTCTGACCGAAGCGCAGGACATGACCCGGCGCTACCGTCACAACCGCGAAACCATTCTAGCCTCCTCTTACCAAAACCTCAATCTTTTGAGTTACAGCGAAACCTTCAACAGGGCCGCTGTTGATGCCCTACTGGCCCAACCGGGTTGCACCGCTATCAGAATTTATTATGGCATGGATCACAACCTGAAAGTACATGCCATACTGGTGGGCGCCGATGCCAATAAGCAAGACATCCTGCCTCCTCCGCCACCGCCGGGCGGCCAGGCGCCTCCTGAGGCTGAAGGCTACCTGGCAGAGCAGGCCATTCGTTGCCCGCCCATTTGTCCGCCCCCCGGCATTTTAAACGGGTAAGGCGCAGTTGCCTCATCATGGGTTTTTGTAACAAACTATCCTGCACCATGTCACCAGCCACTCTTTATACTGCATCAGTCATTAGCGGTTTTCTCAGCTTTGCACCGGCCATAGCCGCCTGGTGCCGCCTGCCCGTGATTCGTGCTGCTTATTATCCTTTCATTGTACTGCTTTCGGCCAACGCCGTGGCAGAGCTGGTGAGTATTATTTTGGTACATTACCACCGCAACAATACAGCCTGGTTTAATGTGTATGCCCTGGTAAGCCTCTTGCTCGTTGCCTGGCAGCTGCTGAACTGGGCGCCCTCGAGGTGCTTTGCCCTATGCCTTAAAATCATCAGTGCTGCACTGGGCCTGGTTTGGGTGTTATTGTATTACCGGGCGGGTACGCTTATGCAGTCATTTACCTTATTTTTATTACTGAAGCCGGTTGCCCTTTGCCTGTTGTGCTTTTACCTGCTTTATCATCGCCTGCCCAATAGTAGTTTTGGTATTTACAAAGATGCTACCGTCATCATTTGTGCAGGCTGGCTCATGCTTTTTGCCTATATGGGCATCACCGAATTAATGATGCATTTCAGTGCCCATATGCCCATAGCCGTGGGTAACTACCTATGGGGCTTCTTTACTTTTTTTAATATTCTGGTACTCATCCTTCACCTAATTGCAGTATTATGGATTCCGCCCAAAACCCCATCCTCGTAGCCGCGGCCATCATAGCATTGATACTCCTGCTGCTTTTTGCCGGCTTCGTTGTTATCGTCGTACGCTTTCAACGGCAAATATACCGGGCACGTAACAAGGCTTTGGCCATTAAGCTCGAAACCCTGGAGCAGGAACGACTGCGCATTGCCCGCGATTTGCATGACGAACTCAGCCCAATGCTAACCCGTGTATTTTCGTATGTAAACGTTTGCGGTAAACGCTACGGACCGCAGGTAGCCGCTTTTTTAAATCCCGCTAACGAAACGCTGGATATATTGATAGCGCGGGTGCGGGAAATTATTAAAAACCTCGACCACGAGCGCATCTTACAGCGCGGGCTGGCCGCCTCGGTACAAGAGGTATTGGTACAGTACCAGGAGCTGCAGGTATTGGATTATACGTTTACCTACACCGTAAAACAAGCACTCCCAGGGCCCGTTACCATTGGCTTGTACCGCATTTTTATGGAGCTGATTCAAAATACCATCAAGCATGCGCAGGCCTCAGCGGTAAGCCTTACCATATGGCAGTGGCGCAGTTTTCTTTTTTTTAGCTATACAGATAACGGGGTGCCTATGCCTGCCGAACCGGTCTCCAAAGGCCTGGGCCTGGAGAGCCTGCGGTTAAGAATTGAGTTACTGGGCGGATGCAGCGAACAGCCTGCATCGTCCGAAAAAATTTTTCAATTTCATATTCCCTTACCTTCTATATGAATAAGCAAACTATTGATATGATGAACGTTCATATTGCCGACGACCAGGAGTATTGCCTGGAGGCACTGCAATTATTGCTAGAAGATGCAGCCGACATCTGCATCACCGGCATTGCCCGCAACGGCGAAGAGCTGGTGGCTTTACTACAAACCAGTATACCCGATGTAATAATAACCGATATCAGCATGCATCCAATGGATGGCATTACCGCTACGCGTATTATCAAAAAAGAGCTGGAGCAGGTGAAAGTGCTGGGGTTTACCCAATACAGCGATGAGCGCTTATTACTACAAATGATGCAGGCCGGTGCCGATGGATACCTCTATAAAAATACCGACAGCCTTACCCTGGCAGAAGCGGTGAGAACCGTAATGGATAAGGGCCATTTCTTTTGTACCAAAACCCTGGGCAAACTGGCCGCCTTACTGCGGCAGGGCGTTTTCCCCTTATCGCCCGAAGTTGTAGCGCCCCATTTTTTTATGGGGAAAGAAAAAGAGGTTTTGCTGCTGCTGTGCCGGGGGCTGGGTGGTAAGCAGATAGCAGATGCGCTGGGTATTACCGAACATACGGTAAACAGCTACCGGGCCAACCTGCGCAAAAAAACCGGCTGCCAAAACGATGCCATGCTGGTGGTGTATGCCCTGCAACATGGCTTGTTTACTCCCTAAATGCGGGCTGGGTTTTACAGGCATTACACAGGGGTACAACCACCCCGGCCCGGCACTAACGCGCGCAGCCCTATTGCCCCCGGCTGCGAAATATTTTGCAGGGGTTGGGTGGCCCCGCCCCCTGTGAGTTCCGAAAGTGTCATCATTGGCGGGGCAGGGTTGCCGGCGCACCTGATCAGCGGGCATTACATCCTATTTTACCAGTAAATCTGTTTCGTTGACTGATTATTAATACCATGCTTTTATCCCAACCCCTACTTAATGTAGCAGCACCCCCGGTGTTGAAACAGCAGGAGCAGGTAGTGCAGGCCCTGCCGGTAGGCCATCGCCCTAAATTTGCAACGGCTCAGCCCCTGCTGCACCGCTTTGATGCCGGTAACCAAAACTATGTACTGCAACAGTTTTACAACAGGGGCGGTATACAGCTGGGCCTGGTTACCCTGCGCCTGCAACAATACAGCCTTTTTCAACTGCAATGCGCCACGCCCCTGGCCCCACTCATGTATACCCTCGATGGCAGGGCTATAGCCGGGTTGCAGCGCCAGTCAGTATTGCCCTGCACGGCCTTTACCTACACCCTGCAATACCTGCCTGCGGGGCCGCACCCATTGCTGCTGCCGCCGGGCAGGTTCCGCTTTTTTTACCTTTGTGCCGACAAGGGCATGGATTTTCTACAACCCCATAACCCGCAGGTACAGGCCTTACACGCCCATATAAAAGCCCATAGCCAACAGGCACTGGTAGCAGGCAGGCTGCCGCTTACCGATGCCATCCTGCAACAGATAGACCGCGTACTGGAGCTGCCCGCCAGCAACGGCCATACGGGGCTGCAGCTGGCCCAGTTGGTGCACGGGCTGCTGGGCCTTTACCATGCGCAAAGCCTGCAGCCTGCTGCGCCTTACAGCACCATTGCAGCCCGGGCCGCCTGCATTATTGCAGATCACCTGCTTTGGCCCGAGCGCGCGCTTTTGCAGTTTCTAAGAAAGGAGCTTCAGCTGAACCAGGATGCCCTGCATTACTACTGGAAAAAACAAAACCGCGGCAGCATCAGCCAATACATCATTCTTTGCCGCATGGAGTACGCACTTTACCTCTTACTGGTACAGCAACATACAATAGCCGATGTGGCTGATTTACTGGGTTATGAAAACCGATACTCTTTTACAGAACAGTTTAAAAAAGAGTTGGGCTTTGCACCCAGGCAGCTCCTTAAGTATGTGCTAAGTTCTTAACAGCGCATCCATTGTTCCCGGCCGGCAAAAAATGAAACCTGTTCTTTGTACGGTACCGGTCAAACCGGGAGAAAACAGGACTTCTATATAGCCTGTTACCTTTTACCCTTTGGAAGACGCCTGTCGGGGGACTTAGTTTTGAGTACAACAAAGCCTCCTGAAAAATGAAGTATACTAAGGCAATAAGAGAATGCATCATCTATGTAGTAGCATGGGTGTTTTTTTACGAAGGGCTCTGGTTATTGCAGCATCAAAACCCTTTTTCTTTATGGCTTCAACAGCTTCCATTACTGCATTCCATTCATGAGCCAATAGCCCTGGCATGGCCCCTGGCCGAAATAACGGTGGCCCTGCTGCTGCTTTGGCCGGCTACCCGACAAACAGGTATGGTGCTGGCTTTAACCGGATGCCTGGCCCTGCTGGTGTATTTAATATTGGCACTTCAGTGGAGTACTTTATTTTTCTTACCCTTTCACCCCTATTGGAAGTTTATGAAGTGGTTTCACAAAATGTTACTACTACTGGCTGCTGCCTGGACTATGTGGATACTATTGCTGTACCAGAAGCAGGACGCATGCAGCAACCCTCCTACCCTAAATAGAAAAATATGAACCAGGTTTATATATACGGAAACCCGTAGCCGTGCGCAATATCGGGTCAGGCAATACCCAACACCTGTGTAAAGTAGTGGGCCTTTTTTAACCTTTTAAAATTGAAAGTATGCGTAAAATCAAATCAATGGCCGCAGCGCTAGGGCTGGTAGCTGTAACCGCAGTGGTATTTGCGGGTAAACCCGCCTTCGTATCGGGCTTGTATGCTGATGTTGCCGGGTCGCCGGTAGAAATTGCAAGTGGTTTTAATGCCACCAATATGGTTACCTCGCCAGCGGCGGGTGGCCAGCAGGCAAGGATTACCAATCAATCCAACACCCAGCAATACCCCCTGCATGCAGACGATGCTTTAAACGCTCCGCTGTATTTAAACCCCAGTTATTAACTAAAAAAGCGGCGCTGCTCATGAACCGCTTTTTTACACCCCGGCACTCAGTAGCCGGGGTTTTGCGTTAGATTAGGAGCAAAGCTCAGTTCAGTAACAGGTAGCGGGTACAGCTGATCGGTAGGCTGCCAGTTGCTGCCTTTTTGAGGGGCCAGTATTTCGTTGGCTAAATCCCATCTTTTAAGATCCATCCACCGGTGGCCCCATTCGGCAAAAAACTCTTTTTGCTTTTCCTGCTGCAGGGCCTGCATCAGCCGCTCCCTGGTATCTGCCGTAAGCTCCTGCAGGCCGGCCCTGCTCCTTATTTTATTTACATCTGCCCTCGCCTGGCTAACCTGGCCTGCCTGCGCACACGCTTCAGCTCTTATTAAATACAGCTCGGCCAACCTTAACACGGTATTGAACTCCTTGGGCGCAGCACCTGCTGCCTGCTGCGCGCGCCCCTCTTTATACTTATACGGCAAACGGTAATGGCCCGCCTGATAGCTGTTCACTACCGTCCATTCCGCTAACCGTTTATCGCCGGTTTCAAACTGTTGGGTTAATGATTGCGTAAGGTAATAAGAGGGTTGCGATTGCGTAACAGCGGGAAACGGCAGGAAGCGCAGCCCTTCTAAGGTTACATTGCCCGACACCGTTTTTGAATTAGCCTCCAGTTGCCAGATCGCTTCGCGGCTACTTACCGAGAACACATTGCTCAAATTACCGCTTAGTTCATAAAGGGCGGGCTGGCTGATTACCGTATCGGCCTCGGCTATAGCTTTAGCAAATTGTTTGGTATAGAGGTAGGCCCGGGCCAGTAAAGCCTTTGCCGCCCATTTGGTAGGCATTACCCGCTGTTGGTGCTGATATTTTTCGGGTAAAAAAGCCTGGGCAATAGTAAGATCGCGGATGATATGATCATACAACAGGTTGGTTTTCTCGCGCCCCTGGGTAGCCGTTTTATTGTAATCGATAGAGGTAACCAGGGGCACGTCTCCAAAATAGTTAACCAGGTTAAAGTAAACGAAAGCCCTTACAAACCTGGCAGTGGCCATCAGGCTATCGCGGTTATTTTGACTGATGGCCTCCGACTGATGGAGCTGTGTAATGACCGCATTCGCATTGTAAATAACCTTATACGCTGGTGCCCACAAATTAGTATAGAGCAGTGCATTGGCGTCGGTGAGGCTGTTGAGCCTGAATTGCGAGTAATTATCAGCACCTTCCAGAAACGGCCGCAGCTCATCGGCGCTCATACCGCAGAGAATGGTAGTGCTGGCATTAGAAAAGTTTTCTCCGCTTTGCCCCATGGTATAAAACATACCGGCAACTGCCGAACGGGCATCTTCTGTATTGCTAAACACTTTATCGGTTATCAAAATCTGAAAGGGTACTTTAATATCCACCATTTTGCTGCAGGACGTGAATGCTACCAGCGCAAGCAGGGTATTTTTCAGGGATGTTGTGTATGGCATTTTGTATTGTTTTAAAGTGTAATGGTAATACCGGCGGTAAGCGTGCGGGCACGGGGCATGGCTCCAAAGCCCGGCACTTCAGGATCGAGGCCTTTATAATTGGTAATTAAAAACAGGTTTTGGCCCTGTATAAAAATACTGCTCCCCTTTAGCTGGCGCGCAAAAATGCCTGCTGCAGGGGTATAGCTCAGCGAAAGGTTTTGAAGCCGCATGTAAAGAGCATCGGTGTACACCCGATCGGAGCGAGAGAAATTGAGATAAGAATTGTCCCGTCCGGGATTGGTAGTAAGCCTGGCAAAAGTAGCCCTGTCTCCCGGTTGCTGCCACCGGTTGAGCATATCGGTTGTATAATTAAAAATGCCGCTTAAACCAGAGAGCGCCCTTAAGGGATTTTCGATGAGCTGCCTTCTGAGGTAAACAAATACATTGAGTTTCCAGTTGCCCCAACTGATGTCGTTGGTAAAGCCAGCATCGAACCGGGTACTCAGATCGTACAACAGGCGGTCGTCGGCCGTTTTGCCGGTAAAATCGAGGGTAATTTTGCCGTCGCCATTGATGTCTTTATACGTATACAGGCCGGTTTGAGGATCTACACCGGTGCTGTGCAGCAATTTTAAAATGTTTAACGACTGGCCTACCACCAGGGTACCTGCGTAGGGCGATTGCGCAATATTAGGATAAGAGAGTAATTTATTGCGATTGATGCCGATATTGATGCGCGACGACCAGTGCAGTTTTTGGCGTTGCAGCAGGCTACCGCTTAGCAGCAGCTCCCAACCGGTATTTCTAACGTTGGCAGGGCTGTTAGAAATCACATCAGGGAAGCCTGTAAGTGCTGGTGTGGGAAATGGTATGATCTGGTCGTTACATTGATTGCTGTACCATGCCAGCGATAGCGAAAGGCGGTCTTTAAAGAAACCCAGGTCTAGCGCCAGCTCTCCTTTACGGTTCACCTGCCAGTGAAGCAAAGAATCGGTATGATTACCGGGCACCAAAGGTTGTACCCTGTTGTACAGTGCCGCAATAAAACTCCACTTACTCAGGAATTGGTAATCGTAGGCAGGGTCGCTTCCGGTTAGGCCGTAACTGCCCCTTAATTTACCAAAGCTGACGAAGGGCAGGTGTTTTTGCACCCAGCTTTCGTCGGCCCATATCCAGGCGCCTCCTATCGATCCAAAGTTGCCAAACCTATGGCCGGGGCCAAAGCGGCTGGAGCCATCCCTGCGCAGGTTAAAATTAAAAATATACCGGTTTTTGTAAGCGTAGTTAATGCGGGTAAAGGCCGCCAGGTATTTATACTGGTTTTCGTTGTTGCTGCCAATGAGTTGGGGCGAGGTGCCTATATTTTCCAGGTTGGCATCGCGCGTAAAACCATTACCCAAAAGAAACGACCCCGCTGTTTTATTGTGCTGCCAGGAGCCGCCTAACAAAGCGGTAAGCTTGCCGCCCCCCAAAACCGCCATATACTCCAGCTGCGGCTCTATAATCAGGTTTTCGAAAAAGCTTTTTCCCAGCGAGGCCTGCCCGGTAGGATTTCGTTGGGGATCTTGCGACAGGATGGGTGTTTGTGAAATCTGGTCGGTAAAGCCCAGCCCGTAGCCCACATTGGCCCTGGCTGTTACACCCGGCATAAGCTGGTACGATAAAGCCAGCCCGTTGTTTAGAAAAAAACTGCGGCTTTCGTATTGTTTCAGCAAGCCGCCAAAATTAAACAAATTGCTGAGCGGCTCCCAACCCCTGAAGTTTAGGTAACCCTCTTTATCGAACACATCGGGCGCGTGCGGCGGTGCCGTTATAATCGTAGGCAAAAACTTCATATCGCTAACTGTTTTCGAAAACAGGCTATTGAGCGATACATTAAAGCGGTTGTTGACCGAGCGGTGATTGATGCCGGTAGTAATACCCCCCCGCTGGTAGGAGCCGCTTTGGGTAATCAGATCGGCCTGGTACCTGTAGTTAGCCCCTATCCTGAAACTGGTTTGCGCACTACCGCCTGAAATGCTGAGTTGCACATCGGTATTTTTACCGCGGCCGCCCCATAAATAACGCTGCCAATCGGTGTACCGGCTAGTGTCCCATACAATTAAATCGGCAGCATTGTTAATGGTTGGCGCAATTCCGTCGTTAGCCAGGGCCTCTCGCCGCAACATGAGGTATTGCTGTGTATGGAGCATATCGTTAAAACGGGGTATTTGGTTAAAACCGCCGGTTAATTTTAATTCCACTTCTGTTTTGCCCTGCTTTCCTTTTTTAGTGGTAATGAGAATAACGCCGTTAGCTCCCCGGCTGCCGTATAAAGCGGTAGCATCAGCATCTTTCAGTATTTCTACCGATTCTATGTCCTGGGGGTTTATATTAAAAAAGGGGCTTTGCCCGTTTGCGGGGCTGGGTACGCCGCTCTGTATGGCGCCCTGTGCACCGCCTTTATAACTATCGCGTTGGTTCAGGTCGAGAATGGTTAGGGGTACCCCGTCTATAATATACAGGGGATCGGCGCTAAACTTATCGTTGATGGCATTGCGGCCCCGTATTTCAATTTTTACCGGGCCATTGGCATAGCCGCTGGTGCTGGTAACTACCACACCGGCCACCTTGCCCTGTAATGCTTCCAATGGGTTCATTACCGGTTGCCGGGCAATTTCATCACCTCTTACTACTCCTATATTACCCGTAGCCAGCCTTTGGCTGGTAGTACCATAAGCCTGCACCACTACCCTGTCGAGCTCGTTTATGGCCAGCTTTAACGTGATGTTTAAAGGCGCAGTACCGGTAATGGTTACCGTTTGCGGGGCATACCCAACCAGCGAAATACGCAATTGATCGTTTAGGTTTACAGGAGAAAGGGTAAAGAGGCCTTTGGCATTGGTAAGGGCGCCCCTGCCCGACGGTAGCATGGAGATACTGGCATTGGCCAGGGGCTCCCCGGCCTCATTGCGTACCGTACCGGAGATGGTGGGGGCAGTTGTATTTTGGCCGAAACAGATATGGCATAGCAAAGCCATTACGCTCAGCAGCGTTACAAATTTCATGGTTCACGAACGTTAAGTTTTAGTAAATGAGGTTAAAAAATGCCGGGTTAGGCACACCACACCCATGAGAATAAATGTGGCCCTCCCGGGGCAGTACCCCGGGCCCGGCACCCGTTTGCTTCTTACTTTAATCGGCATGTACACCCCGGTTTCTTTAAAAGACACCGGCGTGCAGCAATGGCCACCTAAAGCAAAAAGCCAGGTAATTATTTTAAGTAGGCTCTTTGGGCTTAGAGGCAAAGAGTACCCTATGCGCTATGGCATGTTTAAATAAAGTGTAAGGTGTGGGTTGGCTCATCCTGCTTGGTTTGGGATGAGTCTCGGTGGTTGTAAGCTACACGTAAGGCAATAAAAAAGCGTGGAGCTCAATTACCGCTTTTGAGGCCCTCGGAAGGCCCTGGAACAGATAAGAGAGCCCACGCCTAAACGTGAGCTATTCTACTTATCATCTCGTTCCATTCTTGAAATTTCCGAGGTTTCAAAAGCGAGACTCAAAGCGAATTGCTTCAAATAATTTTCATTGAAGTAATTGCAAATATTAATTAATCACAGTTTCTAATCAACATATAATTTAAAGATACAAAATATCCGTCAAATATAAAACATATTATTCCAATTAATGAAACGTTTAATTCTATTTTTTAAAATATCTACATACTAGTCTATTCCTTTGAATAATGGTTAAGGATAGACGTTATAAGACAATAAAAAATTTAATTGAAGGCGGCCATATAACTCTGTTCAATGAGATTTTTGATACCCTGCCTAAAAGCATTTTATACAAGGATCTTGGCATGAACAATGCAAGATTTAATAACCTCCTTTCTAATGTTGACAAGTTTCTTTTGGAAGACATTTTTCGAATTGCAGATATAATTGAAACAGAAAGAGCAAATGTTGTCTCAATTGTTTTGAATCAGTACGAGTTACAAATAAGCAGTCAAAAAATGGAAACTAAAAGACAAACCTCGCTTAAAAAGAAAAATAATTAAGACCATCATATGTTCATCGCCAGCTTTTAGCTCATGTCGACGGTCTTCCGCTCTTACCCGGTTTTAAAAATACAATAGCTACAGTTCCCTCTGAAATAACCTCCGGGCTATATTCATCTATTAATTACCAGAAGAAATTAATTTTTGGCATTTCCGGAAAACCGTAACCATTCAATAGTTCAGTAGTGTATTTTAGCAGCACAAAGAAAAACGATTAAAAATAGAGGCCTCGGCGGGGGAAAATACCCTGTTTTTATTCGTTTGTTTTTTTATCTTTAACCCCATACTAAAGCTGCTAAACATGAATGCTTCTAAACAACTGTATGATTTTATGAGAACGCGAAAGTTTAATCTCAAACAATTTCCTCTAGCCGTTTTTAAACGATTATAAACGTTTAACATCGGATAAATAATAGTACAAAATACGCAATACACAAGAACATAAAATGTTGATTATTAATATGTAATTTCAAATGTTTATGCGTAAATAATTGAGTAAGCCGTCACCCTATGAACGACACCGAACGATAAGAATGAACATAAAAACTATAGAGATAACTAATATTAAAGGCATTGGACATAAACTGTTCACTCTTGACCTTGTTCCTAATAGACCAAATATATTAGTTGCCCCAAACGGATTTGGAAAAAGCTCTTTCGCAATTGGTTTTGAGTCGCTAAGAAGCAATAGAATAGAATTGGACGACAAACACTATTACCTAAAGGATGTTGGGAATAGACCAATTTTAACTTTGACTTTGACAACAGGAGAAATACTTGTTGCTGATGATACACAAAATACGATTTCAGACTTTTTTGATGTTTTTGTCATAAATAATCAGACGGAACCTAAGTCAGTTGTTCAATCTTTTGGAGGAAGAACTTTTGCTAAAACCTCGCTTGATATTGTGCAGACTACTTTGATTCAAACAATACCCGCAAAAATCCCTTTTGACTATAACTCTGCTACCATGAAATCAAAATTTGGTACAAATGGCAGCAAAATTTTGAATAACATTTCTAATCTATTTAATTGTGGGCATCTCTTTTTTAAAATCGAAAGACAAATTGATTTTACTCGATTCGGACTAAAGGGGTATAAACAAACATTAGATTCTGCATTTCAGGCAATCAATGGACAAAACGGGACAGGTAATGCTATAAAAGGTTGGATTCAAGCAAACATTTTACCATCACTTCAAGCTTTAGACGAATTTAGAAAACTTGCTGCAATAATCACCTCATTCGGGTTTGGTGAGGTTAGGGACGAAGTAGATTCCTATCTTACAGCATGGCAAATCATGACAGTTAGAGATACGATGGGAGCTGATTACAAAAAATCCTGCAAATACCTCTACTATCTTGACGAAAAGGATGATTGTACTAAAACAATCGAATCTTTTAATCCAGTAAAAGATAGATTTGACATCAAACCTAAAGTCGAGGGTAAAAGTCTAGTTGTTAAATGGCCCAAAGCACATGAAATATCAAACGGACAAAGAGATATTTTGACATTTATTGCTTTACTTTTAAAATCAAGACGGAATTTTAAGAAACAAGACTGCATCCTTATAATAGACGAAATATTTGACTACATGGATGATGCAAACCTAATAACATTTCAATATTACGTTTCAACTTTCATTGATGAAATGAAAAGACAAAAGCGAAGAATATTCCCTATATTATTAACTCATCTTGACCCATTGTTTTTTAACCATTTCTGTTTTAACGACACAAAAATTAAAGTCAATTACCTGAAAGAAGCAAACATAAAATCCAATCAAAATCTTCTTAAAATTATTTATAAGCGGGAAGAAATAAGCATCCAAAATATGGTTGATGCTTACTACTTTCACTACCACCCTACAATCAGTACGGTAGATTTGACAAATGAGTTCAAAGTACTTAAGCTAAATTTAGATTGGGCTAAACCTGAAAAATTCTTTCAAAAAATATCTCGAGAAGTACGCAGATATTTATTTGAGACAGACGCTTTTGACCCTTTAGCAATATGCTTCGGAGTTAGAGTTCAAATAGAAAAACTCGTATATGATTTAATTCCTGACCCAGCGAATAAAACCAATTTCATTAACACAAATGGGACAAAGAATAAACTTCATTTTGCCCAGAGCATTGGCATACATATCCCTGAGACATATTTCTTATTGGGTATAATTTACAATACATCTTTACACTTATCCGAAGGGCAAGACATTTCAAAACCACTTGGACTAAAACTAGAAAACGGAACAATCAAACAAATGGTAATAAATATATTCACTTAACTAAAGGGCGAACGGCTAACAGGGGGTTTGGCGTTATAGGGGCTGAAGAATAAAGGCTCAAGTTTTGTTTTTCAATTTAACTTTAGTACAAGGGTTGGGCTGAAGTGCCCTGATTTCCCCCACTTCGGCAAGCCCTCAACCGTTAGCGGCTATTTTTTGTTAGACACTTCGTTACAAATCAAAATCCATAAATGAATAGACAGGAAATATTAAAATTCATTGTTGACAATAATGACAGTCCGCATTTATTGGATTATTACAATAAAACTTACGACAAGCTTAAAGAAATTAATAAGCGTATTGACAAGTTAACTGCTTACTTAATTGTTGTTGTATTCGTTTTTTTGATTACTTCTAATTCAAGCATACAGTCTTTTCAAGTTGGACCAATTTTAATCAATGACATAACAATTATAGTCAAACTATTACCTATACTTTTTTCGTACTTATTTACAGACTTAGTGGTTTCGTCGAGCCATAAGGGAGAATTATTTATGACTGTGAAATTGATTTCAATGTCCCTTTACAAACAGGACATTAATCACAAAGATTTAGACAATCATAAACACAATCTAATAACTCGACTAGTTATGCCCTTTTCTTACTCAATGGAATTATCAAAACTAAATTCAGATAAAGTCTGTGTTATTCAAGCATTGTTTGGATTCATCATTATACTACCAGTTCTTTCAGTAATTTTCCTGCCGTTTTATTTTGAGTTTTACATGCTTAGAGACATTTATCGTAGTTACATGACCGACAACTTAGGCAAGATTTCATTTTACCTTTCAATTTGGATAATGTTATTGATGTTATATTACTTAATCAGCACCGCTATAAAAAATATCAAAGACCAAAAGGTAGAAATGCAATAAAACAGCCGCTAAACAACCTGGAAAAATGAATACCCCTGCAACCTATCCAGCATTTGAGCATTAAGCCAATCAATTGAAGAAGTTTATTGAAGCTTCTGGACTATTTAGTATTTTACTTAGTAATGGAGACATAGTACACCATAAACCTGAACATGCGGGTAACTTCAGAAGTTGGTTAATTAGTTATGATATCAAAAATATCAGAGAAAAGGAATAATAACAGTATTATAAAGTTTGTGTTTTATCATAGGTTAGCAAAGGCCGGTTCTTTCAAGAGCGGGCCTTTATGTTTTTACTATTGAATAGGAAATTGGTGAAGTTTAATTTTATCACCTTTAAACGCTAATCGAAAACAAAGGACACTAAGTAGCAAAATACCGTGAAAAGACCCTTGTCGTAGCGGCAAATACTTTTCAATTTTGACCTGTTGACAAAATAAGATTTTTGCTCAATGTAAGCTCCCCGTAACTTGGGCCAGATCATTTAGAGTTAACTCTAAACAAGTTTGTTAACTTTAAACTCTCAAGAGAAAATGAAAAGGAAATTTACAGAGAGCCAGATAGTGGCAGCATGGTTACAACCACCTCATGCCGCATCAATCGTTAAACAATCAAACGCCAGCTAAGGCCCATCAGACGGCCCTGCCAGGAGCACTTCATTTAAAACATATGACTGAACAGCAGCAGAACCTTGATCAACTGTTTAATCAACAATCAAAATTTTAAATGAACAATCACCAATTTGTCTAACTTAGTTCTGTCATAAAAACGATAAGGCTTCATGCATCGTAATTTATTGTTATGGCGATTTGGACAAAAGAAGAAAATAATTTTGGGCCATTCTGGAAAACCGTAACCATCTTATATTCCTGCACATTATTTTAGCAGCCAAAATGAGGCTGCTTAAAATGCAGGCCCACGTGGGAAAACACCCTCCTTTTGTTAATTTGTTTTTTTATCTTTAACCCTGCCAAAGCCACTAGACATGAATGAAAAGGTATTTATGAGAAATCACTACTTCAATCCTGATGACTTTCCCTTAGCCGTTTTAAACGATTATCAACGTTTAACATCGGATAAATAATAATACAAAATACGCAATATACAAAAACATAAAGCATTGATTAATACATAATCATGTTGATACATGCGCAAATAATCGAGTTGGCAGCAAGTGTAGAGGACGACACTACCAAGACAAACACACGACTAAAAACAAACAGAAAGTAAACCATTTTGACAGGTGACCAAAGACATAGAAACGATATTGCAACAGGACAGCTTCTATACTGACACGCTGACCGACCCTATGTTTTTTATTTTTTTCCCACCGCACATTTTTTAAAAACAATTTTAACCAGCCGCACGGTCAAGCACATTTGGTTTTTTCCACCGCACAAGCCAACGCAAAAAAACCAAAAGAGCTTGCCCCTTTCCACCCACGACAATACAGTGGACATATACACTATTTATCAGGGTATTTTTATTACATTTACCGTGTTAAAAATTAATTAGGATTCTATGAACCGAATTAAAGAAGTGCTCAAGGACAAAGGAATTTCCCAAACGTGGTTGGCGAACAAAATGGAAAAGAGCTTCAACACCATTAATGAGTATGCTCGTAATGTAAGACAACCAAGTTTGGAGGACTTATACCGAATTGCGGAAATCCTTGACGTTGACATCAAAGTATTAATTGTTTCAAACAAGAAGAAAATATGAACAAGCAAAAACTAGCAGCTAAAATTTGGGCATCTGCAAATCAGATGCGTTCAAAAATTGAAGCTAACGAATATAAAGACTATATTTTAGGTTTCATCTTTTACAAATACCTATCAGAAAAAGAACTGCAATTTGCAAAGAAAGAAGACTTCAATGAGGCAGACATCAAAGCATTGAGGGAAGAAGACACAGAAACGGTTGAACACATAAAAAGCAACATCGGCTACTTTATAGCTTATGACAATCTATTCTCAACATGGATAAGCATGGGCAAAGACTTTGATGTTGCCAATGTTCGTGATGCACTTTCTGCTTTTAGCCGTTTGATAAGCCCTGCTCACAAGAAATTGTTTGATGGCATTTTTGACACTTTGCAAACAGGTTTAAGCAAATTAGGCGATAGTGCAGCTTCTCAAACAAAAGCCATTCGTGACTTGCTGCATTTAATCAAAGATATTCCAATGGACGGCAGACAAGACTATGATGTGCTTGGCTTTATTTATGAATACTTGATTGGAATGTTTGCTGCAAATGCAGGAAAAAAAGCAGGTGAATTTTACACTCCGCATGAAGTTTCCGTTTTGATGTCGGAAATAATCGCACATCATTTAAAACACAAAAAGGAAATACAGATTTATGACCCAACAAGTGGTTCGGGTTCTTTGCTTATCAACATTGGTAGCAGTGTTGCGAAACACATTGATGACGAAAACAACATAAAATACTACGCACAAGAACTCAAAGAAAACACTTACAACCTAACTAGGATGAACCTAGTTATGAGAGGACTTTTGCCAAACAACATTATCACACGAAACGGAGACACTTTAGAAGATGATTGGCCATACTTTGATGAAAACGACCCGATACACACTTACAATCCGCTTTATGTAGATGCTGTGGTATCGAATCCACCGTATTCGCAAAAGTGGGACCCATCCCACAAAGAAGCTGACCCACGTTATTCAAGGTTTGGACTTGCACCAAAAGCAAAAGCCGATTACGCCTTTTTGCTGCATGACCTTTTTCACATCAAGCCTGACGGCATTATGGCAATTGTATTGCCTCACGGTGTTTTGTTCCGTGGCGGTGAGGAAAGCGTTATTCGTGAAAAACTGTTTGAAGCCAATCACATTGATACCATTATTGGTTTGCCTCCAGCGATATTTTTTGGCACAGGTATTCCAACCATCGTAATGATTCTAAAACAGAAACGTGCCAACACAGATGTTTTAATTATTGATGCTTCGAAAGGATTTATCAAAGAAGGAAAAAACAACAAGTTAAGAGCATCAGACATTAAACGTATAGCCGACACAGTTCGTGACCGTGAAACATTGCCCAAATTTTCAAAAGTTGTAACACGAGAAGAAATCAGAGAGAATGAATACAACCTGAATATTCCTCGTTATGTTGATTCTTCTGAAAACCCTGAAAGTTGGGACATCTACGCTTCTATGTTTGGCGGTATTCCTGAAAATGAAATTGACGACTTGAATGTATTTTGGGAAGCATTTCCTGAACTGAGAGAAACACTATTTGCCCAAAACTCACCCATCAATTCAAACCTAATTGTAGATGACATCAACGCTACAATAAAGGAACACAAAAGTGTTCAAGCATTTGTAAACGGTTTCAATACGGCTTTTTCAGATTTTGATAGTTACTTAAAAACGGAACTATTCACCAACATTTTTACAGTTAAAATCAACAGAGAGAAAGAAGTTTTAAGTGATGACATTTTCAGACGATTGGAAAACATCAAGATGATTGATAAATATGAAGCCTACCAACTATTAGACAATGAATGGGATGTAATAAAAGTTGATTTGGAGATTATCCAAACTGAAGATTTTGAAGCAACAAGAACGGTTGACCCAAACATGGTTACTCGTAAAAAAGACGGTGTTGAACAAGAAGTGCAAGACGGTTGGGTGGGTAGAATTATGCCATTTTTACTGGTGCAGGAAACCTATTTGAAAGACGAGCTAAATAGTTTGCGAGCCAAAGAAAACAGAGTTGCTGAAATAGCCACAGAACTAGAAGAAATTATTGACTCACTTTCAGAAGAAGAAAGGGAATCGAGTATTTTAAATGACAACAATGATGCTTTTGTAGTAAAGGAACTTAACGAATACCTGAAAGAGATTTTTGCTGATATTGAAACCGAAGAAATAAAAGCATTGAAAGAGTATTTAAACTTATTGGAAAGCAAAGCCAAGAAACCAGAGAAAGAAAACTTCATCAAATCCCACAAAGATGTGAATTGGTCTAAAATGGAAGCAAATAATGATGGCACTTTTGGCAAGGCGACCATCAACAAATACTTATTTGAATTACAATCAACATTTACTTTCCCTGACGACTCATTTGAAAGTAAGATGGTAAAGGCATCTACCCTATTGGCAGATGAGAAAGATTTGAAAGCTCAAATAAAAATAGAAGCAGCAGCACTACATGCAAAGACTAAAGAAACTATTGAAAACCTTACGGACGAACAAGTATTTGAGTTGCTCGAATTAAAATGGATTGCCCCTGTTGTTTCATCATTGAACAACTTACCCGAAACCATCATCACCAAACTTTCAAACAAGGTTCAGGCTTTGGCTGACAAATACGCAATTACCTATTCAGATGTAGCAAAAGGAATTAAAGAAGCCGAAAGCACTTTATCATCATTGATTGGCGACTTGGACGGCAACGAGTTTGACATGAAAGGATTGAACGAATTAAAATCACTTTTAAAAACCGAAGAGCAAAATGGCTAAAACAAACATAAATCCCGAAGTTCGTTTTGCAGGTTTTTCAGAAGATTGGGAAGAACGAGAACTGAGCGAAATTTTAAAGGAGCGAAAAGTAATGCAGAAGATTACAGAAGATGCTCCAATTCTTGCTTTTGCAGCAGGTCAAGGTGTTATTGACAGAAGCGAACGGAAATCGAACAACCGTGACCATTTAACTCATGACCAAGAGAACAAAATTTATAAACTGACAGAACTTAACGACATTGTTTATAATCCTAGCAATCTTAAATATGGAGCTATTGACCGCAACAAACACGGACGTGGTGTAATCTCTCCTATTTATGTAACCTTTACCACCGAAGAAGAACCATCGTTTGTTGAACTGCTTGTGAAAAGTGAAAAGTTCAAGTTAAGAGCGTTACAATATGAGGAAGGAACGGTAGTAAAACGTCAATCTGTTAAGCCTGAAAATCTTTTGTCTTTAAAGGTTAATATGGCAAAAACAAGAGAAGAACAAAAGAAAATAGGTGCACTTTTTGAATTTTTAGAATCTTTAATCCAACACCATGCAAATAAGCACAATAAGCTTATTATGGTCAAAAATTCAATGCTAAATAAAATGTTTCCTAGAGAAAGAAATAATATACCTGAAATAAGGTTTAAAAATTTCAACCAATCTTGGACGCATCAAAAAATAAATGAAATTTCTACTTACCATGCCTCAACATTAACAGCTGGAGATGCTTTACCAATAGGAAAATATAGATTATATGACGCAAATGAAGTTATTGGTTACACAAATGAAAATCCTCAACCCACAGATTACATAACAATTATAAAAGATGGTTCAGGAGTTGGCCGAGTGAGATTGCTCTCGAAGAACACAACTTTTATAGGAACTATGGGTGGCATAAGAACTAATAAGTCAGATATAAATTTCTTATTTTATACATTATTCAAAATGAATTTTAATAAACATATTACAGGTGCTACAATTCCTCATATCTATTACAGCAGTTATGGAAATGAAGAAGTATTTTTTCCTTGTCCAGAGGAACAAAGACAAATCGGTAATTTTTTTAGAAAAATAGATACGGCAATTGAGCTAAATAACAAGGAGTTTAAAAAGTTTAATAATTTGAAAAAGGCATTCTTCGAGAAAATGACAAATACAAGAATTGAAAAATAAAATAATAGGTGTAATGACATTTACCACAGAAGCAGAATTTGAAGAAGCATTGATTCAAGCCCTTTCTAAAAAAGGATGGGAAAAGGAAGTTTTGAAACGACCTACTGAAAAAGACTTGCTCCAAAATTGGGCGAATATCCTTTTTGAAAATAACAGAGGCAAAGACCGTTTAAATGACTTCCCACTAACTGAGGGGGAGATGCAACAGATTTTAGAGCAGATTAATGCTTTAAGAACGCCTTTAAAATTAAACGGATTTATCAATGGCAAAACAGTTTCTATAAAAAGAGATAACCCTTATGATAAATTGCATTTTGGTAAAGAAGTAAGTTTAAAGATTTACGATAGACTAGAAATTGCAGCAGGGCAAAGCCGTTACCAAATTGCTCAACAACCCGTTTTCCCAACACAATCAAAAATATTAAACGACAGACGTGGCGACTTGATGCTTTTAATCAATGGCATGCCATTGATACATATTGAATTAAAAAAGAACGGAGTTTCAGTAAGTCAAGCCTGTCATCAAATAGAAAAGTATTCAAGAGGTGGCGTTTTTTCAGGCTTGTTTTCATTGGTTCAGATTTTCGTGGCAATGGAGCCAAAAGAAACGGTTTATTTCGCCAACCCTGGCCCTGATGGCAAATTCAACAAAGACTTTTATTTCCATTGGGCAGACTTCAACAACGAACCAATAAATGATTGGAATGGTATTGCTTCTTCGTTATTGTTTATACCAATGGCTCACCAGTTAATAGGTTTCTATACCGTAGCAGATAGCAACGATGGTGTTTTGAAAGTCATGCGGAGTTATCAATACTTTGCAGCCAATGCTATATCAGATAAAGTTGCCAAAACCGATTGGAAAAGCAAACACGCTTTAGGCGGTTACATATGGCACACCACAGGTTCGGGCAAAACCATGACCAGCTTTAAATCTGCCCAACTGATCGCCAATTCGCAAGATGCAGACAAAGTGATTTTCTTAATGGACAGGATTGAACTTGGCACACAATCCTTAAAAGAATATCGTGGTTTTGCAGACGAAAACGAAGATGTGCAAGCAACGGAAAACACTGGTGTTTTGGTTACCAAACTTAAAAGTTCTGACCCTTCAAATACCTTGATTGTAACTTCTATTCAAAAAATGAGCAATATCAAAGATGAAGATGGTGGGTTAAATGCTCACGACATCTTGCTCATGAATAAAAAGCGAATTGTCTTTATTGTTGATGAAGCACACCGTTCCACTTTCGGAGATATGCTTATTACAATCAAAAACACTTTTTCATCTGCTATTTTCTTTGGTTTTACGGGAACTCCAATTCAGGCAGAGAACCAAAAGAAATTGAACACCACATCAACCGTATTCGGTGACGAATTGCATAGATACAGTATTGCAGACGGTATTCGTGATAAAAACGTTCTCGGTTTTGACCCTTATAAAATACTTACTTACAGAGACCGTGATTTAAGATTAGCTGTTGCGTTAGAAAAAGCAAGAGCCAACAATGAAGCAGAAGCATTGGCAGACCCAAGAAAAGCAAGAGTATTCAACAAATACATGAGCAGAGTTAGAATGGCTGGCAATGTTGATGCTTCAGGTCGTTATGTTAGGGGAATTGAAGATTATTTGCCCACTTCACAATATGACCGAGATGAACACCATCATGCAGTGGTGGAGGACATTTTAAGGAATTGGACAGTGCTTAGTCAAAACGGAAAATTTCATTCCATATTTGCCACAAGTAGTATAGCTGATGCCATAACGTATTACAGATTGTTTAATGCTGTTAATCCAAATTTTAAAATTACTGCACTATTTGACCCACATATTGATAACAACGGAAACACGGAATACAAAGAGGACGGTCTAGTAGAGATAATGACCGACTACAACGAACGCTACGAGCAATATTTTAGATTAGCAAATCACGCAAAATTCAAAAAAGATATTGCAGCAAGACTGGCACATAAGGAGCCTTATCTAAGAATTGACACTACACCCGAAAAGCAAATTGATTTATTGATTGTAGTTGACCAAATGCTAACAGGTTTCGACTCCAAATGGATAAATACGCTTTACATGGATAAAGTGCTTCAATATGAAAATATCATTCAAGCATTTTCAAGAACCAATCGACTTTTTGGACCTGACAAACCTTTTGGAACAATTCGTTATTACCGTATGCCCCATTCAATGGAGCGAAACATCAATGATGCGATAAAATTGTATTCAGGTGACAAACCAATTGCCCTTTTCGTTGAGCATTTAGATTCAAATCTAAATTCAATGAATCATGTTTTCGGAGAAATTGAAAGCCTATTCATAACAGCAGAGATTGAAAATTTCGAGAGACTTCCTGATGATTTATCTGAAAGAGGAAGGTTTGCCATCCTATTTAAGAGTTTTAATAATTACTTAGAAGCAGCAAAAATCCAAGGTTTCAGTTGGAGCAAATCAACATACAGCTTTGGAAAAGGGAAAGACAAGGTAACCATTGAAATGGCATTGGATGAAAACACCTACTTGATATTGGCACTTCGTTACAAAGAGCTATTTAACACGGGCGGTGGCGGCGGGGGCGGTGATGTGCCGTTTGAAATTGAAGGATACTTGACAGAAATAGATACCGATAAAATTGATTCAGACTACATGAACTCACGTTTTGACAAGTATATCAAGGAGCTTAAAAAAGGAGATATTGACCCAAATGAATTACAAAACACTTTAGATGAATTGTATAAATCCTTTGCTACCCTAACACAAGAAGAACAGAAATACGCAAATCTTTTCATTCGTGACGTTCAAAGCGGAATAGCAAATCTTGAAAGCGGAAAGACTTTTAGAGAATATATCACAGAATACGAGTTTAATGCAAAGAATGACCAAATAAAGAAAATCTCAACACTACTAGGACTTGACGAATCAAAACTTCGTTCGCTTATGTCATCGGGCTTGACAGAGTTAAATATCAACGAATACGGACGTTTTGACGAATTAAAAGGCACGGTTGACAAGGACAAAGCAAAAGCATATTTTGAAAAACTTGTAGGGTCAACTATCCCTGCTTTCAAAGTAAATATCAGAGTTCACAATTTGTTACAAAAGTTTATAATTGAAGATGGTTTTGACATTGAATAACATATTGCCCACGTATTTGCAAGCACATTGCCAAAGCCGCACAAGCCAACGCTCAGACCAAAGCTTTGTCAAAGAGCTTGCAAAGCCAACGCAGGACAAAATTGTTTTTAAAAAATTTTCCGACCCTTCAAAAAAATAAAAAACGTAACGCACAGCTGACACGACAATGACACAGAAACTCAATAAAGACAATGGTTTAAAAGCACGGACGACAGAACACCAGCTGCCAACAGCGGTTTGGCGTAATGGCGGGTGCAGTGCCTCGTATGACAGTTTTGTGGTAGGTTCAAGTGCAGTTCTTCGATTGAACTTTTGTGCTAAAAATCCGCCACTACGCCAAGCCGCAAACCGTTAGCGGTAATTGTAAAAAACTGTCAGCTTAAAATATACGCATGATTGGAATAATTATAGAGTTTATTTTTTCTTGGATCATTCTTAAGTTTATTGCTAATGCCAACTTCGAGGCGTTAGGATTGAAGCTCACGAAAAGCCGTATAAAAAATTTTGCTATTGGCTTCTTATTTGCTGCACTTACTTGTTCAGTATATCATTTTATGGGTACCTACTTTGCAGATAATAGCTGGATAGCAAACAAAATGACCATAACAAATGTTATTAATGGTCTTTGGTGGACATTAAAGTCTGTTTTATTCGAGGAGCTTATTTTTCGAGGTGCTTTACTTTACTTGGCAATTAAAAAAATTGGCTCCAAAATAGCTTGCTTATTATCAGCCGCTTGTTTTGGTATATATCATTGGTTTTCATTTGGCGCTTTTGGTAGTCCTTTTCAGATGTTAATTATATTTTTGATGACTGGAATTTTCGGATTAATGCTGGCTCATAGTTTTGCCAAAACATCATCCCTCTATTTGCCAATAGGACTTCATCTTGGATGGAATGTATTCAATATTGTTGTGTTTTCAAATGGTCCTTTAAAAGATCAAATCTTCATAAAATTAAATCATAATCGCCCAGAAGAAATTTTATCCCTATTTATATTTCTATTTCAAATATTTGCTTTACCAATTTTTACATGGTTGTATTTAAAGGTTTTTGAAAGCGATAATAAAACAACTACCGCTACCCGTTGCGCAACTACCTTTTTGTAAAAAATAGCTAAAATTGGATTGCTACCAACGCATTTACAGCCTCTTCACCGGAGGCTGTTTTTTGTTGCAAGGCAAACCCTGATTGATTTTCAAAGGGCTGGTTTCGGCTTAAACAATGTTTGATAGCAGCGGTTTAATAAACACAAACTATGCTCTTTCACTTTGCTCAATGCTACCGCCATTGCAAGCACCGGTTTGGGACTGAACTTCAGGTTTTTTTTAAGATTGTAGTTGAGCGCTGCCATCAAAACATGTTTATTGGCCTGCGCCATCCCACGGCTATTGATGCGTTTCATATTGTGGTAGTTAAGAAAACACCCGGCACCGGCCCTACCCTGGCGCTCCGCCACTTTACCAACCTTCGGTGGTGCGCTTTGTTGGCAGTGAGCTTTGGGTGCATTTGGTCGCATGAGTATTTACTTTTTTAAGGGGTGCATCGTAATTTTATTGGTATAGCGATTGGGAGAACAGAAGGAAATAATTTTGGCCATTCTGGGAAACCGTAACCGTCGGACACTTTTGTATCATATTTTAGCAGCAAAAAATAGCATGATTAAAAAAAGCATGCCCCGGCGGCAAAAATACCCTCTTTTTATTCGTTTGTTTTTTTATCTTTAACCCATACTAAAGCTACTAAACATGAATGCTTCTAAAAAGTGGTATGTTTTTACGATAACCGCGCGTTTAATCTCAAACAATTTCCTCTAGCCGTTTTTAAACGATTATAAACGTTTAACATCGGATAAATAATAATACAAAATACGCAATACACAAGAACGTAAGATATTGATTATTAATATGTAATTTCAAATGTTTATGCGCAAATAATTGAGTTACAAGCAACCGTATGACGACCGGTCCGAAATATGACAACGAAAAGAAAAATACTAATAGCAGGACTGACTTTAATAACGACAGCAATAATTGTAATGGGACTATTTGACTTTTTAAAACCAAAATCTAACAGCGAACAGTTTGTTAGTGAAACTGCACTCAACAGCAACCGTGACAAGCAAATGCAAATGACACCACATACACTTGACCAATTAAGAAAACTAAATGTAACATCTGACAAGGAATTGAAACTTGAATATTTCTTTTATACCAACACAGCAGATAAAGCTGAACAATTAGCGACTGAAATCGGCAAATTAAATTACACGGTTCAACACGGAGTTTCGGCTGGCGACAAGAAATTATTTATTGTAACTGGCTGGACAACTAAAATGAAAATGGCAGATGAAGTTGTAAAACAATGGACAAAACAAATGTGTGAGCTCGGCTATAAGTTTGACTGTGAATTTGACGGTTGGGGAACAGACCCAGGCCAAAGTGACAAAACAGAAACAACCGAAAACGCATTTGAAGGTTTGAGAAATATGGCGTTCTCAGCGACACCTGAACAACTTGGACTTTCATTGTCGACCGAAAAGACTGTTGTTTATGCAGTAATAATGGACTGGGAAATGGGTGGTGCGACTGCTACAACTGTTTCTTATCAGACAGGTGACGCAAGTTTGTATTTAAGTTCAGGTGGTGGGGTTATTGGTGGTGGACAACATCGAAACGTAAATATTGCTGCGAAACAATTTATAAGTTTAGCACAAACATTTCTCGACAAAGCAACCAAAACAGAAGCGACACCTTTGCCATCAAGAGACGAAGTAAAATTTTATATGCTTACCAACAAAGGCGTTTTCGCAGGACAAGAAACAATAAAGAATTTTGAAAACAACACTTCTCCTTGGCTAAAATTATTTGAAGAAGGAAACAATGTATTAACGGAACTTCGCAAGACAAGCGAAAAGTAGATTAGACACAGCAGACAGAAGAACGGCAGCTTGTAACATCGGTTTGGCAATATGGCGGCTGAAGTACTTCAATGAAACATTTGTACAAGGTTCAACAGCAGTCATTCTATTGAACTTTTGTGCTAAAAATCCGCCACATCGCCAAGCCGAAACCGTTGCAAGCAATATTATGCAGACCATTCCTAAGACATATTATCCTCCGAGAAATTGGCAAGACTTTGAGAATTTAATTCTTGATATAGCCAAGTACAAAATTGAAGGAGATTTTGATAAATACGGCAGAGAAGGACAAAGCCAAGATGGAGTTGACATTTGGGGACGTGATAAAAAATACAAATCAATTGGCATTCAGTGTAAGTACAAAAAACGTACAACCTCCACTGTAAGCTCCCCTTATTTTAGTGCCAATGTTAGTTAGAGTGTTCAAATGTAATATCAGAGTTGATGCCTACATCTGACAATGAGGAATAATAATGGATTTTATACGGGGATAAAGGAGGCCGGCCTACAACAGGGGTTGAAAGAGGTTAAAAATAATGTCGGCAAAAAGATATTGTTGGCTTAAGCTATAACAATTGCTAATAACAGTGATGGAACTGCTTTGATCCGCTGAAATGTCCCTTATCAATATTTAGCCAGCTCTTGATACAGCATTCACCATTCGGAATGTAGCGCCATTATCTTCAGCGCCCACCTGGAAATGCTCCCTGCTACCTACACTGATCATTGATCGTCATCTTATTTTATACTAACAGCATCACCACTATCCAGGTTTACAGGTGAAGGATATCCTTTCGAATTCAGACCTGCAATGGCCACCCTTATTTCCGTATCTCCCTTCAAAGTCCGGGTCACTTTTCCCTTCTTAGCCCGTTGCTCCAGCGTACCCACTGCTTGCTTCTCACCCTTATTATTATGCTGTGCGCTGCTCCAGTCAGCAACAGGACTGCCCCTGGAATCGAGATTCATTTCCATAAGTGCCGAATCCAGTGCCGCCTTTTCGGCGTCAGGAAGATTATTATACTTTACACCATATAGATCCAGTATACGGGCAGCTTCCGTCGGAGTATTCGTACCTCGCTCATATACATCCCGATAAATAATAAGGCTTCCATTTTCAGCAACAATGGTTTCGTAACGCAACTCTACCGGGATCAATTTGCCCAGTTTCACGGTCCTGGTTTTACTCCTGTTATTTTCAAAGGTCTTAACGCTATCTATTGTAAGTGCAGTTCCGGAAAGCTGCCCCATTACAGTGGCAAAATCCTGTACCTGTACATTCGTTAAACCCACACATCCATGAGAAGCAAAGGTTCCGAGTTTGGCAGGCTCCTTTCCGCCATGTATCAGAGATGGCATACCAATCGGTATCTTTATAACGCCAAGCGGATTGAGTTTACTACCGGCAGCTACCTTGCGACCGGGGGTAAACTTACCCTTTACCCAACCTTCATTGGGGGGCGTCCAGGTAGGATTAAATATGATATTCTGCACCGCCCTCATTCCTGTAGGCAGGGGGAACTCCGGATACCCGATTCCTATTTTATAAGTTTTTAATAGTTTCCCATCCTGGAATACATCCATCCTGTAAGCAGGCGCGTTGACCACCACTCTTGTATCAGCAGGAATAGCATTCGGCACAGCTGGTAAAAGACCGGCAACCTCCCCTGCACTATATCGTTGGGCGACCAATTGTAAAAGCGCTTGTGTCTTTTGCTCGCCAATAATAGCCTTGATCTTCTCCAGTGCCGACTTATTGGCCTGCCTTGCAGACCCGAAATTGTTACCTTCTTCGGTTAGCCCGGCTACGAAGGTGCCCGATACCGTTTTTAATTGTTCTACCTGTTCCCTATTGAGATTTAACTGATCCTGTAGTTGCTTTTCAAAGCCTTCCTCAAAAAACAGTGCATCCAGTATTGGCAGGGTCAGGGTAACTGCATTTGCGTCTACTTTGGTTGCCGCTTCACTAACCTTATCAACCGGTACTTTCGTTTTGTCGCCCGATTTACCTTTACACGCTGTAACTGTTAACACCATCGCCGCTATCATTAAACCTTTCCAATTCATACTCATTATATTTTTAAGTCCTTTTAGACTTTAAAAACCATACCAAAAGGTGCAGCCACTTCAATTCAAGCATCATATTCGAATAATTAACAAATGTATTGGGGGCATTGGTCTCCCTGATTGGCTGGAGCGCATAGGAGCCCTGCTATTATGGTGATCTTCATAAAAACGAGCTTTCCCAAATGGAAAAGCTCGCTGCCTACTCTACATGGCAGATTGCCTACCGTTTAAACAACCTGCCTGGTTCTTGTAGAAAAATTTAAGTTCACATAGTTACTGAACCGGTTCAACAAAAATATTATTGATCTAATATCTGCCGCAGATATATCCTAAGTAGCCTGAACTTAGCCATTCAAACAGGATCTTTTGCGTCCCATATAACCAGGTCTTCCTGATCTATTTGCAATTGAAAAATTTCAAAACCAGGTACGCTTGTAATGAGGCAAAGATTGTGCAAAAGTGATATTTCAGTTCTTAAAATTTCAAAATATTTTGAAGCTATAAAAATGGGATGGTATGCTAATGATGAATAACAGACTCTATGGATCAATAAATAGCTATTAGCTATCCTGGCCAATTATAAGATTGTGTAGAAATTATTTCCCGGCTAACTACGGCTCAAGTCATAATACTCTGGATTAATTCGACTGTAAGAGGCTTGGTTAGAAAATCTTTTATAGAAGGGTAGCTTTTAATCTTTAGCTTATCCCACTCATCTATCGAAGAGCTAACCATATATACCTCTGTATTTTTTATATGCTCTCCAGGTATCTGCTCAAAAGCTTCAATAAATCCCCAGCCATTCATGACCGGCATATCAATATCACAAAGTATTATATCGGGTATACGCTGTGCATTTAGCTCTATAGAAGTCTCAACTATTTTTATAGCTTCAAGACCATTATCTGCGCAAACCACCTCTGCAAGGTTGCCTGTTCTTTCTATCATTTTCCTGGTCACCAGCTTGTACACGAAATCGTCGTCTACCACCAGGATGCGTTTTCCACTGATCATAGTATTATTTTAGAAGGTTTAAAACAAGGGCCAGGGATTTATCCCGTTGACAACTAAGTTAAGCAATTTAATACTTTATATCAATCGATATTGGATATTATACTACCGAACCAGCATGAGTAATTATTTCGGGCAAATGTATTCTAATATGTACATGAGCTACATGATCGATGATAATACTGTAAGTAGCCGAATGCTGCGACCAAATTAAAGATGCAGTAAAAAAGGTCCTCCTGTAGAAACAGACTGACCTCTAACGATTGCTTGCTATATGAAAAATTTTTAATTAAACTAAAGTTTGTATCCCATGCGCCGATGCAGACATATTTGTCATCTATACAATTGTAATGCCAAAAACATTAGCGCTTAGCATGTTTTCTTATCTGCTTATAAATTTCGTCAACAATTATAACTCGCATTATAAATACCTGATCGGACTACTGATCCGCCAACTTCCCATCTCATCTTTGTACGCTTTCAGTGCATCAACACGAACGCATTATCATTCAGAAATGTTGCCACTCTGTAGTGAGCTCATTGGTGTAGGACGCGGGATAGCGGGATTTGCGGCTTTATAGTATATAGCAGCAAGAGTTTAGGGGCATATAGCCCACGCAGAATCCATTGATTTTTATCCCTTGTTTAGGCCTTTTGTAATTGGTTTTGCGGTGGCCTTATTGCCTTCTGTAATTGGGTTGATTGATGGCTTCATGCAGCCTACCGTTGACGGCACTAAAGGAATGGCGAACCGATCCCATACGGCTATCAAAGTATTGCTAAAGCAGAAAGAGGAAGCAGTTAAAAATCCGGAGCTCTACCAGATCTATGTCGGCCCATCCGGTGAAGGAGACCGGGACCGGTGGTATAAGTATACGAATCCCGGTGAGGCCGCGGATGATGTAGGTTGGACGGATGCTATTGGCAACGATATCCGCTTCGCTATGGCCGAGGCCAGTTATAATTTCAGGAATGGAATAAAGGGGCAATAACGGAGGTATTGCAATTGCTTTTTGCCGCAGCATCGCTTGCCCTTAATACCATTCGCACCTTCAACCCGACCATATTGGTTATCCTCGGACCATTGGCATTGGGTCAGTCTGTCTTTGATGGCTTTGGCCACACTTTAAAGCACTGGCTGGCCAGGTGTATTAATGTATTTCTATGCCTACCTATTGCTAATTTTATTCGGCGCAGTGATTGGCAAGATGCGGGAGTAAATGCTAAAGATTGAGATGACACAGGTTGCCGGGTGGCGATTGATTAAGTAGCTTTTACAGGTAATAAGCAAGATTCATAGTTTAATAATCCCTTGGGGCCTACACCCTCCCTACAAGGAACCAATCCATGAAGTTTATTATGCACGAAAGAGTTAATTATCTGTATTTCAACTACCTTTGCGAACTCTAATTATAAACCAAATATTCGAATCTCATGAGCCCTCTATTTACCAGCACTTCGGTGCTTTGGAATCATTTGTTGAACCCCAACTTTTTTTATCGAAGCACAGTCTTCGCCCTTTTACTGGTGGCTAATTATAGTATAGCCACAGCACAGGTCACTTTTAACACAACGACACCGCTGCCCAATATGGATTTTGTGCCAGTCGGCGCAGGCGCCGTGCAGGTTGCAGATATCAATAAAGATGGTCTACCAGATATTATTTATGCTACTGTATCAGGTGGAGCAGTCACCTATCTTCAAAACGTTGGCGGCAATTCTTTTGCGACGCCCACACCTAATCCATTTTCCAATTTTACGTCAACGTCACCTGCAGGATTTATTTTAAACCAATCCAGTACCATAGCAGATTTTGATGGCGACGGCGACCTTGATATATGGGTACGTGTAAGTGGTCTTAATAACGATGTTTTTCTACGCAACGATGCAGGTACGTATGTGCAAGGCACTGTCATATCAGGAATGGAGTTTTCTGCCGCTGGTGTTAACTCGGTTAAGGTAGAAGATTTCAACAAAGATGGTTACCCCGACATTATCTACAACACAGGGGCTGGTGTTCCGATTACATATCTTCAAAGTAACAGCGGCAGTTCATTTAGCACGCCATCGGGTAACCATCCGTTTATCAATTTTGCTACTACAGCACCGGCAGGAATACTGCTGACTAATAATAGCGAAGTAGCCGATTTCGATGGTGATGGTGATCTCGATCTCTGGGCCCGCGTTAACGGTCCCGGTAATGATATATACCTACGCAACGACGGAGGAACTTATGTTGAAGGCACCATCCCCTCCGGGCTGGAATTTGTTTTCAACGCCGGTATCAATGCCATGGAAGTGGGAGATTTTAACGGAGACGGCCTGGTTGATGTCATCTACCATACAGCAGCAGCGGCTCCTATTACTTACCTGCAAAATAATGGCGGGACCTCTTTCAGCACACCTGCTACCAACAATCCTTTCGTCAACTATCTTTCCAATACCCCTGCCGGTATAACTCTTGGTACTTTATCTCATGTCGCAGATTTTGATGGTGACGGAGATGTAGATCTCTGGGGCCGCTTAACCGGCGCAGGTAATGATCTTTATGCCGTTGCTTCAGGACAGGCTCCCCGCGTCATTTCGAAAGTACCCGCACACGCTTCCTCCAACGTGAGTGTTACCACTAATATTACTTTAACGTTCTCTGAGCCAGTCTTCCCCGGCACCGGCAACTTCCAGATACGGAGATTATCGAACAATTCGATAGTTGAATCGATTAGTGCGACAGGACCCAGAGTAACCGGTTCCGGAACTACCACCATCACTATCAATCCTGTAGCAAACCTCGCGGTTAATACGGCTTACTACCTTACATTTGACCGCACAGCCCTGGCAGATGCGCAGGGTGTTATACCCGGTGGTCTGGATAATGGTTCCAATACGAGGGAACCGGCAAGCTCATCTTCCTTCCTGCAGTTTACGACATCTTCAGCCTTACCCGTAATCTTTGGTGATATCTCAGCCACGGTAGAGAACGGAACACTCAACATTCATTGGTCTTCCCTTACTGAGATCAATAATGACCTTTATGAAATTGAGGTCTCCGATGATGGGGAGACTTTTCAACAGATCGCAATTGTATCATCCAAGGCTAATAGCGGTAATAGCGGAGATCCTATACGCTACGAATGGAGCGGAAGCGATGTTTTATCTCTATCTGGTCTTTTGCTGGCACTGTTCCTCATACCGGCTGCAGCTAGGCGTCGTCAACACCTACTTATTCTTACCTTGTTAATAACAGCAACTGTAAGTTTTCAATGTAACAAGCGCTCAGAGCACATCCCGGAAACTGGTAACTACTACTTGAGAATCGCCCAGGTGGATAAAGATGGCAGCAAGAGCTATTCAAAGGTGGTGAAGGTAGTGGTGAAACAATGATCATCTTTTATCAATTCAGATAGAAAGAGCCAGGGCTGATGCCCTGGCTCTTTATTAATTATCTTAAGGTCCGTCATTTTCCAGGCAGCCACCACCTCCTAAAGAAGCATCACCTCTACTTTGCGCCGGCTCGGTAACAAAGGGTTACTTCCGCCAAATGATCACATAGGGTTAAATCTACCGTCCTCACCTGGCGCGGCACGAAGCGCCGGTCAGTAACCGTTATGAAAAGGCAGGCTGACCATCTGTCCCGGTTGTGGCAGCTCACCTGTGAGGCAGTGCCGCGGTGGATCCGATGTGGGTGGGAACGTCGCTTCTATGATGTCCTTTAAATTAAAAGTGAAAGTGGATTGCTGTACATTTGCCGCGGCTTCTTTTCCAAATAAAATTGACGCCTTATGCATGGTAAATCTTCCCAATTCTGAACAGCAGCGTTTAGCTGCCCTACATTCCTATCAGATTCTTGATACCGATATAGAACAAGACTACGATGAACTAACTGCATTGGCTGCTGCCATCTGTGGAGCTCCTATTGCCCTCATCAGCCTGGTTGACAGCAAACGGCAATGGTTCAAGTCTCACAAAGGCCTGGATGTCAATGAAACCGAAAGATCAATGTCTTTCTGCGCACACGCCATACGGAATCCTGATGAGCTTATGCAGGTTGAGAACGCACAAATGGATGAGCGCTTTAAAGATAACCCGCTGGTTACAGGCGATCCCCGAATCGCTTTCTATGCGGGTATGCCACTTATTGATGACGCAGGACATGCACTCGGCACACTCTGCGTCATAGACAACCAGCCCCGTCAACTCAACGAAACACAGCAGCAGGCACTAACTACCTTATCTAAGCAGGTAGTAAACAAACTCACTCTCCGAAAGAAGCTAATAGACCTGGAAGCAGCGAATCGAAGTAATTTTATGCTACATGAGAAAAGCCGGGAGAACGAACGCAACCTGCGTCATATTATTGAACAATCCCCGGCAGCGATTGTCGTGTTCCGCGGTCCGGAACTGACCATAGATGCGATCAATCCTGCTATGTTAAAATTGCTTGCCCAGCCGGCGGATATTCAGGGAAAGCCACTCCTGGATGCTATACCGGAGTTGAAAGGACAACCCGCCTATAATTTATTGCACGAAATTTATCAAACCGGTCAGGCCATTCGTCGCCGAGAGGTAGCAGTAGAACTGGAGCGTAACGGAAAACTGGAAACCGGCTACTTTGATTTCACCTACACGCCACTCATGGAGAATGGAGTCGTTGCAGGCATAATTGATATGGCTGTTGAAGTTACGGAACAGGTACAGGCCAGGGCAGCAATTGAGCAAAGCGCGCACCAGCTTCAACAAATGGTCATGAATGCACCTATGGGCATGTGTATTATAAGGGGCCACGATTTAGTTATTGAAATCGCTAATGAACCTATGCTAAAGATATGGACGCGAACCGCCTACCAGGTATTGGGCAAAAGGCTAACCGATGTTTTTCCAGAAGTAAAGGACCAGCCCTACCCGGCCATGCTGCGAAATGTTCTATCTACAGGTGAGCCACTGGCAGTTCCGGAGCTGACGGCAGATATCGCAGAAACGGATGGTACGATCAACCAAATTTATATAGATTTTACCTATAAACCGCTGCGCAATGCCGAAGGAAGGCCAGAAGCTATTATGGCCACAGTTATTGATATTACCGAAACCGTCAAAGCACGGAAAGCTTTGGAACAAAGTGAAAGGCAGCTGCAAGGCGCGAATGCAGAGTTGGGTACTGCTAACGAAGAATATATAGCACTCAACGAAGAACTTCAGGCAATTAATGAACAACTTACCCAAACGGACCAGGTATTACAAGACCTTAATGAACGCATGAATATTGCCATCGATGCCGGATCATTAGGCGTTACCGAAGTAGACCTGGCTACCGGTCAGATGAATTGTAATGATACCTTTAAAAAATTCTTTGGACGAGTTCCGGAACAGACGCTTACTTACCCCGAGATATTTGATATGATGCTTCCCGCTTACCGGGAAGAGGTACGTGAAAAAGCGAGCAGGGCAAGAGCAGAACATTCACTATACCATGCGGTCTACGAGATACAGTGGGAAGACGGATCCCTGCATTGGATCAGCGCCTATGGACGTGGCCGTTATAACCAGGAAGGCATAGCAGATCGTATGGTAGGCATGATCAGTGACATCACAGAACAAAAGCAAGCACAGCAAGCCATTGAACAACTGAACGCTCAACTGAAAGAAAAAGAAGAAAGTCTACGGCTGAGCGTAGAAGCGGCCCGGATGGGAACTTATAATTTAGATCTTAAGACCGGAATTGTTGAGGTCAACGCTTATTGCAGACGCATTTTCGGTTTCCCGGACGAGATGATAGTAACAACTCAGGAAGGTTTCGGGGCAATGGAAAAAGATGAATCCAGGATACGTAAGGCTATTAATGACTCCATTCTACAGGCCACTGTCTTTGATGAAGAATACCGTATTGTGCGCATGACGGATCAATCGGTGCGCTGGGTACGCTCTGTAGGCAGGGTATCAGAATCCCAAACTGGTGCGGCGCCTCACTTTTACGGAACAATTATGGACATTACCGACCGCAAGGCTGACGATCAGCGAAAAAAAGACTTTATCGGCATTGTAAGTCACGAAATGCGCACCCCGCTGACTTCGCTGAGCGGTTATGTACAAATACTTTTAGCCCGATCTCAAAAAGCAAATGATCGCTTTGCGTCAGAAATTGCTGAAAAAGCCAAACGACAGGTGGAACGTATGACTACGCTTATCACTGACTTCCTGGATGTAGCAAGAGCTGGTGAAGGCAAAATTCACCTGCAGCTGACCAAGTTCGATATGGCAGTTGTGATTGGCATGGCCGAGGCAGAGGTCCGTTCCACGATAACGACCCACTCCGTTATCTTTCACCCTACAGAGCCTTTGATTATAACAGGAGACCAAAACAAGCTGGAACAGGTGCTGATCAACATTATTAATAATGCTGTTAAATACTCCCCCGGAGGCAGCACGATCCAGGTGCGCTGTACCGCTCGAAATGGTGGCATTCACGTCAGTGTAACAGATGAAGGTATGGGCATCCCTCTGAAAGATCAGCCTCATATCTTTGATCGCTTTTACCGGGTTCTGGGTGCTCATACCAAGTTTGTAACCGGATTTGGTATTGGCCTTTACCTCTGCAAAGAGATCATTGACCAACATGGAGGAAAGATAGGTGTAGAGAGCGTACCTGGCCAGGGCAGCACTTTCTGGTTTGAATTGCTGCCATCTATATTAAAAAGTTAATTCATCATGCGTTTATCAACACCACCAGTAGCCGAAACCAGGGAGATAGCTTTACCATCTCCCTGATTCCGGCATTCGACCCAGGTAAGGCAGTTCCGCAGTGGGTTATGTGAGGCAGATTATTTAAGCCTCACTCTTCAGAAAGCGCTCACCCCTGAAAGGCAGCGCCAGCTCTGTTTTCGCGTAAACGCTGTAAAAAAGCTATGACCAAATCTTACGAAAATCACCATGGCTCCTACCCCCAGCTTTCCTTATCCCATTGTAAAGTTCTATTATAACAAGTGTTCCCATACAGCCAGTGCTTGCATTTGTAAACAACATAGAAAATTTTAGGCTATTTAGACAGTTTATACAGAGCATATCCGGACACGGGAGATTCCATATTAGTTTGGAACGATTAAAAAGATTCTACAACTATTATTACACATATTTCGAAACTCCAGCCAGTGGCTCTTTAAACAATGTGGCAAAAAGCAGCAGGTACAGCATTGCCATTGCTGCAGGGGGTAACCACAAATAACGCCAATACCCGGTTACTCCATAATCTTTAAGCGCCTCGGCTACAAAACCAACTCACGAAGCTACTGATGATCAGTTTTTGAGAATTTCTACGAAATATGTGACATTTAAAGAGGGACAGTTCTTAATTTTAGAGTTAAATAATATGCAACATTACGAAGCAATATACGATGCCATTAAATCGACCCTAGTTGAGCGAGGTCAGGAAAAAAGCACCTGCCCTTCGGAGATTGCCCGCATGCTTTTCCCGAAAGACTGGCGAACGCATATGAAAGATATTGTGAAGGTTGCCATTGACCTCCAAAATGAGGGTGAAGCATTAATAACGCAAAAGGGAATTCCTATTGATGTGAGCAATATTAAAGGACCTGTCCGTATCAAACTCCCTGATTTACCTTAAATCATTAACATCACTTACTCATATTTTTAGAGGAAGTCAAAATTTTCTTATCCATCTAAGCATTTCTCTCCCGCTCCTGCGTACTGCTAATGCTTCATTATCATGCGACCTTAAAAGATTTTTTAAACCAGACCATACTATCCCACCTTTAGCCATCGTTACCATTTATAATCATTAGTGAGGGGGAAGTTAATCCCCAGGCAACTTCTTTTAAATAACCTTTGGAGCAGGTGGTATGATCTTTGAAAAGATTATCGAAAAGGAAGTGAGTAAAAATGCACATTGCAATTCTAGGCGGCGGCCCAAGTGGGATGTTTATGTTTAAAAGATTAGTTGAGGCGAATGAAGGTTTCGATAAGATTACCATCTTTGAGCGCAAAGACAGATTAGGAGCAGGCATGCCCTACAGTGTTGAAGGTGCCAACAAAGAGCATATTACTAATGTTTCATCCAATGAAATCCCAACAATTGTTTCCCCAATTACAGATTGGCTCAAGACGGTGACGAAACGTGAACTTGCCGCGTATGATATCGATGCCGATAATTTCAATGAATATAAAGTATTGCCGAGACTTTTGTTTGGCAGGTATCTTTCCTCGCAATTTGACGCGCTCAGGCGAATAGCCGGTGAGAAAAATATAGCCTATGAGATACGATACAACAGTGAAGTAACGGATATTATTGATGATCGGAATAGTGGACGAACTTTAGTTGAGATTAATCATAATGCCAAATTTTCTTTCGATAGAATAGTGGTTTGCACAGGGCATAACTGGCCGCGAAAGCATGAGGGAACAATACCCGGCTACTTTGATTCGCCCTACCCACCTGCCAAGTTGCAGTTAAAGCTTAATCATCCCGTGGCTATAAAGGGGTCGTCCCTGACCGCCGTAGACGCTATACGAACATTAGCCCGTAACAATGGTACGTTTACAAGGGACTCCAACAATAAGCTAGTATTCAAACCTCTCAATACAGCCTCAGGGTTCAAAATAGTGTTGCACACGCGCAACGGCATGTTACCAACTGTCCGTTTTCATTTGGAGAATTCTCATTTACACAGTGATCTTTTACTCACCAGGCAAGAAATAAATAAACATATTGAAGAAAATGACGGATTTCTTTCGCTGGATTATCTGTTTGAACAGGATTTTAAGCTTCCGATGAAGGAAAAGCACCCTGAATTTTATGAGCAGATTGCCCACATGGACCTTGAAGCGTTTGTTGCTGCTATGATGGACTTACGGGAACGCCTTGATCCATTCCAACTACTAAAGTCAGAATATGCTCAGGCAGAAAAATCTATCAAAAGAAAAGAGTCCATTTACTGGAAGGAAATGTTAGGTGTTCTTAGTTTCGCCCTTAACTATCCGGCCAAGCATCTTTCTGCAGAAGATATGCAGCGGTTGCAACGATCTCTTCTGCCACTCATCTCTATCGTAATAGCCTACTTACCGCAAGGGTCTGCAGAAGAGCTAATTGCTATGCAAGAGGCAGGAATGTTGGATCTGATTCCGGTGGGAGATGATAGTGAGATAACTCCCGTAACCGGAGGTGGCATTATCTATCATTATAAAGATGAGTCTGGTGTAGAAAATGCCCAACATTTTACCACTTTTATAGATTGTGTGGGACAGCCTCATTTAAGATATGAAGATATTCCTTTTAAAAGTTTATTAACCAATAAGACCATCAGCCCTGCAAAACTCAAATTCAAATCTGCAGACGCTGCACGAACAGCTTTATCAGAAGGGAAGGATGTGACAGAAACAGCAAATGAGAATTATTATCTCAAAGTTTCCGGAATTGCAATTAACGATGCTTTCCAGGTGCTTGATGAATACGGTGCTGTTAATGAACGAATCTATATGATGGCAGTGCCCTATATCGGAGGCTACAATCCTGATTATTCAGGATTAGATTTTGGTGAGGCAGCGTCGGCCGCAATTATTAAATCACTTTTATATAATCACAATGAGTATTCCAGAGGGTGACGAATTATTTCTTTTTATGGTCCTGCTCGGGTCCAAAGCACCAGACAGAAATGTTGAACAACATGATTATTTTTTCGGGATTGCTAAAAGCCTGAAGGATTTGGTCCCTGCGTTCAAAGCTTTTTGGCCGGAAGCCGGCAACAGCCTGCATATTGATGGCTGGCGTAAGATAACCAAAGTGGGCAATTACAGGATCAATGTGATTGAGCGTAACGAACATCTACCAGCATCTACGACAGAAAAATTATTTTTTATTAATCTTGGTGGTTACCAGGCAGGAAAGCTGGAAGAACAGCATTACACCGTGCTAAGTGTGAATGAAGACCGGCTACAGGCTATTAAGGAGAGCAAAAGAACTATATTTTTTAAAACTAATAGTCTCAAAGGCGCCGCCAATGCACATATCGACGAGAAATATGGGATAGATGTTGATGATATTTACAGAATAGAGGATGTACTGGCTTCTGAATTTAAAGATGAATATTGTATCGAGATTACACCAGACACAGATTTGAAAGAAGATGAAATTTGGCTTGGTTATATGAAGTTGGATAAGGTTAAGTAATTTTTATTACTTAACGTAGGTGCAGCAAGAACACGCCTTGCCTTCTTGTGCGACTAAAAATCATCTTTAAACCAGGGATACACCTCCGATGAAATATAATGATATATATTGTTTCCATGCCATAATTACCTCCTACATATCTGTTGCAAGATTTCCCAGTAACTTTTCCTGATTAGAGTTCGTTACGGTAGTTGGAGGAAAATAAAAAGGTGCCATTTTTTGAAGCACATTAAAGGCCATCGTACTGAGGGGTATAGATACTTTATTAGCATTGTTCAATACAAGGAGGCATTCAGATAATACCTGGTTGCTGTTAATGTTGCTGATATAATTCAAATTGATGATGGTATCCTTTTGTAAGAAATATTGGATTTTTCTTATTCAGATTGACCAGGTTATACGCATGATTTTGATTTGCTCCACAACTTTTTGACTTGATCCGAAAGATGGCCATAGCTTTGTTACGAACAATCTGCGATGCTGATTAACCGGGCCACATCGTGAATAATGATCTTTTTACCTTTGGTTCAATCATGCCGGCTTCATTCAATTCAGCCAGTATCCGAATGGCATTTATAATAACATTTTTAGAATGGGATATGTATCATCGCCATTATGAAATGTCTTGATCAGCCAGTGCTGCCGAGGAAGCATTTCCGGAAATAGGAATGCTGTAGCGTGGTTTTCAAATATAAGCAACGGCCTTGTGCATACCATACAGTCAGATACCGGTCTGTAGCAATTTATTACCGGCACAGGTAGGGAGACATTGCCGTATTTACCAAGCCCGTGCCGACAGGGCAAAGATATAGAATAACCTTTAAAGTCCACCAAACAGTGGGAATTTACCAAAACGATCACATAGCCGGATCTTCATTCATACCGATCTTTACATCCAGGATTAAACCTTCTCGTTTGCAAACTGGTGTGTTAAACCCAGAATACGTTTCATAGCTGCGGCTATACGCGCTTTACCCTCTTCGGTCGACACGTCGATACCACACATATTACTGCCATTATTTTTTACATGCAGTACTGTATAATAGGCTGCCGCTACCAGGATGGCTATGGTAGCCCGATAATCCACTTCTGAGCCTTTAAAAGCATGGTCCGTACCGGCAAAGATTTTTTCACCCAGAGCCTCCCGCTCATCGCTTAACTGGCGTAGGGATTTATTTTTTTCAGAAATGCTCCAAAGTATAATTTTTTGCATCTCCAGGGAATTATATAGATATTCGAAGTCACCAATCAGCAAGGCTCCCATCAGTTCCTGGTCGACAGGTGGAATGATGCCTACGGGATCATTTTCCATTTTCTGCTCCTCGATTTTCCAGAAATCTACCTGGTCCAGGTAGGCTTTAATAAGTCCCTGCAAATCCCCAAAGTACTCATAGATCATTTTTTTAGAAACCTTTGATATGCGCTCCACCTTATTGATCCGGATCTGTTGAAAACCCTCTTTAACAACTATCTTCCGGACAGCGGCAATTAGCCGGGCCTTGGTCCGTTCTTTATCATAAACTTTCCCCTTATGTTCCTTGCGCATCATGGTATGCAATTTAACTAACAAAGCCTGAACTTATGGAAACCGTGTAGGATACGATCCATTTAAAAGTCATAAGCATTTATAAATCAAGGCCCTTATATCGGGAAACCTTAAATTAAAATTTTGACTTTGATCAATGAAATAGCCGATCCGTCGAAGTGTAAATTTCTTTACCTTTGTACCTGGTGTTTTTCATAGGTTAGCAACGGCCTGTTCTCTTTAGAACCGGGCCCTTCTTTTAATCTTCGATTACCTACAATGATGCTTTGCAGGCAACCATCATTTCAGTTACTCAAGCCCTTACCCTATCAGGCTATCTTTTTTGTTTACATTCTAATTATTAATCCGGCATTGATTTTACTAAACAGTATAGCAAAGAAGCGGCAGTATTGGATACTTACCGGTAATCAGCAATCCTGATCAGCCTGGCTACATCGTGAATAAGAATCTTTCTACCTTTTGTTTCCAGTATACCGGCTTCTTTGAATTCAGCCAGGATGCGGATAGCATTTTCGGTTGCGGTACCCACCAGGCTGGCGAGATCTTCGCGGCTCATATTGATGACCACAGGGTCGCCGGGCTCAGTTCCCGCTTTATATTTTTCCCTGAGTACGATCAGCTGGAGTGCCATGCGTTCCCGTACCGATTTTTGGGTAATAAGATTCAGGCTGTTGACCAGAACATTGAATTCATGACTGAGGTGCTTCAGGAGCCGGTTGTTAAACGCCGGAGCCGTTTTGAGCACGTTCAAAAAATCATCCTTTGGAATCAATGCGATCAGGCTTTGCTCAAGCGCTGCTGCACTATCCGGATAGGGCCCTTCCGAAATGACCGCGTGGTAACCGACCAGTTCTCCCCTGTTGGCCACGTAAAAGATCTGTTCCCTGCCACTGTCATTGACCTTATACTTCTTCACCACACCATCTATGATATAAAAGATCCCCTGGGGATAATATCCCTCCCGGAAAATAGTTTCCCCTTTTTTGAAGCTTTGTTCTTTACGGTTGGCCATCAACGTTTCCAGTTCTGCCGGAGAGAGGGCTGACAGAATGGACTCCCTGCCAAAGTTTAATTTGTCAATCGGAAAGAGGTGGCGGATACTCATCTGCGGGCAAAGGTACCTAAATAAATATATGATAATTTTCAGTTTTTAAACTGACCGGGTTCATTTATTATCCGGGCATGTCCTCAGAACTTTGCGCAGATAATTATGAGGCATATAGACATTAAAGAGCGCAGGTACACCAGAGATCATGAGTGGATCGATTTTTATGAAAGTTATGCCATTACCGGCATCAGCCCGTTTAAACTTAAGGGAATCAGGCACCTGGATAAGGTGATCCCACTGCATCCCGGTGGCAGCTTTGTGAGGGAGGGGCAAATCCTGGCGATACTTATCAACAGGGACTACCAGATCACCATTCATATGCCCGTAGATGGATACGTACTGAAGATCAATGAAGGCCTTACCGGCCCGGAGATTCTGGCAAGCCCGGATAAAGACGGATGGATTGCTATTCTTACGCCCTTGGACCGGGAACACCGAAGCCGGTTAATGCCTAAGGATGATTATGAAAGGAAGTATAAAGTTGACAGCTTATGACCCTGAATAAGACCCCAGCAATGACGGATATTGCCGCAGGCTATCTTAGATCCGATGAATCCTTCAACGGCCTTTACCCTCGTCCGATCAGGGACCTGGCCAACTATCACTGGACACCTCTGGAAGTTGCCGTCAGAGCCACGCGGTTCCTGGCAGGCAATGAACCTGTCCGGATTCTGGATATCGGTTGCGGCGTTGGCAAATACTGCCTGGCCGCTGCCTGCCATGCGCCGCAGGCTAAAATCTTTGGTGTGGAGCAAAGAGCGCATTTACTCCGGCATGCTGTCCGGGCACAAAAGAAACTGATGGTGCGTAACGTACAGTTCCTGCACGCCAACTTCACCCAGCTGGAGCTCAGCCGTTATGATCATTTTTACTTTTTTAATTCCTTTTATGAGAACCTCGAAGCCACCGAGCGCATCGACGATAGCATCGATGGCACCGTTGAACTTTATGATTATTATAACCGCTACCTCTGCCGGCAACTGGCGCTCATGCCGGCAGGCACAAGGCTGGTCACCTTTCACAGCCTGGAATATGAAGTGCCTCCCGGATACTATGTAGCAGAATCTGACCTGGAAAATTTGCTGAAATGCTGGATTAAAGCAGGGTGAGTCGCTACAGGATCTAAGGGGATCGATCATCAGTAATACGGCCTGCTTATTAGCATAAACTACCTGAAATCAACGTAACAGGTTGTTTATTTGGGGAATAATTTCCACAAGTTCCGGAGTTATGGGTCCATGCGCAACATATTTTTCAACAGCTAACTTTTTTTTTGTACTATTATCGCCTAATCATCAATTATGCAGACGGATATATTTAAGTATTTAAAGCAGAACCAGCCAACAGTCCTTGAAAAATGGATGACCAACCAACTTACAGATACTGACTTGAGAGAAGACCTTATGTCTAACGAAGAGCTTAGGGCAGAATCTGGAGAACTGGTGAAGGAATTTCTAAAGGGTTTATCACCGGAGAGTATTAATAACCCCGAATCTCCTGACTTTGATCCCGTATTGGAAATACTTGGTGGCATTTCAATTTCCAGGGCTCAGCAGGGATACAGTCCTAAAGAGACAGGGCTATTTGTGATCAGCCTGAAAGAAGCACTTATCGACCTGATTGACGATGGGCAATGGAACGCTGAAGCAAAGTCACAGTCCATTCGTTCACTGAACAGGCTTTTTGACAGCTTTTCTATCTATACGTTTGAGACTTTTATTAAAGGAAGAGAAGAAGTGATCCTGCGGCAAACCGATGAGATCACTGAGATTTCTACGCCTGTTATACGTATTTGGGATAATATCCTCGCCCTGCCGATCATCGGCACACTGGACAGCGCCCGAACACAGGTCGTGATGGAAAGCCTGCTGACAGAAATTGTGGCCACGGGTAGCAGTATAGCAATTCTGGATATCTCCGGCGTTCCTACGGTCGATTCTCTTGTAGCGCAACACCTTTTGAAAACGGTGAGCGCCACAAGATTAATGGGTGCAGAATGCATCATCAGTGGCATACGCCCGGAGATCGCGCAGACCATTGTGCACCTGGGTATTGACCTGTCCGGTATCATCACCAAATCTTCACTGGCCAGCGCACTGGCCCACGCATTCAAAACACAGCGCCTGGAGGTTAAGCAGGTGCCGATTAATAATAAATAAGCGCAGCATTATGGATAGAATTCCCATTTTAAAGATGGGCAGGTATTTATTGGTGACCATCCAGGTCGATCTATACGACCGCCTGGCCCTTGACCTGGAAAGCGACCTGGTAAAAGCCGTCAGCACCCATAGTTCCACCGGTATCCTGATCGATATCTCTGCAGTTAGTATCGTGGATTCTTTTATGGGCCGGATAATTGGCAATATCGGGATCATGGCTTCCCTGCTGGGCGCTGAAACGGTGGTAGTAGGCATGCAGCCTGCTGTGGCCATCACACTGGTAGAGCTGGGACTTGACCTTAAGGGTGTGTCCACGGCGTTAAATGTTGAAAAAGGAATGGCATTGCTCGATCTGAAAACAGGCGGTGCTACAGCGTCGCATCAAAATCAAAAAACTGATGACGACCCGGCTAATCGTACTGAATAAAGACCAGGTTCCTGTACTTAAAGAACAGGATGTGGTCATTTTCAGGAATCGGATAAAAGAAGCAGCGACAAAAATAAAAATGGGACTGGTCAACCAGACCAAACTCATTACCGCCGCCAGTGAACTGGTACGCAATATGCTCAGGTATGCAGGTGGCGGTCGGGTCTTGCTGGAAATTGTATCCAGGGGCAGAGATAACGGCGTAAGATTAACCTTTTCGGACGAAGGTCCTGGTATTGCAGATATCACCCTGGCCATGAAGGACGGCTATTCCACTCAAAGGAGCCTTGGCCTGGGACTGCCCGGCGCCAAAAGACTGGTAAACGAGTTTGACATACAATCTGAAGTCGGTAAAGGCACTTCAGTCACTATACTAAAATGGGCTAATGGTTGATGCCACGCATAAATGGTTTAATGCTTCTGACAGAAGCTATTTTTCGATCATCAAGAAGGAGGTCCATGCACTCGCGCTGCTACACCGGTTTCCCGAAAAACGTATTGCAGAGATTGACCTGATCATTGCCGAGCTTACCTCCAACCTGGGGAAATATGCTACAGGGGGATATATATTACTGGGCTGGATTGAGTGTACGGGGAATGGGGCTATCGAGATCCTTTCTGTTGATAATGGTCCGGGGATCGCTGATACCGGAAGAGTGCTATCTGATGGCTATTCTACCTCCAATACTTTGGGCCATGGATTGGGCAGTGTAAAACGAATGTCCGATTTTTTCGATATTTATTCTCTTAAAGGTTGGGGCACTATTGTGGTCAGCCGGATTTACCTGGACCGCCAGGAAAATTCTCTCCGGACCTTCTTCCCACAGTTCCAGCCGTTGGTAATATCCAAACAGGGTGAAACCACTTCAGGAGATGGCTTTGTTATTCGCAGGGGTGACCGTACTGTTAAATTTATGCTGGCAGATGGCCTTGGCCACGGTCCTGAAGCTAACCTTGCGGTTAATGAAGCTGCCAGGGCCTTTCATTCTGTAGTTTCAGTATCCCCGGTGGAAATCATCCGGCACATGCATACCGCCGTGCGTAAGACCCGCGGACTGGTTGCGATGGTTGGTGTTGCAGATATGATCCACAAGACGGTGCGGTTCGCAGGAGTGGGAAATATCAGCGCTAAGTTGTATGGCACGGGGCTTACCAGCAAGAGCGTGCTTTGCTATAACGGTATTATCGGACATAACATACCCAGTACAATGAACGACAATGTGCAATCCCTGGAGGCCTTCCCTGAGCTGATTCTTTGTTCCGATGGGATCCGCTCCCGTTGGGATGTTTCAAAATACACCGGCATTAACCGTTATGATCCGGTTATCAAAGCCGCCGCCCTGCTCAAAGATTTTAACCGCCTTACAGATGACAGTTCCGTGGTAGCCATAAAGTTTAAAAAATGACACTATTAGGAAGTACAACACTGGAGAACGAAATGGACCTTACGCTGGCGTATAAAAAGTCCATCTTTATCGCCGATAAACTGGGGCTCACTTTGTCTACGCAAACTGCATTTGCGACCGCCGTATCTGAAGTCTGCCGGGACGTTATTGATAAGGCTACCGGGGGTCTGCTTTCGATCGGTACTTCACCTAAAGAAAGCCGGTTTTTAATAGAGGCGCTCATTACTTACGAATCTACCGATAAGATTCCGCATCCCAATCCCGGATTTGAATATGCCCGCAGGCTGGTACCCGTCTTTACAAAAGACACTTCTGACGGAAAGGAGCGTGTTACCCTAAGCATGGCGCTCCCGCGCTCGCTGAATCTCAGCGATAAGGTGCTGATCCGGTTGCAGGCGGAATTGCTGAGCGCCCCACCGATCAACTCTTACGAAGAAATCAAGTTGCGTAACAGGCAGTTGCAGCAGGTCAATCTCCAGCATGAGCAGGAGCTCGTAAGCATTAAATATCTTGATGAACAAAAAAAAGAGTTCCTTTCTGTTGCCAGCCATGAGCTTAATGGTCCGCTGACTGTAGCTTACTCCATGTCACAGATAGCCTTGAAACTTGATCCAAAAACCAATCCGGTTTTAACAGGCTACCTGGGCCGCCTGCAGCAGCATACCGCTAAACTGGTACGGCTCACCCGTCAATTGCTGGATATATCAAGGATGGAAACCGGTCATTTTAATTATGACAAAGAAGTTACCCCGGTCCCCCAATTCCTGACAGAAGTAGTGGATAACTTAAAGCTCCTATGCCCGGATCACCAGGTTGTGGCAACCATCAATAGCAACCCGGTTTGGGTTCATATAGACCGGATCAAGATGGAGCAGGTACTCAATAATGTTACCGGTAATGCAGCTAAATACTCCGATGCGGGAACAACTATTACTATTGAGGCCATTATCGAATCTGATCAACTGAAAGTACTGGTAAAAGACCAGGGCGCAGGAATGAACGAGGAGACGGTTGCCAACGTCTTCAGCAAATTCTACAGGGGTGCCCATGGACAAAGTAAATTCAGTGGCCTCGGTATGGGGCTGTATGTAGCTTCCACCATCATGACTGACCATGACGGGAGTATTACAGTGTCCAGTACACCCGGCACGGGCTCTACCTTTACGATCCTGCTCCCCTTATGCCAGCCGGAAACCAGCCGCCCAGAAGCTTTGATGCAGGAATGACGAAGTTGTAAGGTACCATTTTCGAGACCTTTATAAACGCAAGTACCTTTTAGCGCCTCGCGCAGAAATGTAGATAAGCGCCTGAGCCGGTAAACTGCGTACACTTTCCTCATAAAATTATTGATGACCACACGTGAGTGATCTTTCCTCCCTCCCTGTTACCGACACCTGCTACCGCTATATATACCGGTGAAAATATTGTGATCCGGATGGCCCATGATCAAATGGTCGATTCTGGGGCAAGGACCGGAGTATTATCGGCCTGCCTGTCGGCGGTGCTGTACCTGAATTAGCGGGACAGTAATGTATTCCCCTCCTGAAAAATGCTTGGCGCACCGGTATTACTTATCAGGTATGTAAAACGCCTGTTGTTCTTCGTGTCAAGGCCTTACAGCAACTTTTTATTTTGACTTCACCTATCGTACACCCCCAGGCACTGACGGGAGGTCTTTTGTATTTTTCATACTGCCGTTGATGATACTCATCAAAAGTTCTACGGGTGTATCTTTGTTTGAACACCGTCACCTGCAACTAATTCCTTAACTTTTTGAACCAGGATTTGTATGTCGAATGGTTTTTGTAAAAAGAAGTTGGCGCCGCATTCCAGCGCCCTTAAGGCATGCACATTGGCAGACATTACGAGTATAGGGATCGACACGGTCCTAAGATCGGTTCTCAATTCCCTGCACAGGTCAATACCATTACCATCCGGCAACATCATATCCAGGATGAACAGATCTGGCAAGGGAAATGTCAGCGACTCGTGAAACTCACGCGCATTGGCACACAAAATGACCTCGAAGTTTTCACTGGTTAGCAGGATATCGATGATATCCCGGATGGACGGTTCATCTTCAACGACCGTAATTTTTTTGCGCTGCATGGATCAAATTTAACTGGCTATCGATAATAGTTCCCGTTTCCGGTTTGTGTCACAGTAACCTATCAATTATTTGACCAAACTTACATAACAGTTCAATTAACGGGTAGTGCTACAGGATTGATTGGATAGTAAGCGCATTAGAGCTCGCTAATACCCGTGATATTACTGTTCCGGGGCTTCCTCAAAGAAGAACCTTCAGGTTTAGCAGCGAAACTTTTCATTTAGCGGTACACCTGACAAGACCTCCTCCACACCCGTCACCAAAATGTGCCCCTCCTCGAAACGCGTAAATGTGAAGCTCCGTTTCAATAGGGGCTGCTCCTTCATTACATCATGCACAAATAGCAACAGGATGATTCCCTGGTACAGCATCTCATCAGACTGGTACCTTAGCGATACAATAACCTGGTCATATGACAGTTCTTTCCTCATGGTGGTTAGTTTGAACTATGAAGGTATCCAAAGCCTTTTCAAATTCCACACGCATGGTCATATATTTTAAAACGGTATCTTTCCCGCGCAAGGTTAGGTCCACTTTCATTCGAAAAAACCTGTTTAAAAACATAGCCTTCGTGCCGGTAGTTTTGTTGCAGGAGGCAAATAGAGATATAAAGCTGGCATAATTGTAGCTACCCTATCCAATTAAAAGTAATTCAGAAACAAGTTGTATGAAGAGCCCATTTCTATCAGATATCTGTTCACCTTCTATCAATGGGATATATCGATTCGTAAAGCGAATCAGGGAAGCTACTATTAAAATGAATGAATATTTATTACATCTCACTTGGTATAGCCCGAGGATTAGCCCTAACACCGGTCTCATGGGCCGTGATTTAAACAATTTCGTATGAAGCCCAGCCCCAAAATGAGATTCGAGAAAGGAGGAAGTTTATGACTTCCTCTTTTTTTATGGTTTATAGTTGATGTAACAGTGTTCATAGATGACAGATGATAGATTAATGGATGATAGCTGATGTATGATGAACAAGGGTTAATAGTCGACAGATGGTAGATGACAGTTCATGGATCATAGATCATTGTTGACCGATGGTAGCTAACTGATGACAGTTCATGGATCATAGATCATGGATGATTATTAGGTTCGAGATTGCCAATGACGGATGAGAGGCAACCCATCATACTTGTGTCACGCTTTTAAACCCAAGGCTTACTAACCAGCACAGTAATCTTCTTCCCAATTATTGTAGTTAGAAGTCTTTACCCGATTAATGACTAATAACAATGCAGGCCTTACGAAAAGACCTCCTGTAGAAACAGGAGGTATAAGCCCTCCCCGGCAAGTTTGCCGGGAATTCGTGTCAGCCCTACTAACACGCTCTTTAAAATATGTTGTTGTGTTTTATTTAAGATTGCTAAGGTGATCCAGTAATGGTCACTTCCAAAGATTGGTGAACGGCTCCACACCGCATTCATCAATGTTGCGACATCAATATAAAATACCATGCCACAATTTTAGCGACAAAGGTAAAGGTACCTTTTGATTTAAAAGAAACCGTTTTTCGCAGGCTGGTCGATTGGGTGGGCATAATGATCAGGTAATGCTTCAGTAGGTTGGTTATAAACAGACCAATAAGCCGGTATTCAAAGAACTGGAAATTCTTCGGTTAATTCACTTCCGAAATAAATTAACATCATAAAAAAATTGTTAGTCCTTTATTGTATCCTGATAGCATTTCTTTCCGGGTGTCGGGAGCCCAACATGTAGTTTGCTATAACTTGAATATCAGAGAATGTCCGGCATCACTTACAGTTACCCATCCTTGTTCCGGATTACCGGAAATCAAAGTTATAATCTTTAACCCATAACGAAATTTTATGGTAAACCCACAATATATTTGCCTGAAATAAAATGCTCTCAACTAAATGCGAAATTCATTATCGGCCATTTTACTTTTAGCTGCCACTTGCTACTATGGCTGTAAGCCAGGCACCCAAAATTCAGGCAATATACAGGGCACCTGATCATGGGACAATGGGTATTTAAAGGTTGTAAAGGTATCCCGCAAACCATTCCCGGTTACATATCTTTATTCAAATACTCAGCCCCTGAGCAAGACTTCAACCGGCACCCATCCCGGATGCCAGCCCGGTTCTAAAGTTAACTTTACCCGGCTTTGCACCTAGCTTTGGAATGTGGCAATGGACATAAGGAGGATCCCGGAATGATCCGAATTTTCTTAATAATAAAGATTATCTGATGCTGTTACTTTACCAGAGGAGAAATGATGACTACCCTGCCCTTTAACCGTGAATTCCCTTTATTGATGGAAATTTCCAGGATCATGAGAACCTCTTTCAATTTCATAAGTACAGCAGAGCTGTTAGCCAATAGATCAATCGCTTCATTAACACTGGCCGGTACGAAATAATCGTCTTCCGTACTTCAGGTTACCGTGTTGGTATTTTCCAATTTATAGGAAAAAATATATATCAGGGGAAAGATTAGCAAGCATCCGCTACGTATTTAGTTGCATCCGGTAGTAACTTTGTGAAGCAGTCTGTTAACTTATCAAAGGCAATTCAGGTGCCATTCAGACAGCTTCAGGGGTTGTTTTGGACAGAGTAAATATCTAGTTTTGCGATAAAGCACATTTATGAGCAAGCACCTCACCATTTTAGTCCCGGATACGCAGGCTGGCCCCAACACGATCTCCTGCATTATCGGTGCCTATCATATCTTTTCAGGGGCTAATAACTACCGGGCCAGCAAAGGACTGGAACCGGTGTTTGACATACAACTTGCAGGTGTTGCCAGGGAATCTCAGTTTATTAAAGGCATCTTCCAGATCACTCCACAATGTAAGGTTACGGATATTAAAGCAACTGACCTGGTGATCATACCCGCCGTGGCACCGGATTTTAAGGGGCTGGCTAAAGAGAATAAACCCCTTATCAGCTTTATGAATGATCAGTATCAACAGGGAGCTGAACTGGCGTGCATGTGCACGGGCGCCTACCTGCTGGCATCCAGCGGGCTCCTGGATCAGCGGCGTTGCTCGCTACACTGGAACACTGCCGCTCATTTCAAAGCGCTCTTTCCCAAGGTGAAGGTACAAACTGATAAATTAATTACAGATGAAAACGGGATCTATACGAATGGTGGCGGTTATTCTTTTTTAAACCTGATCCTATACCTGGTAGAAAAGTTTTATGACCGCGCCACTGCCGTTTATTGCTCGAAGATATTCCAGATAGATATTGACCGGAACTCACAATCTGACTTCGTAATCTTCAATGGTCAAAAATCCCATGATGATCCCGTGATCAGATTAGCCCAGCAGTATATTGAAGACCGGTACTACGAAAAAATATCCTTTGAAGCTCTGTCAAAGATGTATGCAGTCGGCCGGAGGAATTTCGATCGCAGGTTTATTAAAGCCACGGGCAATACCCCTTTGGAATACCTTCAACGGGTCAGGATAGAATCCGCCAAAAAAGCTATGGAGTCCACCCGTAAGACCATCAGCGAAGTGATGTATGAAAGCGGGTATGCAGACATGAAGGCCTTCCGCGAGATGTTCAGGAAGCTGACAGGACTGTCGCCGCTGGAATATAAGCGCAAATACAATAAGAGCAGAGATCATTTTAACCCGGAAGGTTAGACCGGTCATTCACCGTCCAAATTACCCCTTAAGGTTGTCTATATTCAGCCCCATCTTTGCTGCAGATACATTTTAGTTTTGTCTTTATTGATTACTCTAAATTTTAAACTATTATTATGGCAGACATCCTACACCGGATCGCTGTAAAAGCAAAGGATCCTACAGCAGTACTACATGCGTTAATCACAATCCCGGGACTTCAAGGCTGGTGGACAACAGATACCACCGGTGAACCTGGTGTAGCAGATGGCGTTATTGCATTCCGGTTTGTAGCCGGTGGCTTTGATATGCGTGTAAAGACCCTAACAGATAACCTGGTCGAGTGGGAAGTGGTAGCCGGGGAACCCCAATGGATTGGTTCGGTTATTCGATGGGAATTAAAGCAATCTGGTGACTATGTCGTTATCCTATTTAAACACGAAGGATGGAAGGAAGTTACAGAGTTTATGCATCACTGCAGCACCAAGTGGGCCGTATTTTTGATGAGTTTAAAAGACCTTATTGAAAAGGGTGAAGGCGCGCCCAACCCGCGGGATATCAAGATTGATGAGATTAATTAGCCCCCTCTTTACTCCTATTAAGCTGCAGCGATGTAGCTTAATATTTAGTGTAATAAAGGTATGACTTAATTTTAAATGGCCGGGTATGCGTCTATCTTTTAACCATGACATATCGCTTCAGTTTAAAGGTACTATTGAAAAGAAAAAGCAGACAGGTAAAGATCAGGTAAGCGATCGAAAACAGTAGTTTGATAAGCCCGGTGAAAAGGTATAGTAAACTACTAACCAAACGGCCCTCCTGCCTGCAGGTGTTGTAAGAGCCCTGAGGCATATAATATCCCCTTGAATGATCCTCTTTATAATTCCAGAAATCCATAGTGTAAAGCTTTGCGCGCTAAAGTTCGATTGATTCTATAAGAACGCCAATAAATCGCGTGTCTAAAATAGACCGACGGTTATCGGTCACCTTTACCAAGCTTTATAAGCCCTGCTCTTTTATGCTTGTCAGCCAAAGATGTTAAATCTTCAGGCTACAGAGCATCTGCTAAAGACGGTTGATGGTATAGCTTTTCCGTTCGGAAACTGCGATTATGTAAGGATGGATATTTAATACTTATAACAGGGAGGTCATATACAAGTAGCAGTATTTTAAAAGACAAACTGATACGTTATGCCGGTACGCTAAGGGAACTATAGAAGTTCTCATCAAAGGTCGCATTTTATACAAGATACCAGATGCGAAAGCTTTTGATAGATTTGTAAACGTTAACTTACTATTTTTGGGGGCCTATGCCTATAATAATCCCCAATATAAAGGTGGGTCTCCTATCTCTCCTATCAATTTCATTATGCGGCGTTCTGTATGCTCAAAGTTTACAAAGCAGTGTGCGCTATTCTGATAGTGTAGAAATGGAATTAAAAAAGATAACAAACGACTCCACCCGATTTTCGAAGCTACTGGATCTGAGCCTGTACTGGAGCGATTCCGATACAACAAAAGCATTCCAATACCTTGATAAAGCCCGAGCCATTTCCGGTAAAAATCCGTCCACGCTACAAGAGGGCTTACTTTACCTTTATGAAGCCAACATCGTCTTTAGTCATGATATCACCAGGGCGCGTCGCCTTTATCTAAACGCAGATCGGCTGCTAAGCACTTTGCGTACCCAAACTTCTTTTCACTATCTATCCCGCTTATGGAATAATTACGGCATCCTGTTCCAGATCGAAGACCGTGCCAACGAATATGTAAGAGTGCTTACCAGCAAGGTTATTCCTTATGCAAAGTTTGCCGGTGACAGTACTGCCATTGCCAGCGGATACGGAAATATCGGACTGATGTTGTCTAATGAAAAGCTGTATGAAGAGTCGATCTCTTATTATGAAAAGGCCATCAGGATCTTACAATCATCGGCTGCACAAAGTTCCCAATTACTGGATATGTATGTCTTCGCTGCCAACGCCGCTATCCTGCATGACCAGGCAGACAAAGGTGGCTCGTACCTGGATCAGGCATCCCTGCTGGCCGAAAGGTTACCTGAGTCTATCAGCACAGCCTCCTACTATAAAACGCGCGGACGATATTACCGATACAAGAAAGTGTATGCTAAAGCCATCAACAATGTACAGGAAGCCATACGACAAGCATTGTCATTATATAATAATACCGTAGCCAGAGATGGCTATTTTGAGCTCTTCCAGATTTACAAGGAAACAGGAAGATACCAGCTGGCTAAATATACCCTAAAAACCGCCAATCAGCTGGAATCGGTAAACCTCGCCGCTAACCGGCTGTTGCATCTTAAAGAAATGGCCGAAATCGATTACCTGCTGGGCAATTATAAACCAGCATATCAGCAGTTGCATGCCTATGTTCTGGAAAAAGATAGTATTTACATGCACGACCAAACCGGTAAACTGGTGGAACTCGGGAAGAAATTTGAAACCGTAGAAAAGGAAAATGAAATTTTAAAATTAAAAGCGGATAACCAGCAACAGCAGATCCGTCTGGATCAAAGCCGACTGGTGGTGATTAGCATTTGTGCTATCGCCATTGTCATACTGATCGTTACCTTTTACTCCTGGAAACTGGCGGGCGCCAACCGAAAGCGACTGCAGCAGGCGCAGGTATTACACCAGCGTGAAATTGATTCTCTACAGCAGCAGGAAGAAATAAAGCTTTACCAGGCAGCCCTGCAGGCTACGGAGTCCGAACGAAACAGGATCGCCAGAGATCTTCATGATGGTCTGGGCGGCCTACTCGCTGGCATCAAAATGCGTGTCCATTCGTTGACTGGGAATATGGCAGAGAGCAAGATCCCCGCTCCACACCGGGAGGAACAGGCAGCATTACTCCGGCATATGGATACAGCTTCCAGCGAGCTCCGCCGTATATCCCGGGACCTGATGCCCGAATCATTATTACACGCGGGCCTAAGTGAGGCATTATCAGACCTGTGCAACCTTTCATCCAATGATGTAACCTCGGTTATTTTCCAGCCGTATGACCTCAAAGCCCGGTACCCGGAAAAAATCCAGATCCATACTTACCGCATTATCCAGGAAGGACTTCAAAACACCCTGAAACATGCAGCCGCCCGCAATGTTATCGTTCAATGTGCGGATCAGGGTGATCAACTAATTTTAACGATCGAAGATGATGGCAGTGGATACGATACTCATGCTACTGAAAACAAAGGCCTCGGACTTGCCAGCATAACGAGCCGTGTCGCTATTTTGAAAGGTACCCTTGAGACACAAAGTACTCCCGGTACAGGCACCACGATTCATATTGTATTACCTTTAAGTTAAAACCATCCTATTTAGATGACATGTGCAAGACTGGTCATTGTCGACGACCACCCTATTGTAATGAAAGGATTTCAGCTGATGCTCGATCATATCGAAGGCATTGAACTGATAGCTTCATTTACGGATGCCGAAACAGCCCTTACTTTTATCGAAAAGGAACGCGTCGACATTGTTTTATTGGATATCAACCTCTCCGGAATGAATGGAATAGAAGCCTGTCTGCAAATTTTAAAGGAACAACCATCCATATCAGTTATTGGTATCAGCAATATTAATGAGCCCGCCGTTATCAGGAGAATGATAGACGCAGGCGCTTCCGGTTACCTGCTAAAAGACAGTACACCAGAAGCCATCATCGCCTGTATACAACAAGTACTGGAGGGTAAACCCGGATTAAGCAAAGGTGTCCAATCGATTCTTCATTCGAAGGTGCAGCCAGCCAGTCTACCGCTGATCACCCGCAGGGAGCGTGAAGTGCTGGCCTTGTTAGCAAACGGCCTTAGCTCGCAGGATATTGCGGCTAAAATTTTTACAAGTCCCCTGACAGTAGAATCGCACCGGCGAACACTGCTTAGAAAATTCGGGGTCGTTAATGTTGCAGCGCTTATCTACAAAGCTGCGGAAGGAAAATATATTTGAAGCAGCCTGCCCGATAGAGCTATCCAGGTCATATTTTGATTAGCTCGACCCTCCGGTTACGGGCCATACCATCCGGGGTGTCATTGCCTGCCACAGGTTTATCCTGGCCAAATCCCCTGGCAGAAAGCCGCTCTTTTTGAATGCCCAATCCTACCAGTTCATGCTTAACTGTCTCTGCCCGATTTTGTGACAGCAGCTGGTTATGTTCTTTTGAACCGGCGTTATCGGTATGGCCCTGGATATCCAGCTTTAAAGTTTCATCAGACTTTAGTAAACGATGAATTTCTGCCACACTGGCTCTACCTTCCTTTTCCAGGGTAGCTTTGTCTGTAATAAAGTGGATATGAAGAACGGCCTTACCTGCCTGATCCAGCTGTTCACGAATCTGTTCTGCCTTCAATAAGGTGATGGTTTGCCTGAAAGCTTCTTTCTCCAGAATCTGCAGGGATGCAAATACCCCGTTAAAACAAAATTGTATATAAACATCATTGCCCTGTGGCCGGCGGATTAAATAGGTTTTAGCTTTATCATTCAGAAAATCCATAGTGCCTGCCTCACCTGAATAGGTCATGTCCTCTGCAACCCGGTCATATTCCTTGCGTGTAATCCGGCCATCATAAATTTTAACGCCGCCGGCGGCGACAATAGCGTCATTATAACTTTTCTCAAACCAGGCGTCCGACCAATCCGTACCGGATTTGGCCACCAGGTTACCCATCCATACTTTTCCTTCGACAGGTATTAGCGAGTCGTTCATAGCAAAATATAATTTGTTGAATGGATAGGTTACCCCCTTCCCATTCTGCACTTCTATATTTTCAGGAATACTAAAGAACGGGAAGCTCCCCAGATCTTTATCAGAGACCGGAACTGTGCTGATATCAAAGCTTGCTTTTCCGGAACCCGGAGGTACTGCGCCCGAATCTGCCACAGCTACCTGCGCATCCTGCTGCCTTACCTGTTCAGCTGCAGGTTTATCCCCCGCTCCGCAGGCTGCCAGGCAGAAGGTATTGATGATCAAAATAAATTTTCGTGTCATATATTTTTTGATGTTTAAAATGAACTATGGGATCCAGAAGGTTTCAGCATCTACTGCAGCATAAATATGCGCTCCTTCCGGTTGCATAATATAAACGGATTCACCGTCCATGTCATGAACGTTGTTATCATTGGGTATAATGGCCAGGTTCCAATAATATACGTAGTCTCCATATTTTTTTGCAACCACCAGGAATTGGCCGTCCGGAGAAAAGTTTGCATGCATTTCCGTCCCTTTACTTTCGGAAACAGGGTGCAAATTGTCACCATTAATATCCATCACCTGGATATGGCCATCGATTTGCAGCGCCAGCTGGGTTCCTTGCCGGTTGACCCTCAGGTTTCCCCATTGTAAAGAAGGCATTTCTTTTACCAATGAAAGCGTACTATAGGGTGGCGCAGAACGGAAGATAAACCGGTCCCCCAATGTGAAGGTGATACTGTTATCCGGCAACCAAATTACCTCATCGCCAAGCCCGAGCGATATATTTCCTGAACCTGTATTCACGCCCTCCAGGTGTTTGATAATATTGCCCTCCAGGTCCGATATCACAATCCCGTTATCCAGTGTTGGCTGGTAGGCTACCCGTTTGTTGTCAGGTGACAGCTTTGCCCGGACCCTGGTCTCATTGCCCCTCGGTGCATCGTAGTAAAACTCATCTGCAATCTGACCGGTCTGATTGTCTACCAATGTGATCTTAGCTTTGTCATAGACACCGGCCTCACTTTCACTAAATAACCGGTACCTTCCATCGTATCCCAGGTCCCAGTTATTAAAGCCATAAGTATTTAAGGTAAATATAGTGCCTGCAGTATTGCTGTTTAAATTGAGTTTCGAAACCGTGCTGGTAAACCAGTATAGTAAATGCCCCTGAAATTTACCAGTTTTAGCCTGCCTGTCCTTTTTTGAACAGCCTATCGCTACCAGGGTCACTAATGCGAAGATGCCGAAGGTTCTTAGAATTTCCCGAATCATGGCTTAAGGTTTAACGCATCAAAGTAAGTTCCACCTGGCAAATTAAACAATCCACGAAAACCAGTAATTTTCGCTGCACTAAGCTACTTAATCATGGTACCTCCTGTGTCTTTCTAAAAACCGGGTATGATGGTCAGGGCCATTATGGCAATCACACCTGATAACAGGATTTGCAGGTTCGCCATCGTATAGTTTTTAAGATCAATGATGAAAAGAAAAGCCCCCGTGGAAACGAAGGGCCTAAAAATATTCAAATTGCTTTATGACAAAGTTTTATAATCAATATCTGTTCCGGTCGGGAATCGCACGTAAATTTGGTGCGTAGTACCTTTAAACGTGGAAGAATATCCTCAGCGGGCGCAGTTTTTCGTGTAACGGATCACACGAGTGGTCGTCATTATTTAATATTAAAAAGCCAGCAAATCTTTCAAGCTTCTACCTGATTATCGCTCAGCCGCTGTCGATTCATCCATAATTTCGTTTCCATTCCGATTTCATAATTTTATAGGCAGGCGTAGCTTCTGCCCGTTTGTATTTTCTGTAAAACAGATCAGCCGCCAGCGCCTTTTGCGGATCACCACTACCTCGTTTATGCAGTCTGTAATCGTTGTCCTTCTGGTACTTAATACCTCCTTTATAATTCGCATAACGCCGGGCGCGTGTATAACCCATCTGTAGATATTTTCTTGCCATATCCGCTCCCACAAAATCGCCATCTGACAGGTATTGTTCAAACATTGCGAAAATTCTTTCGCTGCTTTCAGCAGCTATCGCAACATCTTTGAAACGCCAATATTTCCCTATCTCCGATTTATAGGGTTCACAAATCAATACGCCCTGTTCACCCTTTCCTACCCGGTAATACTGCGGATATTTACGGTAATCAATGTCTGGCTTCCAGGGGTAAGTGCTTTTATCAAAGTTAAGATAAGACGGTTGATGCGGTTTAGACATACAGTTTTAAAAATGGTGAAGTGGTTATTGATACCTGTATTGTTTTAGCCAGATTTTACCAATACACTATTAAAGATCAGCTATGAAAATTGCCAGGATGATCAATAATTTTTTCGAGACAAGCCAGCCATTGCCGTTATTCAACGACCCTTTGAGCTAACACCTTTCATTCTCCTTTTAGGGATAATTACTACCCTGCCTTGTACCGGTGCATTCCAATACATCTGGTAACTTTCCTGCGGATACCTGGTTATAATTTCCAAAGCGTCCTCCATATCAATAAATATAGCCCGGCTTTCTAGGAGCATCTGCAAAGCTTCATGTATTGATCCCGGAGTTTCGTAGTAAAGTTCCATATTTTGCTACCAGACAAAGGTTGTACCGAATTATCTGATTCCTATTTCCCAAAATGTTAAAGCTGATGTATCTTAATGTCCGGAGTAAGGTGATAAAGCCGCTATCTGCACCTATCTGACAGGTAGCGCAGGCTCCTAGCAAGCCATTGTTACTGGTAGCAGCGGTTCTGAGGACGAGCACTGGCCGCGCCAATTTTGCGGCAGCACTATTTACCGTAGTGACTCTTACCTAGAAAGTTTTCCAGATAGCGGTTGGGGTATTCCTTCCCTTGCCCTTTTATTATTTGAAAGTGAATATCGATATCTTATTTAGTACCGGATCTATCAATGGCTTGCAAAACTATCTTCATATTGATAAGCATTTTTTTGTGGCGTACCGGAGAACCTGCCAGGCAATATTTTATTAAGCAGGCTAAGGCCTATGCTACTAAGGGGTATTGCTAAGGTTGTTCCGTCACTAAAGGTTAACAGGCACTCAGGCGCGGCCTGATTAACATTAATACTGCATATATAATCAAGGTTAATGAGCGTATCTTCGTCCAGTTGTAATATTGACTTTTCATACAAGCGCATTCCCAGATTTGAAATAGTATCGTTGATATCCAAAAGCCGGCCATCTCTCATGGTTAACCGACACTCCTCACCCACCCGCTCTACAGCTATTATGTTCGCTTCCTTCAGGTAGCAGTTTTCTTCACCGGAGGTCACTTTCAAAATGTTGGACGATGCTATACCATTAGTATCCCGCCCTAACAGCCCCAATGCGTTAATCACGGCTTTCTTAAACCTGTCCGCTGTCAATGGTTTATAAAGCAGCGCACTAATTCCGGTTTCCAATAACTCATGCATCCGATAGAACTGCTGGTCGGAAATGATCAAAATTATCTTTGAACCTATTTCCCGGGAGGACAGGTAATGGGGCAGACTAAAGTTAAACAGTGACTCGATGGTTGTAAGATCCCAAATAAGCACCTGATCCGGTTGAGCGATCAAATCATCCAGATACCCCTGAGTAAAGGTGCCGGGCGCTGCCAGGTAAACCACTTCCATTCTGAACTGCTTCACTTGTTCTTCAATAAAGTTACCCACTGTTTTGTCTTGCTCAATTATCTGGACTTTCATAGCTATTTTCAACAAGTAAGGTTTGTTCAGCAGCCGCCCTATTAATCTATAAAATTATGCCGGTCTGCTTGTTATTTTAGGATGCTGCAAAGGTAGCTTAAAATGGGTGAGGTATCCTCCAAGATGTAAGGATGAATTTGATAAAAGCCTGTCATTTTAATGTAACAAAATGGGTAAAATTCGCCCCACCATTCCACTATAAATTCTTGAGCACTTACCGCATTTAGTGGTCAGCCAGCAGACCTGGCCCGGTACAGCAACAAAGTATTCAGCTGGAATACTTTTTGACAATGTATGGGCTCATAGAACAATTAATTTAAAAACGAGCAGACCCTGGTTTCAACCCGGGTCTTTTTTTAAACCTAAAACCCCGGACTTTAGGGTCCGGGATTTCACAGGAACAAGACTGTATAACTTTATTTAGACCAGATACCTTCGAACCGTGCCGAAGTTCCCTGGGCATAACCGGCGATGCACCGGGTTAAAAAGCCATTCTGCAGCATATCATTGTATGCCGCCTGGAATTGTGCTGCAGTCTGGTTATACTTCTCGTACCAGCTGTTAAAGTTGGGAGCATTCTTGTACCAGATACCGCTCAATACAGGCTTTCCGCCCCTGATGTAAGCGTCCAGGTATACCAGCTTGAACTTTTCTTTATTGGTGTACTGGTCAAAAGCTGCTACAAATTCAGGGAGTGTCATTACCGGCCGCAGGTAAAAGCCGCCCGTATTTTTCTTCTCCCAAAGTGCCGTTACATATACCTTCCCTCCTATATCCACGCAGGATACATTAGCAGGAACCCATCCGGCCTTCACATTCGCCTGGAACTTGCTCTCATGATCCGCCAGCGGCCAGCCATGGTAGGCAAACCAACCTACGCTATTATCCTTAATCCATACAGCAGCATAATATACCTTGCCACTAAATACATACGAATTTACATTCAGTAATCGGTACCCTGCTTTTGACCAGGTATCAAACTCCTGCTGATATTTAGCGCCGGTCATGGCATGCCTGGCCACCCATTGAATACCTTTTGAAGGTCTCAAAATGACGTTGTAGTATAATTTGCCCGACACCTCATAACCATCTACCCAAATGGGATAATATCCGCAGGTCCAGGCCTTATCGAACTCTGCCTGGTAGACACTGTCATTAATACCATGCCGGCATACTTCGCCCCAATTCGTGGGATAGGCGCAATAGGGATGTGTTTCTGACGGATGCACAAAACAGGCTTTATCCTTCAGACCTGGTATTCCCTGCGTTTGCAGTGGCGACCAGTTTACATTGCTCTGAGGTTTGGGATAGTTGGCCTGCCCGATCACAAACCCATTGTTAAATAATAATGGTCTGAAAACACCCCCTTCCGGTTCCGCATCATTTTTATAGGTCTTTATATGTAAATGCAGGTGTGGGCCGGTAGAATTACCGGAGTTCCCGGCCTTCCCTAACAGGTCTCCCTTTTTAATAACTGCGCCGTTTTTCATCAACTTAGACGTCAGGGAGCCCTTTTGTAAGTGAGCATATAAGGCTACCACATCACCATGCCGGATGTAAAAGTGATTACCCGAACCTCCATAATCGAACGAGCCCCAGTAGTCATCTTTCTGCTTCTGCATATTCTCCTTAGAACCGTCCAGCTTCGTATTGTTGGGAATGTTGTTTTCAAAATGCAATACTACTCCATCTGCCATAGCATAGACAGGTTTGCCCCAGATCCGGTGATGCTCATTTTTATCTCCGGCCTTACCTGTGTGAAGCCCGCGCCATGCATCGCTTGCATAAGCCTGTACCCCCAGATCATAAGCAAACACCTGGTCGCCGCCGCCATGCATCGAGTAGCCGCTCACATATTCATCTTTACCAAAATCGGCTTTCTTAAACGGCAATGCTAAAGAGTTATTATAAGGTTTTAGTTTTTTTGTAAAGCTCAACGGACTGGTATAGTTCTTAAAATGCAGGCTGATCGTAGCTGATGTAGGAAACGGAGCTGTCAGGAAAACCACGTCGCCGGTTTGGTGATAGTCGCGATTGTTTTGCCACCACCAGGCGTAACCGGGATCAATCACTAACTTGTCGGAAGGCAAATATATTTCCTTTTTAGAATCGGTGTTACCCACTTTATATTCTATCACTACTTTATCCAGGTCCACCGACTTACTACCTTTATTTTGAATAAGCATGGCTATTGAAAACTGCGCCAGTGCTGCATCCTGGCTGGTAAAGCCGGGCGTAGGATGGTAGAGTAATGTTCCCGACTCCTGGGGCTCCATCGTAACAGCTATATCGGGAGGCAAATTTCGGAAAGCCGCTGCTTTTTCAATTTTTCTTTTAGTGCCTTTAAAGATAAATGGTGCAGATGCTTTAAAATCGTAATGCCTGATGTGGGCTAAGGGGTTTTTGGCATTGGGTAAGGTAGCTTTTTTAGCGCTACTTTTAGCGGATGTCGCCTTTGATTTCGCAGCCGATTTCTTTGCTGCTACTTTAGTTGTTGCGGTGGTCTTTTTGGCGGGAGCTTTCGTTACTGCTTTTTTGGCCATGACAGGGGTTTAAAGAGGTTAATAATAATTTCCCGACAAAGGTATTGTACCGCTTAAGCTGCAGGGATCGCTAATAGTAGTGACGGAATAGTTTTGGGTAATATTGCTAATTACCTGAGATATCCTATTAAAACAGCTTAAAGAAAGATTTACAGGAGTAACTATGGCTCTATAAAGATCACGCAATACCAACGAATTACGAACTGCTATCTCACCTCGTTAAAGGTATTGAAGCTCATTTAAGAACAAAGGGACAAGCTGCGGAGGATCAAAATTCCTGTAAATTGCAAGGCGGCAACCCTTATCTTGCACGCATGACTTTTACAGACATACAACTTTTCGAAATAGAAAGTTTCTTTAACGAGATTACAATCCCCAGGCAGGTGAAGATCAATGCTGCAACGACTTATACAGATGCGCCGCTCTTCGTACAGGAAAACCTTCAGTTACTGAGAACGAAACAGTTGATACCCGTTATCGCCACTCAAAGGTGGAATATGCTTTGCGCAGTAAAGAGAGCGATATTAGACCCTATTAAAGAGGTTGTAAAATAGATATTCTTTCAACCTGATTTATCTTAAAAAACTCAGGGTATTCGTCCACATCCTGAATAAAGCTGATAACTGCCGGGGAAATTCATTACCTTTTCACTGCCCATTTTAAATCATAAATTTATAGCTCCCATTTTAAGCCATTTAACTTTATTATATGCCTGACCCTGCTCCATTAAATTCCGTTGCCGAATTTCACACGACCTTTAAACATCCTATACTAGCTAATCCTCAAATACCATCTACAGATAGATGTAAGCTAAGGATAGAATTGATTTCTGAAGAGTTAAAAGAATTACAGGAAGGGATTGACAAAGGCAGTATCGTTGATATCGCTGATGCATTTTGCGACCTGCAATATGTGTTATCAGGTGCCATCCTGGAATTCGGTCTGGCAGATAGATTTAAAGCGCTATTCGACGAAGTGCATCGATCCAATATGAGTAAAGCCTGTAAAACTGAGGCAGAAGCGGAGCAAACCGTACAATTTTACAAAGAATTCCATAACTGCGAAGCGTCTTATCACCAGGAAGGCGACCTATATCTGGTATACCGCAAGGCTGATCATAAAGTGCTTAAATCTGTCAATTATTCTCCTGCAGATCTGGCGGGTATGCTGGCGGACAAGTTATAAAGACTAAAGGTACTTCAGATAAGAACAGTTCCGGTATTAACAGCTGGTAAGTCATTGAATCAACTGTTGCAGCATCATTCATCCTTTGCCAATCTTGTTATTAAGCTGTCTGCATCGGGTCCATATTCCTACTTACTCAGGTGCTGCCTCAAATATTTAGCTGTTACCGATTCCCTATCTTTCAACAGGCGGGATACGGTTCCGGTAAATAAGACGCTACCTCCATATTTCCCGGCACCCGGGCCAATGTCAATTATCCAGTCGGCATTAGCGATCACATCCAGGTTATGCTCTATAACAATCAGCGTATTGCCCTGCTCTACCAATGTGTCAAAAAAATCAAGGAGCATTTGCGTATCACTTGGATGCAGTCCCGTACTCGGTTCATCGAGAATTATTGTTTGGTTCGAGTGATGCAGCTCTTTTGTCAACTTAAGGCGTTGCCTTTCTCCACCAGAAAAGCTGTCCAGTCGCTGCCCAAGGCTAAGGTAGGAAAGGCCTAGCTTAAGCAACAGGTCGAATGAATAGGCATAAGGTTCGTCTGGCAAAAAAGCAATGGCCTCCCCTACTGTCATTTCCATTACTTCACCGATACCTTTGCCATTATAAAGATATTTAAGCACTTCAGGTTTGAAGCCCGAACCACCACATACTTCACAGGGTTGTTCTATATCATCCATAAACGCCAGATCGATCTTTTCAACGCCAATGCCTTTGCAATTTTCACAAGCGCCCTCGCTGTTCCTGCTGAAAAGTTTCGCCGACACCTCATTCGCTTTGGCAAACCGTGATCTTAAATCATCAGAAAGACCCAGATAGGTCAATAAGTTGGACCTGATACCAGCGGCAAACAAAGATTGATCAACGATGGTTACACCCGGATAAAATCCTGGCAACACTTTATTGATAAGGGTACTCTTACCCGAGCCGGCAACTCCGGAAACGACTGTCATCACGTTTTTAGGGATTTTTACGCTTATGTCTTTGAGGTTGTGCAAGCGTGCATTTTTAATCTCCAGATACGCTTCTGCTTTTCGTTCAGGACGATCCACCTTTTTTGGTTTCGAAAAATACTTTCCGGTTTTTCCAGCTGACTTTTTCAAACCACCAAAAGTACCCTCGTATACCACTTCACCACCACCTTTACCTGATTCAGGACCCATGTCAATCACCCAGTCAGCAATTTTAATCAGGTCCGGATCATGCTCAACTACCAGTACCGTATTTCCTTTATCCCTGATTTGCTTAATAACCGAAGCGATGTTTTGTAAGTCATGTGGATGCAGTCCGATACTGGGTTCGTCAAATATGTAAAGCAGATCAGTCAGGCTGTTGCCAAGATTCTTGACCATCTTAATGCGCTGGCTTTCTCCGCCCGATAACGAATCCGTCCTTCTGTCCAGGGTCAGGTACTGCAGGCCTATATCCACTATGTTTTTAAGCTTCTTTTTGAGTTCCTGCAAAATTGTTTCATAGGCACCGGACTTTAAAGAGTCTACAAACTCCAGTAACTCATCTACCGGAAGTGCCGCACAGTCAGCGATATCTTTGTTACTGATCTTGCAAGACAATACTTTATTGTTTAGACGCTTCCCCTTGCAAGCCGGGCAGGTCCTGGTAATAACGATATTTTTGAGCGCGTCCTTACGCGTTATATTTTCTTTTGAATCCTTTTTCAAAAAAGCCTTTTCGATACGCGGAATGACGCCCTCATATTTGACGGTCTTTCCCCAGTCGCGGTGCGGCTTTCCCGGTTTATGCTCCGGCGCATTCAGCAACATCTCCAGTTCCTTTTCAGCGTATGCTACCAACTTTTTGTCATTATCGAAATAACCGGAAAGTGTATACCTGGTCAGGCGCCAGCCTCCTGGTTGAAATGTAGGAAAGAGGATGGCCCCTTCATTCAGCGATCGATCTTTGTCTATCAAAGCAGCTACATCCAGCGTTTGTACAAATCCAAGCCCCTCACACTCCGGGCACATACCCAAAGGGTTATTGAACGAAAATATATTGGAATACCCTACAAACGGTTCTCCAAGGCGTGAGTATAGCAGTCTTAGTGATGTATAAATGTCAGTAGCCGTTCCCACTGTTGATCTTGCATTACCTCCAAGCCGCTTTTGGTTTATAATAATGGGAACGTTCAGGTTCTCAATACTGTCAACATCAGGCACACCAATATGTTGAAGGCGGTTTCGCACGAAACTCCCCTGTGTCTCGTTAAATTGTCGCTGCGCCTCTGCTCCAACCGTTTCAAAAACCAGGGAAGATTTGCCAGAGCCGGACACCCCGGTAAAAGTAACTATCTTATTTTTTGGAATCGCAACAGATATATTCTTTAAATTATTTTGTCGCGCATTCGTCACGAGTATATTTTTCATTTTAGTTAACTTTGAATATAGATAACCAAGTTAACTAATTTTGTGCCATGAATAAAGACCAAAAGGCATTTTATGAAATCTTTACCGACCTGCAGTGCTTTATCCTGGCAAATATGCAGAAGGGCCATATCAATGGGGTAACAGCAACCCACTATAATATCATAGAATATATTTACAGGCACGAGGGATGTACCGGCAAGCAGGTGGCTAAGGCTTTTGGCATCAGCCCTGCGGCTATTTCAAAGCAGATGAAGTTTTTGATCGAAAAGGGACTAGTTGAACAACATCAGTCTTCCCTTGACCGCAGGGTCTTTAACTTGAGCGTACCCGAGGCTGGTAAATTTATCGTCGACAACTCAGAGAATTTCCGGGAGACAGTTGCAAGGGCCGCCTCCAAGGTTTTATCGAAAAGCGAACTTACCAACCTGACATCTCTTTTGACAAAACTATTAAGCGAAACAAGCGTGTAGCACCCCCTGTCAGGCGATAACCCATTTTATTTTTCAGCAATCTGTTAAGGCTCACGGCAGATTCACTTGCCAGGAGCTTGCACTTAATATTGCGGACTCGACCTTACAGCCTGCCCGTCAAAGTTATACCGAATGCAACAGGATTTGCAGGTATCGCGAAGGGTGCCCCTGATGCATAGATACCTGCCAGATAATGTTGGTTCGTCAAATTTCTGCCCCATACAAAGATATCGGCGTGGCGGCTGGTCATGCCTGCTTTAGCATTCAACAGGCAGTAAGCGTCCTGGCGGATCGCGTTCAAAAAATCAAAGTATTGGGTACCCGAAATTATGTACTCCAGCCGGATCAGCGCTCCGATGCCTGGCAATACCGGATGCGTATACTGGGGAGCGAGCATTGAAGTGAGCGCTGGCTGGTTGATCAGTACCCTGCCTGCTGCATCTGCTTCAGTCTTGGTGGGGAGATCGGGCACTGTAAGCTTGCTGTACCGGCCACGTGTATATCCAAAGTTATAATCAAGACTTAAGCCTTTCTTTAGTATCGCTGATACTTCAAGTTCTATGCCTTTACTTCTCGCACCCCCGGCATTTTGAAGGGCGTAGTTGCCTGCACCACCCGGAATAAACATCGTTACCTGCATGTCATTCCAGTCGATCAGGAACAGATTTAGGTTGGCCATTAGTCTGTTGTTAAGCAAATTTGATCTTACCGCCACCTCATAATTCGACGTAAATTCCGGCGCGTATGTAAAGTAATCGGATGACCGGGTACGCGTGTTGAGCCCACCGGCCCGGAATCCCCGTGCATAGTTAAAGTAGGCCATCAGCCGGGGGCTGAAATGATACGAAATATTGAGCCTGGGCGAGAGTGCTTTATAGGTTCCTTTCATTTTTGTAAGGTCCACCAAGTGCATGGAAGGCACGCCCTCCTTTACGAGGTCGGTGCGAGTAGTAAGGTGCTTTTGCTCCCAGTCATATCTCAGTCCTCCGGTCACCCTCAATCTCTCCGTTACTGCGAACATGCCCTGCCCGAAAAAGGCGAAACTAGTATTATAGACATCTAATGGGGTATAGAGCCCGTAAGGAGCATAGGGATCTCCCAGTTCAGCCGCCTTTTGTCCAAGGGAAAGCATCCCCATTTCGTTTCGGTCATAGTAGCTATAAAATGCGCCCACCAACCACTGTAATTTGTCCTTTTTAGATCGATTGCTAAACCGTAGTTCCTGCATCAGCGCTTTTGCGGCATTATCTGAAGGTTTTCCCAAGTAAGAGGAATATGAAAAATCGTCTGCTGTCCAATCAAAGTCCCAGGCGCCGTTATAGATCATACGGTCACTATATTGATACGATGTGACGCTACTGATTGCAAACAATCGATTGTTGTTTTGCACAGACAATGAAGCGTTCACAAAGTTACGCCGTTGCTCGCCAGTCACGTTTTGATTGGTGGTGTAACTTTTAATCGCCTCTTTATCGGTATAGGATATAAAAGGGAATACGCCATGAGCTGAATTACACTGACTTTTGATATTTAGCAGAAGCTTCCAATGATCTGAAGGCAGAAATCGTAAGTTAAGATTACCGCTATAACTACTGCGGCGATCAAATTTTGAATTGTCATAAGCGTTCCGGATATAACCATCGGACCTGTTGTAAAATCCCGCAATTCCTGCGTAAAGCTTATTTTTTACAAGTGGGGCCTTCAGGCTAACCACGTGCCTTTGCGTTCCCCTATTGCCCAGTGAAGCTTCCACGTAGCCCGACGTTGCATTGCCCGGCTTAGCCGTAACTACGTTGATTACGCCTGCTGTAGCGTTTTTTCCATATAAGGTACCCTGGGGGCCACGCAGCACTTCGATTCTTTCTACATCGTACAACTCTGTAATCATACTATTCGCATCATACTGCATTACGCCATCAATATAAATAGCGTAGGGTGGATCGAAGGAACCACCGCCGTTTTGTGTAATTCCCCGAATAGAGATCTGGGGTACATCGGAGGTAACCGAAGTAAAGATATTAGGTGCGATCGCACTGATGTCTTCCAGGGACCAAATGCGATAATTACGTATTTTTTGAGCGCCAAATGCAGAAACTGCGATAGGCGTATGCTGCAGGTTTGATTCCTTTTTTTCCGCGGTTACGGTAACAGGTTGCAGTGCCTGAGGATTTTTTTGACAAATAATGATGGCTTCGTTCATTCCTTTTTGAATCTGTATGATCACTGTGGTATCATAGGAGCCCAATGCCCGAGCGGTAAGCGCCATGGATCCCTGCGAAATAGCAAGAATAGTAAAATGCCCGCTATCATTGGTAGTGACCACACTACCGTACTGTGTACTGACAACGGCTCCTTCCAGTGGTTCCAGTTCGGAGTTAAGTACGCGCCCTTTTAAATAATCAGACGTTTGCCCGTAGGTTTTATGGACCTCAACAAGTAAAAAGCTAAATATGATAACAAAAATGATCCGCATGATATTATTCACTTTAAAAGAGCTACTGTCTTTAGTTTGTTTTGATAAGAAGAGCCCCTGTAATAAAAAATCGGTAGATAGTCCGGTAGCATTAGAATTAGAATTAGAATTAACCTTCGACCTGCCAATGCTTTCGCTCCTGGTGCTGTTGCAGAAACCTGGAGTAATAGCCGTTTCGGTCTAGCAAATCACCGGGAGCACCGCTCTCCACTAAAAGTCCCTTTTCCAGCACCAAAACCTGAGAAGCGGACTGTATTGTTGCGGGCCTGTGTGCTATCACGATAACCGTTCTACTTTTATCACAAGTAAGATTAGTTATCGCTTTACTGATCTCCCGTTCATTTTCGGGGTCCAGTGCCGAAGCCGCCTCGTCGATGAGTACGATCCTTGCTTTCTTCAGAAACGCCCGGGCAATAGATACCCTTTGCCGCTCACCGCCAGAGAGCTGAAGTCCGCCTTCTCCCACATGGGTGTTCCAACCGTTGGGCAAACGCTCCAGCATTTCATTTAGCTGCGCTGCAGCAGCTGCCTGTTCTAGCTCATCTGTTGTAGCGTCAGGTTTAGCGATCAGCAAATTTTCCCTGATCGTTGTGTCGAATAAATACACATCCTGGAAAATAATAGCGATGTCGGTCATCATACGTCCATAGTCTAATTGCCGCACATCGGTCCCACCAATTTGGATGCTTCCCTGATCCACATCGTAGAAGCGGGCGATTAACCGCACCAGGGTTGTTTTACCGGAGCCCGAGGCACCAATCAAAGCTGTCGTGCTTCCTTGCGGGCAATAAAAAGACAGATTTTGCACGACAGGCTCCGTCCCGTAACCAAAGCTTATATCACTCACCCGGATGGACGCATCTGTTATACCGCATACAGGTTGTTGAGGCATCGGCAAAGTAGGTGTTTGTAACAGGTCACTCACTCGGCCTACCGCATTGTCCATTGCTTCCAGGGCCCCGATCAGTTCCGTCAAATGTCCTAGTGGCTCGACAAACCGGACTGATAAAATGAATAATACGGCCGCTTCCGCAGCCGTAAAGGACTGTTCTAGAAACAGGTAGGTGATCAAAAATATGATCAGGATAAAACCGATAGTGACAGCACTGATAAAGCTCAAAAAAGGAAGGGTGGCGCGCTTCAGGCCCTTTCGATAAACGATACGATGATCTTCCAATGCCTGTTGCAGTAAAGTAGTACCATGGACGGCTTTGCCGGCAGCGCGTAACACCGTCTGTGCCTGTCCTAGCTCGATAGCCTTCCCGGCAATGCCGGTAGCAGCTTTCTCCAGTTTAATTTCCTCATCCGATGCTATCCTGGCCACCCAACGCAGCACCAACATAACCAGGGGCATGATCAGCAAAAACAGCACACCGATTTTCCAATTGATAAAGCACGTAACAATGATAATGGATACAGGTACTAACAGCGCAACAATAGCGGGAGCACCTATGGCGACAGCCAATTGCGCGATCGAGCCAACGTCTGCGGTTATATGACGTGCCAGGCTCGCCTTGTTATCCCACGTAAACCACCCAAGAGGCATTTGCGCCACACGGGACATCAGACGATGGCGAAGCTCAGCCCCAAGCTGCATGCTTGCCCCAAAACCTATGGGCGTGGCAACTACTGTTAAAACAACATACAGACCAAAGCATATACCGCCTGCGACCAGCCATGCATTTATAGCCTCAAAATCTGGTCGGGGCTCAAGGAGGGTTTTAATAACCGGCACGAGAACGCCCAACAACGCGCCCTGAAGGATTGCAAGCGCGGCGTGCAATATAGTCAGGCGGAGGATAATGGATTTATCGGGAAACAATTTATAAAGTCTTTTGATCACTTTTTCTTGATTTATATATTTAGAGCATGTTGTTGCGCTTCCCACAACCTGGTGTAAAGCGATTGGTTTTGGAGTAGCTGTTGATGCGTGCCGCGTTCCGTGATCTTTCCATTTTGAAGAACAATGATCTGATGTGCATTCCTGATTGTATGGAGACGATGTGCGATCATGAGCACTGTTTTCTCCTTTACCAAAGCACTCAATGCCCGCTGTACCAGCATTTCATTATCGGGGTCCAATGATGCAGTGGCTTCATCCAGTACTACGATAGGTGCATTAGAGAGGATAGCCCGCGCAATGGTGAGCCTTTGACGTTCACCACCCGATAGCCCAGCCGTTCCGCTGCCCAGTATCGTATCATACCCCTGCGGCAGATCCATGATCACATCATGTATGTAAGCGGTCCTGGCTGCGTAGATAATTTGGGCATCCGTGGCATGCGGGAGCGCTACGCGAATATTCTCCCTGACGGTATCTTTGAGCAGTACGATATCCTGAAAGACCAGCGACATGCTACCCAGCAGTTTTTCAGACGCAATCGAGCGGATATCGACACCACCGACGGTAATCCTACCTTCGCTGACGTCGTAGAACCGGGGCAATAAATGAGCGATGGTGGATTTGCCGGACCCTGAGGGACCCACTAGGGCGGTAATGGTTCCTGCGGGACACTCGAAACTGATTTCTCTTAGTACATCATTCATGCCAGCATAGGCAAACGAAACTTTGTCAAAAGCTATATTGAAATGTTGGGGCACCAGCGGCAATTCAGGGTCCATTATGGTTTGCTGTGTCAGTACGCGCCCTATGTTAGATGCACAAAGCCGCCCCTTACGCAATCCCTGTGACCCGTGAACGGCGGGTACTATGGTAGTTGGCAGCCCAATACCCACGATCAGGAATGGCAGGAGATCTGCGACAGCGAGCTGCCCCGAGCTAACATACCATAGGCCCACTGTAGCTATGACGGAAAGTAATGTGACTTCAGAGGCAAAGACACGGGAAAATGCCGAGCTAAATTTCGTTTCTGAAACCCAATCCTTAAAAGCATTAGTATACTCGCCTACGGCATCTCCAAAGCGCGACAGTAGACGGCCGCCAACTCCGAAGGTTTTCACAACCGTTATACCATCGGCATATTCAACGGCCGTTGTGCTTATCTTCGTTTCTGCGACTAGTAACCTATCCATATGCGTACTGGCTGAACGCATAGAAATCCTAAAGCTGAGATACATGATCCCGAGTACGGTCATGCTTACCAGCGCCATCTGCCAGTTTATCATCAACAGGTAACCTATACCGACAAAGACCACCGTTACGGCACCGATAATTTCCCGGATCGAATGGGCGATGAGCTGGTGCATCTCTTCCAGGTCCGTAGTCATTACCTTTTTTATCGCCCCGGAACCATTCTCCCTGAACCATCCCAGGGGAATTGCTCCTAAACGGTTTACGATTCGGATTCGGATCTTGTGGAGTAGTTCTGCATCGGCAAAATGGCCGAGTCTCGATGACCAATACGTTAGCGCCAGGCGAAGCCCCGCGCCCGCAATTCCCACGATCAGCCACAGCCATATCATTTCGGTATCGTTATTTTTTAATATCTGTTTCATGATCTCAGCTATGGCGATATAAGGGCTCAAGCCCAATGCTGCACCGAGCATTGCCAGTGTGGCGCTTGCCATCAGGTACCCTTTTACCGGAGATAGTAAGCGCGCCAAAGCACCAGCACCCATAAGATCTTTGTTTTTTATGTGCTCTTTGCCTTTACCATTTTGACTGTTCGGATACTTTGTCCTATTTGCGTCATGTTCATTTAAAGTCATGATAAGTTTTTATTTTTGTAGGAATTATTCGCGTGCAAAGTTCCAAACATCAGAGGGCTGGCGCTAACGCAAGGCGAAGTATAGATGCCGTAAAAAGAAGTTTATCATGGGTTATGAGATGTTATTTGAAGGCGGTGCAATAAGCGTCGCAGGTGAATTTTTCAGCGACGGGCTGCTGGAAAGCTCGACTATGTTCAAGGATAACCAGTGTTCAATTGAACTGCTGGATATCTCGCTAAAAGATTTTCACATTATCCAGGGCAAACAGTCGGCGAAAAAGGATAGTGCCATCCTGATTAACTTTGAGCATTCCTTCTTTGTGACGCATTTTGTTCTAAGCAGCAGGCAGGGTCAAAACAGCGTTCCGGCAAATAGCAACAATACGTACAGCGCCTATTACCAGAATAAAGACCAGTCGGAACAGGGAGCTATTGACGCAGGTCAGCACTATGAATTCCTGGAACTGGCATTCAGGCAATCATTTTTGCAGTCGTTGATTGACCAAGACCAGCCTTACTCTGATGCACTTTACAGTCATTTCCACTGTGAAGATTACTCAGCATCACCCAGACTTCCTATTCTTCCTGAAATGCACCAATGCATCAGTGATATTTCTAAAAATGAGTTTAGCGGGAGTCTGCAGCAGCTTTACCTTGAGACGAAGGCCACTGAGCTTTTTTTGTTGCAGGTACAGGCTTTTCAAAAGGGACCAGGCAGCGCTCCAACAAAGCTAAAAAACAGGGACATTGAATTGCTGCACCAGGCTAGATTGTATGTGGAGCAAAATTACCACGAGCCATGTACCATTATCGATCTGGCACGAAGAGTGGGAATGAATCAAACCAAACTAAAAAACGGCTTTAAGGAACTGTTTGGAAACACCATATTTGGCTACCTGAGAGATTTGCAGATGGAAAAGGCCCGGCAGCTACTTTTGGATGAGAAAATGTATGTGAACGAGGTGTCCGATCAGGTAGGTTATAAACATCCGCAGCATTTTGCCGCAGCATTTAAACGCAAATTCGGTATCCTTCCAAGTGAACTCAAGTAGCCGGCGATCAGGTATCTATTGCAGAGACCCTCTTATTTGAGATTTGCTGGTAGCCGGTCCAGACAAAGCTAAAACCCCAAGAACCAATGCAGTCACAAGCATCGTTAAGAAAATTGAAGTGTAACCATAATCTTCTACAAAAGCGCCCGAAATGATTAAGAGAGGCGTGTAAATGAGATAGCGAAAAAACTGTTGAATGGAATAATCAACGCCTTCCCGTCCTGGCCTTACATATTTCATTGACAGATCATTTACGATCATCATGTTGACACCCACCATAAGTCCCAGTATAACGCAAAAAGTGAGTGCCTGAAGCGGGTGATGATTATCTATGTGCACCAACACAATTCCGCAAAATACGCCCACTATTGAACTGATAGTTGCCGCCATCAATTTGACGGTCATGGAAGTTCCTTTAAATAGCCAGCCTGCTGCAAAGCCTGATAATATCATGGCCGTTCCACCCAATATCCCTACCATATAGCCAGATTGCGCCAATGAGAATCCATTATCGATTAGTAGTAGCTTTGAAAAGGATAAGGTTATATTTACCGGCACGATCAAGAACATCAGAACAACGATCCATTGCCTGAATTCCTTTACCTTGAAATAAGTCACTAAATCTTTGAAATTGGCTCTTTGCCTCTGAGGCTCTTTCTTACTCTTTGCGGAATATAATATCGTTATACAAACCGGAAAAATGGTAAGAAGGCTGAGTATCGCAACAGCATTCCGCCATCCTAATCTTTCATATCCAAGCAGTAATATACCGCCGCCGAGGAGGAGCCCTAAATAATTTCCGCCTGTTTGTATCCCATTGCCAATCGAACGCTCTTTTCCGGAAAGCACACTGATCGCAAAAGCGTCCATAGCAATATCCTGGAAGCTCATACAAATCATCGACAACGTGAATAAGCAGGCCAACCCAGCAACGTGATGCACATTCAGGAACATGGCAGGAAAAAAGAACAGCGCATAGAGCACGGTTGATACGGTCACCCAGCTAAAGTAATATTTACCATACCGATCTACCAGGGGAGCCCACAAAAATCTTACAATTATGGGAATCGAAACCAGTGACATATACATTATTGATTGAAGGGAGACGCCTTCCGTTCGCATTATAGTAGGTAAAGCGGTGCCCATAAATGCTACCGGAATGGTCTGCGTAGCATACAGCAGAAAAAGGATCGTATATTTTGTTGTTACTTTCAAAGTTCATGATTTAATGAGCACAAAATTGAACTTAATTAGCAAGGCCCTGCTAACGTATAAGGAAGTATTCCCGCCGCAATTGGATTTATTTCTCAACTTTGAATGGGATAATTCCAGTTTCTGAAACTAATAACGACCCCGCGACTTAATTAGTGGCCTGGAACTTGTTCTGTATTGATTCTTAAAGTACTGCCATGAATTCAATTATTTGGGAAGGTATTCTTTACGATTCTACCGAATCTTTACGCCTGTCTACAACAGGGCAAAGGATTGTGGTGGATTCCAGTATTATCGGCTCATTTGAAAGCGACAGGTATGTTGTAAAATACAACGCTCAAATAGGAGTTGATTGGAAAGTTAATAATTTTCACATTGTATTCGAAGTCAACGGAGCTATCAACGAGATCGACGGCGCAAGAAATAATGATAACTGGATCATAAACGGTAGAATTGATGCGCGTTTTGAGGACTTTTGTTTTATCGACATCAGCCTGTCTCCTTTTACCAATACCCTACCCGTCAACAATCTAAACCTGCCTATCGGGCAGGGTCGGAACATTGGGGTTATCTACGTTGATATTCTTAAGGGCGCGTTACGTCCAGTACAACAGCGCTACAGCAGAATTGCTGATAAGACTTTCCGCTACGAAAGTATTCCCAAAGACTTCCAGGCGGATATAGAAGTTGATCACCAAGGCCTGGTACTTTTTTATCCCGGACTCTTTAAGAGAGTCGCGTAGCCTTCCTTGTATAGGTCGTTTGCGTATCCTATTCCTTGCCCTACTCCCCTATCGTAACCGTTATTTCATTTAACTACTAATTTTATGTCCAGATCTATCACCGCATACTATGCAACATATTTAATGCTATCCTGGCAACTCCCAAATCAATGTCCGCCGTTTCACCCTCCTGCGGTTCGTTCACTATCCAGGTAGCCGATAACCCGCACCAGGCTATGGTCCACTTTAAGAGATGAAGCCGGGGAATGCCCGCCTCTTCCGAAACAACTTCCAGCTGCTTCTTAAAGCGGCCAGGTGCAAGGGCGACTTCTTTATTCGGGTTACAGAAAATATTCGCATAGTCGAAAGCCCGTTCACCCCATAGACGTTTGGGATCAATAGCCAGCCAGCCTCTATCACCCGCATAAAGTATATTTTGATGATGCAAATCGCCATGCATCACCACTTTATCATTTTGAACAGGAAGTAAAGCACCGGCTACCTGTGCACACTCATTTATGATACCACCATGCCTGACAGCCCCCGGCCAAAGGTCTTTAAACCACTCTTCTAAGGTAACCAATTCAAAATCAGGAGTCGTCTGCCTAGGGGCATGGAGTTTTGATGCCACATTGCAAAGTATCTTAGTCGCCTCGGTATCCTGTCCCCTGGCAGTCATTTCAACTAAAGACAACTCCCCTGAAATCCGCTCCAGAAGCAATACCTGGTGATCGTACTCATATACCTTTGCGGCTCCAACCCCATCCCACCATTTCATCAATAAAGCACCTTTTTGTTCTTCGGCTTCCATCGCAATTTTTAACATAGCTGGCAAACTTTTGTAGAGCACGGGCTGTAAAAGACTGCAGGGCGTGTAAAAAGAATCGCCGTCTGGCTGAAGCTGCCACAACTCCAAATATTTCTTTAATCGCTTTAAAGCGATACTCTTATCATTCAAATTCATTGATACAATTAATTTCTTTCCGTTGACCCGCAAAATATATCAGCGATTCGTGCAAGTTAATCGGATCGTATTACTGAGGGCGCTTCAATAGATAGTAAATGGTCTCCAGGCCAAACTCATCATTTTTCCTCAAAACCTCTTTAAACCCAACCTTTAAAAGAATCTTTTCAGAAGCTTTGTTCTCCGGATCGATAGAGGCGTAGATATGCTCCAGATGAAGGGCTGAAAATCCAAATCCTATAAGGTGTTTGGCAATTTCAGTTGCAAAGCCTCTCCCCCAGTAACTCTGAACTATAGCGTAAATGAGTTCATAATCGTTTATATCTGCAGAGAATACCAACCCACAGTAGCCTATAAAAGCATTGGCCTCCCTATCAATTACGCCATACATTCCAAAGCCCCTTGCGGAATAGTTTTTTATAGTCACATCGATCCAGTTTTGCGTTTGCTCCATTGAAAGCGGTTTACCATCTCCAACAAATTTCATTAGTTCCACATCACCGCAAATGGTATATAAATCCTCCATATCGTTTTGAGTAATTTCCCTGATCAACATCCGGGCTGTTTCAATAATCGTCACAGGTTCGTTTAATTTAATTGATGTTATGCTATACATAAATGTAGTTCTTTGCGACTAAAGGACAAATCGCAAAATAATGTTTAAGGAATTTTAAGAAAATAATAATGAAACGTAGTAACCCCTTTTTTAACTAGTTATACTGATTATTCTTCCCAGGCTTCTCTTCCAAGGAACGATCCTTTTTTGAAAGAAAAAATCCTTTCCCAGGAACTTTTGCAACTCCCGGAGCTTGATTTTTGTAAGCAATATGCCTGCTGGTTATTATTAAACTTCAAATACACGCCCCATGGAACATCTCTTTGTAATGCACTATGAAGAAAAACTGGATACCTTTGAGCATGCCCTTATCGATCATTGGATTAGCCTGAGTAATGAAAATAATGAATTGTACAGAGACACCATTTTTATATGGAAGAATGCATGGGTGGCTCAACATAGCTGTTCGAATAAGGAGTTGGCCTGGGAAAAGTTGAATAAAATCGTTTGTACAGCCATTTGGTAAATCATTAAAATGACCCGGAATTATTGACTATATCGTTCGATTTAAAAAATGGAAAATCCCGTACCTCAATCCTACAGCGTCTACTCAGATGCGAGCTTTGTCAAACAATACCTGGATAGTATTCAGGGTAATGCATGGAACGCTTATTATGAAAGGCCGTCTACCCTTACACTATTAACTGATGTAACGGACAAAAGAATTTTAGATGCCGGTTGCGGGCCCGGGATCGTGAGTAAGGAGCTAATTAAACGCGGTGCTACTGTAACTGCCATCGATTACAGCCCTGCGATGATAAAGATGGCAAAGTCTCTCCTGGGTGCTACAGCGCAAACTATGATAGTAGATCTGAACAATGGTTTACCACTTTTTGATGATAGTTGCTTCGATATAGTGTATAGCTCACTAACGGTTCATTACATTGACGATTTGGACGTTCTATTTGGTGAGTTTTATAGGGTGCTGCAACCGGGTGGGGCTCTTATATTTTCAACAGACCATCCGGAAAGTCCTGGTTTTAAGTTAAACCCGGTTTACGAAAAAAGAATAGACCGTGTATTTTGGGACAGCTTTAATATTTCCCTTCAGATCATCCGGCGGCCATGGAACGACATCATGGAAAGCCTGAATCGAAGCGGCTTTAAAGTGGATAAAATAAAGGACGCTCAACCTACCGGGGATTGTAAGGTCAGGTTTCCGGACGTCTACGAAAACCTTAAATATAACAGGTACTTTATTTGCGTTCGTGCGCTCAAGCAATGAAATTTATTACTGGTATTTGATACATGGGCAAGTACCTGGACGCAGGCTTTTAACGGGAGTTCCGTTTTATGACTTTTGATGTTCAGTCATATAAAAGAAAATCCGACGTAATCAATTATGTTCAAAATAGATCCCCATCAGGCAAAATATGAAGACGGAGGATTTTGATGAATTCAACCAGTGTTAAGGAAAGGGAAAAGGTATTAAAAAACTAATCCGCGAAAGTAATTACCGAATTCGGTAAAGGGCGACCGGGCAGATTTCCTTTAAGATCAAGGTTATTTAAGGAAGACCACCGCAACTTTCCAAAGTTCTTAAAGTCGATGAATATGCCTTGATAAGTGAATTTTTCAAATACAAATGGTAATCCTTCGGCATCTAATACAGAACTGTTGTCAGCAACATGCAGATGAAGATGTGGTTCAGACGCATCGCCGGTAAATCCCACTTTAGACACTACCTGTCCTTTTATCACCTTGTCTCCAACTTTGACACCTATACTTCCAGGCTGAAGATGTTCATAGAAAACAAATACATTTTTTCGAACTTGCAATACCAGATAGTTTCCGGAGCCATTGCTCCCGTCTTGTCTAAATTGTCCGGAAATTGTTTCACCTTCCTCGAAATCATTCTTTAACGAAACAACGGTGGCATCGGCTACCGCCAGTACTTCTTCACCATAACTGTAATAGTTACGTATAGAATCTGCATCGTTGCGGTACAGCATGCCGTTATCAGCCAGTCGAACGAAATCGATCGCGAAACGTCCCGGAATTTTTGATGCGCCATTTATAGTATAGTATACTCTTCTATGCCCCCTTTGCCATTCGGAACTGTAGATGGCAGTCCAGTATTTTCCTTTAAGAGGCGCGGAAAGAACAATAGGTTCTTTTTCTTTAAAACTTGCTTCAATTATCAATTGACGATCCTGGTGCTGCCCGGCGTTGTAGGTAAATACATACCGAAAGTGCTGGCCATCTTCAGGCTTATCCCAGGGAATGTCAAGGTAAAAGATCGTGCTATCGCCAATAGCTAAAGTATTTTTTTCATTATTGGTTAATTTTTGCAATGCTTTGCCAGACACATGATATAGGATTAACCCGTTATCAGCTTCCACATTTAAAGACACAACGTCTATGGGGAGCATACTCTTGTTAACGATCCTCACTTCAGAAAGGAAAACGTTGCGGCCGTTAATACCAGCAAGACCTGACGTGTAAAGTACCGATCCTGCAAGAGCTTTGTCCTGACCATGACTAAATAAACCCAGAAACATTATTGCATAAGTAAAGGTGCCAAATTTTAATAATTTCATACGCTTTGATAATTTAATAGACCGTTAAAACGAATTTGAATAACTTTCATTAAGCTACCAGATGTTGCGTGGGCCAGGGTCTCCCTTTACCCGTTTCACAATACAGTTTCAAACTTCTTAGAAAGATTGCCCAGGTATAATTACATTCTGCATACGACGGGCTGTAATCCTTCCAATTTTTATGCTCGAATAGCAATACTGTTTTTATTGCCAGGGTTCCCTGTTCAAGCTGGCCCTTTACTTCAGGATGGGCAGTGACCATAGCGGATTCGTTTGGTTGTACCAATTTAAATGTCAGAGAAGTTCCTATCCATTCCTTGTCTCCCTTCAAGCAATGCCATTTAACAAATTCGTCGGGTGCCAGCTCAATAATGCCCATTTCTTTTACATAGTTGTCTCCAAATGGAAAATGGGCGATAGCACCAATTTCAGGCCTGGCCTCTGTGTGAGGCGTCCACCAGGAAGATAATCCTTCCGCCGTAGTAAGTGCCTGGTAAATTAACTGAGGCAGGGCCTCAATGACTAAAGTGTGTCTAATATCTACCATAATGCTGGTTATTTAAATTATCAATGCTTTTTCAAAATACTGTCATACAAATTTTAAACAAATGAGGTTGTTGCGCTATCGTGTAAGGCAATATTATTTTCATAAAACGTATTAATTCCCTGCTATCCGCGCTTATTGAGTAAGAATGTGACTATTCCAATTCCTGCAAAACCTACAGCCATCGCAACTAAACCAAATGCCAAGAAATAGCTGATAAGCGAGCCAAGGAGCGCTCCGCCGAAGAAAAAGCAGGTTCCATAAAGAGCCGATGCCGTCCCTGCATAATTACCTACGTTTTGCATAGCTAAAGAGCTGCTATTAGGTTCTACAGCGAGATTAATTCCCAACAATAACGCAATACAAATAAAGAAGAAATACAGATTAGGAAGCGGCATCGCGATTCCAACTCCTACCAACATGATTAATGCTATCGTTAAATACATAGCGAGCAACCCGTTCATCGTCTTTTTTGCCCCATAAATTGATACTAGTTTGGAATTGAGCAACGCCCCCGTTGCCATTATCAAGCCAACACATGCAAATAGCCACGCAAAAAGTTCGGGTCTTTTGTAAATATCTCCTACAATAAATTCAGCATTGGATACATAAGAGCTGATACCTCCGAATAGAAATGTGGTGATTAATGTGTAGCGTAGAAATGAACAGTCCCTCATAACGGTTTTGAACAAGAAGAATTGCTCAGAGGTCTTAACATTAGAACGCTTCTCAATGGTCAGTGTTTCTTTCATTCGCCGCGACCAAAGCAGTATCAATATAGCGAACACTGGTGGGAACATAAAAACAATACGCCAGCTAAAAAAATTCAGAATTGCCAATCCGAGGAACGGAGCTAAAACAGGAGTAAATAAAAAAATGGTAAAAATAAATGACATCACACGAGCCATCTTATCCCCACTAAATTTGTCCCGAACCATGGCAATAACAGTCATGAATACTGCGGAAGCGCCGGCGCCTGCAACGAAGCGTGCGATTAGCATATACACCAGGTTGGGGGACAATGCAGCTCCTAGACTTCCAAGGATATACATGGCAAAACCAACGCGAAGCACATACAGTCGTCCCAGTCTATCAGACATCGGGCCAAATAAGATTTGGAAGAGCTGTCCCCAAAAAAATACGGTAACGATGTAAGAGGTATTTGACGAAGCGGCTTCGATGCCAAAATCATGGCGGATGTCAGCAAACGCCGGTAGCATTACATCAATACCAATTGCAGTCAGCATCATACAAGAAGCGGACAATCCAATAAATTCCGAAGAGCGCATCTCTTTCATGTAATCAAAATTACAGTTGACAACTTTATCCCCAAAGGGCCAGATAGACAATATTCGGGTCAATATAGACAAGATAGGTTTTTATCTTTGCCTGGATGTATCAAATCGTATTTTTAGTCCCGGAGCGTTTAAAGAACTGGAGCAGCATCACAGCAATCAGCGAAATTCTTGTTTGGGCAGATGACCATTGGATGCTCAGTAGTAAGCATTCCAAAATAAAATTACAAATCGCCCGAAGTAAGGTTTCTACGCATAACGACTTTTTACCGCAAGTCGAGATTTCGAAAATCAAAACGGCAGATTTAGTTATTATCCCTTCTCTATCTCAACAATACAAAGAAATATTAGAAAAGGATCAGCATCTAGTTACCTGGCTCATTGAACAAAATGGTAAAGGCACCGAAATCGCAAGTGTATGTACCGGAGCCTTCTTACTGGCCGCTAGCGGGTTGGTAGATCACATGCCCTGCGCTACGCATTGGGATGCAGCTGATGACTTAAGGGACATGTTTCCCAAGGTGAAGGTAACTATGGATGTACTTACCAAAGCAAATGGAATTTACACAAATGCGGGAGGCTACTCATTTTTGAACTTGGCTCTGTTTTTTGTAGAAAAGTACTTTGATAGACGAACGGCCATTCTGTGTAGCAAGATGTTTCAAATCGATATCGGTAGACGTTCGCAATCTCCCTTTGTGATCTTTCAAGCCCAAAAACAACATGGAGATGTCCTGATTTTAAAAGCGCAGGATTTTCTGGAACAGAACATAAGGGCGAAAATCTATTTTGAAGACCTGTCTAAAAATCTAGCTATAAGTCGTCGTAATTTTGACAGACGTTTTTTGAATGCTACTGGCAATACCCCACTGGGATATGTACAAAAATTACGAATCGAACTGGCGAAGATCGACCTTGAGGAAACTAATAAAACGTTACCGGACATAATACTCGATTGCGGCTATTCAGATGAGAAGTCATTTAAGGAATTGTTTCAAAGGTTAGTTGGCATTTCACCCATGGACTATAGGGAGCAGTATCATATAAATGGACGAGAAGCGTAAGCAATACAAGTTAAAACATTTTTAATTTGACTAATAGGGGTAAACATAGACTTAGTTGTAATAATATAAACTGTACAGGGATTATTACAAAAAGATAAAAGTGAAAATAATTATTTCAAAGGCCGACAAAACTGTAATTTCTGAAACCGACGGCATTTCAGGTGGCGATTTATCTTCCAAGTCCTATAGCAAGCTAAAATATTCCAGTAGTGAAAGTTTCTGGAGTAGCCAGGCGCATGAAATTAAGTACGAAGGAACACATATCGCCAGGCACAAAGTGAATGTGCTCGAAGACATATCACTCCGTACAGTTGATGCGCCAAAAGTGGTAAGCCTTTTTTTTGTTGAAAAGGGCGTCATTCAGTGTAATCCATCAAACGCGAGCTCCTGGCAGATCAGCGCACTACAGCATAACCTGGTCTACAACTCTTACAACACTGATGAAACTTTTTTTAAACAGCAAAATGATCTGAGGCTCACCATAGTGAGCTTCGCACCTGAATACTTCATAGAGTTAAGTGAAGGTGGTGGAAAGATCACGGACAAGATTGCGTCGGGCATGTCTAAGGGAGAAAGTTTTTCGTTAGGAAGTGCACCTAATCTGAGGTTAAATCTACAGATGATTCAACTTTTAAACGGACTGGAACCGACAGGTTATAATACTGCAGTCGAACGACTACTAACAGAAGCAAAGGTTTTAGAACTGCTTGCGCTTCAAATTGGCCAACTTCATAAGGAAGATAACCTCATTAGCAATAAAAAGTTAAACCCTTTGGACATCAAAAAATTGCATGATGTGAGGGATATTATTTTGTCCGACCTATCAGCTGATTTCACCCTGACGTCGCTGAGCCGGGAGGTTGGATTAAATCTTTATAAGTTAAAATTAGGTTTTAAATTTCTTTTCGGCCAACCGGTTTTTCAGTTCTTAAAGGTAGCCAGGTTGCAGTACGCCGCTCAGCAAATCTCCAAGGATACAAAACCCATTGCACAAATAGCCTACGAAGCCGGATTTGCAACACCCAGCCACTTTAGCGATGCCTTCAAAAAGCTGTACGGTGTTTCTCCCATCAAGTTTCGATAAAACAGCCAAATACCTTTTAAGAAATAAAGTTTCCTTTTTACGACATAGTTTCCCAAACATTGATATCATTTTTGCCAAAGGGTTAGGTAAAATTAGCCATTAAACTTCCGGTGCATTATTTATCCCTACTGTTCTCATTGATAGTAGGTTTTTATTTATGAGCATTAAAAAAGTCTTTACATCCGTTGGATATAGGTGCCTTTACATTACACTCTATATTACCAGCCTACTTCCTGCAACCCTCCTCTTCATGGTCGCAAATGTTTCATTCCTTCTTATCTATCACATTTTCAGATATAGAAGAGACGTAGTACTGCTAAACATAGCCCGTTCATTCCCGAACCAACGGTACGACGAAATCAGCGCCATCAAAAGGACGTTTTACCGCCGCTTCATCATGCTTTTTGTCGATATGGTCAAAGCTATATCCGTTTCTCCCCAAATGATGGATCAAAAAATTGAATTTTCCGGGTTATCGTTATTAGACAATGCACTTGACTCAGGTAAAAGTGTTATCGCCTGCCTGGGGCATTGCAGTAATTGGGAGATGCTGCACTTCCTGTCTCACAAGATCAATCACGAAGTGTATGCCGTGTATAAACCACTTAGCTCGGATATCATGAACAGGTTAATGATTAAGCTTAGAACTCGTTTTGGCATGAAGGTGATCACTAACAAATCAGTCATACGCCACATTCGCACCAATGACTCACCAGGCGCAGTTTATCTTTTCCTTGCTGATCAATGTCCGAATGTCAATGACGAAAAATTCAGATACTGTTTTTTAAACCAGGATACCTATTTCTTCTCCGGAATGGAAAAACTGGCTCGCAAAAGTAATTCGGTTGTTGTTTACCTGAACGTTACTCAACTATCAGACGGTCGATACAAGGTAGTATGTAAACCTGTCAGTAATTGTACTAACACCGAACCGGAGGGCGAAATCACCAGAAAGTATGTCAGGCTACTGGAGGAAAATATAAAGGAACAGCCTGGCAGTTGGCTTTGGACGCACAGGCGATGGAAAAGATGAAATTATGGATAATCTGTTATTAATTGTAAGAATCATCCTGGGCATTTTTGTTACCACAACAATGGTATGCATTACGATTCTACTGGCTTTTATTAAAGCTCTTTTTGACCAGGCGATCGATTGTATAGAAACAGGTCACGACTAAGGCTTACATGATCGTGGCGCGAGTTCAACCATTCCTATTGACTTTATTACTCCCTTTTACGACAATTATAATCCCTTTTAAGCATTAACATCGCTTAGCAGCAGGCCATTTTTGTAAAAATTAAAATAAATGATCAATCGCTGTTCTATTTGGCTGAGATTCATAACAAGCCTATCCTTTTGCATCCCCTATTTCTGTACGGCTCAGGTAAACGACGCTGCATTTAGTGTAAAATACCATCCCACTTCCAGGTATGTTGCTCCATCGGATAGTATTTCCAGAGACGGCAACAGTAACCAGGTTGAATTTTCCGCAAGTTCTCACATCACTTTGTATAGTAAACTAGACTCAACTACAGGAAAAGTGAAGCTGCTTAATGGAGCTATTTTCGGTAAGTATACTTCCTTTTCAAATACCGGCTTCAACGAACAAATCCTACCTGACGATTTGTACTCCCTGAGTGCTGGTATCTCGTATTACGCAACATTAAACCGGAAATGGGCGTACGCATTATTTCTCAACGCTGCTGTCAACTCTGACTTAATTGCTGTCGACTACAACGACCTGTTCCTCACAGGAGGCATCCAGTTCATTCGCCACTTTTCACCGACCTTCAGACTGGGCTTTGGAGCGATCATCCACAACAATCTCGGCAAACCCATGTTCTGGCCGGCCTTATCAGTTTACTGGAATTTTGGAAACCGATTTAATTTTGACATACGCGTGCCCGACGAAGGTAATGGCCTCGCCTACACTATAGGCGTGGGTTACAAATACAAAGAAAACTTGAAATTTGGTTTTGCATTTAAACCCCAAACAATCTCCTATGACGTGGAACTGAAGAATGCCATTAATAACAGGCTTATGAACTATTGGCAACTGCCATTTGAGTTGTCCGCAGCATACAGCAAAAATAAGCTTGAATACACTGCCAATATCGGTTTTACGTCGTTGAGAAGTTTTGCTTATGCCGAAAAAGACATCAAGAATATGTTCACGAAATATCCCTATCACAGTTTGAGCGCCAATATTGCATTTGGTTTGGGCATTAAGTATCGATTTTAAATGGCTGGCTACTTAAGGTTCGCTACTACGGTATAAGTTGTCGCTTCTGCCCTCTTCATTTGTCGTATGCACCCCCTTTTTACCATTGCTGTATTTTATAAATTGCAATAAAATCAGTGCAAATGAAGTTTGAGATCAACAATGACACTAAAATTTTAGACGTAAAAATGTCCCAGTTAGATGGTTCGTCTTTTCAGAGCGTAATGATGAACTCCATGATGCTGACCGATGTGAGCATGACCCATTGCAAAATTATCGATGCGAATCTCAGTGATCTGGAAATTGAAGGCGCACAAATCGGGGGCGCCTATATCCACAATATCGGAGGGCCACCAGCAGATCATCCTGCTCACGATCCTGCATTCAGGCAGCGGCCAGTAACATTCGAAAACTGTGACTTAAATAACAGCAGTTTTAAAAATTGTGATTTAGCGGGTGTTTCAATATCTAACTGTAATTTGGAGGGCATGCGTATCAACGATATCCTGGTGACCGACTTATTGAGTGCTTACCAGAAATTAAAGACATAGAAAGTATCACGATAGTTGAAAAATATACAGCTATAAATGCTCCTCCGGCCAATCCTGATTTACTGTAGTACAATCCCATTTTATCACTTTGTGGATGCCCGGATCTATCACGACAATCGAAGATGGTCATCAAAGCGTTCATTGAGAATAGTAGCCGGTAAGTGTCCGCACAATTTTCTCTCCTTATCGCCAATATTATTGGACAGATCAGATCTTTTATCTAGAGCTGCCTGGTTTCACCTACAACTCTCCTTAATTCCGGATACCAGTATATGACCTTCAACAAATTGCCTGAAGATAAAGCTGTCGCGGTTTAGCTGCCGCTCCTGCATGACTTCATGCACAAACAAAAGTAGCGTGATTCCCTGATGAAGTGACTCATCAGAGCAGGGCCTGAGTAACAATTGTACCACCTGGTTGTAAGTTAGTTCTCTTCTCATTGGGGTTAGGGTTGTTAATCAAATGTAGTAAAGGGTGTGGTAACTACAGTAAAATTATAATCATTTTAAAAAGTATTCGTTTCTAACCAATTCCACCTGCATTGATCAATAGCTTCTCTCCAAACCTTTTTTTCACACTATCGATGGCCTGGTAGAGTGCGATATCCTCCTTTGTATCCTGGAACAAATCAATCTGGTGGCAACCGGGAATCAGCTGGGTAAAACGCACACCGATCAGGCGGATGAGCTGGCGGCGTTCATAGAGTTGGTGGAAGAGTAACTTTACTTCTTTCAGAAGTACGCCATCAGCATTCGTATAG
>PJTT01000124.1_pt1 | contig 128405 bp, 155 predicted proteins | sample 1512261 | NCBI WGS metagenome assembly PJTT01 (sample SAMN08177685, study PRJNA422409) | Soil metagenome, whole genome shotgun sequencing project. | isolation source: Soil (2) enriched on wood chips | place: USA: Madison | collected 2015-01-15 | reverse complement strand
GCATCATAGGCCGCGAGATCGACACCGACCGCGAGTGTTGGACCGCCCACCGGCTTCCAGTAGCGCTCGAAGTAGATTTCTTCGGCGTCTGCCCGGCTGATATTGCGGACGGGCTTTGCGCCCTGCCCTTTGCTCTTGAGCCAAGCGTGATAGACGGCCTCGGTAATGCCGTACATTGTCTTGCCGCCAGGATCAGCCGCATGGTTCGACCAGCCGCCCTCCCACTTCGCCGTCACCTCATGGCAACGCCGGAACTTCTGATCGGCCATATCGGCCTCCTGTGATGGTGGAAAGAAAACGCGCGCTCCAAAAGGAGGCGTTGCTTGATTAGCGATTGGCTTCGCGCCATCACTAAGGGACAGTCTTGCTGCCTTGTAGTTCTTGCTGAACGAGCCCACGTATTATTGAAGCACGCAATTGAGATGGCCTCGCAGGTCTAGCCTTTTTGCTCTCGGCGTTCCCAAGGAGAATACTAATGTTCACCTTCCGAAAGGGAGAGCCGCTCGGTTCGTCCCTACATAAAACCCTTTTACGCGGCGCAGCGCGGCGCGAATGGCCCAATCTGACGACGGTCGATCTGAAGGGTGTCAAAACCGAAGGACAGCTCAGCATGCTGGTGAGCGAGCGCACTGGCAGAACCCTAGAGGAAGCGACGGTGGATGTACGCCGCTGGATGCAGCGCCAAAACATGCGACCAGATATCGGCACCGGCCTTCTCGCGCGCCGTCCAATATCCCGTTGGGAGAATGAAGGGGGCGCACTCGGCAAGTTTGTGGACACATCATCGACCTGATTTCAATTTGAAATCGGCGCATGGAAACCATGAGTGAAGCTGCCGTTTGAAGCAGTGATAGACCGGCCGCCGCCACTTGTCTCATGGCAGCTTTCACCTGCCGGTTTTTGTCGCCCCCCTGTTCACAAGGCCTTCTCTCCAGGTGTTATAAGCCTTTGGCCATATCGGCCTCCTTGATGTTGGAAAAGAAAAACCCCGCTCTATGGCGGGGCTGATGGGTTAGAGATGATTGTTGGGGTGGCCTACGCCATGCCCATGAAGACCGGCGATATGGCAACGACACCTTCGGGCAAATTGAGTGGATCAGTGCCCGCCTCGTCAGCCTTGAGCAGCCAGTACCCCTCAGTCTCAATTGCAGGCGTTAAGACCTCGCCAGTCTCGCCGAATACGGCCACCTGCTCATATGCTGTCACAGCAATAGCCGTTGAGGCTGGATGGGCCGGCATTTCGGCCAGGGCCGCATTTCGCTCGGCTTCGATGTCGAAGCGGATCAGAATGGTTTTCATGCTGCTTCTCCCCAGGCCATGATGATTGGCCGGGGATCGAAAGGCAGAGGGTCATTGTAGGCCCAGCCCGCGATGACCCGATCCGCGCCCCCCGCGTATTGAAGGTGAAGATTGTAGGCGCCGGCAGAAACGTTCGGGATAATCAGCGTGTCGGCTGCACGAACCGCTGTATTGGTGCCAGTCAAAATAGGCGATGAGACGCCCGACCGGTTCAATTCAACCTGCCCGCCCCACATGTCATAGTGCCCGGTTGCTCTGGTAGTGCTGCCCATGCCGTTACAAACGATAAACCCGAGACCGCCTGATGAAGTCGTGTTGGGATATAAGCCCGTAATCAGGGTGACAAGCATCCAATCATCATCGAGAGGCACAACAGAGCCTTGCGCCCCGCTGGAAACATTGCCGATTGTCTTGGTTTCCAGGTCCACCCAGAGCTGGTGAACCACAGAAACATTGTCGGACATTGAGACACGAATGTATCGCGCACTGTCGGACGAACGAAGAACCACGCTACATGCGTTCTGCTGACCTGCTGTAACCCAGCCGGTGCCAAAAAATGAATGAACACCATTGCCTGCGGAGCCTTGCGTGATGCGCTTCGCATAGGCGTCCCCTGCCGGACTGCCTCCAGCAGCCAGAGAAGCACGGGTAGTATCGGTTAGCATGATGTAGGTAGACAATGAATTCAGCATATTGCCCCTGACCGCGTTTTCACGCGCCGCCTCGACCAGCAAACCACGATCCGTCATACGCGGCGTATCTGCGGCAATGGGCACGTATAGCCGCGCGTTGCTTAGGGCATAACCGCCAGTTGCATTGACGTTGACAGGAGCGCCACATTGATAGCGGCGACCACCCGGCACCGTCTCAATGGCAAAAAGCGCATCAGGCGGAGTCCAGGAGGGCACCCCGCCTCCACTACGGGCGAAGCTCAGCCCCAGTCCTAGTCCTAGTGATAAAGCCATGAGCTATTGCCCCCGCTATGCGTGGTTGTGGTGTGGTGGAGATGGACAAGAAAAAACCCGCTCTTAGGCGGGTCAAAAACTGTAATTATGTGGTTGATTGAAGCCGCGGGCCGCTCCTAAGGCGTGGTGCTGTGGGCTTCCACGAGCATATCGTCGGGCTTTCCAAGCACCACCCACTCGTGAATTTCGTCACTCAGTAAGGGAAGCGCCACATTCCAGAGACAAACCCCTGTTCTGCCCTCTGGGTAGAACAATGGGTGTCCCTCCGCGTCACGCTCCCACGTCCCCAGAAACTCTCCATCCCGCGTTACCACGTCACCAGTTGCGAGGAAATTGTACAGGTACTGAAGCTGCATGAGCGCGCCTACTCTTCATCGACCATGTTTCGCTCCGACAAGGAGCGGGCAATGCTGACAAAGACCCCAAACACAACGCCGAAGACAAAAACAAATAGGCCTTGTTCGATTGCCTCGCCCGGCGCAACCGATCCAAGATACCGGCTAGCAGCTGCAGCCCGTTCCGCTTCAAGGTCAAGGCTGCCAACGAAAAAGCCAATCCCTGCTCGCGCCACGCCAAAAAGAATGGCAGCCCAAGCCACCAGATTTCCGAGAAGTATAAACAATATCGTCCCCTAAGCTGCCTCATATTATCTTAGCAGTTCAGGTAATCCAACCACGTTCGCAAGCCCTTTTGACGTGCCAATTGTGGGCGCTGCGTTGTGCCATTGTTTTAGATTTTCATGACCCAACAGCCGCGTATTTCCACAGATCGTCCAGCTCATGAACTGGCATGCCAACCGCGATACGGAAGGTTTCGACCATCGGATGATAGCGCTCAAACCAGCTCGCATATTCCAGTTTCGAAGATATCGAAGCCCAGACCACCGGGTCGTATTCAGGGTTCGGGTCGTTCTCGGTGCCGGGATTATTGAAACTGGCCATCCACGTCCGTACCGCCGCCTTGCAGGTATGGCTTGCCGGCGTTCTGCCGCCATGCAGGGCAAAAACTGTTATTGATTGCCTGCCTTGCTGCATGTGACGCAGGAAGGCGATCAACGATCTTGCCGACCGAATCCCCGTCATTTGCGATCGGGGTTGTCCCGCTGGACGTGGTGAAAATACGACACAGGTCGGCAAAGCCGTCAAACAGAAAGCCGCGCTCGCCATTAGCGAAGAGACTAAGAAGTGAGTCTGCAGCCCCTACCCCACCACGGACCTGCGAAAGCCCCAGTCCTAGTCCAAGAGACAGCATAGATAGACCTCGATGTGCTGGTGATGTTGCCTGGCTGGCAGTCTCGGCCTACCAGTTCGCTGCGATGTCAAAAGCGTCGACAGCCTCGACAGTGTCGAGGGCGGCAATAAGTGGATGCAGCTCAGCCTTGCGGTTGAACGTTGCCTGCACATGATCGCGAACGGCGACGCCAAGCGCGCGGATAGCCGCATTGTCCAGGGCAGCGAAGACGCCAGGCACCACCTCCCAGACGGGAATAGCGTAACCCGGATCATTGACAGCCATGATGTACGCGGCGGCAATCTTGTTCTGGCTGTTCCAGTCCGTGCGGATAGAAGTGCCGCCAAAATCGGCTCCACCAACTTCCATCTGCCAGCGATAGTCGTCTAGCTCGGCCAGTTTTGCGGCAACGGCCTGTTCAATCGTCGGAGCGGGAGGGGATGGCAAACCCCACTCTCCATCCTGCCATTCATGCGCAGGCGACGGAGCAGGATCGCGGATCAAGAACTTACCATCGAGAACGATCGTTTCGCGTCCCTCGATCTTGGCTGCCATGGCGTCGTCGAACTGCGCCTGGCTGATCTCAATACCGCCATCGATCAACTCTTCACTGATCATGTCTTCCAGAGCATATGGCATCAGGCAACATCCTTGTATTTGAGGAAGGCAACGAGGTTGAGGCCCTTGGCGCGAGTCCGGTCGCCGGTGCGAGCGCCGGGGGAATTGCCGCTATTAAGTGCAATCGAGTAATTTGCCTGTGCAGCGCCGCTCGATCCACGATTAGCGTTGCCATTATTCGACGCGGAGAGAGCGCCACTTGATGCCATCGATGCATCACCCCAAAGAGCTGGCCCTCCCGATGATCCGACAGACCCGCTAATTTGTTGCATCTGGTCGTTGAACACCTGCCCCGCCGATGCCCGGACAGACGCATAGATCAGGCGTTCCTCGGTATTGATCAGCCGGATAACCTGACCGTTCATGGGGCTATCTGCGTCAGCAATCGTCGCCGTGGCGGTCAGCGTGGCACCGGAGCCGGAAACGGTTACGCCGGAGACCTTGCCATTGTTGTAGCCACCGGCCCCCTGCAACCCAGAGGAGAGTTCGATAAAACCGGCATCAACCGGTGGAATGTCCACGCCGGTTTTCGAAGTGTCGATCCAGACTATTTCACCAACTGGCTTCGTCAGCCACTTGCGAGCGACAAGAGCGCGATCAACTCCCAGGTTCGCCCAGACCTGATCCTGCTCCTCAGTCGAAAGATCTTGCTCAACCACGCGAACAGCCGAATTGAGGCCAGATCTGATAACCTCTGCGATGTCGTCGGAATCCAGTTCAGATGCGGTTCCTATCGAGACGAACCGCCACTCTATCTGCATGTCACCTTTATATGCGACGATCCTGTACGCCCCGCCCTGCACGTGAAAACCGATAGTCGGGCTGTCCGAGACGTACGGGTTAGCAAGCGCGACCGTCCCTTCACGATCCGCAAACAGGACGGCCAGTGCGCCGCCCGCCTCATTCCGAACTTCAATGCTGGCACCAGACACAGCGTTGCCCTGGGCGTCCTGAACGACGCCGGTCCATCTTGCCAAAGCCATTTTTGATTTCCTGTTAGTTCGTCAGGCGTCCACGAATGTCGCCAGTGCCTATGCGTGTTGCGAATGAGTTTCCGTCGATGGCAAAGCCAGCCAGGCCGCCCGCAACGCCTGTTCCAGCCGGAGTGCCGCCTCGCGCGCCGTTCTGACCCGGGCCACCACCATCGCCACCCAGACCCGGCCCAAGTCTGTTGCCGGATGCGCCCGCCACTCTGCCGCCAGCGCCCCCGCTTTGGGCTGTGCCAGCCTCACCGTTACGACCATTGCCGAGATTACCGCGTCCAGCGACGCCACCAGTGCCAGCCCCTGTGCCAGCACCGCCACCACCACCACCGCCGCCAAAGTGGAAATTGGTGCCGACACCACCACGTCCGCCGCCGCCACCACCGCCGCCGCTCCAAATCCGCGAGCCGGGCTGTAGATCGAGTATGAAGGGATGGCGGGCATAGATTGCCGGACCTCCGACGAGGCCTGGCGAGCCGCTGCCGTTTGCATTGCCGCCGCGCCCACCATCTGCGCCACACCCCTGAATGGTGCCGCGCAAACGCACGGTGGGCACAAACCCACTGGGCCACAAACCAACGTCGATTGCCGGTGAAGAAGTCGACCTCGACCCTACTGTCACGCCCGAGTTGATTACAAAGGTTACCGTGTCGCCTGGCGATAGCGGCGGGAACAGGCTGTCATGGATGGTGCGCAGGTTGAGATTGAAGGCGCTGCCATCGACGATGATGACGCGATTGGTCAGGTCTTGTTCATCAAGGTCGACAAACCTTGCTTCCTCGCATTCGAGCCTTAGCCATGCATCATCGGAACGCACTGCTGAAGCCTGAACGGGGATCGTCTCGCGCTCGCCTGTGGGCAGTTGCAAATTCCACCATTCGAGGCGGAAGCCCTGCCCCAAGCTAACAACCGATCCCCGGAACACATCGAAGTTGAACTGGCGCGGCGCTCGGCTATAGCGACCGATCTGGATGCGGTTCAGACGGTCTGCAATGGTGCGTCCGAAGGCAGGAATCCACCTGGAATAGATGCGCTTGATCCGAGGCTGGTTCTCAACGTCGAAGTCGGTGGCGTCGAAGGCTTCGATGGAGCGATAGTTCTTCGGGTTATCCACGTCCTCAAGCGGATTGATCAGGCCGAAATAGGTCACGCAATTGGTGATGCGCTTTTCAGCCCGATCCCTGATGCGAATGGTCTTGCTGCCGATATTCTGCTCGTTCCAAAGCCCGGCTTCCGTTCCGATGGAGCGCAACACCTGCAAGCGGATTTGGCGCGTCACATCGTCGGGTATTAGGGCAAGAGCGGCTTGCTCAGTCAGTTCGGCTGCCAGATCACGAACCGGCGTCGGCTCGGCAATCAGCGCCGTGTAAACGCGCCGCAGATAAGCCCCTGTCTCTTCCCGCCAGTCAGCAATAGGAATTTGCGATGATGGAATGCTCGCATAGTTGGTGAAGAGGTCGTTCAGAATGTCTGCCGGATCAATGCCGAGATAATAGAGGCAGAGCTGGGCCCGATCCTGCGCGCGATGCGCCACGGCCTGAGTCTCAAACCGCCCCCTAACGAGGGTTAGCGCATTGCCGGACCGGGTAAACTGAACGATCTCTTTGCCGCCAAGGGCGAGATAGCCGCTTGTCGGGTATTCAGCATTGCCAATGCCCGCAGGCGCCAGCGTTGCGGTTGTGGCCGACGCCGTGATGTCAGCGACCAGATAGCCAGAGCTGGTGCGTGGCGCCAATGCTCGGTCGCCATCTGCCAGCTTGAGCACGTCCTTGCCGGTAATGGTCACGCTACCATCTTCAGCAGTATCGAGCCCGTCGACCATGAGGTGACGAGTTTCCATGTCTGCAATGGCTTGGCCAACAACACCGCGGATCAGGCGGATATTGCGGCCATTGAGGATTGGATGGCGGGCACGGAATTTGCCCCAGAACGAACCTGTCTTGGCCGGATCATAGAGGCGCTCAGAACGGTATTTGTCGAACCCCACGCCTGTGTCGCCATGTGGATGATCGCTGAACCGCACAGACAGCTTTGCGCGCGTTCCAAGGCTCTTCTCGCCAAGAGATATGCGGGCAGGCTCATAGTTCACGTCGAGGATCGACGGAATGGCCTCAATGCCGCTCTCGCCCAGATAGGCAGCGCCCTTGGTAAAGCGTAGCGTGACCATGCTTTCCGACAGATCAGCCCGCTTTGCGCATGTGGCGAAAGTGTTGAAGCACTTAATGTCGCTATCGACGCCAAGGACAGCCGTGCAGGCCCCTTCCCCATAGCGCAACGCGCAATAGGGAATGTCTATTTCGATGAAGGTGAGAGCGCGGTCAGTCTGCATGGTGCACACACAAAAAAGCCGCCCGAAGGCGGCGGAGGTTATCGAGCGTCATGGCGATCACCAGGTGATGCCGCCGTAATCCAGCGTGAGGTCAAAGAAGATACTGCCCATGCTCGGGCGCGGGTCGGCATTCAGCCAAGAGAACCCAACGTCCTCGGGCCGCGTTGCTGGCAACCAGGCAAAGAAGAATGGACCAGCCGTGCCACGAGCGACGAAGCCCTCCATTTGCTCATAATACCAGTCGATGGGCAGCATCTCGAACGACGCGCTTGTCTCCGCGCTTTGCCCGGTGATCAGCCGACCAAGAAAGTGCCCCGCCTCGGAAGTGCCATTGGCGATCTGTGACTGGCGCGCTTGATCTAGCGGGACATGACCTGCGCGAATGCCATGCGGCATGACCAGCAGCTTGCCCACATAGAGCACTGCCGCAGAAGGCGCTGCGCTGCCCCCATTGATCGAAATGCGAACGCGGCTTGTGGTGACAGGCGCAAAGCGGAACAGGACCGGAGTATCATCGGCCAGCAGTTGAGGCGCGATCACCTCTTCCCAAGCCGTGCCTTCTCCATCCGCCACCTCGATTTCAACGATGATCTCGGCATGTGTGGTGCCAAAGTTATGTCGGGCAAAGGCGACGGCATCGATCTCTTGGCCATCGACAGCAACCTCGATGGTCACAGGATCAGTGTTCGCTGCCCGCCAAACCTCGATGGTGGAATCGTTGGCAAGATTGGATGCCGGGTAATCCGAGGCCTCGGAGCTAACCGTGAGAGTGTCCCTGCTCACCAGCGAGTGCCAGAGAATGATCGGGGCATCGAGCCGCACCGATGGCGCGGCCCCGAGTATCAGTGATTGCGAGAGGACAATCACGAGTTCACCGCAATTTTGAAGCTGCCCTGATCGACGCCATCATTAAGGCCATCGGTAAGCTGTTCGAGAAGGTCGCGGACCTCATCACGGCTATATCGACCAGAGCCGCCAAGTGTGACGTTGAGCTGGACCGCGCGCTGAGCTTGGGCTTGGGTCTGCGATTGGGAGGAAGCGCTGCCAGACGGCCGCGAAACGCTACTGCTACCCTTCTGTGCTGAGAGGATCGTGGCAATCTGGGCCGCACCAGTCGCCGCAGCGACACCAGCAGCGGCAAAGCCCCACGGCGTAGGCCCATATGTGGCCATGGCCTTCATCACTGCCTCGGCGGTTGAGACAACGGCATTTGCGATAGCAAAGGCTTTGTTGTCCTGGAACATTTGGGCCAGAGCACCTGTCATGCCGCTGGCAAGACCAAGCACAGCCGAAGCCGCACCAGCATTGGCGCGGTAGGCCGCCTCGCCATACTGCTCCCATGAGATTTTGCCCTGCGCGAGCAAGTCATTCAGGTCGCGGATCTGATTTCCCGCCAGCGTCAGCGGATCAACGGCGGCAGCACCAAGCGCTCCGAGTGCATCGGTCATGCCCCAGATGTTGTCATTGGCGGCTTTTAGGTTGTCGTTGGCTGCGCCGACAGCGCCAGCAAGTCCCTGCCCCGAAGTGCCGGAACCATCACCAAGCTGACCAGCTAGTGCGCCTATTGCATCGCCTGCGCCTAAGGCGTTTTCCCAGAGCTTGCCGACCTCGCCTCCCAATTCCGTGACATAATCTTTCTGAGCATTTTTAAAAGCAGCGTCCGCCAAGGTGGCGACTTCTCCTGCCGCCCCCGCATTTGGATTCGCAACTCGGTCAAACTGAACCGGTGATACTGGCGTCCCGACCCCATCTGGGAGTGGGTGGCCTAGGTCATAGGCCTTCAGCCGGATGTCATTCATGAAGTTGTTGAGCTTGCCGATGATGTTGTTCAGCATCGACTCTACAGCGCTGATAAGACCATTCACCGCAGTAACAACAAGGTCACCGATTGCACTTGGCAGCATCCCCCAAGTCGCTTTGATGGCCTCGTAGGCCCCAACGAAAGCGCCTATGGTGCCGTTGGCCGCATTCTTGACTACGTCCAGCATGTCGACCCCAAGCGCCTGCTTGATCTGGTCCCGGAACATGAAAGCGGCGGTCACAGCGGCAGCCAGACCGGCAATGAGCAGGCCGAGAGGGTTAGCCAGCATTGCCAGTGTTACGGCTTTAATGCCACCCGCTACGCCAGTCACCAGCGCGACCGAAGTTGCCCATAGGCCATTGATCATTGCAGGCGCATAAAAGCCCGCCACGGCTGCGACGGCGACCCCGGCCACAGAGGTGATTGTGCCCATATTCGCCGAAAGCATGTCGAAGGCAGGGCCAACAACGGCGCCGACGATGTTGCCAATGCGGATCAGGTTGTCGGCAGTACCGCGGAAGGCGATGGCCAGTTCGATGGAGGACGCGGCTAGCCGACCCGTTGCCTGCCATACCTGATCCACCCGCCCAACCACTTCGGTAAAGACGTTGGTCCAGATCATTCCGGCATCGCGCAGGGTTGCATCCATTTCACCGGCCTCTGTGCGCAAATCTTCAAGCGAGTTGATCAGCGCATCCACAATCACCGAACCAGTCACCTTGCCTTGCTCAGCAAGGGAGCGGAGGCCGATGATGTTCGTATCCATTTGCTCCGCGATGGCTTCAAGCACACGGGGCGAACGCGATATGATGGTCTCGAACTCCATTGTGCGGAGCTTGTTATTCGAGATAGAGCGCGACAGCGCATTGAGCACCACATCCGCGTCCTGACCCTTCGTCGCTGTCGTCACCAAGGCGTGGTTCAGCGCTTCCGTGAAATCGGCAGCCTCGACAGCACTGCGCCCGAGCGCACCAAGGACTGTTACATTCCGACCATAGATTTCATTGGTCTGCTGGAGCGGGGAATACGACGCATTGGCTATATCCGTGATGCGCTGCATGAGCGCTGGCGCGGCTTCCATGTTCTTGATCGCAGAGCCGACGCGGCTTTGCATGTCAGACCATGCGTCAGCATAGTTACCCAGCACAGTGATGCTGAGTGCGCCAGCTAGAGCAACGCCCATTGCCGTGGCGGTGCGAACCAATGAGCCCGCGACACCTTCTGCCTTGCGCCCAGCCCCTTCAAAATCCTTGAGCCTGTCGGTTGCCACGACAACACCATCAGATCGAATGGAAAGGCCAAGGGATGCGATTTCGGTCATGGATTGCTCCAATCATAGGGGTGCGTTAGCGTCCTCCCCCTCACAAGGAGGGATAGATGCGGGCACTAGTTGCGGTATTGGTTTGCTCGGTTTTGATGAGTGGCAGCGCCAGCGCGCAGTCCACATGCAAGAGCGGGGCCGATTTCCTGAATGTAGAAGAATGGTCCATCGAACCAATCGACAGTCAGTACAATTCGCTGTCGGTTACCCTCAGAAACACGGGAGCCAAAGACGTACGGATGGTCGACGGTAGTGTTGGCTTCATCGACGCCCTTGGGGGCAACATTGCCAGTTATACAATTGATCGCGATGCCGAGCTGCCGGCTGGTGAGCTTTACTCACAAACAGGCCGATGGGGGCCACATACGTTTGAACGACTGCTTAAACTGCGGCCGGAAGAAGTGACTGCTTGGGCTTGTGTTCGTTCCGCCGTTTACGATGACGGAACAGTAGAGAAGTTCGAGTAGATAGAAGCCTTTGGGGGGGCAACAATGAACCGCTTTATCTTTGACGCGCTGACGTTTTTAAATGGCTTGCTGGCCATCATCACAATCGGAGCCTGCACATTCGTCGGGTATAACACCCCGCTCATGGCTTCCGCTCGACCGGTCGGAGCTTTGCTCGGACTGGGAACGGGCATCGTTACCGCATCTCTACTCTGCGGCGCGATTGCCTTCATGGCGCTGATAGAACAGCATATGCGAGCGATTGCAGAAGCAAAGGCCTCTGTGGTGCCGCATCAGCCATCAGCGCGTCGAGAACCATCCCTGTAGTCGAGCGCCGAGCCTCAATAGAAAAGGCGGCTCGAAAGCCGCCTGAAACTGCGTAGTAGCGCCCCGTTGACGACCGCTTAGTCGTCAGCGAAGAGAGCCCTCTGCGTCGAAGCGGAAGGCGGCACTATTCCAAGAACCTTTTCCACCTCGTGCTCAACCCCGGAAAGCGCGCCATCCGCATTTCTTTGATAGGTCAAATGAACCCGGGCACGCATTTCGGTTCCGGGAACGATGCCTTTTTCCTCGCCCCGGTGAAATCCAGCCATCCATTCAGTGTCGTTGATAGTGGCGTTTATGGTCTGCTTTCCGTGCTTGAATTCCCATTTGGACTTGCCAATCAAATCTGGTTTTCTGATGAGCAACAGCATTTCAGCGTAGCCACCGTCATCGTCTGAGACTTCGGGTTCTTTGTCGCTCAAGTCGATCTTTTCAGCAAAGGCTGTGTCCACTTGGACTTCCGGATGGTCCTCACCCTTAATCGTAACCTTTTCCCCATTTTGCAGACGAGATTTTGCGAGTTGAATGTCGTTCATCGGCTTTTCAAGCGCCGGGAGATCGATTTGACCTGGGAACATTGCGCTAGAAGGGACTTCTCGCGCCAGTGCCTGCAAATCCTCTTTGAGTTGCTCCCTGCGCCGCTTATCCTCGCGGCGCTTGATGTCGTCCAGAAACTCTATGACTTTGTACTTCGCTTTAACCAAATAGACGCCGATAGCCTTTTTTACATCCATCGACTCGATGGCTTTGTCGTCCGCCTTGGTCAGAACATTGCGCACCCAGGCCGTTATCGATGCCGCCTCTATGTCTTCGATAACGGTCATCGGGTTCGCGCTAGGCTCAATGATACCGATCAACTGCCGGTCAATTTCGGAGAACCCCCGAAGCATGTCAGTCATTGCGGCGAAGACCTGCACGGGATCTGATTTCCCGCGTACAAAATCAATCTTCACACCAAAATGAGCGTCTTCTGGCCTCATGGGCAGTTCATCCGTGTATCTAATCCCCAATATTTGGATCATTACACAGGACTTTCTTTCAAAACGGTAAGAGCGCCCATCGGGCGCTCCATGCGTTTGTTGGTTAGGCCGCGTCGAGCACACGACCAAGGATCACACAGGATTTTGCGACCCACCGCGTCATGCCAGAACCATCGCGCTTGTCGTAAAGCCCGCTCCGGTGCCCGAACCAGAATTTATCCTCACTGAAACGGGCGTGTTCCAGACCAATGGAACCGTCGAAGCGGACGACGGCGGCAAGCACAGTCCCGTCGAGTTCGTAATCCGCAGTGTCCACCAGAACGATCTGGCCGTCTATTGAGAAGGCCGCTGCGTTTTGCTGAACAGGGTCGGGACGGCGCTTCGGAGCCGACCTGAGTGCAAGAGCGCCCATCATGCCACCTTTGCCATGTGATTGCGCAACGCAGTTGTAACCGCAGGTTCTGCTACCTTCGGGAAGGCTTTTGCCAGAACCGTCAGGCCCTTCGGCGTGACGCGAACCTGCGTGCCAATCCACTCCGTACCATCAGGGCGCGGGCCGGTCGTGACCTTATGTTCCAAATATCCAGCGTTGATCTTCGACTGGTAGGCGATATCGTCCTTCGCCCCCGCCCTGCGATACGTCCACATGTGCGTGCGCATCCACTTGCAGAGAACATGAGGCGGAACGCCAAGGTGCTTGGCGGCTTCTGTGCGGTTCATGCTGCCGTGGGCCTCGGCAAGCTGCTCGAACGCCTCGACGGCTGGGAGCATTTCTTCTACCCGGTGCTCAAGGTCGATGACCCTCTCAGTATAGGTCAGAAGAATGTTACGCATTGCAGCAGGATCGTTCAGGGCTGCCATCGGATCGACGTTGCGAGCTTCCAATTCGTCCAGCCGGTCGATGACCTTCTTGCGAAGCGGGATGCTATAGCCTGTGACGAGGGTCATGGTCAGGTCGCGGGGCAAATCATACAGCGGCAGCGCCTTTCCGTTTTCCCCGATATAGGAGCCCTCAAAATTGAGGGCTGGCAATTCCAGCGCGTCGAACATGGCCTTTGTGTCGCGCATGACATTGTCGTGGCGCTTGCCCACCAGCTCCGCAATCTCGCGGGTGGTCATGGTGGCGGGCTTCGTGATATTAATCAGATCAGTCATCTGAGGCTCCTTGTAAGCCTTGGTTGGCAGATGGGGCCGCCTTGCAGGGCGGCTTTGTCGTGTGCAGCGGGGCAATGGTTCCTAAGCCGCCCGCCCCGCTGCTTCCTGATCACGGCGGAGAGCCTGGATGATCAGCGTATTTTGTGAGGCATTCTCCCGCCTCGACTTTTTTTCCAGCCAGAGCTTGAGGTCTGCCGGGAGGCGAAGCGTCAGCTTTGGCATTTCGTCACTCGGATACATGATGCCCTTCCAATGGGTGCAACTTACCCTCATGAACGTAGTAGCAACTTGACTTGATGTCAAGTTGCACCCATTGATTTTTTGAGTGCCACTCGCACTTAGTTGCCGCCATGAGCGAAGATGTCCACAAATACCCCAGCCAGATGGCTGATCGGTTTCAGGTTCGAATGTCCGAGGGGTTGCGGGAGCGTATCCGGCTGGCCGCTGAATTGAATAGCCGGAGCATGAACAGTGAAATCGTAGCGGCTCTTGAAGAAAGATACCCTGCCTCTGATCCGCTGCGAGAAGCTGAGATTTTGCTTAGGGCGATGTCGCCAGAAGACCGAGAGCGAGCCGTGGCCATCCTTCGGGGTCTGGTTCACTACTGACCACGGCTACCTCTCCTCTTCTAAGGAAGACAGAACTACAGCCTAGTGACGCTGGAAGCCCCTTTCGCACCACTTCCGGTAGGAAAAACGTACGCCCCGCGGACTCGACTCTTTGCCGATGCTTTGGTTTTCTGCCCTCCGACAATTGGGAGGGCATCATAATGAACGAGTTAATATTTCCAGTTTTTTGGAAAGACGATCAGGGGAAGATTGACTCACGGACTTTTGCTCACCCTTTCATCGCCGTTGAAGTTTCCGCCCCCGGTCTGCGCAAATGGCAGAGCGCAGATGTCATGATTGATACCGGCTTATCTCGCACATCGTTTTCACCTGGCATTTTATCGCTTTGCGGCGCCACTGCTCACGGAACGGTTCAGCTAAGCGGTAGTCAGGGCGCCCAAGATTTTTCGACATTCCGTTTGGAATTGCGTTTTCCATCATTTCCGTTGGGGATCATTGCAACAGAGGGCGCTTCAATGGACCACCCTCTTGGAAATACGGGCGCGGGAGGCCTCTTGGGCATGGATGTTCTCCGTCTGGGGAGACTTGTAATCGACCCCACCGGCGATAGCTTCTTTTCACTGAAACCACCAACCCAGACCCGCCCGGTAAACTGAGGTATTGCCCCACCGTAATCGGGCGCACAGCATTCCTTCTCATTGCCTCACTTCATTGCCGCCCTGAAGGCGTCTCGTGCGGGGTTGTCGCTTTGGGGGATCTCGCCATCGGGACGCTGGCTGTTGAGATAGGCCCGGTCCAATTCGCGGATGACGAAGCGGAACGCGTCGGCATCGTCGGGCGGCCATCCATCGGTGTGCCGCGAAATAGATGCCGCCGGGATCGGCCCCGAGCCATTCATGCCGATGGCCCGATCCGAACCAAGCTCGAAGAAGTCATCGAGCCACATTTCGGTGCCGGGCAAGACCTCTGGGGGAAAGAGGCCAGCGGGAATGCGCCAGCCCTTCTCGTGCAATGCCTCGCGGCGCTGAGCGGCCCCCGGATTATTCAGGTGCCACAGCAGCGCCTCTACGAGTTTTTTGCGGTCTTTTCCTTTACCGCCTTGGCGGTACGGCTGACGACGCCGGAGGCCCAGACAACGGCATCGGCAAAATCGCGGAAGTCGGGATTGGTCAGCCACTGCTCTGCAAGCGTCTTGTCATACGGAACAGGCTTGCCACCATCGGTCAGCCCGTCCCAATCGAGCAGAACAGCCTCGTGCAGCACTTCGGTCTCGATGCGCAGCGTGGCATCCACAGACAGCGAACCATCGGGCGCGCGGTCAGTGTTCGGAGCATTGCGCTGCTTACGTGCGCGGACGGCCATCACGTGGCTGGCCGACGATCCGCGCACCTTCAGGCGCAGATCGCCCATGCCGGGAATGCTATCGACCCACTGGCCCTCGGCAATGGCGGCGGAATCTTTCTTGATGGATTGAATGTCCATGTCAGTTCTCCGGTTCAGGTTCAGGAGCGCCGGGACGCGGTGAACCACTCCGCATCCCGGCTAGGCCGCAAGCGGCTTTCGATTAGATCGTGATGGCCGGGGCGATGGGCTGGATCGGCATATTGATGCCGCGATTTGCCGAAGCATCGCCGCCGGTCTTGGTGCCGTAGAGGGCAAAGCCGCCAATCAGATCGGTTTCACCAACAGGCACTGCGGTCGCTGTATGAACGCCACTACCCGCGCTCGACGTATTAATGGATGTGCCGCCGACCGTAGCGGACACGCTGAAGCCGTTCTCTGTCGGATTGACCACATAATAGGTCGCGCCAGCGGTCAGGCCGGTAGGCAGCGTGCCAGTGGTCGAGAAGGTGATCGGCGTGCCATCGGCAAAGCCGTGGGCGTTCCAGGTGACGACGCCGGGCTCGGCATTGGAGATTGTGACCGTGCCGACTTCCTCGCAATCTGCGCCCCAGACGATGCGGAATGGATAGGGCTTACAGGCGCGCTGTGCAGCGGCAAATGCAGCCTGCCCCGGATCGTCGCGGACCGGCACAAAGCTATTGGTCATCACCGGGAAGCTGATCCCGCCCTTGGCATAGACCGTAGTGTTTTCGTCAATGATCCGCTGGCTGAGCACTTCCTGCTCGGCGCCAAGATCGCCAACGTTCGTGGCGCGAAGGATGCGCGTCCATGTAATGCCGGCGAAGTCCGAAGGCTGATATCGGGTCTTATAGGGGAGTGGAGCGCTGCCAATGTAGATGGCCGTGCCCGCGACTTTCTGCAAACCGCTCATGGGTTTCTCCTGCACAAAAAAGCCCGCCGGAATGGCAGGCTGGTCAACCGGCTGTGCCGGAATTGGAAATGGGGTCGTTACGACTTGGGCGTGCGCGCCTTTCGGGGCTTGGGGCTATCGCCTTTCAGCTTTAGGCCTACCATTTCAGCCGCGCCCTTGATTGCGTGACCAGCGGCAGCGGCAATGCGGCCCTCAAGGACAGCATCAATCAGAGCCTCACGGCGTTCACGGCATTCCTTGCACATGATGGACTCCTAAAGCTGTTCCAGTTCGATGCTCACCGGCACCTGCACATGGGTGTCAATGGAAGGGGCGAAGACCGAAGGATCACGCATGACGCGGACTTTGACGCCGCCGAAGACCATCTTGAGATCGGCCGGGAAATGCCGTGCCACCTGCCCCGCCACCTCTCGCGCCACGCCGCTGCCCTGAGCTTTGGTGCCCATGACATCGATCTGCAGAACGCCAGGCCGCCTATGCGGGTCTTTGCTCCCGATAAACAGGCGCTGTGTCTGGTTCGGCGTCCAAGTGCATCGCAGATACCCCTGCGTCGTGCTTGGCGTGTATGAGGACAATTCCTTTCCGTCCGGCCCCTTAGGCAAAGGCCCATCTGTCCAGACGATCTGGTATTGCGAGGCCATCGGCAGTGATGCCACACGGGCCTTGATTGCCTCGGCAATCTTGGTTTCGATGCTCGGGACCATGCTCACAATCCAAACGCTGCTTTGACCTTGGCGGCCTCTTCACGGACGATCTCCGGCCACCGCTGCGCCGCCAGCGTGACCCAAGGCTTGGGCGAATTGCCCTGCGCACCGAAATGGACATATGCGCCATACGCCGCTGTGTAGCCGAGATAGAGCGTTCCGCCGCCGTCCCAGCCATTGATAACCAGCACGATTGGCCCCATGGCGTCGGTATTGTCGACGGCACCGGGGTTGTCGCGAATGAGCTGCGGCATTGCCGAGGTCGAGGCCACGAAGGATGCGCGCAGAAAGCCCGTCCGCTGATAGCCCGAGGGCGACGGCGGCGCCTGATAGACTTGGCGGTCAAGCTCGGCGTCGATCTCTTTGGCTAGGCGCTGGGCGCTGTTCTTCAAGATGGCGTCGATCGCTTCCGGCACCCTGCGGCACCAGTCGCCAATGGTAGCTGCGAAGTTACCCACCGACGCGCTCCCGATACCGACGCAATGCCTGTGCGGTGAAGTCGATCTGGATATCGGGCGGCGGGCATTTACAGCCGACCAGATGATGCGCCGGAAGGCTCGGATCATGCGGACCGGTACACTGCGTTCCATCCGGCAGCGTGAAGAGATGATTGAACGGCACGCTCTGCCCCACCATGGCGAGGTGATCGGCGCGCTTCTCCTTCGAGATCGACCGCCCCCAGGTCTTCACCACGTCGCCGGCTTCGAGCTTGCCCGCATCGATCTGCTGCTGGAAGGCGTCGTTCTTTGCCTTGGCGAGCGCAATGTTGGTTTCCGTCAGGGCCAGATTGTCGGCACGGTATTTCAGAGCCCGGTTCGAGTAGCTTGTGACGATCCGATCAACAGCATCGGCTGGCACCGACCCGCCCTGCTCCAGCGCGCGGCGCACATGGCCGTCAAAGCGCTTGTCGCGGAGAGTGTAGCCCAGATAGTCCCGCATGGCCTGAGCATCGCCGGAGCGCATCCCAAGATAGATTTTGTCGAGCGTCTGCACGCTGGAGGGTGTCAGTCCGATGCTGCCGCCTTCACGAAAACCAGTGCGGCGGTTGATCTTGCCCACCAGCCCCAATGCCGTCTGGCGAGGGTTCTGGCCGCGTGAGAGACCTTCCACCAGCACTGAGCGCACCGAAGTCAGTTGCTCGCCTACTAGGCCGTCCACGAGCCCCGCAGCGTGTTGCCGCATCGCCTGTTCTGCGGGGAGGTTACGAACGCCCCAAGAGAACGATACCCGGTTGCCGCCTGGGCTACCCAGCGAGGGCATGCCATTGACCGTCGCCACGCCGCCCGCGTTGTAAGCCTGCAATATGCCAGCCTCGAACCGCGCGAACCGCTCCGGCGAAATGTCCAGCATCCGCATCGCCGCTTCGAGATTGCCGCGCTCAAGCGCTGCGATTAGCTCTTTGAGCACAACCGCGCTGGTGATGGACCGGATTGCACCCAGCCATTCCTGGGCAAGCTGCTGTTCCCACTCGGCGGCAAGGTTCTGAAGGGCTTGGCGGGTGGAGAGGCGTTTAAGCATGCCTTTGCAACCTCAAATAATCGAGTATGGCTGGTACGCACTCGAATAAAAGAATGTATTCACGATCTTACTGTAAGTAGGTAAGCTGCCTTGTTTCAGACTGGGAGAGCCACGTTGTTTCCAAAGGTAATGCTTGCCACACTAGTAATTTTGTCACTGGCAGCATGCTCCCCCGTGGAGTCCGAAGTAGGTCAAGAGCCGGCTGCGCCTACCGCCCCATCCGAAGCAGACATAATTCGTAACAGGCTGGAAACCCTGGCGTTGTCAACGGGCGATGCCATCTCACTAGAAGGGTACCAGGCCAGAGACTCTTCGGCTGTTGAACGGGCTGCCAAAGCAGTCATCTCTTTCATAGGTGACAAGAACTGCACTCTCCGAGTGTCCAGGATTATTAATAGTTATTCCGGCACCCCCCCTACTCGTGAGAACAGGAACGAATTGGTGGTGTGGCCAGGTATCTTGGAAGTCGCTGTTGCGGAAGCAGACTTAACGAAAGCCAATCGCGACAACGTTCATGTGACATATGGCACCGCTGTTACACTTCCTCGCCCGTTACGAGATGTTACTGGATGGCCCCAAATCGTAGACAAGCAGGACATCATGCCGGCGCTATTGGAAGCAGACAACTACACTGAGCCGCGAACCAACATGCTAGGTACCATTTCGTTTTTCGTTCCCGAGGAAGATGTGGAAACCGCGGTGCAAAATTTGAGGGCCCTCGTGCAACTGTGCAATTTGGAGTAGCGCGGACGAGTGATCTTCTCGCGCTGACTACCTCCGCGCCACAGCGTCATGCAGGACCGTCAGCCCAGCCGGGGCTAGCGTGTCGAGCTTGGCAATGGTCCATTCTTCGCCGGCATAAACACCAGCCGAGAACGCACCATCGAACATTACGACGTCACCAACGGCAGGGACGATGGTGAGGCCATCGAGCGCGATCAGCACCTGCCGGTCGCCAGTCAAGATCAGCGTGCCATCGACGCGCTTTTCATCCATCGGCAGCACGGCCATCGTGACCGCATGGTAGACCGTGGTTTCCGTGCCCTCTTCCCATGGGTTGGCGGGGGGCGTGACAACGGTGCGAGGGATAGCGCCGATCTGGCCGAACTCCTCGATCAACTCCCTGGCATCTTCCTGGCTTTCAACATAATCGAACTGTTCAACCATCGTTCGCCACTCCGTTCTGAAGCAAGTTGGCAGCTTCGCGGAGATGCTCTCCAATGATGGATCGCCCCTGCCTTCCGCCAACATCTGGCGCTTTAACGCCGATCACGGCGCCGCTGGCGTCTAGTTCAATCGTGACCTCATATTTGACTGCCGGCTCTTCGGCTTTGCCGGGAAAGTCGATAACCGGCATCAGAACCTCGCCAAGGTCGTCACTGTTGTGCCGCCCGGCGCTGCAATGAGCAATTCGGCAAGAATGCCATCGATCAGCGCGAAGACAGGCCGGGCCGCCGCGGCGGTCAATGGCACAGCGTATTCGGTTTCTTTCTGAAGCGGCCCAACGCCTTTCTTCAGGCGCTTGATAGCACCTTCAGGAACATAATCCGGCGCTGTTGAACCGGGGGTCGCCAGTTCGCGCAATGCCAGTTCATAGGTGGCGCGGATGATTGGCAGTGGCACGACATCATCATCGAGCACCTGGCCGCGATAGGTCACACCGGCGCGTGGCCAGAGAAGCGGCTGATCGGCGTCTGTCACCCTGCCGGGATAGCGGGCGCCATAAAGGCCATCCAAGCCCTGAGAGCCGCGAACGAGGGCTGCATTCCGGGCTTCAGTCGTTGCTGCACTCCAAGCCGCATTGCCGCGCGCCGTGTGATAGGTGTCTGCGTCTTCGCGCGTTCCATAATGGTCAGGCATTCGCCGTCACCTTCATGAAAGTTGTGGGCCCGCCCGAGTATGGGTCGACCAAGCAAGCAATGCGCACCGCTTCTTCGGCAGAACAGCCAGCGTGCAGAGCGCCGAGGGCGACCGGTGTGCCGCTGCCCCATGCTTTGAAAGGCGCGCTCTCGATGAATGAACCGCCAGCTGAATAAACTTTAATCTCGCCAGCCTTGAACACGACGACGGTGCAGTCGCCGTTCGGCTGGGGCCCATCCCCGTGCAAAATCCATTGTTTCAATGCAGCGCAGTCGGCCCAATCTCCGCAGAGCGCAAAAACAGCGTCGCCTTCGCAAAGCAACTTTGCCTCCGGCGCCGGGTTGGTCCATTCGACTATAGCCAGCGCGTCATGATTGCCATTGCGCTAGGTCTTGGCCCAGAGTTCGGTCCTTCATTGAACGCTGTTGGGTCCTTGCGCAACAAATTTGCCCACCAGCCAAACTTCCCCCTCGGAGCTGCTCAAGTTAACTCAATCTACCAATCGCTGTCCGAGCTTCAAAAAAAGACAGTTCAGTCGAGTTTCAGACGGGTGGAAACTCAACTTCGAGCAAATCAACCAAAGCGAGAGTTCTCCGGGTTAGAGCCATTGGACAAAATGGTCCTAATTCTGATTGCCATACGGCAGGCGTTACGGGCAGGACGGACGCAGCTGGCGCAACTACGCTCGACGGCTTGAGGGCAGCGTTCGTCCATCGTCTACCATGATGGCACAGTAGAGAAGTTCGAGTAGAACTCAGTCCCGTATTGACTCAGTCGCCCCGGTAACGTTTCAGTAACCCCGCTTTATTGGGGGACTACAATGATTACCAAAATTATTCCTGCCGCCGCCGTGGCGGCAGTTGTTCTTGCTGGCTGCGCAACGCCGCCAAAGGACATTGCTCCAGCCTATGTTTCGACGGGCCTCTACCAAAACCTAAACTGCACCCAGTTGCGCTCAGAAGCCGAGGGCGTTTCTGCCAGAGTAGCAGCAGCATACGGGAAGCAAGATTCTAATCGTGGCAGTGACGCTGCTATGACTACGGTCGGCCTGGTCCTTTTCTGGCCTGCACTGTTCTTCATGAAGGGTGACGGCGCAGACGCTGCCGAGGTGGCGCGGCTCAAGGGTGAGATGCAGGCCATCGAACAGGTCAACAGAGTGAAAAACTGCGGAATTCAGTTTGCCGCATAAAGATCAGCCCCGGTTCGCCGGGGCTTTTCTTCCCCTCTCCTAAGGAAGACTGACAAGTGGCCGACACATACGCAGAGCTTCAGGCTCTCTCCCTGGAGGAACTTAAGGCGCGCTATGATCGGCGGGCAGAATCCACACAGGTTGGGCTGGGCTTCTACCGTGAAGAGATTGCCAGACGAGAAGCAGAAGCTCAAAACGGCCAAATGCTCGCTTTCACCAAGCAGATGCGTGACATGACAATTGCGATCGTCGCGATGACTGCCGTGAACATTGTAGTTGCGGGCGTCAGCCTGTTTGCCGTCCTGCGTTCGGCACCGTTGTCCTGACCATAGAAAAGGCCCGCTGAAGCGGGCCTTCACATTTGCTGCTTGTAGTATTTTTTCATGCCACGCGGCGTATGGGGGCTAGAGAGTATTCCGCCGCAAACCCTTTCAAACACGCCGTCCACCATGGGATCTTTAGGTATAAAGAGGCCTCGATCCACGCCGCTGGCCAAAGTCGCTGCGAGCTCGGTCCGAGCTTTCCGGTAGATCACCCACGATTTTTTTGTCAGCCAGGTATGATCGCCTACTTCAAGGACACAGCTGCTATCGCACAGATTGTTCGTCCAGCCGGTAATGGACACGATCAGCTGAAGCTCGTTCTTGCATGGGTCAGTGCAGACGACGTGAAGGTGCATCAGGTCTGGGTTGTGACTCGGCCCAGAAGGGATAAGCAACGTGCCCGCCTTATGCGCCAATCAATGCACCCGGGCTTCGTCGAATGCTAAGTCGATCTCACGCTGGGCCTTCATTACCGCATCAAGCTCGTCGGCGTTTTCTACACCCAGCGCTTGGAGAATACGACGGAACGGGATCTTAATGGAGCCTCCGTTCGGATCTTCCCACTCAGGCACGTTTGCGGCATCGTGGGTCCAATCCACCAACTGCCATTGCGTCATATGGCCAAACTCTGTCCAGACGGCATCCACGCAATCCAGATCGGCATCGCTAAGCTCATCAAGATCATCAAAAGAGATCTGATCATTTGAAAGAGCGATCTTATGGTTGGCCTTATCTTCCAGCACGTCAGACCATCCGCACGCGGCGAGGTCAATTTCGCCATTGATGTGCCGGTATGTCATTGAATTAACCGGACCTAGGGGCATGGAGTAACGGTCTTCGTCCAGTATCGGAAAACCGAACCGACGGATACTCTCGCGGTCAGCCAGATAAACCAGCTTCACCGCCTTCAATATGTTGATCGACGTACCCTGCCCCTTGAGGATAAGCGCCGCAATCAACTGCGCTGCTTTTTTTGGCTGGTAACTCATGTCCAGATCGGCACTGCCGACTCCTTTGGTGAGTGGACGGTATATCCACAACGCCCGCAATTGCAAGATAGCTGCCAATTATGGGGCAAACGTGAACGTTGCCACCCTCACCTCATTACCGCCCTGAAGGCGTCTTTTGCGGGATTGACTAAGCGGCTTTAGACGGACCCTTTGCCAACAAATTTGATGAGCACGGCCTCGCCGGGCATGAAAAAGCCGCCCGGAGGCGGCGGGAGGTGTCAGTTGGCGGTTGAGACCGATGCGATGGCGCGAAGCTGTTCGCTGGTCAGGGAGCGTATGTGCTCGCCCTCGTCTCTCTGACTCACAGGATCACTGATGATCGACCAGTGAACCTGTCCTCCATCTTTCTCAGAAATCAGCCGGGTACGCCGCCCATATCGATCCTTGCCGATGTCGTATTCCACTTTCGTCGGCTGCATCATGCCGGCTCATAGGTAGCGGCGAAGATGTCCGGTTTGCAGGGATAGATTTCGCCTTGAACACCCTTGATGATCCAGTCGCCTTCGGTCGCAACGTGCTTTGCGCGTCCGTCGGACCCATCCTCAAGCGTGACGATATCCACCTCGGCCTTGGCGCTCGGATGGCGGGACTTTCGAATATTGCGAAGATGATCTCCGCCGAAAGCAATCAGCTCATCGGTCGGCGGATAGGTGAATTGTACCGCTTCGATCTCGACTGGCTTCTTTCGAAACTGCGGCATTGCTCTCTCCACGAAAAAGCCCGCCTCGGAATGTCGGGCGGGCTGGTCAGATTGACGAATTGATCATTATCTTGATGGTCACGCAAAGAGATGAAGATGCCGACAAATAAGCGTCAACACTACGTTCCGAAGCACATGCTCAAGCGGTTCGCTGCCGACGCTGAGGGCAAGCGGGTGAACTTGCTCCACATTTCCACTCAGAAGACCGTCCGTGGGGCGTCCCTGAGAGAGCAGTGCTATAAGGACTACTTTTACGGCACCAACCTAGAAATCGAACGCAATTTATCTCTCATTGAAGGGTCGCAATCTCTTCTAGTTGAAGAGATCATCGCCTCCGCAACAATCAATCCATTCAGAACTGCCGACATTGCGCTTCTGTTTGCGCTGCAACGAGCTCGGACCCTCCGTTCTGAGAACGAAACCAGCGGAGTGATGAATGCCTTGATGAAATTGGCGATGTACGGCCGTATCGATGCCGACGTTTTGCGCAACGTCAAAATCAGCCTTACGCATGGACCAAACCTCAATGTCACTACAGCGCTGCGCATGAGCCCCATACTATACGACTTGAAGCAGATTCTGCTTGTGAACCGCTCAAAGACGCCTTTCGTGATATCCGACAGCCCGGTCGTTACAACTAACTGGTTCTGCCGAACCCGCTACCCCGATAAGGGGCCGACCGGATTCTCGTTATCAGGCCTGCAGATGTTTATGCCGCTCACGCCAACACTTGCGTTGGTCCTGCTCGACTCTGGCGTCTATTCGACCGAGGCAGTGCACTGCAAAATGGTGTTGCACAAGTCATCTGACATTGAGCATCTGAACACGCTGCAATGGCTAAATGCCCTTAACACCGTCTATTTCCCATCGACTACATCTGATGTGGAGCTTGATCGCCTCAAGGCTGTTCCTCGAGAAGGCGACCTCTATCACATAGAGAGACTCGAACAGGTGGAGCAAACCAAGGCCTACAGAAAATCTGGCAAGGGTGAATACGATCCCCCCTCTGATGGAGTGACATCAGAAATAGTGCGATTTGCAGCCCCGCCATTGCCGCTTGACGTCAGATTTTCTGGACTGCGTATCCGCAAAAAGCCTTCGTTCTACGACGACGGCACGATGGCCTCTCCAATACGAGACCCATTCTGGGTTGAGATCATCCGGGATTTCGACCGAGCTGTGGAAGCTAAGGCCGTAGCCTTTGGACAACTCGCGGACTTTATAGAGACGCATCCGCTCGAGCCCGCTATCGGAAAATGGAGAAAGAACGCCGCCCTTCGCGCCAGGCGGGCTAGGCCAGGCCCACTAGGCGGCACGTGACTGAATGCAAATGCTGCTCTTGCCTGCCGACTGATGGCTAGAGTGTCTACTTAATCAACCTTCTTACTTCGCCCCGCGCGCGGTCCGTTAGCACAGACCCATTGCTTGTTCCGGCCTTACGATAAAATCGGCGCCGGCAGAACATTCCGCCTATCTTCCTCACTGCCGAACCGTTCCTCGTCCACCAGTGCAAGCTCGTCCTCGGCCGACCGCTCCGCGCTGGCTATCTCGCCACGTTGTAGCCGATCGTACAATGTCGAGTAACTGATAGCGCCTTCTTGCCAGACGCGAACCAATGCCTCGGCATCAGTCGCAGACAGGCTCGCATCGATAAAATTCAAGTTCGGTTTGACAACGATCTGGGCTGGATCTTCCCCGATCATTACAGCAATGTGCCGCAATGCCCGTTCAAGGCCTTGAGCGCTCGACTGAGCAATGGTCGTCAGCGTCGCCGTCTCAGCGGCAAATCGAATGCGCAGAGCATCGCCGCTCTCTGCCGACTTCTGCTCGCTGCTGAACAAGCGTGCGCCGGCCTGTGCCGCTGCTGCCCGTTCGTCCTGAATAGCCGTTCGGTGAGCACCAATACCAGTGCCCGCCGGGCCAACGTATTTCACATCAGGCGTACCGGCATTGTCGCCCTGCTGAATGGCTATGACGGCCCCTGCCCCAACGGCAGAAGGCGCATCGCCATTGATTACAACGAGCGTCTCCTGGCCGGTCATGAAGAGTTGCCAGCGATAGTCGGCACTGAGCTGGTAGAGCGCGATAGACGATCGTCCCACCCCCATCAACGGCGGAAGCTCCGGCGGCAATGAAAGGTCGCGGGCGCCAATGACCACGAATGGGATTTCGGTCAGGGCGGCATTGCCCCGGCCCGTTGGATTGATTGCCTCGCCTGCAGTCCGCTCAGTGCCGGTGTAGGTCTGAACCGTGTATCGTCCGTCGAGCATTTCCAGCACGCGGAAGCGCTGTTGCTGTTCCCATCGGAAGCCCTCGCGCTTCAGCCCGCTCTCATCGAGAACGAACATAGAGCGGTCATCGGCCCAATTGATCAATGCCTCGGCGGAATAGCCCGCAAGCCAAGGCAAATCGCTGCCCTCTGTCGCCGCATCGGCCAACAGAGCATAGCGGCCAGTTGTCAGAAGCTCCGCAGTGATCCGGCGATGCAATGCTTCGAGTGGAAGGCCGTCTTTGGTTGCCTTCTCCCAAAGCGGCTCCATCGCCTTGGGCATTTCGATCTGTGCTTCTGTGCGATGGATCACACCGACCATGCCGTGGATCGTCGGCTGGACGATCTCCGGGAACTGAGCTCGCTTCTGATAGGCGGCATAAAGGGCCCGGCCGCCGTCAGCCTGGGCTTTGAAGCCTGAAGGCTGAGGGAGGTATTCTTCGCCCGCCGCCTTTACATCACCCTCGCCGCCCGACGTGTCGCGCATAAGGCGCCACTGGTCAGCCCGCGCGGTATACTCCGGGTGTTTTGTCGAGACGTCATCGGCCATCAAATCAGTCCCGTAACCGTAGTGGATTTAGTCTCGCTCGAACGTGGCTTCACGATCGGGAACTTGTAGGCAATGAAGTAGCCAGCTGCGTCGATGACGTGATCTAGGCCCGCTGATTTGTCGGGCTCGCCGTTCTTGTCGTAAGCCTGCTTTTCCAGCCCCTCGACCAATGCCGGGCAGGTATCGACATTGATGCCGACGCCCTCGACCTTCAGCAGCTTGTTGACCGAAAGCACCCTATCTTTGACGGCCGGATTGGCGGGATTGACGCAGACGGTGAACCCCGCCTGCTTGAGCAATGCAATGTCACTCTGACTGGCGCCGTTGGACTTTCGATTGTTGCCCGAGGCGTCTGGGTAAACGAAAATCTTGTGGCCAGGGTGTCGCGATTTTATCAGCGCTACCATTGCCGGCGTGTCGAGCACGTCGGTGTATTCCAGCGCCGCATGCGGCGCGCCGTCTCGCATGACAAAGACCACGGCCGCCATGTGCTGGACGTTGAAGTCCATACCAATGTGCAGCGCGTCGTCCGCCTTGATCGTTTCCGTCGTGTTGTGCCGGCGTCGATCAAATGCCGGGTAGACCGACCCGCTTGTCAGGTTGACGAATTCGCCATCGAGATAAGCCGCCAGCAAATTGCTTGGATAGCTGTCCCTCAGACTATCAATATAGCCGGCCGGCAGGTTCTTGGCGTTCGAGTAGGTCGACGCCTTGATGATCCGGTATCCCTTAGCTGGGCTGCGCTGCCAGCGCTCATAGACGAACCGGAAGCCCTCCGGCGTCGTCGCCACAGCAACCGTATTCAGCGACCCGTCCGGCTTCTTTTGCCGGTTTCGGCCCAATATCTTGTTCCAGACCTCCCGAGCCTTTTCCGTGGGCAGAGTGTCGAGCTCGTCAACGATACTGTCCGCCACCTCATAGGCAATGATGCGTTCCGGCGTGTCCATCGTGCGAAAGATGACGTTTCCGTAGTTGCCGACCTCGATCACTGCGTCTGTCTTGTTGAGCGTGTAGCTCAACCGCATTGTGGCCAGCATTTCCTCAAAGCGAGGAAAGGCCATGCGGCGAATCAAGTCGTAAGTCGGCAGGTAGTACGCAACGTCCTGGCCCGGGTACTGCAGCTTGCGCGCTAGGGCACGGTTGATGCCAGCGTGGGTCTTTCCCGATCCGAAGCCCGCTACAAACGCGGGAAACTGCTCCTCTGCGGTGACGAACTCAAACTGCGGTCGGCTCAGAGCTATTTTCATCGACCACGAACTGGATTAACGGGGGCTGCAATGGTGCGCCGCCCTTCCCTGTCAGCTCCCTCCGGTTCGTGTAGCTGTCGCCTACTTCCTTGGCGGCTTGTTCCATGAGGTTGGCTGCAAGGACCATGTTGCCCTGCGTTTCGGCTTTCTCTGCCATGCGCTGCAATGCCCGAAGGCGGACGGCGCGATGGCTGATGGCGATCTGGCTTGTGTCTTCGAGGAAGGCCTTTCGGGTTTCCTCGAACAGAGCTTTCCAGCGTTCAGCCAGACTGGCGCCGGCTTTCTTGTTGGGGTCGTAGCCCTCGACGGCTTGGCGCGTGATCTCCTCGCCATATTCCTTCTTGACCGCTGCAACCACTGTTGAAGGGCTATCGAAGCAGGCGAGGCTTTGAACGACGAACGTTTGGACCTCTACCGAGAGCTTGCCTTTTGCCATTGGTATGTCAGGCTCCGGTCAGGGAGGACGAAATGATCAACACTGGCAAATGCCCAAAATGCGATGCACGCCTCAGCTCTATAAAAGTGGAGTCGATTAACTTGCAGGAGACGCCAAGCAAGAGTTGGAAGGGGGCAAGCTATGTATGCCCGAACTGCAGTGCCATCTTGGGCGTAGAGATGGACCCAACGGCACTGAGATTAGCCATCTCGGCTGATGTCAAAAGGCTTATGAGCCGCTAAGCAACCCGTAACCGGCAGGTTCCGCATGCCTGAGCAATCTTCACGTCTGCAATCTCAGGCTTTGCGTTTGCCGCATCGACCATAGCCTGAACGCCGGCAGCACCAGCACCATATCGGCGCACAACCCCGACGAACTGCTCAACGTCATGGCCTCTCATGCCGAACACAGGGCGGCCGGTCTGCTGGTTGAATCGCGGAGCGCCAAAGTCGTCCAACTGCTGGGCACAGTGATAGAGCTCATGTTCGACCAAGGCGCATGCCTCAGCGTCACTGGCTTGCATCCACCAGTGGGCGTCGAGAGTGATGAGGAAGTCCGGCACCATGCCGAACCAATCCATCACCTGGCGCTCTGCTCTGGCCTTGCTCCACTTGCCCATGGCGCCTTGGGGTAGGCCGGGCTCCGCCATGCCAATGACACGCATGCCGCGTTTGGAATTCTCTACGTTCGTCCACAATGCGCCGAGATTAGCATTCTGGAGATGGCTGTGCTCCGGGTTCTTGATGGTCGCGCCTTCACTGATGAACGTTGAACGCGCCCACTCGACAATATCCAACGCCGGGATGAACTGGTCTCCAGCTTCGATCTCGAAGATATCCGCTGGCGGCATTGGCCTGTTCATGCCACGCTCTCATGTCTTGGGTTGGGGAGAATGGGCATGGCTACGGTTTTTAACTGGCTCGCTGTAATCGGATGGCTCTTGTCTAGCGGCGCATGGGTGTGGGCGGCTCAGGTGAAGATCGAGAAGTTCATTCCTGGCACCACAATTCAATCCAAGCCATTCAACGACTATTTCCAGGCTTCTGCGCTTCGCAACACGATTGCCGGCGCGGTGAGTGGTGTAGCAGCGCTCTTCTCAGCAATCGCCCTAGCATTCCAAGCCATGCCATGATGCTCGACCATTGTTCCGGCCTTCCACCGGATTGACGCAAGAGAACCGTGCGCTGCGGGATTGCTAAATTTCCCATCTCGCCGCGAGGTACTTCATAGCCAACGCTACATGCCTTGGTATGGTCGTGCCCGCCCGGTAGCCCGTGATTGCTCTACGAGACAGCCCGAGCAGTGAGCCTAACGCCTCAGCGTTCAAATGCATGTCCGCCTGGAGACTGCGAAAATCTGCAGCGCTCATTTCTGGGTGCGGCAGGCGAGAAACGGCCCGCGCTGAAACCGAGCAACCGTTAGGCCAAGTGAGCCTTGATCCATCATCTGAAACGCCAACGGAACGGAAGACAGCACTATCAACGCGAAGCGGTGCAAGAGAGCTTTGGTTCAGAATGATAGGCTCTAGATCCTTCAGCTCGGCCACGCCATCAGCCCAAGTTATTCTGACCAGAAACCCGGCGATATGAGCTGCCGCCTTTAGCCTAGATGGCTGCTCTCCGATTAGAACTACTGGCTGCATGCACTTTCGCTCCCACTCTTTGCAGAGTGGCCGAGACGCACCGAGGTAGTCAATTGGCGAAACCTGATCATCGAACTTGTAAGCACTCTTTACAAGTTGGGTGAACAGGCCGACCCCGCTGAGCGGATCGACCGAGATCAACCTATTCTGGCTATGCCGCCATTCGGCCGGGGTCGAAGTGGCCGGAAGAGAAATCAGCATGGGTGCGCAAGCGGTCAATGAAGGCGAGGAAGCGACTGCGCAGTTTGGGCAGGATGGCGACGGGCGCAACCAGGCGGTCGAGTTCGAGGGTTTCGCGGGCGGTCGGCTGGTAAAGCTCGGTTGCGGCGCGACCGATAGCTGAGACGACATTGTGGGTGACGTCACCGATGTAGGCGACGGCGGCAAGACAGGCGGCGAAGGCAATACTGAACAGGCGGAGCACATAGCGAGCCATTGGGTAGTCCTTTCGATGTGGGGATATCTGCGGACATGAAAAAAGCCGCCTCGTTTCCGGGGCGGCTATCGCTTGATACGGCAGTATCAACGTCGCATTACGTGCATTTACAACTGATTTGCCGGATCAGTCAACGCCTCATCAGACGCAGCGGAGATTATCGCTCCCTGGAACCAATCCCTCAGTCTCAACGACGCGATATGAATAGTAGTTGTCATAGTGCGAGTTGTCTGGATTGCCATAGATCCGGGACTCGAAGGCCCAAAGCCCATCGCTCTTTCTGCGGCCCGAAACGCAAAGCTCCACCTCATCGGGCCGTGTGGGCGCTTGGATTGCCCAGTACTTGGTCTCGCCCTGCGCGATTAGACCAGTCTCGTGCACATAGACAATGCTCGGGTTCTGTCGGTCCCTAGCGATGATATCGACATTGTCGAAAACGAAAGCACTCGGATTGTTCATTGTGAGCATCACTTGAGCCTTCTCACCGTCCATACTTATTTCCAGCCTCTCGGTGACCAACCAGTGGCCGGCTGCGTCCTTCAAGAACTCAGTGCGATCAGAGATGACGTCTACTGCGGCTGCCGTTTCCTCAACGACCAAGGCAACCTGCTCGACCTTGGCATCAACCACACCGAGCTGCGCCTGCAGGCTTTCGATCTCCGGATAAGCAGCGGCAATTACCCCGCCCTGATCGCTCAATCTCGACGACAACTGAGAGAAGCCGTAAACTGCAACGCCAAGGATCGCACACGAGACGGCAAATGCGGCCGGAGAGAAATCCTGGGCCATGCGTGGCATCGCTCTGCGCGCAACGCCGGAAATCCACGGCGCCTTGAAAAACACTACGGCCGCAATACCAAGCGCCAATAGGCTGTAAGCCAACATTTCAGCGACGAACGTGTCCCTCATGATGTCGGAAAATGCCGTGACGCCGGACACGAGTGCCAGCAATGCAGGCCATGTGTAAGATTGGATAGTTTTCATCTCGATGCCCCCAAAGACACCGAGATGGGTAATAACTGCGGGTTAAATCCGAGTGGAGACAGAAGGTTAAGTGTTTCCTTTTAAGCGGCCACTTGCGCTATGCGCGACGGCTTGGCGATCATTCCCAAATGATGTCCGATGGCATTTAGCGCCAACCGAAGATCGCCAATCATGTGCGGAATCTGCTCATCACGCTCAAGTAGATAGTTCACCGCTGCAAACATATTTGCACCACGGTTCTCGTGGAATCCCTGCTCCGTTTGGATAGCCAGCTTGATCGCCTCGAATTTAGCTACTGCACGCTGACACCACTGGTCATATCCAGCACCCTCAGCCCCGCTGGCACCACCGCTGCCGGTGGCGAGCGCATTGGGCGACTTCACCGCCTTCTGGAAGTTCTGACGGGCTTCCAAGTATGCCTGAGCGGCTTCATATTGGTCCTGTGAAATGCCATCGGTCGATTTGCGATGACCAGCCAGGCACAGCCGCCCGATATAGGTCGCGGCCTTCTGATCCCGAGCCTCCTTCTCCGTCAGCCCGAAAACACGCATCCGCAGTGCAATCGCATCGGCATTTTCATTGTACGCACCCTTGGCTCGGCTGATGGCGCCGGACTTCGTGCGCTTGACGCCTGCTTTTCTTGGACGGCCTTTTGCCATTGTGTTCTGCCTCTTGGGTTAGGATGGAGAGTGGAGAATTTCGACCACGATAGCGGCAGCGCCGACGCACAGGACGAGACCCATCCACCTCTGATCACTGGTGACAGCCATGGTCAGACAGGCGCCGAACCCGCTCCACAGCAACGGCAAAAGTCTGCTCATCCTTCTTCCCTCTCTGTCTGGGATGGGGTGGGTGGTACCCAAACGAACGGTATCGAGAAGCCGTGAGGGTCGATCTCAGCGTATCGGCAGGTCTGCATGCTATAGCTGCTGCCGTTTCCGAACAGGTCCATAGCGAGGACCCAATTTGGCGTCTTCGCCAGCCTCCGAGGCATCAGGCGACGCACGTTGTTCATGATCTGCCGGTAGCGTTCCGGCGAAAGGATCGGTTGCCACTCGCTCATTCTCCCTGCCCCTTTGCTTTCCTGTCTGGTTCGTCGGTCGGCGGCTTCTCCGCCAAGATTGATGCTGCTTTCGTCCACCAGTTGCAGGCATCCTGATAGCTCGATGGCTTCCACCATCTGCGCATTGCTTCCAGAAGCCGGGAGCGCCAGGAGCGGAGCCATTCTAGTTCTTCGGCTTCGGTCATGCTGCGGCCCTCGCCTGTTCGGTTGCGGCCCGGCGAATGGTCGCCAACTCATCGGCGCTGATGTTGATATTGCCAGCCTTGGACAGCAGGACGTTTCCGCCCTTGGCTGCCATGACCATTTGGAAATCAGGATCATCTGGACGGATCACCACGACATCCACGGATGGTTGAGGCGCGGCCTCGGCCTTCCAAAGCCCCTCTCGGAGCCATGCGTCCATGCCCTTCACAAAACTGGCGTGGGAAGTCTGATCACGACCCCGGCGCTGCATGTCCTCGGCCATTTGGACCCGGTACGCCCGGGCAGCGATGATGCACTGGCGCTGTTCTGCCGGGGTTAGCCTGCCATGAAGCCGTTTTGCTTTGGACGTGATGGTGTGGCTGGATTTCGGATAGTCCTCTTCCAATTCTTCGAAGCCCGCGCCGCCCCCTTGGGGGCTATGGGGGGATTCTTCTCTGGTTATGGTATCTGGAAGATGCTGTGACAAAGGAGTGGCATTTGCTGCCTGCGCCTTGTTATCTTTCAGTGCTTTAGCAGCGCCACCCTTCGCCCCAGCGGCGGCCCTCGAATTGCTTTTCCCCTCGCTTTTCCGTAGCTCCTTGGTCAGGCGATTGTGCCAGATGTGGTCAGCATCCCCGTCAAAAAAGGCCATGAGATCAGCGCTGATCGACTTCCATTTCTTGGTCGACATGCGGACGACGCGAGCCAGCTTCTGGTCATCTGCAGGCAGCTTCCCGCTTGCGTTCCACATCGCCATTAGCAGAAGCATGTAGGCACCGATCTGCTCGGTGCTTAGATGCAGCGTGTCGCCAATGAAGTCGGACACATAGAGCTGCATGAATGGCCGCTCGCTCATGATGCTATCCTTTCCGGCAGATAGTCAGCCTTCGCCAGATTGCCGAACTTGGTCAGGCTGGCATCGAAATGGACCTGCACCGTGCCTGTGGCTCCGTGGCGCTGCTTGCCAATGATGATCTCGGCCCTGCCCTCTACCGAACGCATTTCCTCCTGCCATTTCAGGTGCTCTGGGGTGCCTTCCTTGGGCTCTTTGTTCTTGAGGTAGTATTCGTCTCGATAGACGAACATCACCACGTCCGCGTCCTGCTCAATGGAGCCGCTTTCGCGCAGATCGGACAGTTGCGGGCGCTTGTCCTCGCGGGACTCGACGCCACGCGAAAGCTGCGACAAGGCAATAACCGGAACCTCAAGCTCTTTGGCCATCGCCTTGAGCGTGGTGGTGATTTCCGTCAGCTCATTGACGCGGTTGTCTGTCGATCGGCGCGATCCGCGCAGAAGCTGCAGATAGTCCACCACGACCACATCAAGGCCCTTGGTGCGCTTTATGGGCCTCGACTTGAGCGAGGTGGAATTGATCACTCGCCTTGCTCTATCTCAGGGAGGCGGGGAATGACCTCAGTTCAGCTTTCCCCTCACAGCATCGGCCATGGCGCCCCATCCTTCGGCAAGCCGATAGACCTTCTCGGCTTTGGCCGGGTGATCGACGGCGATCTGCTCGAGCAGCGCGATTTCCTCCGCCATGATCTGAAGGTCAGCAATAGGCCACTGCCCTGCCCTGGTCATATCGGCGTATCGGTGGAGGGTTTGTCGGGAAAGGATAATGCGCTGATCGGCTTCGGCTGGGGTCATGGAGGCTATAATGACTAAGCCAGCGGTATTCACGCAAGGCGATATCTCCAAGCTGCTCAAGGGTGCAAAAGCCGCCGGAATGGACGTTCGGCGTGTGGTAATCGACAGGTCCGGACGCATCGTTGCGGATTTCGGCCATCCGGTGGAAGATGCCACCGAGGCAAATGAATGGGACGTGGTGTTCAATGCCCAAGAAAAGCGGACTGCCAAAGGGCGTCACTGAGTTTCAGGACCGGCACGGCAAATGGCACCTTCGCTATAGGGCCAAGGGCAAGGTCACATATTATTTTAAGACCCGACCAGGGCAGGACGGTTGGCGCGAGGAATACGAACAAGCGCGAAGCGGTGAAGCCGCGCCCAAGATCCGCACCAGCATGCGGACGAAGCCGGGCACCATGTCAGCGCTGATCGCCGTCTATTATGGGACGCCTGAGTTTACTGGCTTGGCCGCCAGCTCGCAGAAGACTTATCGGAACATGCTGGAGCGATTTCGCGAGGCCCATGGCGACAAACAGGTTTCGACCCTCACTCGCGCGCACATTAAGGCCATCATTGGTGCGATGCACGAAACACCGGCGGCCGCCAATAATCTGCTCGATAGGCTCCGCATTCTTATGAAGCTAGCCATGGACGACGAATGGCGCCCAGACGATCCGACACACCGCATTCGAGGCTTCAAGCTGTCGGGTGACGGATTTCATACATGGAGCGAGGAAAACATCGCAAAGTTCTGCGACTACTATCCAATCGGAACCAGCGCCCGGCTTGCCATGGGCTTAATGCTCTACACCGGCCAACGGCGCTCCGACATGGTTAAAATGGGCTGGCAGCACCTTTCGGGTGATCGAATGAGGGTTCACCAACTGAAGACCGACGAGTTGCTATCAATCCCGGTTCACCCCGAGCTTGCAGCCATACTGAGTAAAGCGGCGCGAACAGACTTGCCGATTCTGCTGACGCATTTCGGGAAGCCTTTCACGGCTAATGGATTTGGGAATAGGATGAGGAAGTGGTGCACGGCGGCAGGGTTGCCAGAATGCACGTCTCACGGCCTCCGAAAGGCCGCTGCCCGGCGCATGGCCGAAGCAGGATGTACCAACAAGGAAATCATGGCCATTACCGGCCACAAGACCGACCGAGAGGTCACGCGATACACCAAAGCAGCCGATCAGATTCGACTTGCGGACAGAGCCATGGAAGCCCTTGGAAGATCAGAGGAAGAACGCAAAAAAGGCTAACCAAAAATGAGTTAGCCAAATCAGGGGGAAAAGCGCAACAATATCAACGGTGCTTTTACCGGGTGGCGGAAGGGGTGGGATTCGAACCCACGGATGCTTGCACATCGGCGGTTTTCAAGACCGCTGCAATCGACCACTCTGCCACCCTTCCGTCTGCAGAGCGTTTAGCGGGGGCTGATCGGACTGTCCAGCCCCACGCTTGAGCATTGTCGCACCTATGATGCGATCTATGATTTAGGGAACCAGAACCACCGACCCGGTGGTACCCCGTCCTTCCAGTGCGTTATGCGCGTCGGCGACATCGGCCAGCGCAAAGGTCTGACCAATTTCGACCTTGATGGACCCAACCAAAACAGCGTCGAACAAAGCCTTAGCGCCTTCAAGCAAATCCTCGCGCCTCGCGAAATAGTGCGCTCCAGTAGGCCGCGTTACATAAAGCGAGCCCTTGCGCGCCAGTATCCCGAGATCAGGCACACTGACCACACCGGACGCGTTGCCGAAGCTGGCGAGCAATCCACGCGGCCTCAGACAATCGAGCGACCCTTCAAAGGTCGCCTTGCCCACCCCGTCATAGACCACATCGACACCCCTGCCCCCGGTAATCTCCTTCACCCTGGCGGCAAAGTCCTCTTCCTTGTAGTCGATCCCATGGTGACAACCATGCGCGAGCGCCAGCTTCACCTTATCCGGCCCGCCAGCGGTCCCGATCACCGTCGCGCCCAGCGCCCGCGCCCATTGCGTTGCAATAAGCCCGGTACCACCCGCCGCCGCATGCCAGAGGATCGTTTCGCCCTTCTGAACCGGCCAGGTTTTGAACAGAAGGTAATACGCTGTCAGCCCCTTGAGCAGGATAGCCGCCGCTGTCTGGTCATCGACACCATCAGGAATAGGCACCAGCTTGACTGCCGGAACAATCCGCTCGTCAGCATAGGCGCCAGCAACACCCTGATAGCAGACGCGGTCGCCGACCTTGACCTCGTCGACGCCCTCGCCAATAGCTTCGACCACGCCAGCCGCTTCATTGCCCGCCACAAAGGGCAGGTTCATCGGATAAAGCCCGGAGCGCTGATAGGTGTCGATGAAATTAAGACCAATCGCCGTCTGCCGGATACGCACCTCGCCGGGGCCAGGTGCTGCGATGGGCCAGTCCTCTTGGCTGAGGACGTCCGGCCCTCCGGTCTCATTGACGGCGATAACTCTGGTCATTTGGGTCCTTTCGGTTTGCGTGGCGCAGATTTGGGCCGCGATTGCGCCGAACTAGGCTTCGCGCGGGGCTTTGCAGCAGGCGCAGCCGGATGAGCGGCTGCTCTGGTTGCGCTCACCGCAGCACCGCCCATAGCCGCAAGCGCAGCATCGGTGGATACAGCGCCGGTGTCACCCGTAAACGGCGTAAACTCCGCTTTGCCCACAGGCTTGCCATCACGCTTCTGCTTGCGCTGCCGCACCACAATATTGAAGGCTTCAACCAGCACGGAAAAGGCCATTGCAGAATAGATGTAGCCCTTTTCGATATGGAAGCCCGTACCTTCGGCCACCAGCGTCGTGCCGATCAGCAACAGGAAGGCCAGCGCCAGAATTTTCGTCGTTGGATGGGCCGCGACGAACCGGGCAATCGGACCGGACGCGATGAACATGACCGCAACGGCGATCAACACAGCAGCCACCATCACGCCGACGCGCACCGGATAATCCAGTGTGGCGGGCACCATGCCAACGGCGGTGATGATCGAGTCAATGGAAAACACCATGTCAATGACCACGATCTGGATCAGAATGGCCTGCAGCGTGGCGCTGACCTTGTTGTCGACCTTGGTCTCATGCGGTTCCTCGATGGCCGCATGCATTTCATGCGTCGCCTTATAGATAAGGAAAGCGCCACCAGCGACGAGGATGATGTCCTTCCACGAGAAGCCCCGCTCGAACAGCGTGAAAACCGGCTGATCGAGCTGCACAATGACCGAAATCAGAAGCAGCAGGATGATGCGGAAAACCAGCGCCAGTCCGATGCCGAGCTTGCGGGCAAATTCGGCCTGTTCGCGCGGCAACCGCGAAACCAGAACCGAAATAAAGACGATATTGTCGATGCCAAGCACGATTTCCATGACCGTCAAGGTCAGGAACGCCGCCCACACTGCGGGGTCGGCCAGAAACTCAAACATCGAATGCTCCATGATCTGAGTCGAATGAGGTGATCAATTTAGGTTTGGCCCTTCGTCCGGTGAAGGCCCTGCGCAGAGATTTTCTTTGCCTGCGGCATTGCATGGAATGGCGGTCTCGCTGCTGCGCTGGTAACCCCGCAATGGCCAATGCTATCCTCTGGTTCCAAACGATCAGCGAGATTTCCGATGGAATCCTTTACCCCCTTGACCGCCGCGCTCGGCGGCTCCCTTATCGGGCTGGCCTGCGCCGTGCTCTGGCTGGGCAATGGCCGCATTGCAGGCATATCGGGCATATTCGGCCAGTTGTTGCCGCCGGCGCAAACGGTGATCTGGCGGCTGATCTTTCTCATCGCACTGATCGGGGCGGCGTGGGCCAGCGCGCGCCTGTTTCCGCAATTGGGAGCCGGTGGCGTGGAACCGTCCGTTCTTGCCAGCCCACCACAGGGCTGGAACGTGCCCATGCCCATCTGGCTCATTATTGCAGGCCTGCTCACAGGCATCGGCACCAAAATCGGCAATGGCTGTACCTCTGGCCACGGCGTCTGCGGCCTTGCCCGCCTCTCCCTTCGCTCGCTTGTCGCCGTTTTGGTTTTCTTCTCGGTCGCTATCCTGACTGTTACAGTGACGGGGATTGTCTGATGTCCATTCGCCTCCCCTATCTCGCCGCTGCCGCCTTAAGCGGCGCGCTGTTCGGCGCGGGTCTTTATGTGTCGCAGATGGTCGACCCACTCAAAGTGCTGCGCTTTCTCGATTTCACCGCCATCCCCTCAGGCGGTTGGGACCCGAGCCTCGCCTTTGTCATTGTGCCCGCCATTGTCGTCATGTTCATCGCCGTGCGTCTGAGTAAAAAGCAGAACGCACCGCTTTTCGACACCAGCTTCCACGAGCCAGAATACAAAAAGCTCGATGCGCGCCTCATTGGAGGCGCAGCCCTGTTCGGCATTGGCTGGGGCATGTCCGGCATTTGCCCCGGGCCCGCAATCTCGCTGATTGCCTTTCAGCCGGACGGGCTCTGGTATTTCCTCATCGCCATGTTCGCCGGTTCGCTTGCGGGCAGCTTCATCATACCCAGCGGCCACAAACGTCGCCTCGCGGACTCAGCTTCATGACTAAAGACGCAGACATTATCATCGTGGGTGGAGGCCTTGCCGGCCTCGCCGCCGCCGCGAGCCTGGCTCGACTTGGCCACGACATCATTCACCTAGCACCCAAGGCCCCACCGGATAAGCGCACCTCGGCGCTGATGATGCCGAGCGTCGACTTCCTGCGCAAAAGTGGTCTTGTGGATGATCCTTCAAGCCTCGGGCACGCTCTGACATCCATACGCATCATCGATGCCACGCCCCGCCTCATCCGTGCGCCCGAAACCTTCTTCGACGCAGAAGAAATCGGCCTCTCGGCTTTTGGCTGGAATTTCGGCAACGAGGCTTTGCTGACCCGCTTCCAGTCTGCCGCCCCCGCCGATCGCATTGAGACACGTAACATTGCCGTCACCGATTATTCCCGAGATGGCAATCTTGGCGCCGCTACGCTTGCTGACGGCACAATGCTGCGCGCACCACTCATCGTCGGTGCCGACGGCAAAAAATCCCTCATCCGCGCCAAGTCAGGCATTACCACACGAGAGCATCATTTCGACCAGTCGGCGCTGGTCTGCGATCTCGAACTCTCACGCCCCATCGGTGGCACATCGGTGGAATTTCACTATCCCAACGGCCCGTTCACGCTCGTACCTGCGGGCGGCAATAAAGCCAATCTGGTCTGGATCGATCAAGACAACGTGCTGCGTCAAACCCAGTCGGGCGGCCCGGAAGCACTCATCGCCGCCTTCGCTGAAAAGTCGCAGCGCCTCTTTGGTAGTATCAAGCTCGTCTCGCCCAGCTTTATATTTCCGCTCAGCGTGCTCAGCGTCACCCATGCCGGTGCCAACGGCGCAGCACTCGTCGGCGAATCGGCGCATGCCTTCCCGCCCATCGGCGCGCAGGGCCTCAATCTGGGTCTGCGCGATGTGTCCGATCTGCTCGACGCGGTGCAGGCGGCGGACACCACGCGCGCCGATTGGGGCATTTCTGCCAGCGAAGACTATTCAAAACGCCGCAGCAGCGATCTGGCCCGCACCGGCCTGTTCGTGGAAACGCTGTTTCGCTCGCTCCTCGCCGATATTCTCCCCAGCCAAACCCTCCGCGCTGGTGGCCTCTGGGCCCTCAAACTCGTCCCCGCCTTGCGCAAGCAGGCCTTCGCACTGGGTATGGGCGAGCGCTAACGCGCCACCCTCCGGGGCCCTTTTCCAAAAGCGATAAACGGTCAAAACAAAACGGGCGCGGTTTCCCACGCCCGTCTCAAAATCCTGGTCTGCGACAGCCTTACTGCTGAGCAGGAGCCTCGGCACCTTCTGCCGGAGCACCTTCGGTGTTCAGCTGCTGGCGAAGCTGCTCTGCGCGATCCTGCAAAACCTGCTCCAAGGCGTTCTGGCCAGATTCCTGAGCCTGCAACTGCTCGAAGCTCAGGGCCGCTTCGCCATCATAAGTGGCGGTAAAGCCAGCCAGCGTGATGTCGATGTTCAGATCCTGATTCTGGCGGTTCTTAGCCGTCAGCTTCAGCGAATTGCCGCGCTTGAGCGAGTTCACATACTGCTCATTGATCACTAGCTGCGCCGAGCAGGACTGGGTGTCGCAAAGCATGTAAGGCACGCGCACGGGCTTGGCATTATCGATCTGCCAGGTCAGGCCAAACGGCAGCAACACCCCGAGCGGCACCGAAGCCACAGCCAGAAGGCGCGATTCCTGACCCGGATCGTCACGCAGAATGAACGAGCCGATGAACTGGCCATTGGCCAAAACGACCTGACGCATCAGGCAGGCGCGCTGCCCATCGGGAAGCGGATCGCAAACCTTGAGCCAGTTCTGCGACGCCAGACCATCGACGGCGGCAGAAACGGCGTCAACAGTGCTGCCTTCAGCCGGAGCTTCCGCTGCAGGCGCTTCCGCTGCGGGCGCTTCGGTGGTGGCTTCCTGAGCGAACGCAGCGAGCGGCGAAAGCATCATGGTGGCTGCAGCCACACCGGCAACGAGGTTCTTGCTGAAGTTCATAGAATTATCCTTGCCTTCCTTGGCGGTCCGGCGACGCAGGCCGCCATCAAATCTTGACTGCCCTTCAAGGGCTCAAATCGGGCAATAACATGACCGATGACCCTTGCCAAAACATTATGCAATCGATGCCGCCATTCGGCCACATCACGCCCCGGTTTCCGCCAGCTTTGCCAGCTTGGACAGAATTGCCGCCGCCCCCTTGAGCCGCTGCTCGGGCGTGGGCCAATTGCGCGCAAAAACCAGCTTTTGATCGGGCTTGATCCGCACCTGATTGCCCGGATCGCTGACCAGTTTGACCAGTCCTGCGGGGTTAGGGAACTCGCTGTTGCGCAGCGTTATGACAGCTCCCTTGGGACCGGCATCAACCTTCTCAACATTGGCCTGACGACACAATGATTTGACCAGAATGACCTTGAGAAGCGCTTCCACTTCTTCCGGCAGCGGCCCAAACCGGTCGATCAGCTCCGCACCAGCCGCGTCAATGTCGCGAATATCGTTGAGATCGCCCAGCTTGCGATAAAGCTGCATGCGCAATTGCAGGTCCGGCACATAACTCTCGGGAATCATCACCGGCATGCCCAGAGAAATGGTCGGGCTCCACTCGTTCCGGTCTTCGTATTCCTCTTCACCCGACTTGAGATTGGCGACTGCCTCTTCCAGCATCGCCTGATAAAGCTCGTAGCCCACCTCACGGATATGGCCCGACTGTTCGTCTCCGAGCAGGTTCCCTGCCCCGCGAATATCAAGGTCGTGGCTGGCAAGCTGGAAGCCTGCGCCAAGACTTTCGAGCGATTGCAACACACCCAGCCGCCGCTCGGCAGTGTCGGTCAGCTTTCTGTCCGGCGGGACGGTGAACAGCGCATAAGCCCGCTGCTTGGCCCGCCCGATACGGCCACGGATCTGATAAAGCTGCGCCAGACCGAAATTGTCAGCCCGATGCACGATCAGCGTATTGGCGTTCGGAATATCAAGGCCCGACTCCACAATGGTCGTCGCCAGCAAGACGTCGAACTTGTTATCGTAAAAGGCATTCATGATATCGTCGAGTTCGCCCGGCGCCATCTGCCCATTGGCGGCAACGAACGACACTTCCGGCACCTGCTGACGCAGGAAATCGGCAATATCCGGCTGATCCTTGATGCGCGGCACGACATAAAAGCTCTGCCCGCCGCGATATTTCTCACGCAGCAGCGCCTCGCGGATCGATAGCGGATCGAACGGCGAAATGAAGGTGCGGATAGCGAGACGGTCCACTGGCGGCGTCGCCAACAACGACAGGTCGCGCACGCCCGTCAGCGCCAGCTGCAGCGTGCGCGGAATCGGCGTCGCCGTCAGCGTCAGCACATGCACATTGGCTTTGAGTTCCTTGAGCCGTTCCTTGTGGCCCACGCCAAAATGCTGCTCTTCGTCGATGATCAGGAGGCCCAGATCGTTGAACTTGATAGATTTGCTGAGCAGTGCATGTGTGCCCACCACGATATCCACCTGCCCATCGGCCAGCCCGTCCTTGGTCGCCTTGAGCTCCGCCGCAGGCACCATGCGCGAAGCATGGCGCACCCGCACAGGCAGATCCTTAAAGCGTTCCGAGAAGGTTTTGAAATGCTGCCGCGCCAGAAGCGTCGTCGGCACGACAACAGCAACCTGCTTGCCGGAGAGCGCCACGGCGAAGGCCGCGCGCAACGCCACCTCGGTCTTGCCGAAGCCAACATCACCGCAAACCAGCCGGTCCATGACCTTACCTGAGGTAATATCGTCAAACACCGCCTCAATGGCCGAAAGCTGGTCCTCGGTCTCCTCATAAGGGAAGCGCGCCGCAAATTCCTCGTAAGCCCCGGGATTGATATCCACCACGTCGGCTTTAACGAGCAGGCGCTGCGCGGCCAGCTTGATAAGCTGCTCCGCCATTTCGCGGATACGCTTCTTAAGCTTACCCTTTTTGGCCTGCCAGGCGACACCACCGAGCTTATCCAGCGCGACCGAACTATCGTCCGACCCATAGCGCGTCAGCAGTTCGATATTTTCGACCGGCAGATAGAGTTTGGTGTCACCGGCATATTGCAGCTCGACACATTCATGCGGCGCGCCACCAGCCTCAATCACCTTGAGCCCGATGAACCGACCAATACCGTGATCGACATGCACCACCAGATCGCCTGCATTCAGCGACGCGGCCTCGGTCAGCGCATCCGAAGCCTTCTTCTTGCGTTGCGGCCTCAGAATGCGCTCGCCCAGAATGTCCTGCTCGCTGAGAACCAGCAGGTCTTTGGTCTCAAATCCGGTTTCGAGCGGCAACACCACCATGGATGTGGTTGCAGCGCTGGTCGTCTCGGCGTCGCGCCAGTTTTCCGCCATGCGCGGATTGGTCAGGCCGTGATCCTTGAGCACCTGTGCCATGCGGTCGCGCGTGCCCGCGCTCCAGCAGGCGATAACCGCTCGCCGCCCTTCGCGTCGCTCCGCCAACAGGCGATCCACCACCGCCTGAAACAAATTGACGTCCGAAGCCGCTCGCTCCGCAGCGAAGCTCGGCGCAATGCGCCCGCCAGCATCGTCACCCTTCTGCGTCTGCGGCGACAGAAAGGGCGATAGCTGGATCACGGATGCTCCTGCAAGGCTCCAAGGCGCCGCATCCAGATCATAAAGCAATTCCGGCTTGATCGGCTTATAGGGCGCCCCTGCCCCAGCCACGGGCGGCGCCAGCCGTGCCGCTTCGCGTGCGTCGTAATAGTCGCGAATCTGCTCGACTCGCTCGGCATAGGCTTCCGCAACCTGATCGTCGAACACGAAAGGCGCGTCGCCGGTGTAATCGGCAAGCCGGTCCATATGATCATAAAAAAACGGCAGCCAATGCTCTGTGCCCGAATAGCGCGAGCCGCCACTCACCGACGCATAAAGCGTATCATCAACGGTGTTGCCGCCAAACGCTGCCGTGTAATTCTGCCGGAAGCGCCGGATCGTCTCTTCATTGAGAACAACCTCACTCATCGGCGTCAGCTCGATCTTTTTCAGCGTGCCAGTCGTGCGCTGGCTGTCCGGATCGAAGGTGCGGATGGATTCGAGCTGGCTACCGAAAAAGTCAAACCGCAGCGGCGCTTCCGCGCCTGCCGGGAACAGATCGATCAACCCGCCGCGCACCGCAAACTCGCCGCTCTCGCGTACAGTCGGAACGCGCAGATAGCCGTTGTTTGCAGCCCATGCGACCAGCTTATCGCTATCGATCACCCTGCCGACATTTGCCGAGAACGACATTTGCTCAACCAGGTCGCGCGGCGGCAGTTTCTGGATCAGCGCGTTGACCGCTGTCAGCACGACAACGCCCTTGGCCCCACTGGTCAGCGCCGCCAGCGTATTCATGCGCGCGGCAATGGTGATGCTGTTCGGCGAAACCCGGTCGTAGGGCAAACAATCCCAGGCCGGTAGCGTCAGGATCGTGTGCCCCGGCAGCATGGCGCCCAGAATTTCCGCCGTCCGCTGCATCCGCCGCCCGTCCCGCGCCACAAAGACCAGGCTGGCCGCATCATCGGGCGCGTCCTTCAGCCTCTGCTCCACCATGCGGGCGAGCGCCATGGGCTGCATGCCGTCCGGCACATTGGAAATGGTGCGGACTGGTCTTGTGTCGGCGGAAAGATAGTTCATTTAGCGATCCTGGCCTGATGGTCGGCGATCACCAGATCAAGAAAATCCCTGTCAACATGAGCGGGCGGATCTTCCTGCCGCATCACCCATTTCAGCAGTGGCGGGTCTTCCTCGTCCATCAGCTGTTCCAGCCGGTCGAGTTCAGCAACGCCATAAGTCTCGATATGAACGTCGGCAAATGGCCCCAGAATAAGGTCCATTTCCTTGGTGCCGCGATGCCACGCACGATAACGCAACCGTTTGCGACGAATGGCAATATCTTCACCGGCCGTCATTGAGACACCCATGATTAAATTTTGTTCCCGATTTGGACGCTTTCATACGCGCCTTGCGGCCCCTTGTCAGCCCCGATGACGAGGCGGCGGGCAAGCTATTCCCTCAGCGAATGTCCAGTAGTTCACAAAAATTCTTCTCTTTGTCGTCTTGATCTGCTTGAATTCGTGACACGGTGAATAAATGGAGTTGGGGCATGTCCTGGTTCACCCTCAAGACTCGACGAGGAATTTTGAAGATCAAGCCAAGATGGCAATTGCGTTGGGCAGAGCGTACGCGGAAGGTGCGCGTGGTCGATCTTGGGCTGGTTATCATCTCGTGGTGGTCAGACGAGGACGTAAAGGCCAATAGATAATCGCGGCTCTTCTATCCCGCCACGCCTTTCCTTACCTTGCGCGTAAGGAGAATCGTTCTTGTCTCGTCCTGAAGCTCTCGAACCGCTGTTCCGATCTCTCCACACTGTAAAAGGCGTGGGCGACAAACTTGCTGCACTGCTGACGCGCTATTTTGGTGCTCCAGATGGGCAGGAAGCAATTGTTCTCGACGTTCTCATGCACATGCCATCGGGCGTTGTTGACCGTCGCCGGCAGGTTGGCATTGCCGAAGCCTATCTCAATCAGATCGTCACCCTGCGCCTGCATATAGATCGCCACCAGCCCCCGCCGCGCGGCAAGCCGCACATCCCGCATCGCGTTTTCGCCCATGATGAAACCGGTGATATCAATCTGGTGTTTTTCCGCGCCCAGGGCGGATGGGTTGAAAAGGCCTTGCCAGTCGGTGAGGAGCGTTTCGTTTCCGGCAAGATCGACTTCTTCAACGGCGAAAAGCAGATTACCCATCCCGACTATGTGGTGGAGCCGGAAAAATTCGCCACCCTGCCGCTGGTGGAGCCGGTCTATCCGCTCACCAATGGCCTCTCGTCCAAGGCGTTGGCCAAACTTGTTCGTCAGGCTGTCGATCTGCTGCCTGAAATCCCCGAATGGATTGACGCAGATACAATGGCGCAACGCAAATGGCCCTCGTTCACCGACGCCATGCGCAAGGTCCATCTACCGGACAACCCGGGTGAAGCAGAACTTTGGGCCCCTGCCCGTCAACGGCTTGCCTATGACGAATATCTTGCCGGCCAGATCACCCTGCAAATCGTCCGCTCCACCATGGTCACCGCGCGTGGCACTGCTCGCATTTTCACTGGAAATGCGACTCTCAAAGTCAACAGTCTGCTACCGTTTTCGCTCACGGAGGGACAGAAAAGTGCCCTCGATGACATCCTTAAGGACCTTGCGTCACCCACCAGAATGAGCAGACTTCTGCAGGGTGATGTCGGCTCCGGCAAAACCGTTGTCGCCCTCATGGCCATGGCAGCGATCACCGAATCCGGCGCCCAATCCGCCCTGATGGCACCGACAGAATTGCTTGCCTCTCAACACTTTAAAACCATCAAGCCGCTTTGCGACGCCGCTGGTATCACTTGTGCCTTGCTCACCGGCAAAATGCCCGCCGCCGAACGCCGCAAAATCCTCGCCGGTCTCGCCGACGGTTCAATCTCAATTGCCGTCGGCACCCATGCCCTGTTCCAATCCGACATAGAATTCAAGGACTTGGGGCTTACCGTCGTGGACGAACAACACCGCTTCGGCGTCCACCAGCGCCTTGCTCTCTCAGACAAGGGCCGCAATACCGACCTTCTGGTCATGACCGCGACACCCATTCCACGCACTTTGGTCCTAACTCATTTTGGCGACATGGAAGTCAGCATCCTGCGCGAAAAGCCCGCCGGACGCCAACCCGTTGATAGCGCTGTTCTTTCTATAAACGACTACGCCCGCGTCATCTCACGGCTACAGTCCCGCCTCGCCGAAGGCGCTCAAGCCTATTGGGTCTGCCCGCTGGTCGAAGAAAGTGAAACTTTGGAAGTGGTTAGCGCCGAAGACCGCTTCGCCGAACTCAAAAAAGTCTTCGGCGATCAAGTCGCTCTCGTCCATGGGCGCATGTCAGCCGCCGCCAAGCAGGAGGTGATGGACCGTTTCAAAGCCAATGAAATCAAGCTCTTGGTAGCCACAACGGTGATAGAAGTGGGCGTCGACGTGCCCAATGCCTCGATCATGATTATCGAACATGCCGAGCGTTTCGGCCTTGCCCAACTCCACCAATTGCGCGGGCGCGTCGGTCGCGGCTCACAGCGGTCCGCATGTTTATTGCTGTATAAAGAACCGCTTAGCGAAACGGCAAAGGCCCGTCTCGAAACGATAAAGTCCACCGAAGACGGCTTTGTTATCGCTGAACGAGACCTCGAATTGCGTGGCCAAGGCGACCTTCTCGGCACAAGGCAATCCGGCATGCCCGGCTATCGCCTCGCGGTGCCCGACGTACACCGGCACCTGCTCGAATTCGCTCACGACGACGCCAAAGCGCTGTTCTCTCGCAATCCTGGACTGACCGGAGAAGAAGGCGAAAAGGCGCGCATCCTGTTGTATCTGTTTAGGAAACACTTGGCGCTGCCACTGATCCGGGCCGGATGAGGCAACGCTGCTTTCTCAGATATCGCGACAGCCCTCGGGCTTGATCCGAGGGCTGCGCGGTGGGTCAGTTAAGCGCGAGACGTTATCCCCGCACTACCTTTGCCATGTTATTCCACCGTCACCGACTTCGCCAGATTACGCGGTTGGTCCACATCAGTGCCCATGAATACCGCCGTGTGATAGGCCAGCAATTGCACAGGAATAGTCGCAAGGATGGGCGCGACGAAGGGGTGAACATGAGGGATTTCGATAATATCCGCCACGCCTTGCCCAACGGTTTTCGCGCCTTCCGCATCGGTGATCAGAATGATCTTGCCGCCGCGTGCAGCCACTTCCTGCATGTTAGAAAGCGTCTTGTCGACCAACTCGTCCGACGGCGCAACGACGATGACCGGCATGGCCTCGTCCACCAACGCAATGGGGCCGTGCTTTAGTTCACCTGCTGCATAACCTTCTGCGTGGATATAGCTGATTTCCTTGAGCTTTAGCGCACCCTCCATCGCCACCGGGAACATCGCGCCGCGCCCGAGATAGAGTACATCCTTGGCCTTGGACAACCGCTTGGAAATCTCGACAATCTGGTTTTCGGCCCCCAAGGCCGCCGACACCGCGGACGGCAATGCCGTCAGGGCGCGAACCAGTTCAGCTTCCTGTTCATTGCTCAAAACCCTACGAGCCCGGCCTGCGGCGATGGACAGACTGGCAAGGGCAGTCAATTGCGCCGTCAGCGCCTTGGTAGAGGCGACGCCGATTTCGGGGCCACAGAGAATTGGGAAGACTACGCTCGACTCGCGGGCAATAGTGGATTCCAGCGTGTTGACGAGGCTCGCCACATGCTGGCCCTGCCCGGCGCAATAGCGCAGGGCTGCTAGCGTGTCGGCAGTCTCACCCGATTGCGAGATGAACAGCGACAGCCCGTTCTTTTCCAGTGGCGGCTCGCGATAGCGAAACTCGGAGGCGACGTCGATATCGACGGGCAAGCGCGCATAGCGCTCAAACCAGTATTTAGCGATGGCCCCCGCGTAATAGGCGGTGCCACAGGCACTAATAGTCAGGCGAGAAAGCTCTGCAAAATCAAAGGGCAAGACCTCTCGGATTGCGACCTTTTCTTCGCCCATATCTACATAGTGGCTGAGCGTATGCGAAATGGTTTCGGGCTGTTCGTAAATTTCCTTGGCCATGAAATGGCGGTGATTGCCCTTGTCCACCAGCAGCGCTGAGGCCTGCGAAAGCTGCTGTTCGCGCTGCACAATGGCGTCGAGGTCATCACGGATGGTAACGCCCTCAGGCGTAATAACCGCCCAGTCACCGTCTTCAAGATAGGTCAGCCGTGAGGTAAACGGGGCCAGCGCCATGGCGTCTGAACCGAGATACATTTCGGTTTTGCCGTAGCCCACGGCCAGCGGCGCGCCGTGCCGCGCGGCGATCAGAAGACCCTCCTGGCCCTTGAACATGAACGCCAGCGCGAAAGCACCCTTGAGAGCCTTCAGCGTCCGCGCCACAGCCAGTTCGGGGTCGGCGCCCCGGTCCAGTTCGCGCGAAACCCAGAGCGCCACCGATTCGGTATCGGTCTGCGTCTTGGGCAGGTAACCGTCCTTCGCCAGATCGGCCAGCAACTCGCGGAAATTCTCAATGATACCATTATGCACCACAGCAACACGCTCGGTCGCATGTGGGTGAGCATTATTTTCGGTCGGCGCGCCGTGGGTTGCCCAGCGGGTGTGGCCGATGCCGATGTTGCCGTCTAGCGGCTCAATGCCCAGCTTGGTTGCCAGATTGCCCAGCTTACCCTCGGCACGGCGCCGGGCGATGGAACCGCCTTCCAGTGTGGCGACACCGGCGCTGTCATAGCCGCGATATTCAAGGCGTTTCAGCGCATCAACAAGACGTCCGGCAACCGGCGCATCACCGACAATCCCAACGATTCCGCACATCTTACTTTCCCTTGGCTGCCTTCTTGGCCAATGCGCGCTCTTTGAGCTTTGGCGCATAGCCGGGTTTGTTTTCCTGCCGCGCCCGACCCAAAGCGAGGGCGTCTGCGGGAACATCTTGCGTAATGACACTGCCAGAGGCCGTATAAGCCCCATCACCAATCGTCACCGGCGCCACCAGCGAGGCATTTGAGCCGATAAAGACATTGTCGCCGATAACAGTCTTCTCTTTGTTCACGCCATCATAATTGCAAGTGATTGTACCCGCGCCGATATTGGTCTTCGAGCCAATCTCGGCATCCCCGAGATAGCTCAAATGCCCGGCTTTGGTGCCCGCGCCAATGCGCGACTTCTTTACCTCGACAAAATTGCCCAGATGAACATCGGGGCCCAGTTCCGTCCCACCGCGAATACGGGCGAAAGGCCCAATGGAGGCACCCTCGCCAATCACCGCATCCTCGATGTCGCAAAAGGCCCGTATCTCGACGTTATCGGCGATTTTCACCCCCGGACCAAAGACGACATTCGGGAAAATCGTCACATCCCGACCGATCTCTGTGTCCCACGAAAACCATACAGAATCGGGATCACGCAGTGTCACCCCTGCTTCCATGACTTCGCGCCGCTTGAATTTCTGGAACGTGGCTTCGGCCTCGGCCAGCTTGACGCGGTTATCGACACCCACCAATTCTTCGGCATCCGCCTCAATGAAATCCACGCGCTTGCCGTCGCCAACCGCCAGCTCCACAGCATCGGTCAGGTAGTATTCACCCTTGGCGTTGTTGCTGCCGATGCGATCGATGACCGAACGCAGGGTATCGCCGCGAAAACCAATAATCCCGGAATTGCAAAGCCCGATCTGCCGCTCAGCATCGCTGGCATCCTTATGCTCACGGATGGCAGATACCTGATCGCCATGGGTCAGCAAACGCCCATAACCCGTGGGATTGTCTGGCCTGAAACCCACAACGACCATGTCGGCCCCACCATCGAGCTTGTCGACAATGGCCGCAATTGTGGCGCCCGTCACCAGCGGCGTATCCGCGTAAAGCACTAGAATGTGGCCCGACGCGGCCTCAAACGCCTCGCGGGCCTGCTGGACCGCATGGGCGGTGCCGAGCCTGTCCAATTGCCGCGAAATATGGGCGCTGGCCTCAAAACGCGTAACGGCCGCCTCAACGGCCTCATGTTTCGGTCCAACAACCAGCGCAATGCTTGAACCTGCCGCTTTTGCTGTACGGAGCACATGACTAACCACCGGCAAGCCGCCGACGGGATGTAACACCTTGGGCAAAGCAGACTGCATTCGCGTCCCCTCGCCAGCAGCGAGAATGATGGAAAGCAGTTCGGCCATCGGCAATTCTCCGTTTCAGGCACTTATCCGGGGGTATTTTCGCAAATTTATGGCACACGACAGTTGGCGAACCGATAACGAAGCGCGCAATCTGCAAGTGAAGCGCACTGAACGATTCGGAGCGCTATTGCAGGTTACCAAGTTGGCTAAAGCATCTGAACAATTCCGGCAATCGGACGTGACGCTCTGGGGTATAACGGCCCTGGCGTGTATTGGCCTTGCCGTATTCAGCTCAAATGCATCGCTGCTGGTCCCCCAAGGTATTATTGCAGGGCTGCATCAGCCGCGCACGTCCGGCGCAACTATCGAAACGCTGCGCCGCGAAGTGAGCGCCTTGCGCACGGATACAACGCGCCTTCAGCGCGAAAACGAGCAATTGCTCAGCCGCTTTGCCATGCAGGAAAAGTCGGGCAGTGACATCGTCCGCCGCGTTGGCGCGCTAGAAGTCACCGTGCCCAATATGCTGGAAATCCCGCCTTATCTGGCCTCCATTGATCAGGCCAGCACCACCGCGTCCATTGGTGCGAACGAGAACACAACCTTCGAAACCGAGGGTGGTTCAGTCTCGGTGCGCCAATCGGCCTTACCGCAGACATTGCCCTTTCAGCCCCTGCCTGCGCCAGTTGTGCAGCAGACCAATCTGGCGACACCAAATCCAAACGCCTATGGGGTTTCCATTGGTGCTGCCGTTCCGTTCGACCAGGCCCCCGGTCTTTGGAGCGATCTGACGCTCAAATTGGGCCCTCTGCTTTTTGGCATGTCTCCACTTCTTGTGGATGAAGCCAATAGCGACAACAAGCGCATTATTGTTGGTCCGATCGAAGAGCTTTCCGAAGCACGCCAGCTTTGCGAGCGATTTGAACGCATCTCAATTGCCTGCATGCCGATGCCCTATGATGGAACTCCCCTGGCAATAGAGCTTCAAGGCGGTTGACAGCCGACGAAGTCCAGCTATGTTCCGCCGCGACGCCAAAAGGCGTTTGTGAATATCAAACAAAAGACCTGACATTTTCCAGGTTAGCTTGATAATCCAGAGACATGCGCCGGTAGCTCAGTGGTAGAGCATTCGACTTTTAATCGAATGGTCGCGGGTTCGACCCCCGCCCGGCGTACCACTTTCCTCTTGAGCAGCGTTCCAGTCAGAATTGCCAGACTTATCGCAGTCCTGCGTCGATCCCTATGCCGAGCTCGACTATCGCGCTGACGCGGCGGAACTCTCAGAAGAGTACCGGAAGCCAATTCGCATTCGCCTCGACTTGCGCAAAGGCCAGCCAGGCACCCGCACCGGCATTTCCACTGCAAGACGCATTCCGGTTTGAGAATCAGCGCCTTCCCGTAATATCCGCAATGGGCAAAGGTATTGGGGAAGCGCATGTCTCAGGATACGACGGACCTGCTTAAGGTTCTGGCGGTTACATTGCTGGTCTTCGCGGGCAGCACGCTGGTCATGCTCTACGCCATATTTCTCCTGGCTCAATACGGAGCCAACCTGCCCATGGTCGGATCGCTGCCGCTCAACATGCCTCCGGAATTGGTACCCGTTCTTGTAGGAAGCGGCGTTTTTGCGACGTTAGCGGCGGTTCACGTCACGGCGTCAGGCATTGCTCTGCTGCTCTCCAGCAACACGATTGATATGGCGCTGATCATCGCCGCAAAGGCCGTGACCGTGGTTATCATGGCCCTGCTTGGCTTTGCTGGCGGCCATATGCTTTATCTGCAATTGACCGAAAACACCGCGCTCAACCTCAACCCATTGCTGCCCGCGCTGGTCGCTCTGGTCGGATTTCTGGTTCTAGCGACCCTTTTGAGCGTGCCCGCCCTGCGCCGTCTGGGCAACCTGCGCTTCGCGGTGGGCGTCGGGCTGATCGTGCTAGGTCCGCTGCTGCTTATCTGGCTGTAGAATTTCAGGTCGGCTTTACCCTCAGCCATCCAAGCAAAATTTTGCCCTCGGGCGTGACCCGAGGGCCTGCTGCTTCAACCATATACCGATAGAACCGGGCTAACAGACAGGCCCTCGGGTCGAGCCCGAGGGCAGCGCGGTGTTTGTGGCAGCGAAAATAATAAAGCCCAGCCTTCTAAGCCGCCAGAGTGACGACCAACGCTCCGCGCGGCGTGGCAACGACCGTGTGCTCATATTGCACACAGGGCGCTAGCGGCTCTGCCGTCAGTGTCCATTCGTCATCCTCGTACATCTGCTCTGCCATCTGCCCGCCCATGGAGAGGAAGGGTTCGATAGTGAACACAAGGCCATTGCCGATCTTACGGCGCTCTGAGCGGTCCGGCCAGGTCGGGATTTCGCCCGGCTCATCATGGAGGCTATCGCCCACGCCATGGCTGGCGAGATTGCGGATCAGCGTATAGCCACCTTTTTTAGCAACCTTACCAATAGCAGTGCCAATATCGGCAATCGGCGCACCGGCCTTGGCCGCGCGGATTCCTGCCCACATTGCCTTCTTGCCATCGCGGCACAAGGCATCAAGACGCGGATCGCCCTTGCCCAGAACGAAGGATGCTCCGCAATCGGCAAAGACGCCATCTTTCACAGCAGACACGTCGATATTGACCAGATCACCCTCGTTCAACACCCGGTCCCCCGGGATACCGTGGGCGATCTCCTCATTCACCGAAATGCACGTATGGCCGGGAAAATCATAGGTGACTATGGGCGCGGAAAGCGCACCATTCTCCGCCAGGATTTTCGCCCCGATCTCGTCCAGCTCCAGCGTCGTCATGCCTGGGATCATGGCCGCCGCCATGGCATCGCGCGCCACGGCACAGATGCGGCCAATGGCCTTCAGCTTTTCGAGCTGCTCGTCGGTGGTAATGGTCAAGCGCTTAAGCCTTATTGTCGAGGTAATAGGCAAGCAGGCCCTGGGTGGAGCTGTCATGCCCCTCCCCGCTCGCCTGACCCTGCACCTTCGGCAAAAGCGCCTTGGCGAGTTGCTTGCCCAGCTCGACGCCCCACTGATCATAGGAATTCACGTTCCAGATCACGCCCTGCACGAACACCTTGTGTTCGTAGAGCGCGATCAGCGAGCCGAGCGCTTCCGGCGTCAACTGCGGATAGAACAGCGTGTTGGAGGGGCGATTACCCGGGAAGACCTTGTGCGGGGCCAGTTCCTTGATTTTTTCCTTGTCGAGCCCCTGTGCCTTCAATTCCTCGACCACTTCGGTCTTCGTTTTGCCCAGCATCAGCGCTTCGGACTGCGCCAGCACATTTGCCACGAGCTTGTCGTGATGCGGCGGCAGGCTCTCATGCGGCTTTGCGGCAATCAGGAAATCCGCTGGAATGACATCCGTGCCCTGATGGATGAGCTGGTAGAAGGCGTGCTGGCCATTGGTGCCCGGCTCGCCCCAGACGATCGGGCCGGTCGACCATTCCACCTTCTTGCCAGCCAGCGTCACCGACTTGCCGTTCGATTCCATATCCTGCTGCTGCAGATAGGCGGCGAAGCGGCTCAGACGCTGGTCGTAAGGCAGAACGGCATGGGTCCAAAAACCCCACGCATTGCGATACCAGACGCCCAGCAGCGCCATAATCACCGGCAGGTTCTTTTCCAGTGGCGTTTCGAGGAAGTGCCGGTCCATGGCGTCAGCACCGGCCAGGAATTTGGCAAAATTGTCATACCCCACGGCCAATGCAATCGGCAGACCAATGGCCGACCACACCGAGTAGCGCCCGCCAACCCAGTCCCAGAAGCCAAAAATCCGGTCTTCGCGAATGCCGAACTTGGCGCAGGCTTCGATATTGGTCGACACCGCCGCGAAATGGTTCGGCACAGCCTCTTCACCAAGCGCCTCGGCAATCCACTTCCGCGCCGAATTGGCATTGGTCATGGTTTCGTCGGTGGTGAAGGTCTTGGAGGCGACGATGAACAGCGTCTTCTTCGGATCAAGGCGCTTCAGCACATCATGGATATGCGCGCCATCGACATTGGAAACATAATGGGCGCGTAGGTCAGCGCGGGTATAGGGTTCAAGCGCCAGGGTAACCATGGCCGGTCCGAGATCGGAGCCGCCGATGCCGATATTGACCACATCGGTAATCTGCTCGCCACCATGGCCGCGAATTTCGCCCGAACGCACGGCGTTGGTATAGTTCTCGATAGCCTTCAGCACCGCGCGAACATCGGGCACGACATCCCTGCCATCCACCACGATTGGCTTGTCACCCTGATAGCGCAAAGCCATGTGCATGACGGCACGGTCTTCGGTGATATTGATATGCTCGCCTTCGCACATCTGCGTGCGGCGCTCTTCAACACCGGCCGCGCGCGCCAGATCGAACAGCGCCTCAAGCGCCTCTTCGTCGATCCGGTTCTTGGAAAAATCGAGCAGGATGCCTGCACCGCTGGCAGAGAAGCGCTGGAAGCGATTGGGGTCGAGCGCGAACATCTCGCGCATATCCGTTTCGCCAAGGCGCTTGCGATGCTTGCCGAGCGAGTTGAAACGGGAATCCTTCGAGCCCTTGGCCATATCCATTTTCCTCACAAAACCGGCAGATCGCCAGCGGCCCATGCCGCGCGCGTCTCAGCCGCAAAATCACTCATCCGTCCGGCCTCGATAGCCGCGCGCGTCCCCGCAGTCAGTTCCTGATAGTAGGCCAGGTTGATCTGCGAAAGCACCATGGCGCCCAAAATCTCTTCTGTCCTTACCAAGTGGTGCAGATAGGCGCGGCTCCAGCGCCGACAGTTTGGATTCGGCGATGCCTCATCCAATGGACGGTGATCATCCTTATGCCGAGCATTTTTCAGGTTGATGACGCCAAAGCGCGTATAGGCATGACCGTGGCGCCCAGCGCGGGTCGGATGCACGCAGTCGAACATGTCGATGCCGCGCTCGATACCGCCCAGAATATCGTCTGGCTTGCCCACGCCCATTAGATAGCGGGGCCGATCATGCGGCAATTCCGGGGTAATCTCGGAAAGCACACGGAACATCACTTCCTGCGGCTCACCGACAGCAAGGCCACCGACAGCATAACCGTCAAAACCAATAGATTTCAGGCCATCAGCAGACCGCTTGCGCAATTCTGCATCGTCGCCGCCCTGCACGATACCAAACAGAGCGCGGTTCTGCTGGTTGTTGAACGCCGTCTTGGACCGATCCGCCCAGCGAATAGACAGCTCCATCGCGCGTTCGATCTCCTTGCGTTCGGCGGGCAAGGCAATGCACTCATCAAGCTGCATGATGATGTCGCTATCGAGCAGCGTCTGAATTTCGATGGACCGCTCAGGCGTCAACTCATGACTCGACCCGTCAATATGCGACTTGAAGGTGACACCCTTCTCTGTGAGCTTGCGCAGCTTGGCCAGAGACATGACCTGAAAGCCGCCGCTATCGGTGAGGATGGGGCGTTGCCAATCCATAAAGTCATGCAAGCCGCCGAGCGAGGCGACGCGCTCTGCACCTGGGCGCAGCATGAGGTGATATGTATTGCCGAGCAGAATGTCGGCACCAGTTTCCCGCACCTGCTCGGGATACATGGCTTTGACCGTCCCTGCCGTGCCCACCGGCATGAAGGCGGGCGTGTTGATCTCGCCGCGCGGCGTGTCGATGCGGCCGCGGCGGGCCATGCCGTCAGTGGCGGCAATCGTAAAGCTGACCTGTTTCATGAGGGCGGTTCTACCCCCTCCCCGGCCTGCCGACAATCGGTCTTGAGCACACATCCGCACCCGCTCGGAATTCCGCCATTCTTTGGAATACAGATGCTCACGTTATCGTTGATTCAGAGGTGCTTGAATGTTTCGTCCCGCTGTCGTCGCTGCGCTTGTTTCAGCGCTCTGCGCCGTCCCCGTTATCGCTCAGGAACATGAGGGCATATGGTCCGGTCAGGGCGAGGGAGACATTACACTCGATCTCACCCACCTTCAGGACGACATCTACAAGATCTCGATCAACACTATCGTACCGATTTCCGATGTAGGCGGTTGTGCCGGTGGAATTGATGGCGAAGTGATCCTGGACAGCGCAGGCGGTAATTTCTTCGTCGAGAATGAAGATTTCGACCCAAAAGCCGACGAGACCGGCCTCAACCGCCGTTACTGCGAAATCTCACTGAAATTCAATGAGGATGGCACGCTGACCACCGAAGAGCAGACGGGCTGCCTCTATTACCACGGCGCTGCTTGCGGGTTTTCCGGCACGCTCCAACACGACGCGGCTAGCCTCTAGGGCACCATATTTTCTTCTCTGGCCGGCTGCCGCCTCGTGCGCTGCTGGCCGGACAATTTTCACGAGAAAAACGCCATTTGGGCTATGCGTCACGAATGCCCCAGCGCAGCCCGTTAATCAGTCACTAACCCTGTTGCTTAGGAGCGGGTTAGCGAAACCGATATAATTTTAGCGACCGAACCCAAACGCCCATTGCCTGTTGCGTCCTTGTAACAGCGGGCCCGGCGAGGTCGATCATGCACCACCCAATCCGCTCCATTGCTGCCATTTTTGTCACGGCCCTCGCGCTTGCGGCCTGCATGCCCATGGCCATGTTCGCAACCGGCAGTGGTGCTGGTTATTCCGGCGTCCGCCAGGACTGGGGCACATTCGTAAGCTCCAAGGAAGTCAACGCGCTGTGCATCTCGCCCAAGCTCAGATTCGTCATCTGGGAGTTCGAGGGTCATTTCGGCAAAAAGATCGTGATGAATTCAGGCTACCGCAACGCCTTCCACAATTCGGCAGCTGGCGGCGCAGAAAACTCGCTGCACACAAAGTGCATGGCAGCAGACTTCTACATTCCCGGCGTGCCCAAGGAGCAGTTGATCGCATTTGCAATGCGCACCGACAGTGTGGGTGGCCTGGGCTGCTATCCAGGACGCAATTTCATCCATGTGGATGTGCGCGACCGTCCCCGGGGTCGCAGAACGCCGGTCACCTTCTCGGGCTGTTGAAAACTTCGCCTCCACAAATTTTCTACACAGGATCAATACGAAAGGGGTTGCGCAATCAGAAGCACCCCACTATACGACGGCCATCGCGCTGATGCGCCCTTCGTCTATCGGTTAGGACGGCACCCTTTCACGGTGCAGAGAGGGGTTCGATTCCCCTAGGGCGTACCATTCCTTCCTTGTTCAAAGGAAACGGGCGGTACTTTTTCTAGCGTTGACTGTGCGCCCATCGTCTAGCGGTCAGGACACCGCCCTCTCACGGCGGGAACAGGGGTTCGATTCCCCTTGGGCGTACCAAGACTTTGCGCAGCCTGCGCTTCCTTCATATCAGTAGCAAATACTCCTGCTGTGTAGGGCATCTTACGCTTACGACCAGACTCATGTCTGGTGCCCACAGCCTCCAAATTTGGCCGACCAAAGAAACTTGCATCCCCGTCTTCTAAATGCGATTGAACCGTTGCTTTGGTTCCGCCGAATGATGCGCGGATTAAAAGGGAACACGGTGCGGATTACCCATCAGGGGCCAAAACCGTGGCTGCCCTCGCAACTGTAAGCGGCGAGCGCTTCGCCATTATGTCACTGGGTCAAATCGATCCGGGAAGACGGAGAAGCGCATTATCAGCCGCGAGCCAGGAGACCTGCCCAGGCAAACACCATGAAGCCGGACGAGGTGTTCCGGCAGGGGCAAGGCTATGACAACGCGATTCTCTCGCGCATTCCATTTCGTCTTTGCGTCCATAATTATGGACGCAGACCGAGATGTTTCCTGAAACAACTCTTTCTGGCCAGGCCGCATTACACGCGGGCGTAGCGCCATGAGGGTCGACATCGCCGGGTTCACCCGCGGCTCCAAAGTGCTCGACCATCGACAGGTGCTCGACTTCTGCGCCCGCATGGACGCGCTGGACTATGACGGTATCTGGTTCAATGAATTTCATTTCCAGCAGCCGCCCGATCCTTATCCATCAACGCTTCTGCTGGCCGCTTCCATTCTGGGGCGCACAGAACGTATCCGCGTCGGCACATCGATCGTTGTGCTGCCACTTTATCACCCACTGCTGCTGGCCGAGCAGGTGGCGCAATTACATGGCCAAAGCGGCGGTCGATTCGATTTTGGTATTGGACGCGGAACGTTTCCGACAACACTCGATGCCTTGGGCATAGATGGCGCAGAGACAGGAAAGCGGTTTTTCGAGGCCTTCGCGCTTATCCGTTCGGCATGGACGGAACCGACCTTGGTGCCAGAGGAAAGCGTGTGGCCGACCTCTCGGTTCTCCGTAGGGCCTCTGCTGGCAGAGGGCGACAGCGTGCCGGTTTATGTGGCCGGGTCGAGCGCGGAAAGCGTCGGCTTTGCACATCAGCATGGCCTGCCACTGCTGCTCAGCCTTGAGCCGTCCGAAGTCCGGCAGTTGCGGATGCATGATGAAGTCAGCGGCAATGTCTCGGGCACCTATCCCGCAGACTTCTCGATTTCGCGTTATGTGATGATCGCCGGGAGCCGGGCGAAGGCAATCGCGGCGGTCGACGACCTTCTGCCCCGACTTTATGAACGGCGTCTGCGCTATGCCAAATTGCAGAACAGGCCGCTGGACGCCATCAAGCCAATAGACCGCGAAGCCTTTCTTGCCGAGCAGATGATTGCCGGGGACGCCGCCGATTGTGTGGCGCAATTGACCGCTTTGCGCGACCAGACCGGCATCGACAGCATCCGCCTCATTTTCAATTGCAATGGCGGGGTTCCTGAAGCGGAGGCCGACGCCATGGCCACCCTGTTTGGGCGTGAATCGCTTCCAGCGCTGCACGCCCTGCCCGCTCTCTCATCCAAAACGGAGATTTCCAGATGAACAACCTTCTCGCGCGCCGCCATGCGCTGGGCTATGTCCTTGCGCTCGGCGTCGTCACGCTTGCCGCCCCGGTGGTCGCAGGGGACGGAGCCTTCCCCTATACTGATGACAATTGTGGCGTCGTCACCACTTATGACGCCGCACCGGAGCGCGCCGTTACGCTCTCCAACAACGCGACAGAACTGATGCTGGCGCTGGGCCTTGAAGACCAGATGGCGGGCACGTCCTATATGGCCAATCTCAAGATCAGCCCGGAATATGAGGCGGCCTATAACCAGATCCCGATTATCTCCCCCCTGGTCGCTTCGACCGAAGAGCTGATCGAGGTCGAAGCCGATTTCGTCTATGCGGGTTATCCCGACGGCTTTAGCGAATCCCGCCATACCCGTGACCAACTCCACGATCTGGGGATGAAGACGCGGCTTAATGTGGAAGGCTGCAATCTGGGGCCATTCGGCTTCGCTCAATTGTTCGATGAAATCCGCTCGGTCGCACATATTTTCGGCGTTGCCGAACGTGGCGAGGCGCTGGTCGCCAATTTGCAGGCGCGGCTCGATGCGGTCGCGGCGAAACTCAATGGCGTCGAGCCGATCAAGGTCTTCATCTATAATGGTGGTGATGCGCCGCCCAACGGCGTGCTGGGCCATACGCTGCTCTCGCAGGCGGTCGCAGCGGCGGGCGGGCAGAATATCTTTGCCGACGTGGCCAATCGCTATGGACAGGTGAGCTGGGAACAGGTTGCCGAGCAGGAGCCGGACTATATCGTGGTGTTCTACTCGGGCACAGCGGGCGGTCAGGTGGTCGAAGACCCCGACACCGAACTGGGCGAGGCACGTATTGAAACGCTCAAGGCCGTTCCGGTGATTGCCGATATGCCCGCCATTCTCAATGAACGCTTCATCCTCATTAATTCAGTGCAGGGGCAACCCGGGCCGAGCACTGTAGATGCCGTCGAGAGGCTGGCTAAAGCCTTCCACCCCGAAGCCTTCGCGGAATAAGCGACTATGAGCCAGCATCGGCCGGATATTGCCAAGAGTGCCGATCAGGCACGGCTGCTGGCCGTGCTGCGTTCAGCAGCACCGGGCGATGTGACGTCAAAAATTGAGGGTCAGGCCGAAACGCGTTCGCCGCTCATGCCTTATCCCCTGGCCATGGCAACAGGCGCGCTGGCGCTGTTGGTGCTCGCCATACTAGCGCTGATGCTCGGCTCAGTGGCGATCCCGGCGGGCGATGCCATCGGCATTCTGGTCAATGCCCTGTTTCGCCATGAGTTGATCCCGATCACCTGGCGCGGTGTCTATGAAACGATCATTCTTGAAACGCGCCTTCCGCGCGTCATTCTGGCGGGTTCCGTGGGCGCCACTTTGGCGGCGACCGGCATGGCCATTCAAGCCATTGTGCGCAATCCGCTGGCCGGGCCAAGTATTCTGGGTGTGTCCAATGGCGCGGCGACCGGGGCGGTGATTGTCATGCGCTGGGGATTGATCGGGCTGGGGGCCTATACGCTTTATCTATCGGCCTTCGCCGGAGCGCTCATTACATTGATGGTCGTTTTCTGGGTAGCGCGAGCCGGAGGACAGATTACTCCGACGCGGCTAGTGCTGGCGGGCATAGCCATGAGCGCAGTTCTCAGTGCGTTGACGAGCCTCCTGGTGCTGACCTCGCCCGATCCACAGCTTGCAGCGCGGGTACTGTTCTGGACGCTGGGCGGCTTCGCAACGGCGCAATGGAAATTACTGCCACTGCCGGTGGCTGCAATGATTGTCGGGCTTGGCTTAATGCTGATGCAGGCGCGGCGGCTCAACCTGCTTATGGCTGGCGACGAAAGCGCCACGGCTTTAGGACTCAACGTACACCGCTTCCGCCAATCCATGTTCGTACTCACCGCAGCGCTCACCGGGGTAATGGTGGCGGTGTCAGGCGTAATCGGCTTTGTAGGGTTGATCGTGCCCCATATCGTTCGGTTTCTGGTGGGCGCGGACCATCGACGGGCGCTGCCCGCCGTCGCACTAATCGGGGCTAGTTTTACCATCGCCGCCGATCTGGTGGCACGGGCAGTAATTTCACCATTGGAATTGCCGGTGGGCATTATCACTGCACTTGTCGGCGGCCCCTTCTTTATCTGGCTGTTGCGGCGCGACGCCAAAGGACAGGAGCGCCCGTCATGACCGACATCAAGCCCGGCGCCCTGACAATCGATTCAATCAGCTACTCAATCGACGGCAAAGTCCTGATCGACAATATCTCAATCGATGTGGCACCCGGCGAGATGATCGGGCTGCTCGGCCCCAATGGGGCGGGCAAATCGAGCCTGCTGCGCACCATCTATCGCACCAACCGCCCCAGCGCTGGGCAGGTGCTGGTCAATGGAGAGGATGTGTGGCGGCAAAGCGCGCGGTGGACGGCGCGACACGTCGGCGCGGTGTTGCAGGACATGCCAGCCGATTTCCCGCTAACCGTGGAAGACGTGATCGCCATGGGCCGCTCATCGCATAAAAGGTTGTTGGAAGCGGACAATGCGCACGATCTTGCGCTGATCGAGGCCGCAATTGCACTCCTACAGCTGGACGACTTCCGCGACAGGCTGTTTCGCTCACTATCGGGCGGGGAACGCCAGCGGGTTCTGGTAGCCCGGGCTTTGGTCCAGCAACCGGCAGTTCTGGTTCTGGACGAGCCGACCAATCATCTCGACATTCACCATCAAATCAACCTGCTGCGTTTCGTGCGCAGCCTCGGCATTACCGTGATTGCAGCGCTGCATGATCTGAACCTGGCAGCGATGTTTTGCGACCGGCTATGTTTGCTGGAAAAGGGGAAACTTGTGGCAAGCGGCAAACCAGAGGCGGTGCTGACCGAAGCCAATCTCGCCACTGTGTTCCGCATCGAGGCCAGCCTCACCACCAATCCGCGCACAGGCACGCTTTGGATCATGCCGGGCTGACAAAACTGGCCAAGCCTAAGAGTTACTGGCAGCACAGACAACAGCGCACAATCTGTACGCTGTTGCGCTACAGGATGGTCGAAATTGATAAAATTCCGACCGTTCTACACTCCATCCATGACGAGATGCCCGGAGCTCACCTGCTTGTAATTCCGAACAGGCGGCAAATAATCCAACCCACGAATGGGACTGCGGATTTCGTCATTGCTGACTTGTCGCTGCATGAGGCGGCGAGCTGGGTCCGGCACAGGCACGGCCGACAATAGCTTTTTGGTATAGGGGTGCTGGGGATTGGAGAACACCGCCTCCCGGGGACCAACCTCCACGATCTCACCAAGATACATTACCGCCACGCGATGGCTGACGCGCTCGACCACTGCCATGTCATGGCTGATGAACAGATAGGACAGATCGTGTTTTTCCTGCAGATCAAGCAGGAGATTGATCACCTGCGCCTTGATCGAAACGTCCAGTGCAGACACCGATTCATCGGCAATGATGATCTTGGGGTCGAGTGTCAAAGCACGGGCGATGGATATGCGCTGGCGCTGGCCGCCGGAGAACTCGTGCGGATAGCGAGAGAGCATGTCAGGTGAGAGCCCAACCTCGTGCATCAGCTGCTCGGCCTTCTCATGCGCTTCAGCTCGCGAACCAAGCTTGTGATAGAGAAATGGTTCCATCAGCGTGTCGCGGATCGACATGCGCGGGTTAAGGCTCGCATAGGGGTCCTGAAAGATCATCTGCACATTGCGGCGCTCGATATTCAGTTCAGCCTTGGAGAGTGTGCGCATGTCACGGCCATCCAGCCGGATTTCACCGCTTTTGCTGTCCGTGAGCCGAATAATCGAGCGACCGATGGTCGATTTTCCGCAACCCGATTCACCGACGAGCGACAGTGTTTCTCCCTTGAAGAGATCGAATGACACATTCTCTACGGCGTGAACTGCGCCTGTGCTGCGACCGAACCATCCGCCCGCAATATCGAAGCGGGTCACGAGGTTTTTGACCTCCAGGATTGGCTTTGCCGTGTCGATGGGATTGCTCATCGGCACCTCTGCCCCAGCGATACCTGTCTCGCGGTCAACAATGCCGAAGCGCAGCGGCTGATCCTTGCCAGCCATTGAGCCGAGGCGCGGAACTGCGGCGAGCAGTGCCCGAGTGTATGAGTGCTTCTGCTGGGTAAAAATTTCGGCCGTAGGGCCGGTTTCCACCGCATCACCGCGATACATCACCACTGTGCGGTCAGAGACTTCGGCCACCACGCCCATATCGTGTGTGATGAACAGGACTGACATCCCCTCTTCTGCTTGAAGGGTTTTGATGAGATCGAGAATTTGGCCTTGAATGGTGACGTCGAGCGCCGTGGTGGGCTCGTCCGCAATAAGCAATTTGGGCTTCGATGCCAGCGCCATGGCGATCATTACGCGCTGACGCATGCCACCTGAAAACTGGTGCGGATAAGCGCTGAGGCGCTCTTTGGCGTTGGGAATGCGTACTTTTTCGAGAAGACGTATGGTTTCGGCTCGAATGTCGCTGGCGCTCATCGGTCGATGAGTGCTGATCGCCTCCCCAATCTGCTTTCCGATCGTGAAAACCGGATTAAGCGAGGTCATGGGCTCTTGAAAGATCATCGCCATATCGCCGCCACGCAGTTTGCGCATTTCGGCTTCGGGTAGCGTCGTGAGCTCAGTGCCGTTGAGCACAATGGAACCAGAGATACGGCTCGATTTTTTCGAAAGCAGCCGCATAATCGAGAGCGACGTGACGCTCTTGCCCGAGCCGCTTTCCCCCACCAACGCGACGGTTTCACCCGGCATGACATCGAGTGAAATGCCATGCAGCACTTCGCGCCATTCATTGTCCACGAGGAAGGATGTGGTGAGATCACGAATGGATAGAACAGGTTTTGTCATCAGACCTCCGGCGTCTTGCCGTTATCGACGATTTCGGCGCCGCCATAAAAGCCGCGTCTGGTGATAGCTGCGTCGAGCGCACCATCTGGATTGCGCAGTAGCGCCGAAACGCGCCCCACGCTGCCCGAGGGCACGGCGCGCACGGCATGACCGCGGGCTTTGAGCCCTTCCTGAACCGCTTGTGGTATGTCGGCTTCGAGCACCAAACCACCCGGCTCGCGTGAACGTGGATAGAAACTCGCCGGCATGTGGGTGGAATGGAACATCGGAGCGTCCAGCGCCTCCTGCATGTCCATGTCGTGGTGCAGGTAGCGCAGCCAGAATAGCAATTGCCACTGGTCCTGCTGATCACCGCCCGGCGTGCCAAAGGACAGGCGCCGCCCGTCTTCATGCCAGGCAAGGCTGGGCGAAAGGGTAGTGCGAGGCCGCTTTCCGGGCTTCAGAGAAGCCGGAAAACCCTCCTCGAGCCAAAACATCTGGGCGCGCGAATTAAGGCAGAACCCAAGTTCTGGAATGACGGGCGAGCTTTGCAACCAGCCCCCCGATGGGGTGGCCGAAACCATATTGCCCCAGCGATCACAAACATCGAGATGGACCGTATCACCGCGCTTGACCGTTGCCAGATGCGCCATAGTCGGCTCGTACACCGCCCCTTCGGGCAGGCTGACTCGGCTCAGCATTTCAAGGCTGCGGGCGACCAGATCCTCAAACCCGGTAATAGTGCCGGGGCGGAGATCGTTGTTTGCCGTATCACCAATCTCTGCCCAGCGGGCTGCTGCATAGGTCGTGTCGAGCAGAGCCGACATGGGAATGTCGGACAGAAGCGGATCGGCGTAATAGACATCGCGGTCGGCAAAGGCGAGCTTTTGCGCTTCGATCACCAGATGGATGAAGTCTTCGCCATTGGGATCGAGGGCCGAAAGATCGTCACCTGCCAGCATGGAAAGGGTTTGGAGCAAGACCGGCCCCTGCCCCCATGGACCGGTCTTGGCCACGGTCCAGCCGTGATAGTCCAAGGTTTGTGGCGCTTCGTAATGCGCCGAATAGCCAGCCATATCAGCAGCATTCAAAACGCCGCGATGCGCCTTACCACTTGCGTCCATTGCATTGGTATCCGCACAGAAGCGGCCGATCTCTTCTGCCACAAATCCACGATAAAAAGCATCGCGTGCCGCCTGAATGCGATCTTCGCGGGTCGCACCCTGTGCAAGATCGAGAATGCGCCGCCAGGTGTTGGCCAGTTGCGGATTGCGGAACAGGCTACCCTTTTCCGGCGGCTTCCCACCCGGCAACCACAGCGCGGCGGAACCGGGCCAGTGCCTGGCGTAAAAATCGGCGAGGCCCGCAATGGTGTCGACGGCCCGATCGAGAATGGGATGCCCCTCCTCGGCCAGCCTTATAGCCGGAGCCATCACCTCGGCCACTTCCATCGTGCCGTGATCCCGCAGCATGAGCATCCAGCCGTCAAAGGCACCCGGAATGACCGTGGCCAAGAGGCCATCGCCGGGAATGAGATGCAGACCCTCGGCACGATAATGCTCGATAGTCGCACCTGCAGGAGCCGGTCCCTGCGCGCAGAGGACTTCGGCCTTGCCGTTCTTCCACAAAATGGCCGGGAGGTCTCCACCCGGGCCATTGAGATGCGGTTCGACAACCTGCAACGCAAAACCAGCAGCAACGGCGGCGTCGAAGGCATTGCCGCCAGCGCGAAGCATGTCAGCTCCGGCCTTGGTGGCCAGAGCATGCGTAGACACAATAGCGCCGGTCATCCGTCATCCCTCGGGTCGAACGCATCGCGCAGGCCGTCGCCCAGAAGGTTGAAGCCCATGACGACGAGGAAAATAGCAAGCCCCGGATAGATCGCCATATGTTGCGCCTGCGTGAGGAAATTTTTTGCTGTCGCCAGCATCGAACCCCAACTCGGCTGCGGCGGCTGCTGTCCGAGACCGAGGAAGGACAGCGACGCTTCTGCGATAATGGCCGTAGCAATGGTCAGGGTCGCCTGCACCAAAATCGGCGGGAAGATATTGGGCAGGATATAGCGCCACATGATGCGCAGATCGCCGAGACCTAATGAGCGCGCCGCATCGACATAATCCTCGGTCTTGATGGAAAGCACCTGCCCCCGCGTCAGCCGGATAAAGACTGGCATGGCGGCGAGACCGATAGCGATCATCGCATTGGTGAGGCTAGGCCCGAGAAACGCGGCCAGAGCAATGGCGAGGATAAGAAAGGGCATGGCCAGCATGGCATCGGTGAAACGGGAAATCACCACATCGGTTGCGCCGCCGAAATAGCCCGCCAACATACCCAGCGGCACACCAAGGAGTACTGCGATGAACACGGAAATCACGCCCGCCTGCAGGGACGCACTGGCCCCCCAGATCATACGTGAGAAAATATCGCGCCCGATCTCGTCGGTGCCGAACCAGTTGTTGGCCGATGGCGCCTTACGGACCAGGCTCCAGTCAGTTGCAGTGGGATCGGCAATGGGCAAAAGCGGTCCCAATGCCGCAACCAAAATGAAGAAGATCACCACCACGCCACCAATAACGGCGCTACGGTTGCGCAGGAATTTGGCCCAGACGCGGTTTTTGCTGCGAGGCGTGGCGACGGGCGCCGGATTTGCGATAGCGGTCAAAGGCTTGCCCTCATGCGCGGGTTGAGCACGAAGTAGAGAACATCGGCCAGAAGATTGATGATGATAAAGCTGGTGGCCGTAACCAGAACCACACCCTGAACCACGGCATAATCGCGGTTGAACACGGCATCGACAATCATCTTGCCAAAGCCGGGAATGGTGAAAATCTGCTCGGTGAGCACCGCGCCCGCCAGCAACTCACCAAACATGACAGCGGAGAGCGTGATGATGGGCAGAAGTGCATTGCGGAAAGCGTGGCTGAGGATAACGACCTTCTCCTTGAGCCCCTTGGCGCGGGCTGTGCGGATATAGTCAGCCTGCAACACGCCCAGCATGGCCGAACGGGTATGGCGCATAAGTGCACCAGCAATTGCCGTTCCAAGCACAATGGACGGCATCAGCGTCGTCTGAAAGCTGCGCCAGGGATCGACAAAAGGCGATTCATAGCCCGAGGCGGGCAGCCATCCCAGATTCACGGAAACAAGAAGGATCAGCATGATGCCGAGCCAGAAGTTGGGGACAGACAGGCCAGACAGAGCCGTGAAATTGGCGAGATAGTCCCAGAACGTACCCTTCTTCACCGCGGAGATCATGCCAGCAGGAATGCCGACCAGCATCGCGAAGAACATGGACATAACGGCGAGTTGGATAGTGACCGGGAGCTTTTGCGCAATCAGCTCGGTAACGGGAACGCCGGAACGCAGTGAGCGTCCCAGATTACCTTGCATGACGTCACCCAGCCAATACAGATACTGCATATAGACCGGGTCATTCATGCGGTAGCGCTCGCGCAGCATGGCGATGGTTTCTGGGTCGCGGCTTTCGCCAGCCATGACCAGAATGGGATCGCCCGGCAGCAATTTCTGCAGCAGGAAAACGAAGATCGACACCAATAGCAGTGTCGGAATCGTCACCAGCAGACGATTCAGAATGAAACGCACCATGGCGTTAAGTCCCTTGAAGCGCTTCAGACCATGAGTGCGGGGCTAAGCCCCTCAACCCCATTCGCCATTCCCCAGCGCGATCAACCCAATACGGCGCATGTCCAGCTCGCAAAGAGCCCGACATGCGCCAACGTCGAGATAGGCCGCCCCTCATCGGGGCGGACCAACCTGCTTTAGCCGGTCACACCACGCAGTCGGATGATACCGTCTGCATAGGGCTTGAAGCCGTCAATACCGTCACGCAGCGTGAAGAAATACTGGATGTGGTAGAGATAGATCAGCGGCAGGTCTTCTTGGAGGATTGCGGTCGTCGCGTCATAAAGCTCCTTGCGCACCGCCGGATCTGGCTCGGCACGGGCCTGATCAAGGATCGCGTCGATTTCCGGGTTTGAGTATTTCTGGTCGTTGTTCGCGCCCGTCGTATGCACGAAGGGGTGGATATTCGCATCGGGGTCAATACGGCCCGACCAGCCCTGCAGCGACATGTCGAAATTGCCAGCGACATTTTCGGACAGAAGCGTGGCAAATTCGGTGGCGCGCAGCTCGATATTAAAGCCGGCTTCCGAAGCCATGGCCTGGATCACCTGGCCGGCCTGCATCGCAACCGGCGAATTGCCGGTTTGCAGCTCAACCGTGAACGGCGTTTCGACACCGGCTTCGGCCAGCAGTTCGCGGGCCTTGTCCACGTCGCGGGCAGGAACCGGGAAGTTCTCGTCATACCAGCCGCTGCCAGGAGCAGCCCACTGATTGCCGGTCATGTAAAGACCTTCAAACACAACCTGATTGAGCGCATCGCGGTCAATGGCGTGAGACAGAGCCTGACGGACCAGCGGATTTGAGCCCAGCGGACCTTCTGCGCGTGGTCCATTGCCCACATTGATGGTGATGCCCTGATAGCCGATATTCGGAATCTGGAAGAGCTGGAGACGGGAATCGTCGCGGATCGAAGGCACGTCGGCAGGTGCCGTGCGTTCAACGATGTCGAGATCACCGGCGCGAACATTGGCGAGGCGGACAGTGGTGTCTGGGATCGGCATGAAGATCACGCGATCATAGGCGTACTCATCGGCTTCCCAATAGTCAGCGAACTTGTCGAGAACAATGCGGTCGCCCTCGCTACGGCTGACAAATGAATAGGGACCGGTGCAGACCGGATTCTGGCCGAAATTCTCGCCAGCGGCCTCTGCCGCGTCAGGCGAATACATACGCCCGGCATGGTGCGCAAGCTGGGCGATCAGGGTGACGTCCGCGGCCTTGAGCGAAATGGTCAGCTCATGCTCGCCGGTTGCTTCCACGCCAGCAACAGAGGCGAGCTCGGCCTTACGATTGGAAACCGGCAGTTCGAGATTGCGCTCGAACACGCGCTTGGCCGATTCCGCGTTAAACGGCGTGCCGTCATGGTGAACCACGCCCTGACGCAATTGCAGCGTCAGCGTCTGGCCGTCTTCGGACCAATCCCACTCGGTGGCGAGTTCGGGAATGATCTGCATGTTTTCGTCGGTATTAAACAGACGATCGCACAACTGCTCATAAACGAGCGAGGAAACGAAGGTGCGCGACTGTGCAGGATCGAGGGAATCGGGATCTTCGTTGAGACCGATACGCAGATCCTGTGCGTAGGCGCCCCCCACGAGCGCCGCCGACATCAGCAATGCGGCCAGATAAGGTTTGTGGTTCAAAATTGCTCTCCTGAGTTACTTTTTTGCTTTGGCTGAGCAGGCGAAAGAGCCCGAGTAAACACGCGAACACCCGCATGCGCGGGTGCTCAGGGCTCATTCATTCTGCTTGCGTGATCCACACCGGAGGTCGATGTGTCGACATGGAATTGTCCGTGATGATCGCCGCACTGCCCCAGATATCCCAGATCGCCGGGAGCAATTCGTTCGTCACCATCCTGTAACGCCTATAGGCCGATAACAGACACGCTCAATTACACTGAGAAATTCCATAGTCATTCACGGACTATATGACCGTAATTTCACTGAGGCAACGTAGCTTTGGTAGAGTGCGGCATTTTGGGCAGAACCGAAACATTTGGTGGCTAACACACCAAGATTGTGTCGCCGCATTTTCGCCAGTTTTGAAGGTGTTTGAGAGCCTGCACCTCGCTAGCGGCAAACATGAATGGGCAGCCACGAAGTTGGGGATTACGGCGCACAAAGGCACCCGGCCCAACTTGTTCGAACCATGCCAGTCCATCCCCAGGGAGCTCAAAAGACTGCCGCTAGGTTACGGCATCCACCGCGGCCATTCCGAGGTGGAATGCACCCGTCAACAATGCCCCCGCAATCACCAGGCCAGCAAAACAGATAACAAGGCCAATAAGCACGCCAAGCCCATCGCGATTGAGCATCGAAAAGGCGATGACACACAGCCCAACATTCGGAATAGCATTGATGAAAGGGATCGGCAGCGTCATGAAAACACTGATCACCATGGTGAAAATGCCGTATGGAATAGTCGCTGCGGCACCAGTCAACCAACGCAGCCTCGGTTTTGAGAAACGCGCGATGATCGCCGTCACACGCGCCACCGCCTCACTCGCCTTCAACAAGGCGCCCAGTGGCAGTTTGCGCTTCCCGATGATCCCCGGCAGGCGGATTGGCCTGCCCAGCACCATGAACAGAGCCACTGCCATGGTTGTCCACGCCAAGGCCCCACCAAACCCCGGAGGACCGGGGACTGTATTGAGCAGCGTTAGCACCAGGATCAACAACCGATGAGAATACGGCCCCATCGTCTCGATGAGCCGCTCGAATGTCAGCTTGGGCGTATCGCTCTGGCGCACGCGCCGCAGCCCAGCAACGATACGGTTGATATGTCGCGTTATCGGCCGATAGTCGCCCGTCACGCATCGTCCTCAGGATGCGGAGCGCGGTAAAGCAGCGATGAATCGCCATAGGAATAGAAACGGTAGCCATTCTCGATGGCGTGCGCATAAGCCTCTTTCATCTGCTTCAGCCCCGAAAAAGCGCTGACCAGCATAAAAAGGGTAGATTTAGGCAGGTGGAAATTGGTCATCAGCATGTCCACCGTGCGGAAGCGGAATCCCGGTGTGATGAAAATATCTGTGTCGCCAATAAAGGGCTGCAAGGTTCCGGTCGCCCGCGAAGCGCTTTCCAGAAGGCGCAAACTGGTCGTGCCGACGGCAATCACCCTTCCACCAGCTGCACGGCGCGCATTGATGCGTTCGACCGTCGCCTGGTCGATGTCGCCCCATTCCGAATGCATCACATGGTCTTCTGTGTCATCGACCTTCATGGGCAGGAACGTGCCTGCTCCTACATGCAGCGTTACCCGCTCCATGGCGACACCCATATCAGCAAGATCCTGCAAAAGCTTTTCGGTGAAATGCAGGCCCGCTGTCGGCGCAGCTACCGCGCCATCTTCGGCGGCATACACCGTCTGGTAATCGATCTTGTCGCGCTCCTCGACACCGCGCTTGGCACCGATATAGGGCGGAAGCGGCATAGCGCCGTGAGATTTGATAGCCTCATCGAGTTGCGCCCCGCCCAGCGCAAATTCCAAGGTGACTTCACCACTCTCGCCCTTGCCGGCAATGCGAGCGCGCAGCACATCGCCCTCGCCATTGCCCAACTCAAGTTCATCAAGCAGCGCCATCTTCTTGGCAGGGCGCGCAAAAGCGCGCCAGGTGTGGGCATCCACCCGCTTGTGCAAATTGAACGACACCCCTGCCCGGTTCTCGCCGCGAATACGTACCCCGCGCAATTCGGCAGGCAGCACCCGCGTGTCATTGACCACCAGCACGTCGCCGGGGCGCAGCAATGTGCGCAGGTCAGGAATATGCCGGTCTTCTAATGCCTCACCCGGCCGCACGACCAAAAGGCGCGCGCTATCGCGCGGCTCAACCGGATGGAGGGCAATCAGGGTCTCGGGAAGGTCAAAGTCGAATTCGGATACAAGCATTTTGGCTCGTTAGCATGTCGGCACGACAACTCAAACACGGCGTAACCAGATTGGGTTGCTAAAGTACCCGGATCATCACCGCGCCGACGACAAGAAGACCGGCGCCAGCCAATCGCCCCATTGAAATCTCGCGCGCCGCCATGCCCATGAAGCCGATCTTGTCGAGGAAAAGCCCGCCGACCAATTGCCCTGTCACCGAAAGCGCCATCACCGCTGCCGCGCCGATCATCGGCGTGAGCGTGATATTGGAGAAAACGTAGAACGCGCCGAGCAAACCACCCGCTACCAGCGTCCACGGCGCGGCTGCGGTGAAATTGACAGGCGTTGCACTAAGATGGCTGAACAGAAACGCCAGCGCCCAAAGAACGACACCACCTGCAAGAAACGAAACCGCCGCCGCGGCAACCGGCACCTCAAGTGCCCTGCCCAGATTGGCGTTGATCGGGGCCTGCATGGCAATGCAAGCGCCGGCGATGACGCCCATCAGCGCCCAGAGAAGACTATCCATTTTCAAAGCAAAGACCTGAATGACGACTCAGATGAGTCTGGGAGGTGGCAAGCCTCACGCCTTCGGCACCGCGCGGTCAACTACGGGCCAAAAACAAAACTGGCGACCGAAGCCGCCAGTTTCAAAACTTATTCGGCGATGTCTGCCGCAACCTTTACCGACACCATCTGGTCGGGATTGATCACCGGCTCGCCGCGCTTGATCTGATCGACATTTTCCATGCCTTCGATCACTTCGCCCCAAACAGTGTACTGCTTGTTGAGGAAGGGCGCGTCAGCAAAGCAGATGAAGAACTGCGAATTGGCGCTGTTCGGGTCCTGCGCGCGGGCCATCGACGCGGTACCGCGCTTGTGCGGAGTGTCGTTGAATTCCTGCTTCAGGTTCGGATACTTCGAACCACCCGTACCGGCGCGGGACGGATTGAACTCGGGCAGGTTGGTATTGCCAAACTTGACGTCGCCCGTCTGGGCCATGAAGCCTTCGATCACGCGGTGGAACACCACGCCATCGTAAGCGCCTTCGCGAGCCAGCGTCTTGATGTGCTCGACATGGCCGGGAGCAACGTCGGGCTTCATGGCGATAACCACCTTGCCCTTGCTGGTTTCGATGACGAGCGTGTTTTCGGGATCGGCATAGGCCATGAGTGGCATCCTTCTTTGAAATTCGTGCGGTGGGTTTAAGGCCGTTGCCAGCGGCGCGCAAGGTCAACGCCATCCAGCCCTCGGCACCGAGCCGAGGGCAACAGGCGGCGCTTACTTATATTCGATTTCCGCCTTGATGATCTTGTCCGGTTTAGCGACAGCGCCATTCTGGCTTTCCGGTCCCTTTTCCAGCGCATCGACGGCTTCCATGCCGGACACGACCTTGCCGAAAACGGTGTACTGGCCGTTCAGGAAACTCGCATCATCGGTAGTGATGAAAAACTGCGAATTGAAAGAATTGGGATCAGACGAGCGTGCCGCGCCAACCGCGCCGCGCACAAAACTCTCGGAATTGAACTCAGCCTGAACATTCGGCAGGTCTGAACCACCCGTCCCAGCCATAGCCAGATTGTAGCCGTCCTTGTCGGCATTGCCGTTCTTGACGTCGCCGGTCTGCGCCATGAAGCCGTCGATCACACGGTGGAACACGACGCCATTGTAAAGCCCGTCATTCGTTAGTGTAACAATGCGCTCGACATGCAGCGGCGCGATTGCTGGCAGCAATTCGATATCGACGACGCCATCTTCCAGCGTCAGGATCAGGTGCGGCGTGCCACTCTGGGCAAAGGCCGGCGCAGCGAACAGGGTCGCGCCCAGAGCGAGGGCGGCGAAGGTACGGCGGGTCAACTTGATCATTTGGAATTCAATGCCTTAAGAACAATTGGCGGGACGAAGGCGGAAATATCACCGCCCATTTCAGCGATCTGGCGCACCAATGTGGCCGAGATATGCCGAACAGGCGGGCTGGACGGCAAGAAGACGGTTTGCAAATCCGGCGCCATCTGCGCGTTCATGCCCACCATTTGCATTTCATAATTGTAGTCAGTCGTGTCACGCAGACCACGAATGATCAGCTTGGCGCCATTTTCACGCGCCGCACTGACCATCAGCCCCGAAAAATCGACGATCTTGAACGTAGTCTGCGTCCGCGCACCAATGGCGGGCAACACCTGTTCAAGGATGGCGATGCGGTCCTGATGGGTAAACAGCGGATTTTTCTTGGTCGCGCTTATGCCCACCGCGACAACAAGCGTATCCACCAGCTTGCAGGCACGTTCGATAACGTCGAGATGCCCATTGGTCAGCGGATCGAAGGAACCGGGATAAAACCCGACTAAACCATTCATGCTCTTCCCCCTTGTCGTTCAACAGGTTTTGTCACGCAGGGTCGCGATTTGGCAAGCCAAGGCCTCCAAAGACGTGCGCATCCACTGGGCCCAAACACACCAATCACAGTTCTCGCACGAACACATCGTGATGGTCTTTATCGATGTCGCTATCAATCATGGTCCAGCCACGCAGCAGGTAATAAGCGCGCATTTTCGGCTTGGCAGACAAATAGACACGCTCAAAATCTAACGTCGCAAGCCGGTCCATCAGCGCCTTCGCCAGGGCAACCGCAACCCCCTGCCCGCGCCAAATCGGCTCGACCCAGAGTGCGGCAAGACACGGCCCCCAATTGGGCCGCGCATTGATGTCGTCCATTACGCTGGTGACCGTGCCCAGAAAATGCCCATCGCGAACAGCCAGGAGCGTAAAGGGATGTTGGGCAGACCCGATCACTGCAGTCAAAGCGTCCCGCACATCATCCAGTGTGTACCCATCGGCCGCCCACCAGGCCCGCCAGATGCGATCCGCCACCGTTTCAAAAAATTGCGGCTCGTCCCGTAGGTCGACAATCTCGCTGTCCACGTCAGACATCGACCTTGAAGCCGAGGTCGATCTCGCTGGCAGGCAGGCCGCGAAGACCCCAGTTCTCGCGCGGCACGTCATGAACGATCACCTTGAGATCCTGCACGGCCAGCCCAAACGGGGCTAGTCGGCTGGTCAGCTCGGCATAAAGCCGGCGCTTGGCATCGATGCTCCGCCCGGAAAACATGCAGATCTCGATCACGCAATATCGCGGCCCCTTGTCCGCGGCAACGATGAACGCATCATCGTCATATTCGACCAGCCGCACACAGCGATCCTTTTCGGGAATCAGTATGCCCGCGACCAGGGCTGCATGCACCGCTTCAATGAATTCACGCTTCTGCGTACCCAGCCAGCCCTTTCGCGTTTCGATTCTAGTAGATGGCATTACGCTGATTTCCTGATCTTTTACGTCAACGGATACGGCACAGGTTTGATTTAACAAAAGGGGCGCCGAAGCGCCCCTTTCTTATTCTGCAATCGGCTCAACCGGCGGGGCGTCACCACCCTCATCCTCGCCGCCTTCCGGCTCGCTGATGCGTTCCACCGAGACGACCTTTTCATCCTGCGCGGTATCGAACACGATCACGCCCTGCGAACCGCGGCTGACGATGCGGATCGGCTTATCGCCGCCCACTGGCAAGCGGATCGTCTGCCCACCATCGCTGATCAGCATGATCTGGTCTTCGTCTTCCACCGGGAAGGAGGCAACCAGATTGCCATTGCGCTTGTTGACCGCCATCGCGACGATGCCCTTACCGCCACGGCCGGTGATCCGGTATTCGTGGCTGGATGTGCGCTTGCCGTAGCCATTTTCGGAGATGGCGAGGATGAACTGCTCGCTCGCACTCATTTCCGCATAAAGCTCGGCGCTTAGCGCACCGGCCACGACATCGGTTTCATCCGAACCGGCATCTTCGCTCTCGGCTTCACCGCGCACCGCACGGCTCATCTTGAGATAGGCCGCACGCTGCTCGGCGTCGGCTTCAGAGTGATTGATAACAGCCATGGAAATGACCGTATCGCCGGAGGCGAGTTGGATACCGCGCACACCCATTGAATCGCGCCCCTTGAACAGGCGCACATCGTCAACGCGGAAGCGAATGGCCTGACCAAGCGCAGTGGTCAGCAGCACGTCATTATTGACTGTGCAAGTCTCGACGCCGACGATCTGGTCGCCTTCATCGAGCTTCATGGCGATCTTGCCGTTCTGGCGTACCTCGACAAAGTCGGCCAGCGAGTTACGGCGCACCGTGCCGCGTGTCGTGGCGAACATGATATCCAGATCGCCCCAGGAGGTTTCATCCTCCGGCAGCGGCATGATCGAGGTAATGCGCTCGCCCTGCTCCAGCGGCAGAATGTTGATCAGCGCCTTGCCCTTGGCATTAGCCGCCGACAACGGCAGACGCCAGACCTTGAGCTTATAAGCAATGCCGCGGCTAGTGAAGAACAGCACTGGCGTATGGGTATTGGCGACGAAGAGACGCGAAACGAAATCTTCTTCGCGCGTCGCCATGCCCGAGCGCCCCTTGCCGCCGCGGTTCTGCGCCCGATAGGTGGAGAGCGGAACACGCTTGATGTAGCCAGCATGGCTGACGGTGACGACCATGTCCTCGCGGGCAATCAGGTCTTCATCATCGAAGTCGGCAGCGTGATCTGAGATTTCCGTGCGGCGCGGCGTACCAAATTGCTCGCGGATCTCCTCAAGCTCTTCACGGATGATGCTACGGACGCGCTCGCGGCTGCGCAGAATATCGAGATAGTCCTCGATTTCCTTGCCCAGACCGTTCAGCTCATCGCCGATCTCATCGCGACCAAGCGCTGTGAGGCGAGCAAGACGCAATTCGAGAATGGCTCGGGCCTGTTCTTCGGAGAGGTTGAACGTACCGTCTTCATTGATGCGGTGGCGCGGATCGTCGATCAGCCTGATCAGCGGCTCGACATCGGCAGCGGGCCAGCGGCGGGTCATCAACTGCTCACGCGCCGTCGCCGGATCGGGCGCTGTTCGGATCAGCGCAATCACTTCGTCGATATTGGCGACGGCGATGGCAAGCCCAACCAGAACATGGGCGCGGTCACGAGCCTTGTTGAGCAGGAAGCGGGCGCGACGGGTAACGACTTCCTCACGGAATTCGATGAAGGCATCTAGAATCTGCTTGAGATTCATCAGCTCAGGCTTACCGCCATTCAGCGCCACGAAATTGCAGCCGAACGAGGATTGCAGCGGCGTGAAACGATAGAGCTGGTTCAGAACCACTTCGGGCAGGGCGTCGCGCTTGACCTCAACGACGACGCGCATGCCTTCGCGGCTGGATTCGTCGCGCAGATCGGATATGCCTTCGATACGCTTGTCGCGCACCAGCTCGGCGATCTTTTCGACCATCGAAGCCTTGTTCACCTGATACGGAATCTCAGTGATCACGATAGCTTCGCGTTCCTTGCGCACTTCTTCGACGCTGGAGCGCCCGCGCACGATGATCGAGCCACGGCCCGTTTCATAGGCTTGCCGAATACCCGCACGGCCAAGAATGATGCCGCCGGTCGGAAAATCCGGCCCCGGCAGATGTTCGATCAGCTCCTCGGTGGTGATGAACTGGTTGTCCAGCACCGCCAGCGCCGCGTTGATCGTTTCGGCCAGATTATGGGTAGGAATATTGGTGGCCATGCCCACGGCGATACCGCCGCCGCCATTAACCAGCATATTGGGGAACCGTGCAGGCAGCACGGTTGGCTCGTGCTCGGAGCCGTCATAGTTCGCGCGGAAGTCCACCGTGTCCTTGTCGAGGTCATCGAGCAAGGAATTGGTGATCTTCTGCATGCGCACTTCGGTATAACGCATGGCCGCCGGCATATCGCCGTCCACCGAACCGAAATTGCCCTGACCTTCCACCAGCATTTCGCCCATGGAGAATTGCTGGGCCATGCGGACCAGCGCCATATAAACGGCACTGTCGCCATGCGGGTGGTATTTACCGATAACGTCGCCGACGACGCGGGCCGATTTGCGGAACGGCTTATTATATTCGTAGCCATTCTCGCTCATCGAGAACAGGATGCGGCGATGCACAGGCTTGAGGCCATCGCGCACATCTGGCAGCGCACGGCTCACGATCACGCTCATAGCGTAATCGAGATAGCTCTTGCGCATTTCGTCGGTGATAAAGATCGGTGCGATGTCCGAGGACGGCGCGCCGCCGCTCACATCTTCAGGCGTATCTGTCACGTTGTGATTCTACGTTGGTTCCAATTGCCCGATTGATAGGCGATTCCAGCGCAAAACACCAATTTTCACCTATGCCCACCTGTGGAGATCACCCCGTCGCCACATTAGGTCGCTTCATCTGGCGAAAAGCCGGAATGGCGATGGGTGACAGGGCGGCTATGAGATAGAGCATGCCTGTGACGGACAGGGCGGCGAAAACCCCAAGATTATCTGTCAAAACACCCGCATAAAGCCCACCAAACGGCATCAGCCCCCAGGCCAGCGCCCCGACCAGCGCGATCACGCGCCCAACCATTGGCTTGGGAATTCGCTCGAACAGGATGGCGCTGACTATGGGGTTGAGGAACCCCGCCATGAACCCGCCCACCACAAGCACGCCGACAATCACCGGCAGAGGGAGCGACAAGGCCAGCGACAGCATCGTTGTGGGGCCAGCACATATAAAGCCAATGACATAGATTGCCAGACGCGGCAGTCGCTCTGCAAAGGCAGCCGCCACCGCCGCCCCGGCAATGGCGCCCCCTGAGAATACGGCCAGCAGAATACCAACCCAGCTGACATCGAGCTGCATGGTCTTAACCCAGACGGGCAACAGAACGATTGCATAGGCCTGATCGAACAGATTGGTGATGGCGATCATCACAACCAGCCCGACCAGAACCGGGTCGCGGCGCAATGTCTGCCATCCTTCGCTGAAGTCGGCGCGATAACTCGTGCGTTCTTCCTTGGGTTCGGGCTCAAGCTCTCTCGGCAGGCCAAAGAGCACAAGAATTGCGGACAAGAGAAACGCGGCCACATTGACCAAAAGAGCGGGCGCGCTGCCCATGAGCGCAATCAGCACCCCTGCCCCGGCAGCGCCGAGCGTGCCAGCCAGCCTGTCACTGGCCCCGAGAATACCGGTGACGCGCTCAAGTGGCATATTGCCCATAGCAGCCACGACCGGCACCAGTGCCTGCTTGGCGGCGTCGGCAGGCGCACGCAGCACACCGACCAGCGCCACGGCTGGCAACAGAACCCAGATGGAGAGTAGTCCGGCCCAGAACAATAACGGGACAAGGGTCAGCGCAAGCGCAGAAAGGCAATCACTCCATATGGCAATTCGGCGGGCACCGATCCGGTCGATCAGCGGACCACCCAGCGCCTTGGCGACGACATAGGGCAAGAGTTCCGCCAACCCCACCAATCCCGTGAGCACCGGGCTACCGGTCGTCGTCAGTACAAGCCATGGAATGGCAATCACCGAAAGCCGCGTGCCGCCGATAGACGCAACTGTAGCCGAGGCCAACGCGACGAGAGGGCCCTTGCCGCTCATTGCCCATCCTCCTCGGACGCGCGGGGGAAGGCGTGGAGCATGATGCTGACCGGCTTCATGCCCGGCGCATAGTTATCGCCCGCTTTCGGCGCCTGCTCCATCGCGTCCAGCAGCACCGCATTGAGCTTGTCCAGCAATGCCTCGGCGTCGGCAGCATTGAGCGGAATGATGTAGTCGCTCATGGTGGACGCCTTGCGCCATTCGGGCGGCAATTGAGCATGACGCGCAAGCGCCCGCTGCATTTCCATGACCTGCGCGCTCAGCGCCGCTTCGGCAAAAGCCAGTCCTGCGTCCAGCGCATCCTCATCTGTCTCATCCTCAAGAAATGTAGTGGTTTCGTGCGCCGCCTTCCACCAGCGGTCGCGCGCATTACCACGCTCAATATCTTCCTCAATGAAGCCATGTCGGGCTAGCTGACGCAGATGATAGCTCGTCGCCCCCGAATTGAGCCCCATCCGCTCGGCCAAACGCGTGGCCGTTGCCGGCCCGTCGATCCGCAACATGCCAAGCATGCGCAGTCGCTGCGGATGCGCCAGTGCCCGCAAGGCCATGGCATCGGGCTTTATTCGGCTGATCGTACGGCGTTCGGACATGGCCCACTCCACTTTTCGCGGAGCAGACTATATCACAAACACATCTTTGCAAACATTTGTTTGCAATTATGCCAAAGCGTCGAAATCATTCCTGGCTGCATTGATGCCGGGCATCGACGAATTGGCCCATTCGATCAAATGCCCAAAGGGCACAATCAGCGACTGGCCCAGGACAGTCAGTCTGTATTCCACCGATGGCGGCTTGGTATCAAACACCTGGCGCGCCGCCAGCCCGTCGCGCTGCAAATCGCGCAATGTCTGCGTTAGCATCTTCTGAGAAATGTCAGGTACTTCACGGTGCAATTGATTGAACCGCTTAGGCCCGGAAGCCAGCGTCATCACCAGCAACATGCTCCACTTGTCGCCGATCTTGTCGAGCACATCCCGCACAGGACATGGCCCCGAAAGCTCCGCCGCAGCGTTCCAGCGCTCAACATATATCGAGGCAATATCCTGATCCTGCTGCATGCACTTACCTCCAGGTAATCTATGGCCGAAAAAGTGCCTCCTTTTCAGCCACACAATGCGCGACTAGATAGACACTCACTTTTCGATACTTACTCTCCACCCATGCATGGCACAAGGGGAGCAAGACGGAAACAGGATCAATCTCAGGAGAGTGTCATGAGCACATTCAGCAATTCGTCCCTTCTCGTTACCGGCGCCTCAGGCAATCTCGGCCGCGCCGCCGTCGAAGAACTTCTGGCACGCGGCGCCACCAAGATCATCGCCGGCACTCGCGACCCATCCAAGCTGGCAGATCTCGCCGCAAAGGGCGTCGAAGTACGCAAGGTGGATTTCAACGATGCAGCCTCCCTGCCCGCAGCCTTTGCTGGCGTTGACCGCCTCCTGATCGTCTCGACCGACGGCATCGGCACCCGCGTTGCCCAGCAGACAGCAGCAATTGCCGCAGCAAAGCAGGCTGGCGTCAAACACATCGTCTACACCTCGGCTCCAGCCGCTCGTCCCGACGCCGATGCAGGCCTTGCACCCGAACATTTCTGGACCGAAATTGCCCTTGCCGGTTCCGGTGTAAACTTCACCATCCTGCGCAATCACATGTATGCCGAGAACAATCTCGCCGACGCAGCCCATGTTATCGCCTCCGGCCAGCTTTTCGGCCTGATCGGTGATCGCGGTACATCCTATGTCACCCGCGCTGACGCTGCCCGCGCTGCCGCAGGCGCGCTGCTTACCGCCGAAGGCAACAGCGTTGAAGATGTGACAGGCCCCGCTGCCGTCACCAACGAGCAGCGCGCTGCGCTCTACACCGAAATCACTGGCAAGCCCGTCGCGGTCATTCCGCTCCAGCCTGCCGATCTCAAGGCTGGGATGGTCGCTGCTGGCCTACCAGAAGGTTTTGCCGAAGCCCTCGTTGCCTTTCAGCGCGACGCGGTCACCGGCCACCACGGCGTCGTCACCGATGTGGTCGAACGCTACTCTGGCAAGAAGCCGACTGCCCTCAAGGACTTCCTTGTGACCAATAAGGCCGCTCTCTCGGCCTGATTACTTAAGCGGGCCTGCTTAGGGCCCGCCCTTCCGGCCCTCACTGGACGGACTCACTTGCTCATCATAAAAATCGGCGCTCATGCGCCGGTTTTGAGGAGTTCGGTCTCGGTGTCTTCTCGTTCGTTCCTGCAGCGGGCCATCGACCGCATCACCTATAAGCGCTCCATTGGCTTTGGCCTCGAATATATCGGTCTCGCCACGCTTCGCTTTCCGCGCCTGATCGCACTGGCCGTTCTCGCCTTCACCATTCTGGCCTTTTCGCAAATTCCCAAGGCCAATGTGGATGGCGACCTGCTGCGCGTTTATGCCCATTCGGGCCAGTATTACGACGCCTACGAACATCTCTCGGACACGTTCGGCACTTTTGAAAACGACATCTATGTGCTGGTGAGTTCAGAGCGACTGGTCGATCCTGAGGTCATTGAGGAAATCCGCTTCCTCGCCTTCGATCTTGAGCTGAACGACTACGCGGTGGGCACAATGTCCCCGTTCACGCTGCGCCAGCCTATTCCCGGCGGCGGCTCTGTCCCCGCTGTGCCTGAAGGCATGCTGACAGCCGATGAAGTCGCCTTCACGCTCATCGAGCTGCAGCAAAACGATCCGATGATGCGCAACCTGATCACACCGGACCTGACCGGCGTTGTCATCATCATGTTCCCCAATCAGGAGAAGGTGAAGGCCGAGGGCACCAAGGCGATGATCGCAAGCCTGCGAGAAACCATCGCCTTCTACGAATCTGACGACATCCAGATCGAAATTACGGGGCCGCCCGTCTGGACCTCGGAGATGCTCAATGCCGCCGTGGATGACCAGGTCAAGTTCACCATCTGGGGTTTCGGGCTCGGGGCATTGATCGCGCTGCTCACTCTGCGCTCATTCTTTGGTGCCATCATCGTTGCTGCCACGCCATTCCTCGCCGTCATATGGTCGATGGGCATGATCCTCATGTTTTTCGGCTCGTTCAGCTTCCTCACCATCATCGTCACGACGCTGGTTCTGGTGATTTCCTTCGCTGAATCCATGTTCTTCGTTTTCAACTGGCTCGCTTTCTGGCGCGACGGCATGGAGCCGAACAAGGCTGTAGACGCGACAGTCAAGCTGGTTGGTCCGGCAGCGGCCCTCACCATGCTAACCACTTTCGTCAGCTTCGCATCGCTGGCGCTGACCCCGGGTCAGGGCATTCGAGAATTTTCGGCGGCAGGCGCTATCGGCACCTTCCTGCTCTTCGTCTGCCTCATGACGTTCCTGCCCTTATTGCTCAAGCTGGCACTGCGCCTGGGCTTTAAAGCGCCACCGAAAAACAGCATTGTTCTCACGGCCCCCCTGCCGGTCGCATGGTTCGTTGCCAGCCGCTTTGGTCGTCCGGTATCGATCATCGCCATCATCGTGACCATCCTGCTGCTGGTGCCATACGCATTAATCCAGCCGCGTTTCTCCTTTGAGGATTTCGTCGCCAAGGATTCCACAGCACTGACCGCCGCCGCCGAAATCGACGATGGCGTCGGCGGTGTCGCCCCTCTCTATGTCCGCGTTCCACTCATCGGAAATGATCCGAATATCGGCCCCGTCGATTTCGAGAAGGTTGTTACGGTTCACCAGATTCTCGAAAGCCATCTCGGCCAAAACAAGGTGATCTCCGCAGCCAGCCTCACCAACTACACCGATAGCGGCTTTTCCCGTCAGGAAGTGTTCGACTCCGTTGGTCCCTTCATGCGTAAGCGCTTCGTTACGGAAGATGGGTCGCAGGCGCTCGTTACCGGCTTTATGCCGACGATCATCGAATCCGATCTGCTCAAAAAGCTGGTCGATGATCTGGAGGCGGAGTTTGCGGCCGCAGGTATAACCGACGCAGAAATCGGCGGGTTCCGCATTCTCACCACCTTCGCCACCGACGACATCGTACGCGGCCTTCAGCTCGATCTTACCCTGTCGGTGATCGTCAACATCGCGCTGATCGGCTTTGCCTTCCAATCGTTCCGGGTGTCGCTGGCTTCGGCCATTCCGAACCTATTCCCGATATTGGGCGTCGAGGCCTGGCTCTATTTCTCCGGTCAGGGCCTGCAGCTGACCACCGTCATCGCCCTCACCATCGCCTTTGGTATCGCCGTGGATGACACGGTGCATTTCCTCTCGCATTACCTTCACTCCAGGCGCGACGAAGGCATGAGCCATATCGACGCCGTGAGGCACACTCTGAACCGTATTGGCGGCGCCATTGTCGCGACCACCATCATTCTGTGCTCGGGCGTTATTATCGTCACCTTCTCCGAACTGCCTCAGGTGGCGCTCTTTGGCACCCTGTTCGTCTCGACTTTGGCCTTCGCGCTGATCGGCGATCTCTTCATCCTGCCGGCCCTGCTGGCAGCCGGTGGCAAATTCTTCCACCCATTGGGCAGGATTGGTGTCCGAATGGCCGACGAAGACCCAACACCAGACGATCCAACTGCAGATACACACACCACAAGCAAGGGCCGTCCAACCGAGATTGAACTTCCCAGACCATCCTGACCGGTCTTACTGTTCACTGTGCGCGGAAATGGCCGCGCACGCCGCGAACAAATTTGCTATCGAAGATTCTCCGAACAGCCGGGGGGCTTGTTTGTCTACTGGGAGGCGTTGCGCCATGATCTCTACCGGACCCCTGACCCGTGCCATCGCACTGGCAGGTCTCCTGCTTTCCGCCGCTGCCCTGCCAGCTTTTGCAGCGCCCGCCGATGTCGCCCTGATCCAGTCCTATATAGGCGAATGGCGCGGCCGTGGCGTGGTGATAGGCGCCACTAAGGAAAGCGTCGTCTGCCGCCTCTCGCTGTCGCAGGGCAATCAGGACAAAGTCAATTACAATGGTCGCTGCACCCTGGCTGGAACCACGCTCTCCATTGCAGGAACCATGGCCTATGTGGACGCCAATAAGCGTTTCGAGGCCGTCATGAGCTCCAATGCCACCTTCAACGGCGTCGCCGTCGGCCAAAAGCGCGGTCAGAGCCTCATCTTCAACCTGCGTGAACGCGAAAAGGACGAAGCAGGCAAGGATCTCAACATCACTTCCCAGATCGTCCTCAACAGGGATGCAATTCAGGTATCCTTCGAGGTCGTGTATGTCGAATCCGGCGATAGCCTGCGCGCTGAAGTACCGTTCAGCCGATAGCTCTCATCAGCAGCATTGTGTCGAGGCGACCACCAGGGTCGCCTTTTTCTTCTATCAGCCAGCTTTAGAAACGCTGTTTTAAGACGCGGCCCTTAGGATTTCTGCCTAAGTATACGAGGCCGAATTGCACCACTCCGACTTAGCCCCAACCCACGCAACTTCCGGGACGGGCGCCACGGCCTTTCTGAGGCACATACGTCAACTGGCCAAAGTCGCAGGCGCAGGGATCGTCGGAGGATCGTATCGCTGGTTAGAGCAGGATGGTGCGCCGCTTGTTGGGCACATCGACCCTCCGCTCTTTGGCACTTCAGGAAAAATCATAGGCGATGGCATTAGCCTGCCGCTGCCTTTTCTGATGATCGTGCCTGTGCCCGCATTCGAGCTCGACAAGCAATTGTGGCTGGTTTTGTGGGACAATATTCCGCGTAGCGCCATCGCATCTCAAATATTGCTTACCCGCGTCACAGAACTGGTCGCCCATGCTGCCATGACACGGCGGCGCGATGCCGAAGCCCAGCGCCAACGCCGGGTGGAACGGGCATCTGCTACCGCACGCATCGGCATCTGGACCTGCACCCTGCCAGAAGAAGAACTCAGTTGGACAGCAGGCGTCTATGACATCTTTGAAATCCCCCAGGGCACACCGCTCACCCGCGCTCTGACCCTGCAATTGTACAAGCCGGAATCGGCGCACCAAATGCAGACCCTACGTACCGAAGCGATAGCCAACCTGGGCGATTTCAGTTTCGACGCCGAAATAGTTACCCTGAAGGGCAAAGAACGCTGGATGCGCATTACTGCGACGGTCGACGGCTTTGACGGTCGCGCCCGTCTGATCTTTGGGATGAAGCAGAACATCACCGAAGAAAAGCAAATGGCCGAGCGCACCCGTCTTCTTGCCGAAACCGACGCTCTTACTGGCCTTGCCAACAGAGGCCTCTTCCAGACTCGTCTCTCTGACCTGCATGGCCGGGCCGGCGGAGTTCCCGCCGGAGCACTGCTGCTTATCGACCTCGACAATTTCAAATTCATCAATGACAGCCTTGGCCACGCCCATGGCGATGCCTGTCTGATGGCAACCGGCAAGCGCCTGCGCGAATGCGCACCGACGTCGGCTTTGGTTGCCCGTATCGGCGGCGACGAATTCGCCATTCTGACAGATGGGCGGGAACAACTCGATCTTGACGCTCTATCGGCCAAGATCATCAACGCATTCAATCAGCCCTTCATGCTGGGCGGCGAGCCGCACCGGGTTGGCGCCTCCATTGGCATTGCCCGCCGCATCGAGCAAGACGCCGATGCGCTCTATCGCAATGCCGACACCGCCCTCTATGCCGCAAAATCTGCTGGTCGCGGCACCTGGCGACAATTCCAGGCCGCTTGACCTAAAAACAAAGGGCGGTCCAAAGACCGCCCTTTCGTTTCCGTTCAGAACGGAATGTCATCATCCATGCCGCCGGGCTCGAACGCCGGAGCATTGGCCTGTGGACGACGCGCACCGCCGCCGCCGCCCTGATCGCGAACGCCGCGGAAGCCGCCATCGCCACCGCTGGCATTGCCGTAGCCACCGCCGTCACCGGCATTGTCGCCACGACCATCGAGCAGCGTCAGATTCGAGTTGAAACCCTGCAGGACGATTTCGGTCGAATACTTGTCCTGCCCGGACTGATCCTGCCATTTGCGGGTCTGCAACTGGCCTTCGATATAGACCTTTGAGCCCTTGCGCAGATAGCTCTCAGCCACACGCGTCAGACCTTCCGAGAAGATCACCACACGGTGCCATTCCGTCTTTTCGCGGCGCTCGCCAGTGTTGCGATCCTTCCAGCTTTCGGACGTGGCGATCGACAGGTTCACCACCTTGCCGCCGTTGGGGAGGTTCCGCACTTCCGGGTCATTGCCCAGATTGCCCACCAGAATAACCTTGTTCACGCTGCCGGCCATGGCACCATTCCTTCCAATTCAGTCCCGGTCTGCCCGGTCACGGGACGCTTTCATCTCGTCGCAGGCCGTATTGGGGCCCGGGGCGCCCATCCTGCCAAGTCAGGGCGCACCATAATCCTTTCCAGCCGTCCGCATCGGTAAATTTACCGGCGATTAACACATTTCCCATGTGCGACGGCCACAGCAGCAACATGTGCCGCTCGCTTTTGTTCTATTTATGTTCTCATTCTGCCAATTGTCAACGCCACACTTGACCGGGATCAAAGCACGTGCAGGCTCAGAGGCTTAGGGAAATAACGAATACACACCCGAGAGCCACTTTATGCCCGACCTGTCGAACCGTATCCGCCACCCCGCTTTGCTGGACCGTATCGTCTCCCCCGAGGCTGCCGCAGCCCTGATCAAAGACGGGATGACCATCGGCATGAGCGGGTTCACCAAGGCCGGTGACGCCAAGGCCGTTCCGGTTGCCATGGCAGAACGTGCCAAAACCGACCCGTTCCAGATCACCCTGATCACTGGCGCCTCGCTCGGACACGACATTGACCGTATGTTGACCGAGGCAAAAGTCCTCGCCCGCCGCATGCCGTTTCAGGCCGATCCGACCCTGCGCAAGGCCATCAATCGCGGCGAGGTTATGTTCATCGATCAACACCTGAGCGAAACGGTGGAACATCTGCGCTCCAACCAGCTCGGCCCCATCGACTACGCCATCGTCGAAGCCGCCGCGATCACCGAGGATGGCGGCCTGATCCCCACTACCTCAATCGGCAATTCAGCCAGCTTCGCCATTCTGGCCAAAAAGGTCATCGTCGAGATCAACCTGTCCCAGCCGCTCGGCCTCGATGGGCTGCATGACATCTATATTCCCAGTAAGCGCCCCACCCGCGCGCCCATTCCGCTCATGGCCTGCGACAGCCGCGTCGGCACGCCTTACGTGCCAATTCCGCCCGAAAAAATCGCCGCCATCGTCATCACCAACGAGATCGACAGTGCGTCCTCGGTACTCCCCGCCGATACCGAAACCAGCGCCATAGCCCATCACCTGATCGAATTTTTCGAAAACGAGGTGAAAACGGGCCGCCTCGACCTCACGCTCCAGCCTTTGCAAGCCGGCATCGGCTCCATCGCCAATTCGGTGCTACAGGGCCTCGCCGATGGCCCCTTCCACCACCTGCGCCTTTATTCGGAGGTCTTGCAGGACTCCACCTTCGACCTTTTCGACGCAGGCAAGCTCAGCTTCGCCTCTGCATCGTCGATCACCCTCAGCGCCCCCTATGCTGAGCGCGTGTTCGGCAATTTCGAGGCTTACAAGGACAAGCTGGTTCTCCGTCCGCAGGAAATCTCCAACCACCCGGAGATCATCCGCCGCCTCGGTATTATTGGGATCAACACCGCGCTAGAATTCGACATCTATGGCAACGTCAATTCCACCCATGTGGATGGCACGCATATGATGAACGGCATCGGAGGCTCCGGCGATTTCGCCCGCAACGCCTATATCTCGATCTTCGTCACCAAGTCGCTGGCCAAGGATGGCGCTATTTCCTCGGTCGTGCCCATGGTCAGCCATGTCGACCACACCGAACATGACGTGGACATTCTCGTCACCGAAATTGGCCTCGCCGACCTGCGCGAACTCGCCCCCCGCGAGCGCGCCCGCAAGATTATCGACAATTGCGTCCACCCATCCTATCGCGCTCAGCTCGACGATTATTTCACCCGCGCCTGTGCAAGAGGTGGCCACACCCCGCACCTGTTGGAAGAAGCCTTTTCCTGGCACACGCGGCGCAAGGAAACCGGCAGCATGAAAATGTGACGGCAAGGCTTGTGCCTCGCCAGACCTCGAAGCAACCTTGGATCATTGGCGGCCAAACGGCTGCATTATCGCAAGGAGTGCCCATGCTTTACTCGCTTTTTGTTTTGTCGATTATGCTGGAGTCGACCATGATCCTTATTCCCATGATCGCGGCGACTATCGCGATCTGGCGCAGTCTGCCCGACCGCAGTGTGGAGGCGGAAAAGCTGCGGAATGAGAAGATGGTCGTGTGCCTCAGGGGCGTTATGGATCAGCTGTTGAGCACCCAGCGGCGCATCACTGGCCTCCCGGCCTAGAAGCGCAACGACGTGCCGGGTCGCAACTAAGCGGCCCGGCTGTCTCTCCTGACTCACCCTGTCAGCAGCCTTGCCTAAACCCGGCTTGACCGAATCCATATTGTTCTGGTTACGTTCACGCAGATCACGCATGCGATGCCTTGGCTTGCGGGTAATGCAGCGAAGCCCTATTTCTTGGCCTTCGCCGCCTTGCCGCGGCCGCGACACTACTGGACCGACTATGACCGACAAGCCGAGCCTCAACCGCGAAATCATCGTCCGCGGTGCCCGTGAGCACAATCTCAAAGGCATTGACGTCAAGCTGCCGCGCGACAGCCTGATCGTGATGACCGGCCTGTCCGGCTCCGGCAAATCGTCCCTCGCCTTCGACACCATCTACGCCGAAGGCCAGCGCCGCTATGTGGAATCTCTGTCCGCCTATGCGCGTCAGTTCCTCGAAATGATGCAAAAACCCGATGTAGAACACATCGAGGGCTTGTCGCCCGCCATTTCCATCGAGCAGAAAACAACATCGCGTAACCCGCGCTCTACCGTTGGCACGGTTACCGAGATCTACGACTATCTCCGTCTGCTCTATGCACGCGTGGGCATTCCTTATTCGCCCGCCACCGGCCTGCCCATCGAGAGCCAGACCGTCTCGCAAATGGTCGACCGCACGCTGGACCTGCCCGAAGGCACACGCCTCTATCTGCTGGCCCCCATCGCGCGCGGCCGCAAGGGCGAGTTCAAGAAGGAACTGGCCGATCTGATGCGAAAGGGCTTCCAGCGCGTCAAAATCGATGGCGAATATCACGAAATCGAGGACGCTCCAGCGCTCGACAAGAAATACAAGCACGACATCGAAGTCGTCGTGGATCGTCTCGTTGTCTCGAAAGACATTTCAGGCCGCCTGGCCGAAAGTTTCGAGACCGCGCTGAAACTAGCCGAAGGTATCGCTCTGGTCGAACTGGCTGATGAAAAGACCGAAGACGGCACCCCGCGCCAGATCACCTTTTCGGAAAAATTCGCCTGCCCGGTTTCCGGCTTCACCATTGCCGAAATCGAGCCGCGCCTATTCTCGTTCAACAATCCCTTTGGTGCCTGCCCGGTCTGCGATGGCCTCGGCACCGAGCAAAAGATCGACCCAGATCAGATTGTTCCCGATCCCACGCTTTCGCTGCGCGATGGCGCTATTCTGCCCTGGTCCAAAACCAGTGCGCCCTATTACCTGCAAACATTGCAATCGGTGGCCAAGCATTATGGCGCATCGACTGGCACCGCGTGGAACGAGCTACCTTTTGATGTTCAGCACGCCATTCTCTATGGCACCGACAAGACCAAGATCGACTTCGAATACCACGACGGCCTGCGCAAATATTCGACCACCAAGCCCTTCGAGGGCGTCATCGGCAACCTTGAGCGTCGCTACAAGGAAACCGAAAGCGCTGGCATGCGCGAAGAGATCGAAAAATACATGTCGGCCAAGCCCTGCGTGGCCTGCGGCGGCTATCGCCTCAAGCCCGAAACGCTGGCGGTCAAGATCGATGGCCTCCATATCGGTCAGGTCAGCGAAATGTCGATCAAGGTCGCCAGCAAATGGTTCATCGACCTGTCGGCCAAGCTGACCGAAACCCAGAGCCAGATCGGCGAGCGCATCCTTAAGGAAATCCGCGAGCGCCTGAAATTCCTGAACGATGTTGGCCTCGAATACCTGTCCATGTCGCGCAATTCCGGCACCCTCTCAGGCGGCGAAAGCCAGCGCATTCGCCTCGCCAGCCAGATTGGCTCGGGCCTGACCGGTGTGCTCTATGTGCTCGACGAGCCTTCTATCGGCCTGCACCAGCGCGACAATGCGCGCCTGCTCGAAACCCTCCGGCGGCTCCGCGATCTGGGTAATACCGTAATTGTCGTCGAACATGACGAAGACGCGATCCTTACCGCCGATTATGTGCTCGATATCGGCCCCGGTGCAGGCGTCAATGGTGGCAATATCGTCGCCGAAGGCAGCCCGCAGGACATTCTCAACCACCCGGACTCCCTCACAGGCAAATATCTCTCCGGCCGCATGGGTATTCCCGTCCCGGCAGAGCGTCGCGAAGGCAAGAAGGGCAAGGCGCTCTCCATCAAGGGCGCGACCGGCAACAATCTCAAAAATGTCTCGGTCGACGTGCCGCTCGGCATGTTCGTCGCTATTACCGGGGTGTCCGGCGGCGGCAAGTCTACCCTGATGATCGACACCATGTATCAGGCCATCGCCCGCCGTCTGAACGGCGCACGCGTGGTCCCAGCCCCGCACGAAAGCCTGACCGGCCTCGAATTTCTCGACAAGGTCATCGACATCGACCAGTCGCCCATTGGCCGCACCCCGCGGTCGAACCCGGCCACCTATACCGGTGCCTTTACGCCTTTGCGCGAATGGTTCGCTGGCCTGCCGGAAGCTAAAACGCGCGGCTACGGGCCGGGCCGTTTCTCGTTCAACGTCAAGGGCGGCCGCTGCGAAAAATGCGAGGGCGACGGCGTCCTCAAGATCGAAATGCACTTCCTCCCCGACGTTTACGTCACCTGCGATGTCTGCAAAGGCAAGCGGTACAATCGCGAAACGCTGGAAGTCCAGTTCAAAGGCAAGTCGATCTCCGACGTGCTCGACATGACCATCGACGAGGGCGTCGAGTTCTTCTCCGCCGTCCCCACCATTCGCGACAAATTCGCGACGCTCCAGCGCGTCGGCCTCGGCTATGTCAAGGTCGGCCAGCCCGCCACCACCCTATCCGGTGGCGAGGCACAGCGCGTCAAACTCTCCAAGGAATTGTCCAAGCGCGCCACAGGCCGCACGCTTTACATGCTGGACGAGCCGACCACGGGTCTCCACTTCCACGACGTCGCCAAACTCTTGGAAGTGCTGCACGAACTGGTCGAAGGCGGCAACACGGTCATCGTCATCGAGCATAATCTCGAAGTCATCAAGACCGCCGACTGGATCATCGACCTCGGCCCTGAAGGCGGCGACGGCGGCGGCGAAATCGTCACCCTCGGCACCCCCGAAGAGGTCGCGGCCAATCCCCGCTCTCACACAGGACATTTCCTCAAGGAAGTCATGGACCGCAGACCGCACTTTGCGACGCGGGCCGCGGAGTAGCGGCGGCCACCGAACTTTCCCTTCTCCCCTTGTGGGAGAAGGTGGATCGCGCTCAGCGCGAGACGGATGAGGGGTGGGGCCTATCCAAAATGCAATGCGCGCTCGCGGATGACCGTAGACCCCTCATCCGCCCTTCGGGCACTTCTCCCACAAGGGGAGAAGGGAAGAGCGATCAAATCAGCCCCATCTTCGCCAATTCCGCCGCGATCTCGACCGAATTCTCATTGTCATTCCCCTCCATATCCGGCGGCGCATCCTCTGGCCGCAGATAGCGCCAGCCCTGAAAGGGCCGCTTTGGATAGGGCAAGGTGCGGATGATTTCCGGCGCCATGATGATGTCGCAGTAGTCGATCCCCTCCGCATTGGTATGCGTTGCCAGCCGCAGGATACGCTGCCGACAGCAAATCGTGCCCGACATCACCCAATAGATCGAGGATACACCCTCCATCTCCTCGCGGCGCTTGGGCATCATGCGGGTGCGATGCACATGCACGTCCTCGCCATAATCGGCATCCCACCAATGCGCCCGCTGGTCGCGATAGCTTTCCAGTTCCTCCACGCTGGAAACGCCAACGCAGAGTTTTACCATATGAATCATACAATCGTTCCCGGCGCGACCCGGCCCTGAATCACGTCGATTTCGTCATCATCTACCACCCACGGCTCCTGTAGGGCCATGGACAGCCACGCCTGAAATGCTGGCAGCGCGTAAATGGCCTCCACATAGCGAGCGGCTAGGTCGGAAACCGGCAGGTCATAGGTGCGCAGCCGCGTCGCAAGCGGCGCAAACATCGCGTCCGCTGCCGAAAACGCGCCGAATAGATAAGGGCCGCCAGACTCTGTCAGAAGCCCGCCCCATAGCGTTTCCACCCGATACAGGTCAGTGCACACGGCATCCAGATCGACCTTGCCGGGATGGCTGGACCGCAAGTTCATCGGCGCATTGCTGCGCAATGCCGAAAACCCGCCATGCATTTCCGCCGCCGCTGCCCGCGCAAGCGCACGGTCTTTTCGGTCTTTCGGCCAGATACCTTTGTCAGGAAACGAGTCGGCCAGATATTCGATAATGGCTATAGTTTCCGGGATTACCAGATCGTCGTCGATCAGCACCGGCACTTTGCCTGTCGGCGAACGCTCAGCCAGCGTCTCGCGCCATCGCGGCCCCGACAGCTGCAAAATTTCATCCTCGAACGGGATTTCAAAATGCTTGAGAACCAGCCATGGCCGCAGCGACCAGGTTGAGTAATTACGATTCCCGATCAAGAGCTTCATCGAACAACCTCATCTTCAAGACGAAGGGCGCCCAGTGGCAGGGCGCCCTTGTCGTAATCTTCTGAGTGAAAAACTCCAGCGTCTCTCCAAAGCGTTTTCAGAAAAAGTGGAAACCGGTTTTTCGGTTAGAAAACGCTACTTAAACAATCAGACGCCAGCGACTACGGCGACGACCAGCCCCATCGAAAAGAGGCATACCAGCGCCCAGCTCAAGGTCTGCATGACGTTGGTCTTGGGTAGACTGCGCATAGATTGCTCCTTGTCAGTCGTTCACACCGACCCGAAACAGGGCCGGTGATGAATCGTTAACCGTCCGCCAGATGGGAAGCAAGCGGCCAGAATGCAACACTCCCCAGCCGCATTCGGTTCAACCTTTCGCCTCAGAACAGCCCGAACCAGAGCCCGGCAATACCCAAAAACGCAAAGAAACCAACGATGTCGGTAATGGTGGTCACGAACACAGCCGAAGCAATCGCCGGGTCTGCCTTGAACTTGTCCAGCGTCAACGGCACAAGAATTCCGAACGTGCCAGCCACAATCATATTGATGACCATCGCCATGCCAATCACCACACCCAGGCCGACATTCCCGTAACGCAGGGCCGTCACAATCCCGAGCAGGATTGCAAAGATCACGCCATTGGCAAAACCCACCATCATTTCACGACGGATCAGGCGTTTGAGACGCCCACCATCCAGTTCACGCATCGCCAAGGCGCGCACAGTCACCGTCATGGTCTGTGCGCCCGCATTGCCGCCCATAGAGGCAACAATCGGCATCAGCACCGCCAGCGCCACCATCTGCTCGATCGTGGCGTTAAACAGCCCAATGACGAACGATACCAGCACCGCGGCTACGACATTGACAGCCAGCCATGGCGCGCGGCTGCGCACCGTGTCGACAATGGTGTCCGAAACGTCCTCGTCACCCACACCGGCCAGCAGCTTAATGTCCTCTTCGGCTTCTTCCTGAATGACGTCCACGATGTCGTCGATGGTGAGCACACCAACAAGCCGACCATTCTCATCGACCACACCGACTTCCACCAGGTCATAGCGCTCAAAGCTGCGCGCGGCCTCTTCCTGATCCTCTTCAGCCTTCACCAGCACCAGGCTGGTATTCATGATCGCATCGATCTTGACGGCCCGTTTGGCGCGCAGGAACTTGTCCAGCGGCAGGGTTCCCAGCACCTTATAGGCCGCGTCGACCACATAAATCTGGTAGAACTCGTCTGGCAATTCGCTTTCTGAGCGCAGATAATCGATGGTCTGCCCCACCGTCCAAAAGGGCGGAATGGCGATAAAATCGGTCTGCATCCGCCGTCCGGCGGATTCCTCGGGGAAATCCAGACTACGTTTGAGGCTCAGCCGCTCGAATGTCGGCAGCGCCGACAAAATCTCGTCCTGATCTTCCTTTTCGAGATCTTCGAGCAGGAACACCGCGTCGTCGTTATCGAGTTCGGCGACACCGCGCGCAATTTCCGAATTAGGCAGCGCGTCCATCAGCTCGATGCGGATGGACTCGTCCACCTCGGTCAGTGCCGAAAAGTCGAACTTGCCGCCCAGCATCTGCACCAGCGCCAGCCGCTCGTCATGATCGAGCTGTTCCAGCACGTCGCCGACGTCAGACGAATGCAAAGGCTCCATAACGAGCGCGACGTCGCTCTCGCGCCGAGCCTCGATAAAGGCGCGCAGCCGCTCCAGCCAGAGCGGACTTATTCTGCCTTCGCCATCGCGGAACACATCAGAGCCGATCCCGGTGTCGCGGCCGGGCGCCATATCAAAATCTTCGCTCATCGGGAGCCCTTTTCGTGTCCTGAGTGTTTCAGGGGCAGGACAAGCTGTAGCCAATCGTCCTTGATTGCGCCAGTGTAGGCCAATGGCTTTTTCTCCCGGATAAGGAGATTTTGATGACCGAACAATTCAATCCCCAGATCGGCCTCGACCGTCTGCAGCGTCTTGTGGGCAAACACAATCTGCCCTGCGCCACCGACGACACGACAATGGCCGTGGAAGGAGCGCACTTCGCGCATCTGCTCGACACATCTATATTGGCCTTGCACTGCCCTGTTGATCAGAAAGTGCTGCTAATGGAAATTTCTCCCGACATCTACTTCGAGACCGACCAGCATATCGGGCGGGACATTATGCTTATCCGTCTTGATCGCATCAGCGATGAAGAACTCGCCCTGCGCCTGCACGACGCCTGGACGTTCCGCGCCCCAGAAAAATTGAAACAGCGCACTTAAGCCTGTCGAATATCTGCTCGCTCACTCGTCCAGTTGGCAGACCAATCAAGAAGGACCCTGCCGATGCACGACACCACCACCCTCGCCTGCACCTGTGGCCAGTTTCACATCATGCTTGCCGGCGAGCCCTTCATCACAACAGAATGTCACTGCAATTCTTGCCGCGAGGCCGCGCGGCGCATGAGCGCCCTGCCCGCCACCTTCTCGCTCACAGATGACAACGGCGGCACGCCCTTCGTCCTCTATCGCAAGGACCGCATCAGCTTCCCTGATGGCACAGACGGCCTAAAGGCATATCGCCTGACCGACAAATCCCCAACGCGCCGCGTGGTCACTATCTGCTGCAACAGTCCGATCTTCCTGGAATTCCAGTCCGGCCATTGGCTGAGCCTCTATGCCAATCTCTGGCCCCGGCAATCTCGCCCCGCAATCGCCATCCGAACGATGACATCCGACTTGCCGGAGAGTCATCTGCTTGACAACGCGTTGCCGAGCGGCAAAGGCAGCACAGCGGGCTTCTACTGGAAGTTGCTCACCGCCTGGATCGCCATGGGTTTCAAAGTGCCAAAAATCGAGGTCAAGGAGGCTGCCTGAATGAACCAGGCAACAAAAAAGCCGCCTTGCGGCAGCTTTTTGTTCGTCACTCACTAAGTGACTGGTGCGGTCGAGAAGACTCGAACTTCCACGCCTCGCGGCACAGCGACCTCAACGCTGCGCGTCTACCAATTCCGCCACGACCGCACTGTGTGGTAGAAGCTCTGAGGCGCTAGCGCCCCGAAGCGAGTGGGGATGTAGCAAAGGTCTTCTCCGATCACAAGCGCTTAAATGACGATTTCAAAAGAGCCTGTGAACTTTACGTCGTGCGATAGCCAAAACCTTCCGCTGGACGGTCTCAGATGCGAAAGCCACGAACGCCGAGCGTGCGTATGGTCGAACAGTATAGGCGAGGCCCGCCGTGCCCATCACCCAAGCTTGAAAATCTTCTCCGTCACGAACACACGCAATTGCCCTTCTTCGACATTCACTTCGCCTTTGGCGATCAGCGTGTTGTTGGCGTAGATTCGTAAGGGATCGTGCTCGGTAGCGTCCAGTTCGATCACAGCGCCACGCCCCATGCGTAAAAGATGATGGATGGGCATGGTGGTCGCGCCCAATTCCACCGTGATATCGACTTCAATATTGTCCAGTGTGCTCATAGATAAGGGTTTCGAGCGAAATGATCCGCGCCCCATGAGCGGATTCGTTATCCCAGAAGGTCTGCCAGAGCTGGTTATGGAAGTGTTAACAAACATCAACGAAGCGTGCCAAACCGGCGCAAAACTGCGTCGCAGCGATGGTCGCACCGTCGAATGGCGCATTTTCGAAGCGCCCCTGCCCTATGACGACGCCTTGGCCATGATGGATGAGCGCGTGGCCGCCATCGCCGCAGGTGAGGCGGGTGAGGCCGTCTGGCTGCTTGAGCACCCCCCGCTTTACACCGCCGGAACCTCTGCCCGTCCCGAAGACCTGCTCAATCCGCGCTTTCCTGTCCATCAGGCCGGGCGCGGTGGGCAATATACCTATCACGGCCCCGGCCAGCGCGTAGCCTATGTCATGCTCGATCTGACCCAGCGGGGTCGCGACATTCGCTGCCTCGTTCAAGGCCTCGAACAATGGGTCATCGACACGCTCGCCGCGCACAATATCAATGCCGGGCGTCGCGAGGGTCGCGTGGGCGTCTGGGTACCGCGCCCGGAAAAAGGTTTGAACAGCGAAGACAAAATTGCCGCCATCGGTGTGCGCGTGCGCAAATGGATTACTTTTCACGGCATTTCGCTGAATGTAGCGCCCGATCTCAGCCATTATAGCGGCATCGTGCCCTGCGGCATCACCGATCAGGGCATCACCTCATTTGAGGATTTGGGACTTCTTCTGTCATTGCCCGAAGTGGATTCGGTGCTGCGCCGCCGGTTTGAGGCCATTTTCGGCCCGACAGCCTCCTTCCGCGCAGCGCCGCCCGCTGCAGCGTGACGCCAGCCAACTCGGTCTATACGGAAAATGGCAAAAATGCGGGAATCGGTTTTCGCAAAGCCTTTAGCCGCATAGAATGAAAATGACCGGACCAAACAGCCAGGGAACCGACATGACTTTGGACGATTTGAAGCGCCTTCTTACCCGCCAGACGCTGTTCCGGCTCGATTCTATTCTGTCGCCGCGCCTTGTGCCGATTTTCTATGCGCTGGGACTGGCAGCAATACTGCTCTGGGCCATCAGCCATTTCTTCTTCCGCTTCAGCACAGGTTTTGGCGACGGCCTCTGGGGCCTGCTCGAAATCGTGGTCTTCGGCCTGCTGGCCTTTGTCGGCCTGCGCATTGGCTGCGAGGCACTACTGGTCTGGTTCAAAAATCACGAGGAAACCGGCGACAGCGTCCAGCGCTCACGCTATTCCGCCTCGCTGCTCGATGAAGTGCGTGACGCCATCCGCGATCTGGCCGAAGAGGGTCAGGATAGCGATTATGCAGAGGCAGACGAATATATCACGCCCGCAACAGAGCCCCTGCCGACTGTGCAGCCGACACCTGCAGAAGCGCCATCTACGACAATCGCGCGGGAACCGGCAACCAAGCCGGGCGAGACCCACAAGCCACGCCGCACCGCAAAGCGGACGCCGCCGAAAACTACCCCCTGATTATGCAAAAAGGCCGCCCACTGGGCGGCCTTTTTGTTTCAGGGGCCAATGGCGCCTTACTTCTTGTTGACGCTCCACGCGCCCGGGCCAGCAAAGACCAGATAGAGGAAAACGAAGCAGAACAGGATAGCTGCGTCACCACCATTATTGGTTGGATAGAGACTACCGGGAGCGTGCATCAGCCAATAGGCGAATGCCATGGTGCCCGAGGCGAGGAAGGCGGCGGGACGAGTGAAAAAACCAACGGCAATCAGAATGCTGGTGATGATTTCGATAACGCCAGCAATCCACGGCAGCGAGAATGCCTCTGGTGCCCATTCTCCAGCGGGAAAGCCGAGAAGTTTTTGTGTGCCATGCAGGAAAAACAGCACGGCTGTCACGATGCGCAGCACGGCGAGGGCCTGCGGCGCGTAGGCGGAGAGACGGTCGAACATGGATAGAGTCCTTTAATGCTGCGCCTGTGGCGCGGGGTGAAAAGGGCTAGAGGAAAGAGCGGAAAGACAAAATCTCCGCATTCTCGCACGCACTGTTCACTGATGCGCACCATTCAAGTTCCCGTGTTCACCGCTATGCACAGGTCTGTTTCGCATCATCTGCGGGGCAGTCACATTGCGTAACCGCCCAAGATTGGGTATGACGCGCCATTCAATTTCAGCATCGGACTGATTTTTCGCGGTTTTGTCACCGCTCCGATGCGCCAATTACAATCGGAATTGCCACGCGCATGACTCAGGCGCCCAAAATCGGTCTCGTCAGCCTCGGCTGCCCCAAGGCCCTCGTCGATAGCGAACGCATCATGACCACCCTGCGCGCGCAGGGATATTCGTTCAGTCGTGACTATGCCGGCGCCGACATCGTGCTCGTCAACACCTGCGGGTTTCTTGACTCTGCCAAGCAGGAAAGCCTTGAGGCCATTGGCGAAGCGCTCAATGAAAACGGTAAGGTCATCGTTACCGGCTGCCTCGGCGTCGAAGAAAATCTGATCCGCGAAACCCACCCATCGGTTCTCGCAATCACCGGCCCGCATCAATATGAGAGCGTGGTTTCGGCGGTGCATGATCACCTGCCCCCGGTGCCGAACAGGTTTGTCGATCTTGTGCCCGAAAGCGGTCTCAAGCTCACGCCGCGCCATTATGCCTATCTGAAAATTTCTGAAGGCTGCAACAATCGCTGCTCGTTCTGCATCATTCCGCAAATTCGCGGCGATCTCGCCTCTCGCCCTGCCGCGGGCATTCTGGGCGAAGCTGAAGGCCTGATCCGCTCCGGCGTCAAGGAATTGCTGGTCATCAGCCAGGACACCAGCGCCTATGGCCTCGACCTGAAATATGCGACCAGCAAATATCGTGGCCGCGAGGTTAAGGCCAAGTTCTACGATCTGGCCAAGGAACTGGGTGAACTGGGCGCATGGGTGCGCCTGCACTATGTCTACCCCTATCCCCATGTCGATCCCGTGATGGAATTGATGGCCGAAGGCCTCGTCCTGCCCTATCTCGACATCCCCTTCCAGCACGCCTCCCCCAACGTGCTGAAGGCCATGCGTCGCCCCGCCCATCAGGAAAAGACGCTGAATCGAATTCTTGATTGGAAGCGCCAAGTCCCTGATTTGACTGTGCGTTCCAATTTCATCGTTGGCTTCCCCGGCGAGACTGACGAAGATTTTGAAATGCTGCTCGACTTCATCGAGGAAGCCGAGATCGACCGTGCCGGCTGCTTCAAATACGAGCCCGTCACCGGCGCCACCGCCAACGAGCTCGATGGCATCGTCCCCGACGAGGTCAAGGAAGAGCGCTTCGCCCAACTCATGGAAGTGGCACAGAACGTCTCATTCGGCCAGCTTCAGAAAAAGGTCGGTCGCACGATCGATGTCATCGTCGACGACGTTCGCCCCGAAGAGAACCGCGCCATTGCCCGTTCCAAGTGGGATGCACCAGAAATCGACGGTCAGGTGATCATCGACAAGGCCACCAATATCAAGATTGGCGACATCGTTTCTGTCAAAGTCACCGACAACGACGAATACGATCTATTCGCTGAACCAGCCTGATCATTGCGGCGGGTCGCTTAGGCGACCTGCCCCTTATTGCCCGCTGAGGCCCGCGCCCGCTTCTGCCCATAGAGCCGAACATCAGTGCGCTCCATCGCCTCGCGGAACGTGCTGCCCGCCCGGCATGGCGTTGAGCCACAGGTCACCGAAATCGTCGCACCATCGATACCGGTCCGACGCACAAACTCCGCGCTGGCAATGGCATTGATTTCAGAGAGCTTTGCTTCGTCCAGCAATGCGGACTGATTTGGCAGGAAAGCGCAAAACTCATCGCCGCCAATGCGCGCGATCAGGCTGTCGATACCAATGGCCCGCTCCAGCGCCCGCGCTATCGACACGATGGCGTCGTCGCCGACCAGATGCCCATGTTCATCATTGATCGCTTTGAGCCGGTCAGCATCGGCCAGCACGAAAATCCCGCTCACCCCATGCGACATGGCCAGATCGAACTGCTCGATAAAGCTACGACGGTTCATCAGACCGGTCAGCGGATCGGTCGCAGCGTGCCGCGCCAGTTCACTGCTCTTCCGCATCAGATCGCGATAGGAAATCAGCACCGATTCAAGCTTTGAAAAGCCCACCAATGCGATGGGAATGGCAATCGCAAAGGGCAATATGAGCCGCACCAGCACCGTAACCAGATCGGCCTCGACCCCAAGAATCATGCGGATTCCAGTCGATATGGAAATCGAGATAGCCGCCGCGATCAGCGAAACCATCGCCGTATAACGCAGGACAAATCTGGACGGCCACTTCACTTGCTTGCAACTCTCTGTCTGCCTCGACTGGCGCTACTGCTCGCAGCCACCGGTAAACAAATGGCGTCTGCAAAAAACTCAATTGTTCCTATGTGGATACCTTACCCGCTTTGCACACTTTTGTGCAGCACTAGCGGGCAAAGGCGTCAAATGGATTGTCATGTGTCAGTCGCGTAATCGTCGGCTCATCGACACCTGCAGCCCTCAGGGCAGGCAGAAACGAATCGACCAGATGCGTATAGGGCAGTGGCGTGCCACCGCCCGGCTGCGCGGGATCGTACCACCCCCGGTCATGGCTCAGCAGCAGCCGCTCACCCCGCCCGGCCTCCAGCGCCCGTAAAACCAGCGCTACGATCTCCGCATCCGGCTCGCGCCCGATATGATCGAATTCCAGCCAGGCACCGCGCGCAAACACCTCCTTATGCAGCCCGAAATCGGGTTCGGCCTGCGTGTGGATGGAAATGAAGCGGCTCGCCGCTCCGCCCTCGGCCTCGATAATATCGAGCTGATCCAGCACCACCCGGCCCTTGATCGTGTGCGACCCTATAATGGCTCCGGTCTGCGCCGAAGCGCGCGCCGCCGCCCGCAAAATGCGCGACTCGATCGGGGTAATTCCATCATCCCCGGCGCTGATCTTGATCCACCCAGCGACCACGCCTGTCTCACCCACGCCTTGGGTCAGCTCCCGCACCATCCAGCGCTCCAGCTCATCCGCACTGGCCTCGCGCACCCAGTCGGGAATCCACGGCTCGCGATAATTGCCCGTGGGCACCACAATCGGCAGCCCCGTCGCACGCGATACAGCCAGGTCAATATCCACCCGCAGCCCCACGCCGCCGGTCGAGCATTCCACCAGAGCGGCCACGCCCTGCGCCTTGATCGCCTCGATCTGCGGTGCCATCAACCGCACCACATCGTCCATATCCGCTTCGGCATAGCCGGGCTGGTCCGGTGTCCGCAGGTCCACGAAGACATGCTCATGCGGCAAAATAAGCCCGAGCTGATGGCGCTGATACGGCCCCAGAGTTGTATGAAGCAGTTTCATCTGTTTCTCCCTCACCCCTGTGTCGCACAGCGCCGCGCCAAACGAAACCAGCAGTAGCCGAACCGATCTTGCTATTTCCGTCCACTGTGCCACGCTCGCCGTGTCGACAGACTCAATTGCGAGAGGAGAGCATGATGGGTTTTGACGGAGTGGGTTGGATTGCAGCCATCCTGATTGGCGGCGTTGCCGGTTGGTTGGCCAGCATGTTCATGGGGTCCGGCGGTGGTGTTTTGAAAAATGTCCTTCTGGGCATTGTCGGCGCTATTCTCGCCAGCCTCGTATTCGGGCTGCTGGGCATCTCCTTCGGTGGCTGGGTCGGCTATCTAATTGCTGGCTTTATCGGCGCCTGCATTATCATCATCATCGGACGCGCCGTTTCCAAATAGCAAATTCCGGCCGGTCGCCCATGGGAGGCCGGCCTTTCACCGGGAACGATTTCGCGCGCCGCCGCCCACAGGCGCAATGTCTTTTCCCGGTTAAAACCCGCCGTAAATTACTCATCCGAAGCAAGCATTTAGCGCTTTACGCGCTGCCGGACGCCATCGCATCAAAGTGTCAACTCGACCAAAGTGATGGATTTTAGCGTCCGATGAAAAAGCTTCTCGCCTCTGCCGTTCTGGCGCTCGCTATGGGCTCCACCCCGGCCTTTGCCCAGCCCACCGACATTCTCAACGTCTCCTACGACATTGCCCGCGAGCTGTTTGAAGCCGTCAATGCCGAGTTCGTGCCCTATTACAAAGCTGAGAAGGGCGTTGATCTCACGGTCAACCAGTCCCATGCTGGCTCCTCGGCTCAGGCCCGCTCCATCCTCGAAGGTCTTCAGGCCGATGTTGTAACCTTCAATCAGGTCACCGACATCCAGCGCCTCGCCGATGGCGGCTTCGTGTCCGAAAACTGGAAGGACGAATTCCCCAATCAGGCGTCGCCATATTATTCCCTGCCAGCCTTCCTCGTCCGCGCCGGCAACCCCAAGGGCATCACAGGCTGGGCTGATCTGGCTCGCGACGACGTTGCCGTCATTTTCCCGAATCCCAAGACCTCGGGCAATGCGCGCTACACCTATCTGGCCGCCCGCGCCTGGGCGAATGAAGAATTCGCTGGCGATGAAGCGCAGATCGAAGATTACCTGACCAAGGTTTTCCTCAATGTGCCGGTTTTCGAGACGGGCGGTCGCGGCGCCACCACGGCCTTCACCGAGCGCGAGCTCGGCGACGTGCTGATCACTTTCGAAGCGGAAGTGCATGGCATTCGCCAGCTTCTGGGCGAAGACAAGTATGACGCCGTCGTTCCCGCCGTGAGCCTACTTGCCGAATTCCCGGTTGCCGTCGTCGATAAGGTTGCCGAAGCCCGCGGCAGTCAGGAAATCGCCACCGATTACCTCAACTACCTCTACAGCCCCGCCGGTCAGGAAATCCTCGCCAGCTTCTTCAACCGTGTCCACGACGAGGCCGTCGTCGCCAAATTTGCGGACCAGTTCCCCGAAGTTCGTCTGCTGACAGTCGAAGACGTCTTTGGCGGTTGGGATCAGGTTTCCGAAGAACACTTCGCCGATGGTGGCCTGCTCGACAAGGTTTTCGTCAACCAATAAGCGGCAGCAAACTCTATCTGGCCCCCATCAAGAAGGGGCCAGATCATCAGTATGACCACCCAGTCATTCCCGCGAACGCGCGAGCCTCCGTTTAAAACAGGGGTTCCCGCTTTGCGGGAATGATCTTGAGAATTGGAATAGCCCAATGCCCAACCCCCGCAGCAAGCATCTGCTTCCCGGCTTCGGGCTGACTATGGGCGTGTCGCTGTTTTACATCACCCTCATCATCCTGCTCCCCATTTCGGCTATGCTGCTCAAGGTCGCGGGAATGGGATGGGAGGAGTTCTGGCGTATCATTTCATCGCGCCGTGCCATCGCCGCCTATCAGGTCACGTTCTCCTCGGCCTTCTACGCCACCATTCTCAATGGCCTACTGGGCCTTCTGCTCGCGTGGGTACTGACCCGCTACCGTTTCCCCGGTCGCCGTCTGCTCGACGCTCTGGTCGATCTGCCCTTCGCACTGCCCACCGCCGTTGCGGGCCTCGTCCTCGTTACGCTCTTTGCCAGCAATGGCTGGTATGGCCAGTTCCTCGAACCCAACGGGCTCAAGGTCAATTACACGCAGCTTGGCATTGTCGCCGCCATGACCTTTACCTCCATTCCCTTCGTGGTCCGCTCGGTGCAGCCGGTGCTCGAAGATCTCGACGAAGGTCTGGAATCCGCCGCCCGCACGCTTGGCGCGACCGACTGGCAGATTTTCACGCGGATCATTTGGCCCACCATCCTGCCCGCCTTCATCAGCGGCTGCGTTCTCTCCTTCGCCCGGTCGCTGGGCGAGTTCGGCGCGGTGGTTTTTATCGCGGGCAATCTTCCCGGCGTCACCGAAATCGTCTCGCTGCTGATTTATATCCGGCTCGACGAATACAACTACGAAGCTGCCGCCGCTCTTGCCTTCGTTCTGCTACTGGTCGCGTTCCTAACCCTCCTTGCCACCAACGCACTAGCCGCCTGGCAAACGCGCTATGTGGAAAGGAGCGTGTGATGGCCTCAAGGACGACACCCAGAAATGTTGGCTTTATCGCCCCCTCCCCCGTGAGGGGAGGGCCGGGGTGGGGGTTCTGCAGGTTCAGCAAACTCCCGCTGCCGATCCATTCCTGGATGGTTCAGAACCCCCACCCTCAATCCCTCCCCTCAAGGGGGAGGGAGGCGAAAGAACCGATGCTTCGGCGGATTGCGGCAAGAAAGATTGGCCAATCTGTATGACCCAGCGCCCAAGCTCCCCCGCCGCCAAAACCCTCATCGCCCTCGCCTTCTTTTTCGCGGGCCTCACCCTCGTCGTGCCCGTCGCGCTCATTTTCTCATTCGCCTTGCGCGAAGGTGTGGGCGTTTACGCCTCAAATATCCTCCATCCCAACACACTGCACGCCATCTGGCTAACCGTGCTCACCGCGCTGATCGTCGTCCCTATCAACATCGTGGTCGGTGCCGCCCTCGCCTGGCTCGTCACCCGGTTTCGTTTTCGCGGTCGCCAGCTTCTGATCAGCTTTATCGAACTGCCCGCCGCCATGAGCCCCATCGTCGCTGGCGTGGTCTATCTCTTTCTCTATGGCGGTCAGGGACTGCTCGGCCCTGCGCTGCAATCAGCTGGCATCCAGATCATGTTTACACCGCTGGCTATCGTGCTGGTCAGTCTGTTCGTCACTGCTCCCTATGCCGCACGCGAACTCATTCCGCTAATGCGCCAGCAGGGCACCGAGGACGAAGAAGCTGCACTTTCCCTCGGCGCCAATGGCTGGCAGATGTTCTGGCATGTCACTCTGCCCAATATCGGCTGGGCCCTGCTCTATGGTGCCGTTCTCACCAATGCCCGCGTCATGGGCGAATTCGGCGCCGTCTCTGTCGTCTCGGGGGCCATTCGTGGCCAGACCAATACCCTGCCCCTCCAGATCAATCTGCTCTTCAACGACTTCAACGTCACCGGCGCCTTCGCCGCTGCCTCCACCCTCACTCTGATCGCCGTCATCACACTGATCATAACGTCGGCGCTGGAAGCACGGCAGCATGGCTGATCGTCACGCGCCCCCTGCCTTCCGACGATGATAGGTCAGTGCATCGCGCAGGCAGATGGCCAGTGCATCTTCCGCGAGCACGGCATCCGGCGGGATCACCAGCGCCCTGTTCCCCTCGAAGACGAACACATCGGAAAAGCGCTCGCGAAACCCCTCCACCAAACCTGTCTTGCAATTGAAAAATACGGCGCAATGGTCCGGTGCCGTCCACGGGGCGCCCAGCCTGATCGTGCTGCCGCTGCGGCTGGCCGCAGTGAGATAAGCCGGCTCACCCCATTTCAGCGTTTCCGTCAGCGGCCCGACCCGTTCCGCTGAAGCCAGAGCGAAAATCAGCACACGAATATCGAAAAGTCGCGCCCGCACCGGCGACGGATAGCGCAGAAAGGCTTCTTCCACTGCCTCCGGTACGGGCGGCGCTATCATGCCTCGGCCTGTAGCGGCAGGTGAATATCAGTCCGTAACTGGCTTTGTGGCACCTCGCGCGGATCGTTGAGATAGGCCTCAAAGATCGGCGCATCCGCAGGCTCGTATCCCGAACCGGGGAGCCAGGTGCCCAGCAGCCACCGATAGGCCCCGCGCATATCGGCATAAGGCCCCTGATAGCTGAGCCGCGCATAAGGCCCGCCCCGAAGTACCATCTCCATCATCGGCGCTGCGATGGCCACGCCGGCCTCCACCGGCAAACAGGCCCGCGACCGCAATTCGCCTTCCGGCCCCAGATCGGGATCGTCGAAAAAGACACCGATCATCTGCAGTTGCGCCGGCACCGCATTACCCGCTGCCAACTCGCCGAACAGCCGCCCCATCGCGTGATCGATCTGCATATAGGAGCCGATGTGGTCGATGCCAGTGCAACGGCGCGGCTCCAGCATAACGACCTCCACCGGAAAACTCGAAGCGGCCGCATTGGCCTCCGCCCGCTTGAAGGCGGCATGTGATCCGTTCGCGCGATACATCGCCGGTGCCAGCTCAAACATGTCCTTGAAGGCGCGTCCAAAGGCCTCTGCGGACGAGTAGCCCGCCTTTCTGGCAATATCATCTATGGCAAGGTCGCCATTGGCCAGCCGGTCGGCGGCCCGCTGCAGGCGCAGGCGACGAATGCTTGCCGCAATGGTCTCACCCTGCATCGCCGCATAAATGCGGCTCCAGTGGTAGGGCGACAGGCACGCAATCTCCGCCATCTGGTCGAAGGAGAGCTCCTCATCCAGATGTGCATGAACATGGTCCACCACGCGATTGAGGCGATCACGATAGCTGGCCTGGGTGATTCGCTTGTTCATCGTCGTTCTTCCTTGCTTGAACCATAGGAAGTGTTCCATGCCCGCAACAGACAAATCCTGCGCTTTTGCCCACTGCGGCCTCCCAGCGGCTGAACCCGCTTGAGAGAAAGATACGGTGGCGCTAGACCAGCGTTGACAGGAGCCGCATGCACACACCCCACACCATCCCTCTGCGCAATCGCCCGCCGCTCATCCTCGGCCAGCGCGCGCTCGTCATGGGCATCCTCAATGTCACGCCTGACAGCTTTTCCGATGGGGGCCGTCACAACCAGATAGACGCGGCACTCACTCATGCTCGCCTGATGCTGGCACAAGGGGCCGACATTCTCGACATTGGCGGTGAAAGCACCCGCCCGGGCTCAGACCCAGTCGGTGTTCAGGAAGAACTCGACCGCATCATGCCGGTCATTGACGCCCTTCGCGCCGACGGCATTTCCGCCCCCATCTCCATCGACACGATGAAACCCCTCGTTGCCGATCAGGCCCTTCAAGCCGGCGCAGACATCATCAACGACGTCAACGGATTGCAGGGCGCGCCGGAAATGGCGGAGATCGCCGCGCTCCACGGCGCACCAGTCATCGCCATGCACTGGGACCGGAACTGGACTGCCGAAACCGATCCCGTCTCGGCCGTGGTCAGCTTCTTTGAACAAACCCTGTCTATCGCAGACAACGCTGGCGTTGCGGCTGAACGCATCATCCTCGACCCCGGCTTCGGATTCACAAAGACCCTGAATCAGAATTACAGCATTCTGCGCCAACTCCCCGATCTGACTCGCATTTTTCCTGATCAGCCACTCCTGATCGGCACATCACGGAAATCCATGATCGGCAAGGTACTCGAAAATCAGCCATCCGAACGCCTGCCCGGCACCATTGCCACCAATGTTCAGGCCTATGAACGCGGCGGCCACATTTTCCGCGTCCACGATGTCGCGGAAAACAGGGACGCCCTTCGCGTGGCACATGCAACCCTGTATGGTGCCGAATAGTCGGGCCTAACCGCTCTTGCGCCTCCCTCCCCCTTGAGGGGAGGGACCGAGGGTGGGGGTTCTGCGGTCTTCACCCGCTGCAATTTATGAGTATACCATGACCCAGCCCTTCACCGGCGACCGCATCATCCTCAACGATCTTGGCTTTTATGGCTATCACGGCCTCTTCAACGAGGAAGCCAAACTTGGCCAGCGCTTCCTCATCGATCTGCAATGTGGCGTTGACCTCACCGGCCCGGCCCAGACCGACACAATTGGCGCCACCGTCTCCTATGCCGACATTTATGACGTGGTGAAATCAGCTTTCGAGACGCAACGCATGCATCTGATCGAAGCTGTGGGGCAGAACATCATCTCCGCCCTCTTCGCGGCCTTCTCAGACATCAACTGGGTGATCGTCCGCGTCCGCAAGCCCGAAGCGCCCATTGCCATGGTGCGCGGCGAAGCGGCCATCGAACTCCACCGCGTGCGGCCCGCTTGATGGCGCAGGCGTGGCTCAGCCTCGGCGCCAATATCGGCGATCCGCAATCGCAAGTCGCCGAAGCCGTTCGCCTGCTTGACGCGCATAACCACATCACGGTCACTGCGCGCTCGTCGGTCATCACCACCAAGGCATGGGGCAAGACCGATCAGCCCGACTTCGCCAATATGGCGCTAACGGTCGAAACCGATCTATCGCCCATCGACCTGCTGCACACCTGTCTCGACATCGAGCGCGACATGGGTCGGGTGCGTCACGAGGTCTGGGGACCACGCCTGATCGACATTGACCTCATCGCCTATGAGCGCGTCGAAATGGACAGCGCCAAACTGACCCTGCCCCATCGATTTGCCCATGAACGTGACTTCGTTCTGGTGCCCTTGCGCGAGATTTCGCCTGAGACTGCCGCCTGGATCACCGCAAGGCACGAGACGTCATAGTCAACGCTAACAGTCTGCTAGCGAATTGCCATTCAACGCAGTTCGTCGACGACTTTCGAAGCAATATCGAACTCGATACGCCGTTTTGCGCGACGCTCCATCGCCTCTTCGTCCTCACCCCAAAGCCGGATCTGGTGATCCTCATCGACATGCGCTGCCGCCCAAACGTCGTCAGGCGTAAGCAGTTGATGCAATTGCGTAATTGCCAGAAGACCCGACCCTGTCAGCCCGGTAATCGACACCAGCGCCGTCAGCATATGCAGCCCCTGCCCCTCCAGCGCCGCGTCCAGCTTGGCCAGCGTGCTATCAGGTTGTTTTTGATGGATAATTCCGATTGTTGGCTGAAACGCCACCTCGAAATGCCGCGCCAGTTTCACCAGCGCCCCATCCCAGAATTTTTCCTGCTCATCGACCAATTCCTGAGGAGAATCAGCGCGATAGAGCAAAAGGTCATTACCCGCGAATTTGCCGATTTCCGCCCGGAACTCCGGCACCAGCGCCTCGCCGCTCTCCACCGCCGAATTGATCAGCCGCACCATGGGCATCGTGGCGGGATCAATGAATTCGCCCTGCGCCGCCCATTCCTCAGCCATCACCTGGGCGATGCCAAGCGTTTGAACGACAACGGGAATTTTGTGCCCCGGCGTCTTGACCTGCCGCCCATCCAGCGTCACCAAATACCCGTCGTCTCCGCGCACCACGTCAACGCTTTTATAAAAACGCTTCGGCAGCTCAACCTTGTTCAGGTGCTGCGCCCGACCATAGCCATCGTCCATATGCTTATGGGCATCTTCGAGTTGGTCACGCATGTTCAGTTCCCCAGCACGTTGTCGATTGCAGCGGGCAGATCTGCATAATCCTCAACGAGAATATCGGCGCCAGCGCCCACCAGGTCCCGAGGGTCATGGTAACCCCATGTAACACCAATGGTTTTCGTTCCGGCCGCCTTCCCCATCTCGATATCGAATGTGGTGTCACCGATAATGACGGTTTGGCTCTTGTCCGCACCCATCTCGTCCATCGCCCGCAACATCATGCCGGGATGCGGCTTGGAGGGATTGTGATCCGGCGTCTGCAGCGTCGAAAAATGCTCGGCAATGCCGTGCAATTCAGTCAGCCGGTGAACACCATTCAACCCCTTGCCAGTGGCAATACCCAAAAGGGTATCAGCCCGTTCATGAAGCAGATCCAGGACCTCGCGGCAGCCAGGAAACAGCCCCTCACGCCCCTCTGCCGAAACCAGCGACGCCCGATAATGCGCGCGATAATCCTCGGCCAGTGTATTTGCGAGATCGGCATCGCCGGTGCCCAGCAATTGCAGCATGGCATTAGGCAAGCTCAGCCCAATCACCCGCCGGGATTGCTCAGGCGTCGGCGGCTCCAGCCCGGCATGAGCGAAAGTTGTCGTCATATGCTCGGTGATCAGCGCCGCTGTATCGATCAGCGTGCCGTCCATGTCGAACATGACAAGTTTCACGCGCCCTGCTCCGGGTCATTGTTCTGCGCATCGTAACGGTTTGGATCAAAGCCAAGGGCTTCGAAGCTCTCCAGCATATGCGGCGGCAAAGGCGCTGATATGTCGATCTTTTTTCCGTTCCGCAATGGCAGCGCAATTCGGCGTGCATGCAGATGCAGCCCTTCGCCCAGGCCGGGCGCCGGCATCCAGTTTTCGATATTGAAATAGCGTGGATCGCCGATGATCGGCGTGCCCAACTGGGCCATATGCACGCGCAGCTGGTGGGTGCGGCCAGTCACCGGCTTCAGCGTCACCCAAGCAAAGCGGCGGCTGGCCGTGTCGGTGGTCGAATAATAGCTCGACGAATGCACGGCGCCCGGCGCGCCATTGCGCACCACCACCATCTGCTCGCCATCAGTCGTCACCTGCTTGGCGATAAAGCAGGAAATCTCGCCCTGTCGTGGCGTCGGGTTGCCTGCGACCACAGCCCAGTAAATCTTGCGTGCCGAACGCGAGCGGAATACCGAGCCGAAATGCTTGGCGGCGGCGGCCGTCTTGGCCACCACCAGACAGCCGGAGGTGTCGCGGTCAAGCCGATGCACCAGGCGCGGAGCCTCGCCCTGCTTGTTCGGCAAATTCTTGAGCAGACCATCCATATGCCGCGTCGTGCCACTACCACCCTGAACGGCGAGGCCATGCGGCTTGTTGAAGACGTAAAGATCATCATCCTCATATAGAATGAGGTCTTTGAGGAAGCGCACATCATCCTGATTGACCTTGAAGGCGCGCACCGTATCCGGATCGTCGATCGGCGGAATGCGCACGGTCTGGCCTTCGCTGATACGCGTGCTGGTCTGGACCTTGGCCTTATCGACCTTAACCTCGCCGTTGCGGATCAGCTTTTGCAGGCGAGCAAAACCGAGCTGCGGAAAATGCTTGGAGAACCAGCGGTCCAGCCGCATCCCGTCATCGTCCGCACTCACTTCACGATGTTGAACGCCACTCATACTGCACCGCCTCTGGTTATCAGGAGCCCGAGATATAGGCCCGCAAGGCAAACCACAACCGACAACACGACATAGAGTGTCGCCTGCGCCAATTCTCCTCGTTCGAGCAATATAATTGTATCAAGCGAGAACGAGGAGAAAGTCGTGAAGCCGCCGAGCACGCCGACAGCCGCGAACAATCTAATCTCATTGCCGCTTTCGGGCATAAATCGCGCAAGGAGGCCGACAAGAACTCCCATCAGCACTGAACCGGCAATATTGGTGAGCAGGATGGCCAGCGGAAAACTGCCCGACCAGAGCCGCCCAACGAGCACCGACAAGCCATAGCGCGCCATACTGCCCACTGCGCCGCCAATGCCGACAAGGAGAACTGCCTGCATCGTTTAGTCCCCGGATTCCGTCCGTTTGGCTGCTCGCAGCCGCTCGAAATAATCCATGCGCTTGCGCAGATCGCGTTCAAAGCCGCGCTCTACCGGGTGATAGAAGTCCTGCCGGCCAATCTTTTCAGGGAAGTATTCCTGGCCCGAGAATGCCTCTGGCGTATCGTGGTCGTAGATATAGCCATCACCATAGCCCTGCCCCTTCATCATCTTGGTCGGGGCGTTGAGAATGACCTTAGGCGGCATGGGCGAACCGGTGGCTTTGGCAACGGACACGGCGGCCTTATAGGCAGTGTAAACGGCATTGGATTTGGGCGCGAGCGCCAGATAGACCACCACCTGCGCCAGCGACAGTTCGCCTTCGGGCGAACCCAGCATCTGGTAGGCATCGCGCCCGGCGATCGCGAGCTGCAGCGCCTGTGGGTCGGCAAGACCAATATCCTCAGAGGCCATGCGAATCAGCCGCCGGGCCAGAAACAGCGGGTCTTCGCCCGCATCAAGCATGCGCGCGAAGTAATACAGCGCCGCGTCGGGGTCGGACCCGCGAATGGTTTTGTGCAGGGCCGAGATTAAGTTGTAATGGCCATCCTGCGCCTTGTCATAAATCGGCGCGCGGCGCTGCACCACGGTGAGCAGGCTTGTCGGGTTCAGCACCTCATCGGGCTGGGCAGACGCCAGAATTTCCTCAACAAGTCCGAGCAAGGCTCGACCATCGCCATCGGCAAGGCCGAGCAGCGTCTCGCGCGCCTCATCATCAAGTGGCAAGGGCGACCCAAGCAGGCTTTCTGCGCGACCCAACAGACTGGCAAGGTCATCGCGCCCCAGAGATTCAAACCGGAGGACCTGGCTGCGTGACAGCAAGGCGGCGTTGAGCTCGAAGGACGGATTCTCCGTCGTCGCACCGACGAGAACAACGGTGCCATCTTCCATGACCGGCAGGAAACTATCCTGCTGAGCGCGGTTGAAACGGTGGATTTCATCGACGAACAGCAACGTCCGGTGCCCAGAAAGCCGCTCGAACCGCGCCTTCTCGAACACCTTCTTGAGATCGGCTACGCCCGAGAAAATCGCCGATATCTGCTCGAAGCGGTAGCCGATCTGATCGGCCAGCAGCCTTGCCACCGTCGTCTTGCCGGTGCCCGGCGGGCCCCACAGGATGAGTGAGCCGAGACGGCCCGAAGCCAGCATACGCCGCAACGTACCACCCGAGCCCAGCAAGTGCTGCTGCCCGATCACCTCATCGAGGTCACGCGGGCGCAATTGATCGGCCAGCGGGCGGGCCTTGTCGGTTTCAGCGGAGTCGGCGGCGAAGAGATCGGACATATATCCTCCCTAGCAGACGCCGCCGCGTCGCGCATCACCCACTAACAATGGCGCGGCTGACCCGGCCATTGCGTTGTAGAATGATCTGCCAGGTGCGAACACGCTGGCTGGCAAGCTGCAGGAAGCTCTGCGCATTGTTGATCTCGGTATTGTTCAGCGACAGGATGATATCATCCACCCGCAGGCCCATGGCCTCAGCCGCCGAGCCCGCCTCAATGGCGGTGACGATCACCCCACTCGCATCATAGGGCAGCCCCTTCGCCTCGCTGAGGGCAGGATCGAGTTGGCGAACACTCACACCTGCAAATCGCGTATTGCCCGAGATAGAGGCCATCGCCTCAGCCGCGGCCTGCGGCGCGGCTTCAACCGGGAAGGTCACGCTTTCCGTCGCACCGCCGCGCAGACGCTCAAGAGCGGCATTTTGCCCGATGGATCGCGTCGCCAGCCGGAAATTGAAGGCGCTCGGGTCATCCACCTGCATTCCATCCACCGACAGGATCACATCGCCAGACTGGAAGCCGGCGCGTTCCGCCGGGCCACCCGGCGCAACCTCGGTGATCATTGCACCATGCGGCGCGGCCATACCAAGACTCGACGCGATGTCCGAGGTCACGGTCTGCATCTTCGCCCCGAACCACGGTCGCACGATCTGGCCACCACTGACGCCCGCTTCGGCCACCAGCCGCGCCATATTGGCGGGAATGGCAAAGCCAATACCTACAGAGCCGCCGGATTGCGAATAGATCGCAGTGTTGACACCGACCAGATGGCCGGACATGTCCACCAATGCGCCGCCAGAATTGCCCGGATTAATCGCTGCATCGGTCTGGATGAAGAATTCATAATTGGAGGCTTCGACGCCCGTGCGCGCCAGAGCCGACACAATGCCGCTGGTGACGGTTTGCCCCACGCCGAATGGATTGCCGATGGCGAGAACGAGGTCGCCCACCAGAAGGTCATCGCTATTGGCGAAGGTTATGGCCGGGAAGGTCACGCCATTGGCATCTCGCACCCTTAGCACGGCAAGGTCGGTCTGCTGATCTTCCACCACTAGATCGACGGCAAATTCGCGCCCATCGTTCAGCGCGATGCGAATATCGGTTGCGCCGTTGATGACGTGGCTATTGGTGAGGATCACGCCGCTGCCATCCACCACTACGCCGGAGCCGAGTGCGCGGGATTCGCGTGGCCGCGTCTGGAACTGATCGCCGAAGAATCGGGAGAAGAATGGGTCATTGGCGAATGGAGAGGTCGATTGCCGCTCAATGCGCGTGGCATAAACATTGACCACCGAGGGCGACACCGCCTGCACAATTGGGGCAAAGCTCAATTGCACCTGCGGCTGGCCTTCCGGCACCACGCGTTCTGGAATTGCCGCAGGCGCGATCTGGGTGTCGATTGGCTGGCTTTGCGCCGCTGGTGGCGGCGTGCCATTCCACGATGACACAGCAAGTGTTCCCGCAACGGCAAGAACGGCTAATGCGGCGATCGAAAATACCAGCGTTCGCAACGACATGGCCAAACCTTTGGATTCAATATCTGAGCCGAAAATCGATATTCCGGCGACATGACGAAAACGCCCGGAATCTGTCATGAAAATGACGTTTCGGCATAGTTGGTATTGGAGCGAAATAAACGTTTGCGCGAGGGGACACACGGCCCTATATGCAGCGCTCACTTTCATGCGCTTTTGAACCGCAAAAGCCCGAAGCGCGTTGAGGTTTTACCCTTTCCTCCAGCCCCTGAAAGGCCTGTTGTCCAATGACCGACGAGCCGAGACAAGTCCATGCCAACACTTCCGCGCTGATCGCAGCCGAAGCGCCGGACTTTCCCTCTTTCCTGTTTTCGGAAAAGGAATTCAGGAGGTCGATCAAGGTCTTCAAGAAGGGCTTTGACGGGCTCTTGACCTATGCGGTCAAGTGCAACCCATCCCCGCACATCATTGCACAGCTCCATGCGGAGGGTCTCAAGGCCTTCGACGTCGCCTCGAATGTGGAAATGGAACTGGTGCGCGACTACGCCCCCGGCGCGGTCATGCACTACAACAACCCAATCAAGAACAAGCGCGAGATTGCACGCGCTTATGAAGAATTCGGCGTCCGCAGCTTTACCATCGATCATCCCCAGCAGCTCGACCAGCTTGCAGCCGTGGTGTCGCCCAGCCGCGATGTGGAAGTCACCACTCGCTTCAAGGCCGGCAAGGCGCTGAAGTCCTACGACTTCGGCATCAAGTTTGGCGTCATGGAACAGTCAGCCGCCGAAATCGTCACCGCGGTCGAGAAGATGGGCTATACGCCCAGCCTCTGCTTCCATGTCGGCAGCCAGTGCGAAGACGCCTATGCCTATGAGCGCCATATCGCCGCTGCCGCTCGCATTGTCGGGGAAGCCGGTATCGAGCTGAAACGTCTCAATATCGGCGGCGGCTATCCGGCCCCCTACCCGACCAGCGAAGCCCCGCCGATGGACTACTATTTCGAGACCATCGGCAATGCCGTCTCCGAGCATTTCGGCAAGAACAAGCCAGAGCTGATCATCGAGCCGGGTCGCGCGTTGGTAACGTCGTCCACCTCCCTGCTGCTGCGCGTAAAGCATCAGCGCGGCGGCCAGTCGGTTTACGTCAATGACGGCGCCTATGGCGCGCTGATGGAAGTCAAGTTCATGCATTTCACCCCGCCGGTGCGTGTGTGGCGCGGTCCGCGCCTGCATGACAACAACGGCGAGTTTAGCGAGTTTACGCTCTGGGGCCCCACCTGCGACAGCTATGACGTGCTGCCTCAGGTCTTCACCCTGCCCGCCGATATCGACGAGGACGACTGGATCGAGTTCGGCCTGATGGGTGCCTATACCCAGGCTTCGCTCACCCCGTTCAACGGCTTTGTCCGCCGCGACCAATATTGGGTCGACGAAGTCTATACCGGCAAGGATATGGCTCCAGCCGAATAAGGCAGCCAATCTGTTCATCAAGGCCGTCCTGGACCTGTGCCGGGGCGGCCTTTTCGTCTCTGGAGGAACCAATGACCGACTTCCCGCCGCTTTCCAGCCTCGGCGACCGCATCATGATCATGGGCCCCACCAATGCCGGCAAATCCACATTGGCCGTCGCGATCTCGAACACGCTCTCCATTCCAGCCATTCATCTCGACGCCTTCCGGCATTTGCCGAACACCGATTGGCAGCAACGCCCGACGAGTGAATTTCACGCGCTTCATGACGAGGCTATCACGGGCGATGCTTGGGTAATCGATGGCAATTACTCAAGAACAATCCCTCAGCGCCTCGCTCGCGCCACTGGAATTATCCTCATCGATAATGCGCTCTGGCGCCGTTACTACCGTTATTTCCGCCGGACCCTCGGCCATGGCGAACGCCTTGGCGCTCTCGACGGCAACAAAGACACGATCAAGTGGGCAATGCTGCACTGGCTCTGGCACACGCGTAACTCCGTAGCCAAATATCAGCGGATGTCCGAGCAAAGCGGCTTGCCCTATGTCTTCATCCCCAACGAACAAGCGCTGCAGGCGCTGTACCGGGCATGGCACCTAACCCATTCGATTTGACAGACAGCTTTAGCCGGACAGCGCGGGCGCTTCCGGAATACACGGTAACGAACGGTCATCGAGCCAAAAAGCGAACGTTCAAAGAATGGCTCGATGGCCGTTCGTCACGGAGACGGATTTTTCACGGGTCCGGTATCAGGCGGTACCAATATTGCAGGTCCGGCTGCCGAGCTTCTACCCGCGTAAAGAGGCGCCCCTCTTCCCGGCCTCCCCATCCGGCCCTACGTTGGGACCGCGTGTGTGATGGGAATGGGGACAAAGTAACGCACATAATGCGCATGGGGATAAGTCTGCCCTGCCGCGTCATCTCAACGGCGGGTAGCACAAGCTGCCAGCACACAAAAAAACGGCCCCGGAACACCGGAGCCGTTTCAATTCAAACAGGAAATACAGCTTACGCTGCTTCGGCTTCATCGTCCTGAGTGAAGGTCGGACCGGAATCCTTGCCCTTCGCATCGACGTCACGATCAACAAACTCAATCACAGCCAGCGGGGCATTGTCGCCATAGCGGAAGCCTGCCTTGAGGATGCGGATATAGCCGCCCTGACGTTCAGCATAGCGCGGGCCGAGAACAGCAAAGAGCTTTGCAACCTGGCCTTCGTCACGGATCTGCGCAATCGCCTGACGGCGGGCATGCAGGTCGCCGCGCTTCGCAAGGGTGATGAGCTTCTCGACGATCGGACGCAGGTCCTTGGCCTTGGGAAGCGTGGTAACAATCTGTTCGTGCTTGATCAGCGCGGCGGACATATTTGCAAACATCGCCTTACGGTGCGATGCGGTCCGGCTGAACTTGCGGCCTCGGTTAGCGTGGCGCATGGTTATCTCCTAAAAGTCTGGTCAGCGCCGGATCAATAATGATCTTCGTAGCGCTTTGCGAGGTCATCGATATTCTCGGGGGGCCAATTGTTGACGTCCATTCCGAGATGAAGCCCCATCTGTGCCAGGACTTCCTTGATTTCATTGAGCGACTTGCGGCCAAAGTTCGGGGTCCGCAGCATCTCGGCTTCCGTCTTCTGGATAAGGTCGCCGATATAGACGATGTTGTCGTTCTTGAGGCAGTTTGCCGAACGAACGGACAGTTCGAGCTCGTCGACCTTCTTGAGCAGTGCAGGGTTGAAAGCCAGTTCGGGAACCGAATCCTGTGCCTTTTCCTTGGTGGGCTCTTCAAAGTTGACGAAGACCGACAGCTGATCCTGAAGAATACGCGCAGCAAAGGCCACGGCATCTTCGGGCGACAGCGCACCATTGGTCTCGACCGAAAGGGTCAGCTTGTCCTTGTCGAGGCTTTCGCCCGCCCGGGTCGCATCGACCTTGTAGCTCACGCGCCGAACCGGCGAGAACAGCGCATCAACCGGAATATAGCCGATCGGAGCGTCTTCAGGACGGTTCTTATCGGCAGGAACATAACCCTTGCCGGTATTGACTGTGAACTCGATATTGATCTCGGCACCGTCGTCGAGGTGGCAAATGACCAGCTCGGGATTCAGCACTTCGATGTCACCGGAAACCTTGATGTCACCAGCAGTGACGGCACCCGGGCCCTGCTTGGAGAGGGTCAGGCGCTTCGGGCCTTCGCCACCCATCTTCAGGGCGATTTCCTTAACATTCAGAACGAGGTCGGTGATGTCTTCGCGCACGCCCGGAAGCGAGGAGAATTCATGCAGAATGCCATCGATCTGGATTGCGGTCACTGCCGCGCCCTGAAGCGACGACAGCAGCACGCGACGAAGGGCATTGCCCAGGGTAAGACCGTATCCGCGCTCAAGCGGCTCGGCAACAACCGAGGCCACGCGCGCGTTGTCGCTGCCCGAAACAATGTCCAGTTTGGTCGGCTTGATCAGTTCCTGCCAGTTCCTCTGGATCGTCACGGTATTGTCCTTTCAAAATCGCGGCCATTTGGCCGCACCGCCGCAAACACAATAGGACTCCCGACCCATCCAATCGGCCGGGAGCATATTAATGGTCTTGTTAGACGCGGCGCCGCTTGCGCGGACGGCAGCCATTGTGCGGGATCGAGGTCACGTCGCGGATCGAAGTGACGTTGAAACCGGCAGCCTGAAGGGCACGCAGAGCCGATTCACGACCTGAACCGGGACCACGGACTTCAACTTCAAGAGTCTTCATGCCGTGCTCCTGCGCCTTCTTGGCAGCATCTTCAGCGGCAACCTGAGCGGCATAAGGGGTCGACTTGCGCGAGCCCTTGAAACCCATGACACCCGACGAGGACCACGAAATCGTGTTACCCTGCATGTCGGCGATGGTGATCATGGTGTTATTGAAGGAGGCGTTCACGTGTGCGACGCCCGAAATGATATTCTTGCGCTCTTTACGACGAACGCGTGCGACTTCAGCCTTAGCCATTCTTATCCTCTAGGATATCGGCGCTGCCGTAATACCAGCAGCTCCACCACGGATTTAGCGGTTCAGGCCTTTTAAGCAACTCTATCGAGCTACCAGAAAGCCCTGCCCCGCCAAATCCAGTCCCTTGAAGCGCGAGCGCTTCAAACATTTCAATTGCATTGGGATTACCCGAAAACCGCGTCGCACTTTTCGGCCCAATGCAGGCAACTGCCCCGCCAAGGCGGGAACAGAATTACTTCTTCTTGCCAGCGATTGGCTTTGCCGGGCCCTTGCGGGTGCGGGCATTGGTGTGGGTGCGCTGACCACGGACCGGCAGGCCGCGACGGTGGCGCAGACCACGATAGTTACCGAGATCCATCAGGCGCTTGATGTTCATCGCAACGTTACGACGAAGATCGCCTTCCACGACATAATCACGGTCAATAGCTTCACGAATCTGAATCACTTCAGCGTCGGTCAGTTCATTGACGCGACGTTCGGCCGGAATACCAACCTTGGTCGTGATATCATTGGCGAATTTCTCGCCGATCCCGTGAATGTACTGAAGCGCGATAACCACGCGCTTGTTCGTCGGGATATTGACGCCAGCAATACGAGCCACGTCTGCTCTCCTTCATTCAACACGCGCCATCACGGCGGGTGCCTTTAAACAACAAGGGACCGGATTTCGACCCCCAACTTTGGGAAAACCGAATCCAGCCCAATGATCCATGAGACTGGTGCGGTTCTTTAAGGATAAGGCCAGTCAGAGTCAACAGCCCCTGCCCGCCCTTAAAATCAACTGCCAAGCGCCGATTTGATCGCGGCAGTAACTTCTTCAACCGGCGCCATACCATCCACGGCCTTCAACTGGCCCCGTTCGGTGTAATAAGCAACCAGCGGAGCGGTCTGTTCCGAATAGACACCAAGGCGCTTGCGCAGCACTTCCTCATTGTCATCGGCACGGGCACCACCCGATTCCTTGGCGCGATTGATAACACGCTTTACCAGTTCATCAGCCTCGGCCTTGATTTCGATAACGGCATCAAGAGCAATGCCCTTGTCTGCAAGCATCTGATCAAGCGCCTCAGCCTGAGCAATCGTGCGCGGAAAGCCATCGAGAATGAAACCCGGCTTACAATCCTCAGCATCGATGCGCTCAGACACAATGCCATTCACGATCGTATCGGAAACCAGATCGCCACGATCAACAATCGCCTTGGCTTCAAGACCAAGCGGCGTCTGCGCCGCAATCGCTGAGCGAAGAATATCACCCGTTGAGAGCTGGGGAATGCCATAGGCATTCACCAAAATCTTTGCCTGTGTTCCCTTCCCCGCCCCCGGCGGGCCCAACAGGATCAACCTCATCGACGCTTGCCTCCTCCAAGACGTGACTTCTTCAGAAGCCCTTCATATTGCTGGGCCACCAGATGGCTCTGAATCTGCGTAATCGTATCCAGGGTCACCGTCACCATAATCAGCAGCGATGTGCCACCAATAAACTGGCTGACCGCAAGCTGGCTGAACATCACTTCCGGAATCAGCGCCACGACCGTGAGGTAGACCGCACCAACCACAGTAATACGAGTCAGCACATAGTCGATATGCTGCGCCGTCCGCTCACCCGGACGAATGCCCGGAATGAAACCGCCAGAACGCTTGAGATTGTCTGCCGTCTCAGTCGGATTGAACACAATCGCCGTATAGAAGAAGGCGAAGAACATGATGAAGAAGGCAAACAGCGCCAGATAAAGCGGCTGGCCACGGCCCAGAAGCGCCGTAACCGTCGTCAGCCATGCCGGAGCATCACCCTGGGCCGCAAACGAAGCAATCGTTGCGGGCAGCAGCAGCAGCGACGAACCAAAGATCACCGGGATAACGCCCGACGTGTTGAGCTTCAGCGGCAGGTGCGAGGTGTCGCCCTGGAACATCTTATTGCCAACCTGGCGCTTCGGATACTGGATCAGAAGCCGGCGCTGTGCGCGTTCGAAGAACACGATGACGCCGATCACCAGCAATGCCAGAACCAGCATGCCAAGGCCAGCAAAGCCTGGAATGGCACCAGTGCGGGCCAGTTCGAGGGTCTGCGCCACGGTTGCGGGCAGGTTTGCAACGATACCAGCGAAAATGATCAGCGAAATACCGTTACCGACGCCACGCGCAGTGATCTGCTCACCTAGCCACATCAGGAACATGGTGCCGCCGACCAGCGTGATCACGGTCGAGATGCGGAAGAACCAGCCCGGATTAAGCACAACGCCCTGGCTGGCTTCCAGACCAACGGCAATGCCGTAGGCCTGAACGGCACAGAACAACACCGCGAGATAGCGGGTGTACTGGTTCATCTTGCGACGACCGGCTTCACCCTCTTTCTTGAGCGCTTCCAGCTTCGGAGACGCCGTGGAAATCACCTGCACCACGATGGACGCGGTAATGTACGGAATAAGGTTAAGGGCAAAGATCGCCATACGCTCAACAGCACCACCGGCGAACATGTTGAACATGCCGATAATGCCCTGCTGCGACTGTTCAAAAGTCGCGCGGAACGCGTCGGGATCGATACCCGGCAGCGGGATATAGGTACCCAAACGATAAACAAGCAGCGCGCCCAGTGTGAACCAGATGCGCTGCTGCAAGGCTTTCGCCTTCGAGAAGGTCGAGAAACTTAGATTACGTGCCAGCTGTTCGGCTGCGGACGCCATATACCGCTCCTATGGCTTGAATGCCAGGTGCGCTCGGAGCGCCGGAGAGCCATATATGGGATATGTGCCGACCAGACGCAACAAACCAAAAATAAAGCGCACCCGGCCTTATGACCGGGTACGCCCTACCAAGACAATTACTTGGCGTATGGGGTCTTCTTCCAGGTCTCTTTGACCGGGATCAGATCAAGCTTGCCGCCAGCAGCTTCGATAGCAGCAGCAGCACCCTTGGTGGCGTAATCAACCTTGAAGGTAACCTTCTTGGCCGAGAAGCCTTCGGCGCCGATCAGACGCACACCATCCTTGGGACGACGGATGACGCCGGCAGCAACGAGAGCAGCCGAGTCAACAACGCCCTTGATGTCCAGCTTGCCGCTGTCGATGTAGGCCTGAATGCGGTCGATACGGACTTCGTTGAAATCCTTAGGATTCCAAGCATTGAAGCCGCGCTTCGGCATACGCATGTGAAGGGGCATCTGGCCGCCTTCGAAGCCGTTGATCGCAACACCTGCACGAGCCGTCTGGCCCTTGCCGCCGCGACCACCGGTCTTGCCGACACCCGAGCCGATACCACGACCGATACGGACGCGGACCTTGTTGGCACCGGGATTGTCACGAAGATCATTCAAACGGGTCATTATACCAGACTCCCTTACTCGCCGACGACGCGGACGAGGTGCGGGATCTTGTTGATCATGCCGCGAACTTCGGGCGTATCAACCAGCTCACGCTGCTTGTTCATCTTGTTGAGCCCGAGACCGATCAGGGTCGCGCGCTGGCTCTTCTCACGGCGGATCGGCGAACCGACCTGCTGTACGACGATGGTCTTTGCTTTAGCCATTGTACTTCTCCGAGCCTCTCAATCAGGCTTCGACTGCAGCCTCGCCGCGGCGAGCCTGGAGTTCAGAAACCTTGAGGCCGCGACGGGCAGCCACCGAACGGGGGCTGTCAACGCGCTTGAGCGCGTCGAACGTGGCGCGAACCATGTTGTAGGGGTTTGCAGTGCCCTGCGACTTGGCAACGATATCGTTGATGCCAAGCGTTTCGAACACGGCGCGCATCGGACCACCAGCAATGATACCGGTACCCGGAACGGCAGCACGCAGGATGACCTTACCGGCGCCGTGGCGGCCAGCAACGTCGTGGTGCAGCGTGCGGGCATCGCGCAGCGGAACGCGGATCATCTGCCGCTTGGCCTGTTCAGTGGCCTTGCGGATCGCTTCTGGAACTTCACGGGCCTTACCGTGACCGAAACCAACGCGACCCTTCTGGTCACCAACGACGACGAGTGCCGCAAAACCAAAGCGACGGCCGCCCTTCACAACCTTGGCCACACGATTGATGTGGACCAGGCGATCGACGAACTCGCTTTCGCGCTCTTGAACGTCTCTGCTCATTTTATCTCTTCCTCGCCGGGTTAGAACTGCAAACCGCCCTCACGGGCAGCGTCTGCAAGGGCCTTAACACGGCCGTGATAGATGTAGGCGCCGCGATCGAAAACGACTTCGCCAACCCCAGCCTTCACACCGCGTTCGGCGATCAGCTTGCCAATCGTGGCAGCAGCCTCGGAGGTCGCGCCATTCTTGACGGAGGACTTGATGTCCTTTTCCAGGGTCGAAGCAGCGGCCAGCGTACGGCCGGTCGTGTCGTCGATGATCTGGGCGTAGATATTCTTGTCCGAACGGAAAACCGACAGACGGGGACGACCGAAGGCACGAGCCTTGAGCGCCTTGCGGACGCGTGCCTTGCGACGATCCGCACCTTTTGCAGAAATTGCCATTTCCGGCGCTCCTTACTTCTTCTTGCCTTCTTTGCGGAAGACCTGCTCGCCGGCGTAACGCACGCCCTTGCCCTTGTAGGGCTCGGGGGGACGCCAGCCGCGGATCTCGGCCGCAACCTGGCCAACTGCCTGCTTGTCGATACCGGTCACGACGATTTCCGTCGGGGCCGGAACGGCAAGGGTGATGCCTTCAGGAGCCTTATAGACCACTTCATGGCTGAAACCGAGCGAGAGCTTGATGTCCTTGCCCTGCATCGCGGCGCGGTAACCGACGCCCTGGATGGCGAGCTTCTTTTCGAAGCCGGCGCTCACACCCGTGACCAGGTTCTGGATCAGCGCGCGGGTGGTGCCCCAGGCGGCGCGTGCCTCACGGCTATCGTTTGCCGGGGTAACGGACAAACCGTCATCACCCTGCTCGACATTGACGATATCCATGAGCGTGAGGCTCAGTTCGCCCTTCGGGCCCTTGGCGGACACGACACGACCATTGATCGTGACCGTAACGCCATTAACCGGGGACACCGGTTTCTTGCCAGTACGTGACATAATGTTTCCTTGAGTAATCGTCTTGCCACGCCTTCCTTAGAAGACGCGGCAGAGTACCTCGCCACCCACATTGGCAGCCTTGGCTTCGTGATCGGCCATCACACCCTTGGGGGTGGAGAGGATCGAAACACCCAGGCCATTGGCAACCTGTGGGATATTCTTGACGGATGCGTAAACGCGACGGCCCGGACGCGAAACGCGCTCGATCGTACGAATAACGCCTTCATTTTCCGAATACTTGAGTTCGATTTCGTATTCGGCCGCGCCGTTTTCGAACTTCGTTTCCGAATAACCGCGGATGAAACCCTCGGACTGGAGAACGTCAAGCACACGCCCACGAAGGGTCGATGCCGGAGTCGAAACGGAAGATTTGCGACGCTGCTGGGCGTTGCGGATGCGGGTCAGCATATCGCCGATAGGATCGGAAAAGCTCATGTGATGTTCTCCTTACCAGCTCGACTTCACCAGACCCGGGATCTGGCCCAGGTTGCCCAGCTGACGCAGGGCGATACGGCTCATCTTGAGCTTGCGATAGTAACCACGCGGGCGACCCGACACTTCGCAACGGTTGCGAATGCGAATCTTGGACGAGTTGCGCGGCAGTTCAGCCAGCTTGAGGCTGGCCTTGAAACGCTCTTCAATCGGAGCGTCCTGGTTCTTGACGGTCGCCTTGAGGGCAGCACGCTTCTCAGCATACTGCTTGGTCAAAGCAGCGCGCTTCTTGTTTTTTTCGATGGAGCTGGTCTTTGCCATGTCCTGATCCTTTTACCCTTCCCTGCCCGCTTACTGGCGGAAGGGGAAGTTGAAAGCCTTGAGAAGCGCGCGCGCCTCATCATCGTTCTTGGCGGTCGTGGCGATCACGATGTCCATACCCCAAACCTGATCGATCTGATCATAGTTGATTTCGGGGAAAACGATGTGTTCCTTGAGGCCGAAGGCATAGTTGCCACGACCATCAAAGGCGTTCGGGTTCAGGCCACGGAAGTCACGGACGCGCGGCAGTGCGATATTCACCAGGCGGTCCAGGAACTCATACATGCGGGCCTTGCGGAGCGTGACCTTCACACCGAGCGGCATGTTTTCACGAACCTTGAAGCCAGCAATCGACTTGCGAGCATGGGTGATGACAGGCTTCTGACCGGCGATCAGCTCAAGCTGTTCAGCGGCAGACTTAACCTTCTTCGTGTCGTTGACGGCTTCGCCAACGCCCATGTTCAGCACGATCTTGTCAAGGCGCGGAAGCTCCATGACGTTCTTGTAGTTGAACTGCTCACGCAGTGCAGCCTTGATCGTGTTATCATATTCGGTCCGGAGACGCGGAACGTAAGCGGTCTCAGCCATCGATCTGATCTCCGGTGGTCTTGGCGACGCGGGTCTTCACGCCGTCCTTGATCTGGAAACCGACGCGCGACGGCTTGCCGTCCTTGTCGGCGACCGCCAGGTTCGACAGATGAATCGGCGCTTCCTTAGTGAAGATGCCGGCATCCTGAGAGGCAGTCTGCTTCTGGTGACGACGAACCAGGTTGATACCCTGGACCAGCGCCTTGGTTTCGGTCGGAATGACAGAGAGGACCTGACCGGTCTTGCCCTTGTCCTTGCCGGCGAGGACGACCACTTTGTCGCCCTTCTTAATCTTGGCGGCCATTACAGCACCTCGGGAGCGAGCGAAATGATCTTCATCTGGTTCTTGGCGCGGAGCTCGCGCGGAACTGGTCCGAAGATACGGGTGCCGATCGGTTCCTTCTGATTGTTCAGAAGAACGGCGGCGTTCTTGTCGAAACGGATGACGGTGCCATCGGGGCGACGGATATCGGTTGCGGTGCGAACGACCACAGCCTTCATAACCTGGCCCTTCTTAACGCGGCCGCGCGGAATAGCGTCCTTGACCGAAACGACAATAATGTCGCCGACCGAGGCGTATTTGCGATGCGAACCGCCCAGCACCTTGATGCACATGACTCGCTTGGCGCCGGAATTATCGGCGACGTCGAGGTTGGACTGCATCTGGATCATGACTGGATGCCTTCTAATTTATCGGCTGCACCGTCACCCGGCGCGCCGACCTGAATTGTTTCTCTTACGCGGACGGAACAAGCGACCAGCGCTTGTTCTTACTGATCGGCGCAGTTTCCTCGATCCACACGGTCTGACCGACCTTGGCCACGTTATTTTCGTCGTGGGCGTGGTACTTCTTGGAACGACGCACGGTCTTCTTCAGAAGCGGGTGAGTAAAACGGCGCTCGACGCGGACCACGATGGTCTTGTCGTTGGCGTCGGAGACGACAGTCCCCTGCAAAACGCGCTTTGGCATGGACCTATTCCTTACTTAGCTGCGTTCTTCTGGGTCAGGATCGTCTTGATCCGCGCGATATCGCGGCGGACTTCCTTGACCCGGGCCGGCTTTTCCAACTGCTGGGTAGCGCGCTGGAAACGCAGGTTGAACTGTTCTTTCTTCAGGTCGACGAGCTGATCTTTCAGTTCGTCTGCGGTCTTGGCCCGCACATCACTGGCTTTCATGCTCGTGTTCCTTAGTCAGCAATACGCGTAACGATACGCGTGGTGATCGGCAGCTTCATCGCACCGAGGCGAAGCGCCTCCTTTGCAACGTCTTCGGGTACGCCGTCAATCTCAAAAACGATACGACCCGGCTTAACGCGTGCGGCCCAGAATTCTACGGAGCCCTTACCCTTACCCATTCGGACTTCGGTAGGCTTCTTGGAAACCGGCAGATCCGGGAAAATCCGGATCCACACGCGGCCCTGACGCTTCATCTCGCGAGTGATCGCGCGACGGGCAGCTTCGATCTGACGGGCAGTGACGCGCTCCGGCTCGGTGGCCTTCAATGCGTACTGGCCGAATGCCAGATCGGTACCACCCTTGGCCAGGCCATGGATGCGGCCCTTATGGGCCTTACGGAACTTAGTTCTCTTAGGTTGCAGCATGATTTACTGACCTTCTTATGCGCGTTCGCGGTCGCGATCGCCACGCTCACGGCGCGGTTCGCGTTCGCTACGCTGACCGCCTTCGCTACCTTCGGTAGCACGGCGCTCATGAGCCGACGGATCATGCTCAAGGACTTCGCCCTTGAAGATCCAGACCTTGATACCGATGATGCCGTAAGTGGTTTCGGCTTCGGCAGTACCGTAGTCGATATCGGCACGCAGGGTGTGAAGCGGCACGCGACCTTCGCGGTACCATTCGGTACGAGCAATGTCGGCACCACCGAGACGGCCACCAACGTTCACGCGGATGCCACCGGCGCCCATACGGATCGCGGTCTGCACAGCACGCTTCATGGCGCGACGGAATGCCACACGGCGTTCCAGCTGCTGGGCAATGCCCTGAGCAACCAGCGTCGCATCGGTTTCCGGCTTGCGCACTTCAACGATGTTGATGTGCACTTCGCTGTCAGTGAACTTCTTCACCTTGGCGCGGATCTTGTCGATGTCAGCGCCCTTCTTGCCGATCACAATGCCCGGACGAGCAGTGTGGATCGACACGCGGCACTTGCGGTGCGGACGCTCGATGACGATCTTGGAAACCGCAGCAGCCTTGAGGTCTTCCATCAGAGCCGTACGGATCTTCAGGTCTTCCTGCAGGAGCGTGCCATATTCACCCTTGTTGGCGAACCAGCGGCTGTCCCAGGTACGGTTGATGCCGAGGCGGAAGCCAATCGGATTGATCTTCTGACCCATTATGCGGCCTCCTCAACTTGACGAACGATGATCGTCAGGTGCGAGAATGGCTTCTCAACACGTGCCGACTTACCGCGGCCACGAGCCATGAAACGCTTCATGACCAGCGAATTGCCAACGAAGGCTTCGGCAACGACGAGGGCGTCGGTGTCCAGGCCATGGTTGTTCTCGGCATTGGCGATGGCGCTCTCGAGAACCTTCTTCACCTGGCCGGAGATGCGCTTGTGGCTGAATTCGAGATCGGCCAGAGCCTTCTCAACCTTCTTGCCACGGATCAACTGCGCGACGAGGTTCAGCTTCTGAGGGCTGATGCGCAGCATGCGCAGGACAGCCTTTGCCTCGTTATCCTTGAGAGCGCGCTCAGTCTTAGGCTTGCTCATCTTACTTCCTCTTGGCCTTCTTGTCGGCCGCATGCCCGTAATAGGTACGGGTGGGGGCGAACTCGCCAAACTTGTGACCGATCATGTCTTCGGTGACGTTCACCGGAACATGCTTCTGGCCGTTGTGCACGCCGAACGTGATGCCGACAAACTGCGGCAGGATGGTCGAGCGACGCGACCAGATCTTGACCACATCGTTGCGGCCAGAGGTCTGGGCCTTCTCGGCCTTCTTGAGCAGATAGCCGTCGACGAACGGCCCCTTCCAAATCGAACGGGTCATGTCTTACCTGCCCTTCTTCACGTGACGGCTGCGAACGATAAACTGGTCCGTAGCCTTGTTGCTGCGCGTACGCTTGCCCTTGGTGGGCTTGCCCCACGGCGAAACCGGATGACGGCCACCAGAGGTACGGCCTTCACCACCACCATGCGGGTGGTCGACCGGGTTCATGGTCACACCACGGTTGACCGGCTTACGACCGAGCCAACGGTTACGACCAGCCTTACCGAGCGAGGTGTTGGCGTGATCCTGGTTGGACACGGCACCAACGGTGGCGAGGCACGAACCATGCACGCGGCGCTGTTCACCCGAGTTGAGGCGCAGAATGGCCCAACCGGAGTCACGGCCAACATACTGAGCGTAGGTACCGGCAGAACGAGCGACCTGACCACCCTTACGGGGCTTCAGCTCGATGTTGTGCACGATGGTACCAACAGGCATGCGTTCCAGCGGCATTGCATTGCCCGGCTTCACGTCAGCACCGTTCAGCGACGAGATGACCTTGTCGCCAGCAGCCAGACGCTGCGGAGCAACGATATAGGCCAGTTCGCCATCGGCGTACTTGATCAGAGCGATCCAGGCCGTGCGGTTCGGATCGTATTCGAGACGTTCTACGGTCCCGACAACATCGAACTTCACGCGCTTGAAATCGACCAGACGGTACGAGCGCTTGTGACCACCACCGCGATGGAAGGCGGTGATGCGACCGTGATTGTTACGGCCACCGGTTTTGCTCAAGCCTTCGGTCAGGGTCTTGACCGGCTTGCCCTTCCACAATTCCGAACGGTCAGTCGTAATGAGGGTACGACGGCCTTCGGAGGTGGGATTGTAAGTCTTTAGAGCCATTTGTCTGTCTCTCGTCCCTTAGAGGCCGGTCGAAATGTCGATCGACTGACCATCGACCAGGGTTACGATAGCCTTCTTGACGTCATT
>PJTT01000123.1_pt1 | contig 130742 bp, 86 predicted proteins | sample 1512261 | NCBI WGS metagenome assembly PJTT01 (sample SAMN08177685, study PRJNA422409) | Soil metagenome, whole genome shotgun sequencing project. | isolation source: Soil (2) enriched on wood chips | place: USA: Madison | collected 2015-01-15 | reverse complement strand
TTATTGCGGCGGGGCTCACCTCTTCCCATCCCGAACAGAGAAGTTAAGCCCGCCTGCGCAGATGGTACTGCATCATTGTGGGAGAGTATGTCGTCGCCTTTCTTTGAAAAACCCTATCCAATTCGGATAGGGTTTTTTGTTTTATAATACTTCCAAAATATTTAATTGTTTTTTAGTTTATTGGATTTTGACGCTAATGTTAAGAGATCTTTCTCAATAAAGAAAATGTTATAATTTTTTAAAACCTGTGGTAAGTTGTTGAAAATGAATGTCTTTTAATTATTTTGATCATCTTTATCTTCCGTAAACATAATTAAAATACATTTTGAAAGTCCTTCTTTATATTTACTTAGAGAAAATAGTAATGTACAATTCTCTCAAATTTTCATGTTTGATAGTGCTTTTTTTTTAAATCTGCCTATTCTTTTAGTCTACCTAAATAATTTAAATATATAGATTTTAATTCTAAAATCATTATTTATAGTGATGTACGGGATTTAGCGATATTATAGTTTTGCCCTTAGAAATAGTGTAAATAGAGTATATCGACATGATACATCATAACAGTAAAATCTGCCTCATTCGAGGTATTTTAATCTTATTATTGTTCTTCTTCATAAGTAATTTTTATGCACAAAATGGTTGTCCTCAGGTGCCTAAATCAATTTTAGACGGTGCAAATGGATTTTCATTAGAGGGAAAAGAATCTAAGGACGATTTGGGTTTTCAAACTAAATCGGCTGGTGATATAAATGGAGATGGAATTCCAGATATTATGATTGGAGCGCCGGGTACCGATTTTGGTGGAATATCTAATGTAGGTGAAATTTACGTGATTTTTGGGGGATCAGGTTTTTCTTTTAGCTCATTTGATGTTTCCACCTTAAACGGAACCAATGGTTTCATAATAAGAGGTGTTAACGCAGAGGAAAAACTTGGATCAATGCTGAGTTACGCCGGAGATTTTAACCACGATGGAATTGATGATATACTTGTTGGTGATAATTTTAATTCAACGGGAAAAGGAACTGCTTTTATTTTTTATGGTAAAAATTCTGGATTTCAACCTTTATATAACAGAAGTGATATTGATAATACAAAAGGATTGTTTATTACGCTGGATTCAGCGTTAATGACCAAGGTAACTGATGTGAGTTATGCAGGAGATGTTAATCACGATGGAATTGCAGATATAATTATTACAGAAAATATTAGCAGTAAGGCAAATTATTATATAGTCTTTGGTAGTATTTCGATAAATAACTTAAATACATCTGCTTTGTCTGGGACAAATGGTATAACTATTAAAGGATATTCAGAAACAAGTTCAGGAATAGGTTCAACAGCTAGAAATGCCGGGGATATTAATAATGATGGAATTGATGATGTCATTATCGGTTGTCCATCATATAGAGAAGGTTTTGATTATAATACAGGAAGAGTGGCAGTAATTTTTGGAAAAAATTTGACTTTTCCGTCTTCTATTCAATTAGAAACTTTAAGCAATCCAGATGGATTTACAATTACAAATACAGGTTCGTATAATAATCTGGGTAAATCTGTTGCTGCGACGGGAGATTTTAATCATGACGGGATTGATGATTTTATTCTGGGCGTACCTGGAAAAAAATTGGCAGGTAAAAATAGTGTAGGTGAAGCATATGTTGTTTTTGGAAGAAATACATTTCCCAGCGCTTTTACTATTGAAAGTATAAATGCAAGTACGGGTGTTATTTTTCAGGGAACAAAAGAAGGAAGTGAGTTTGGGTTTAATGTAGAGGGAATTTTCGATGTTAACAACGATGGTAAAAGTGACATTGCCATTTCTTCAAAAAAGGGAATTACATATAATGGATCAGTTTATATCGTTTTTGGGGGGAATACGGCCACAGGCATTGTTAATGAAAAAACGATTTTAAACACAGTAGGATATCAGATTTTTGATAGTTATGATGGCTATTCTACTGCTTTTTTTGGATATGATGTAGCTGGAATTCGAGATTTTAATCAAGATGGTAAAAATGATTTTATTTTAGGATACGTAAGGAGAGATGAATATTATTGGGATAAAGGAAATGCATATATATATTATGGAGAAAAAATGGATCGTATTGATGCTGTAAAACCTACAATCACTTGTCCTCCAACCCAGGAACTTTTTGCAAATTCATCACTTCCTGATTATGTTTCTTATTTACCAGATTTAATCGATAATTGCACTTACATAAATAACTCCGATTTAATCGTTACACAAAATCCGCCCCAAGGAACTTTTTTTACTGCAGATACAAATGTTACTATTACGGTTACAGATTTAGCTGGAAATACAAATTCGTGTACTTTTTTGGTAAAATTAAAAAGTCCTCCGCCGTCTCCTACCTGTAATACATTTAATTATTCATTAGGAAATTTAGATGGTTCTAATGGTTTTGTAATTAATGGAGAAAATGGAACTGTAAATATGGGTTATAGTGTTAGTAAAGCGGGGGATATAAACGGAGACGGCATAACAGATTTCATTGTTAGTGCTATTGGAAGTTCGTATTCATTTTCAGGAACTTTTAGTAACAGTAATGATTACATAAATGCTAAAATTTATGTGGTTTTTGGAAAATCAACTGGATTTCCACCTATTGTTGATTTAAAATATCTAGACGGCACTAACGGATTCAAAATCAAAGACGATATTAATCTTACGGGTGATGATGAGACAGGATATCAGGTTTCAAATGCAGGAGATATTAATAGAGACGGAATAGATGATTTTATGTTTAGTGCACCAATTCGACGAGGTCTAGATTGGACAGTAGGAGCGCTTTATGTTGTATTTGGTAAAACAAGCGGTTTTCCGTCAGAAATGCTTTTATCAAGTTTAGATGGTAGTAATGGCTTCACTTTTATGGGGACTAATTATTATGAAGCAGCAGGATACAGTATTGATAATATTGGGGATTTTAACAATGATGGTTTCGATGATATAGCTGTTACGGGAACAGGAAGATTTGAAAAAGTATATGTTATTTATGGGAAAAATGGAAGTTTTCCAGCTTTAATTTTGGGTACAGATCTTAACGGAACAAACGGATGTCTAATCACAAGTAATCCGGCAACTGATAAAGTAGGTAGATCGGTTGCAGGATTAGGAGATGTAAATGGTGACGGTATTCCTGATATTGCTGTTTCAAGTTATGAGGGAGAAAAGAAATACGTGATTTATGGCCGATCAGGATTTCCAAGTACATTTAATGTTGATAATTTAAACGGCAGTAACGGATTTGTTGTAAGTCATTCTTTAGAATCTTTGAAATATGGAACTGTCAGCAAAACAGGAGATTTAAATAATGACGGACTTAATGATATTGTTTTTAGTGGAACTTACATTCTTTTTGGTTCTTCCAGCTTTCCGGCTTCTGTAAATTTAAATAATCTGAATGGAACTAACGGATTTAAAATCGTTACTGGATTTGGAATTGATAAATATGGCGGAATTGGAGATTTTAATAACGACGGAATTAACGATTATATTTTTAGAGAAGGTACAAGCTCTATATATGTTTTATATGGAAAAAATACTTGGACTAACACCATTGATGTTAATACTTTTACCGTTAAAGACGGATTGAAAATTCTTCAAGGATATTCGTATAGAAACTCCTTAAATTTTGCTGGAGACATTAATAATGATGGATTTGATGATATTATCATTGGAAATAATAAATATTATTCACCATTTGAATCTATAAAAATAAACGAAGATCCCGGAACTGCTTATGTAATGTATGGAAAAGCAGTAGTTCCCGATACCCAGAAACCTGTTATAAGCAATTGTCCAACAAATAAAACTCTTGCTGTCGGAGATGCAATTCCGGATTACAAGACCGCTATTACAGTAACTGATAACTGCGATAATAATCCAATAATAACACAAAATCCTTCGCCTGGAGCAATTTATACAGGAGGAGTTCAAACTATAACTTTAAAAGCGACGGATGCTAGTTCAAACGAACAAATCTGCAGTTTTACAATAACATCAAATGCAGATTTAGCACCAGTATTAACCTGTCCAGGAAATCAGCTTTTGGCCTGTGGATCTTTGGTGCCAAATTATTTGGATTTGCTTACTGTAACAGATGATACAGCTGGAGATATAGAACTTACACAATATCCTGGAGAAGGCTCGACTTTTTTTGATGGAATGCAGATTGATTTCTCAGCCAAAGATGAAGCCGGAAATATAACGCATTGCAACATTATTATAAATGCTTCTGGTGCAGATACAGCGCCTCCAACTTTTACATGTCCAACCAATGTTACTTTAAATTGTGGTGACGTAATTCCGAATTACGCCATCGATCCTATGATGAATCTGGCAGATAATTGCAGTGAAAATGTGCATTATGAAATAACGCCAGTACCAGGAACGCCTTTCTATGATGGAATACCTGTCAAAATAAAATATACAGATGAATCAGGAAATTCAGCCGAATGTAATTTTGTAGTACATTCTGCAGTTCCAGATATTACTAAGCCTATTATAACTTGTATTCCAGATCAAAACTTGGCTTGTGGAAGTATATTACCCGATTACAGAAGCTTAGTTTCTGCAACAGATAATTGTCTTGGAACAATAACATATACACAAAACCCAATTGCAGGAAGTCCATTTGTTGACGGAATGACAATAACAATTACGGCCAAAGATGTTTCAAATAACGAATCTTATTGCACATTTAAAGTCAACGCTTTCGCGGATGGAATTGCGCCCGTAATTACGTGTATTGGAGATCAGAGTTTATCATGTGGATCAACAATTCCAGATTATGCGGCTTTAATAAACGTAACCGATAATTGTGATGCGTCGCCAATTTTAACTCAAAATCCAATTGCAGGAAGTCCTTTCTCAGAAGGAATGACAATAACAATTACAGCCAAAGATATTTCAAACAACGAGTCTTATTGCACATTTAAAGTCAACGCTTCCGCGGATGGAATTGCACCCGTAATTACGTGTATCACAGATCAAAGTTTATCATGTGGAGTAACAATTCCAGATTATACAGCTTTAATAACGGTGACCGATAATTGCGATCCTTCACCAGTTTTAACTCAAAATCCAACAGTAGGAAGTCCTTTCACAGACGGAATGACCATAACTATAACAGCAAATGATGTTTCCAATAATAGTTCAATTTGTAGTTTTAAAGTAAACACTTCCGCAGATTTGACTGCACCCGTAATTACTTGTATCGGAGATCAAACATTATCGTGCGGCAGTATAATACCAGATTATACGCCTCTAGTTACAGCAAACGATAATTGCGATGCCTCACCAGTAATTTCTCAAAGTCCATCTGCAGGAAGTGCTTTTACAAACGGAATGACAATAACTTTAACAGCAAAAGATGCATCAAATAATGAATCGTATTGCACTTTCAAAGTTAACGCTTCCGCGGATGTTACGACTCCTCAAATCACTTGCATTGGAGATCAGAATCTGGCTTTTGGAGCAGTTCTGCCAGATTATAGTTCGCTGATAGTTGCAACAGACAATTGTGATTATAATTTAACGATAAATCAGACACCAATCGCAGGAACTAATGTTACTGACGGAATGACTATTACGATGAATGTTTCAGATAACAGCGGAAATCCTGCTTCTTGTTCGTTTAAAATTCATGTGACACAAGATACAGAAGCGCCAGTTTTTGCCTGTATTTTAAACCAAATGGTTGATTGCAGTACAAGTACAGTCCCAGATTTTACTAAAATGATTTTTGTCACAGACAATACCGATCCAAATCCGATAATTACACAGATACCGGTTGCGGGAAGTGCATTTTCTGACGGCATGTCAATTACGATAAAAGTTTCAGATAAAAGCAATAACAGTTCAAGCTGTTCTTTCTTAATGGTTTCATATCCGGTTTTAGTAGATCTTGGAAACGATTTAGAAATTAACGAAGGCGAATCAACGCAGCTGTACGCTTTGGCTTTAGAAGACGGAACTTTCTCTTGGTCGCCAGCAGTGGGATTAAATAATACTAAAATTGGAAACCCAATTGCAAAACCTACAGAAACAACTACATATAAAGTAATTTTTACCAATGAAGACGGCTGTCAGGCAGAAGATTTTATTACCATAACAGTAATTCCTGCAGAAAAAGACGAAACAAAATATGGTTTTTCTCCAAACGGAGACGGGATTAATGATTTTTGGGAAATTGATGGAATAACAAATTATCCTGAAAACGAAGTGCTGATTTACAGCCGTTGGGGAGATTTAGTTTTTCAAACAAAAGGCTACAACAACTCCACAAATGTGTTCAGCGGAATCGCCAATAAAAGCCGAAGCCTTGGTGCGAATCAGCTTCCAGAAGGAACTTATTTCTTCGAAATCCGCACAGAACAACCCAATCATTTTAAGAAAACCAAGGGATATCTTGTTTTAAAACGTTAATTCATGAAAAGTAAAATCAATATAATCTTAGCTTTATTTATATTAATCATTTTTTTAGAAAGAGCTTACGGACAGCAAACCCCAGTTTTCTCCAGTTATAATTACAATGCCGTTCTTATAAATCCTGCTCATGCCGGATATTATAATGATATTGATATGGTGATGACCACAAATGGTTATTTTAATTCGGTTGACGGAAGTCCGAAGAATTTCGATCTTTCAGTAAATAAATTAACTTGGGGCGAAAAAATAGGCTTAGCTGCAGGAATTTCACACGATCAGGTAGGAGTAACCAACATGACGACTTTCTTCACATCATATTCCTATAAAATCTATTACGATTCGGAATATAAAAACGGAAAATGGTGGGCATACGATCCTAATATTATTTCGTTTGGTGTTACAGCAGGAGGAATGCTTTACAACGAAAACCTGACACGACTTGGGATAGAAAATGATCCTGAATTTCAGGAAAATGTAAACAGTTTTACACCTACTTTTGGAGTTGGATTTTTATACAATCGCGATCATATTTATTTCGGATTATCATCGCCAAATTTGTTAAGTTCAGCTTTTAATTCAAACCATAATACCAATTTAAAAAATGTGTATTACAGCTATTTCGGTTATAAATTCTTCACCAATAGATTTGAAGAAATACTGGTTAATCCGAGTGTTTTGTTCAAATATGTAGAAGGAGCACCATTTCAAGCTGACTTAAATCTTTTAATCAATTACAAAAATAAAGTTGAATTTGGCGGCGGTTACAGAACTTCAAAAACGCTGAACTTTCTCGCCGGATTTCATCTTTCAGACAATTTTAGAATCATTTGCACTTACAATAAATCAATTGATAATGTGGTGATTCCGGACACCTTTGGATTAGTTTTAAATTACAGATTGGGAAAAGGTTTTGAGTAATTAATCGACCAAACCATTTTCGACTGCGTATTTTACAAGACCCGCCGTATTTTTAGCATTCAATTTGGATAATAAATTACGGCGGTGCGTATTTACGGTATTCAAGCTAATGAATGTTTTTTCGGCAATTTCGGCCGTATTATATTCGTGAGCAATCAAAACCAAAATCTCCTTTTCGCGCGAACTCAGTTCCGTTAAATTAGAAACTTGTTTTTCAATTCTTGAACTATTGGTTAAATGCTTTTCTTCCAATTCTTCAGCAAAATAATTTTCGCCAGAAGCAATCGTATTGATTGCTTTAAGAAGTTCCTCCTTTTCCGCATTTTTCAACAAATAGCCATTTACGCCAATTCTAATCAATCGCGAAACAATCATAACATTGCTGTGTGTGCTTACAATTAGGATTTTCACATTTGGATGCTGTTTTTTCAGAATCTTACTCAACTCAATTCCGTCCATTTCCGGCATACTTACATCCAGAATAATAAAATCGACAACGCCTTTTTTTATTATTTCCAATGCTTCGTTGCCATTTACAGCTTTGTCAACAATAGTAATATTCGGTTCTTGTTCCAACAGCGAAATTATACCCTGAAGAAACATTGTGTGATCGTCGGCAATAAGAAGATTAATAGTATTCATTCAACAAATATATTAGTTGCTTTTTAATTCGTCAAGCTGATTTTTCATATCAATGCCCTTAACTTTTTTCTTTGGTTTTACAGATTCAGCCGGAATTTCAATATTAGCAATTGTACCGCGTTTCAGTTTCGAATCAATTACAAAAGAACCGTTTAGCTTTTTAATACGAGATTCCAAATTAATAAAGCCAATTCCTTTGGACTGCTTTTCGGTATCAAAACCAATTCCGTTATCCTCAAACAAAAGATTGATAATGTTTTCAATAAAATTCAGCTGAATTTCAACTTCCGAAGCTTTGGCGTGTTTAATTGTATTAGTTAAAAGCTCCTGTACAATTTTGAAAATTTCAATCTGAATATTCTCATTCAATTCATTAATTTCCTTTTTCGGATACGGAATAAAAGCGATTTTAATCTTACTCGCCTCGCTGATATTTTTAAAATAAGATTCTAAAACCTCCAAAAATTTATTCTGGCTGAATTTCTTCGGAAGCAGCGTATGCGAAATACTGCGAACCTGCTGATACGTTTCATCAAGCTGTAAACTGATTTTCTGAATATTAGAAAAATCAGAAGCGTTTAAATGATTTACCTGCAGTTTTATAGCAGCCAAATTACCGCCGATGCTGTCATGAAGTTCCTGCGAAATACGCTGTCTTTCCTTATCCTGTCCGCTAATCGAAGCTTTTATTAATTCCAATTCCTGTTCTTTCAAAATCGTATTAATTTTTTGCGAACTCACTTCAGCCTGTTTACTATTCAGCAAACGCTGCGCTTTCAAACGTTTGTAGTATTGAAACAAAAGTCCCATAATCGGAACCAGAAAAACAAGAAAACCAGCAATAATAAAAAATCGCATTTTCTTTTGCTGGTCAATTTCCAAAGCTTTCAATTGCTGATCTTTCTTTAATAGCGAAATCTCATTTCGTTTTTTATTGGATGAATTCTGAAAAGCCAGAATCGTATTTTCATTCTTTTTCTTCGAAATTTCCTCTTGCAAAAGCATATTTTTCAAAGCTTCTTCCTGATTAGCCAAAGCAAATTTTTTAGCTTCATTTTCAAATTTCAAAACCTCGATTTCCTTTTGTTTCTGCGCCGTTTTGTATTTGACTTCAAGTTCGTTAATCTCTTTTATTTTTTGAAGATTGCTGATAGAATCCTTTATATGTGCTGATTTTTCGAAAAACGAATAAGCACTTTTATAATCATTCAGTTGAATCGCAATTTTTCGCAATTCATCATAAATATGCATCTGATTTTGAAGCAGGCCAAAATGAACCGATTTTTGAAGCGCTTCAGAAAAAATCAATTTAGCATCCTCATATTTTTTTAACGAAATATAGCTATCACCAATACTGCTTCTGGAAATTATGGATAATTGATTCAGTTCGCTTTTGTCAGCAATTGTCAGCGCTTCCTTAAACATTTTTAAAGCCTCCTGATGTTTATTTTGCAATTGATAATTCTCGCCAAGCCCCAATAAAACAATAACACGGCCTTGATTATTATTTGTTTTTTCACAGAGAACTTTTCCTTTTTTATAAAAAATACTGGCGTTGTCATAATCCTTCAGCCTTGAATAAATGTCACCAAGATTGATATAACTTCCCAGAATTATTTCATCATCATCTTTATATTCCAGACATTGTTTAAACAATTTAATCGCATTCGAATAATCTCCAAGCTCCGTATAAGCCTGCGCTAAACCATGCGTATGCGTATAAAAAAGGTTTTTTTCTTTGTATTTCTGAGAAGCTTCAATGCCTTTAATATGCCATTTTTTACTTTCATTAAACAATCCTCTTTTTTTATAATTGATTGCCAGTAAATTATATCCGAGCGAAAAAAGACGGTTCTTCAAAGAATCATTAACAACCGTATTGTATTTTAAAGCCTGATTGGTGTAAAAAATAGAAGAATCGATTATCGCCCTTTTGTTAAAATAATAAGCAAGAAGCAGATTTGTTCGAGCAAGCGCCCTGTTGTCGACTTTAGATTTTAAGATCAAATGTGCTTTTTTATAAGCCTTTTTTTCTTCGCCTTTATTGTAGAGATCATAAAGCGCGAGTGTGTTTTTATCTTCTTTAACCGAAATGGATTTTTTAGAAATTATAGCCTGCTTTTTACCTTCAATCTGAGCCTGCAGACCAAAAGATAAAAAGACGAAGAACAGTACAAAAAGTCTCCTCAGCCAGATTTTCATATCATTAGTTTTTTACTCAAAACAGAAGAATGAGTAATTTTTAAAGCCTTGTAAATTTGGGATTTATAAGATTAAATCAGTTTTTGAATAAGCGATAAAAGTACTACAAAAGAATTGAAAAAACTTTTCTAAAAATAAAATTTTTGAATGAAGTTGTGATATTATGAATGATTTTGAAACGTTTTTAAGATGTTGTAAATTAAATGGTTATGATATTAAAAACACTAAAAGTTTCTTAAATAGATTTGAATGTATTTTTTCCTGTCGTAAATTAGTGAGACTATACTTAAAAAATTGAATTATGAAAAACAGAATATTTTTAGTCCTTGCATTGTTAATGATAACAATCTCGGCCAGCGCGCAGAAGAAAATTGAAGTAACAGAACTGCCAAAACCAGCACAGGAATTTCTAAAAAAACATTTTGGTGATGTTGCAATAGAAAGTGCCAAAAAAGATGCAGAACACGGTGAAAAAGGTTACGAAGTAAAACTAAAAGATGGTACAGAAGTAGAATTCTGGAAAGACGGTTCATATAGAGAAGTGGATGGTGAAGGAAAACCAATTCCGACCGCATTTATTCCGAAAGAAGTAAAAGATTATGTAGCTAAAAATTATCCCAACGAAAAAATCACTCATATTGATTACGGTCACAAAGATCTCGACGTAGATTTAACCAACAAAATCGATCTGGAATTTACCAAAGACGGCAAAATCCTGAAAGACAAGAAAAACAACATTGGGAAAAAATAGTATAAGTATAACTGTTACTAAATTATTTTTAACACATAGCTATGTGTGAGAAACGAGTTTCTTTTAACTACCTTATTTTAGTTTAAAAAATCTATGTCTCTATGTGTTAAAATTGATGCATTTTAAATTATACTCATTTCAAAAAAAAAGATAAATGTCCTCCTAATTATATATTGGAGGACATTTTCTTTTAGCGAAATCCCGAAAAGAACATCTTGAGAGAAAATAGTTTATATTTACATCTTCTATTTATTTGATTTATGGAAGAAAATAAACACGTTACGATTTATGATATAGCCGAAAGATTAAATTTGGCCACATCAACTATTTCAAGAGCTTTAAAAGACCATCACACCATAAGTGATAAAACCATAAAAAAAGTCAAGAAAACTGCCGAAGAAATGGGTTTTGTTCCCAATACTTTAGCGGCAGGTTTGCGTGGAAACAAAACCAAAACGATTGGAGTTTTAATTCCGACCGTTACACAGCCTTTCTTGTCATCGCTTATCAGCGGAATCGAAATTGCGGCTCAAAAATCGGATTATACCGTAATCATTATGCAGTCGCATGACTCGTATGAGGAAGAAGTGAATATGGCGAAATCCTTGTACAGCAACCGTGTAAGCGGCGTAATTTGTTCGCTGGCTATGGAAACGCGTGATACAGCACATTTTCATCAATTTTCTAATAATAATATTCCCTTAGTTTTTGTTGATCGTGTGCCTAAAGATTATAATACTTTTAGAGTCGTAATCGACAATTATACAGCAGGTTACAAAGCCACAAAACACCTTATTGAACAAGGTTGTATTCGAATTGCACACATAACAGCAGGATCAGAATTAGGAAATTTATATAACGAAAGAAAAAGAGGTTATATAGAAGCCTTAAAAGATCATAATGTCGATATAGACGAAAAACTGATTATCAATTTAAATTCAGTTACTTACGAAGACGGTGTAAAAGCCAGTAACGCTTTATTCGACTTAGATCCAATTCCCGACGGACTTTTTGCGCCTGGAGATATCTTAGCTGTAAGTGCCGTGCAAACTGCTAAAAAACGCGGCATAAAAGTGCCCGAAGAATTTAAAGTAATAGGTTTTAATAACGACCCAATTTCGCAGATTATCGATCCAAATTTATCGACAATTACGCATCCCGCAGAAAAAATGGGGAAAGCAGCTGCAGAAATTATCATCAAAAATCTAAAATCATCTAAAAACGATGATGCCAAAGAAATTACTTTTTTAAACACAGAAGTATTGGCAAGAGAATCTACGCAGAAATAAAATATCATAAGATTTAACTCGTTAATTAAGAAGTATGATTAATGATTAAAACGCAATTAATGGACAATGTCGAAAACACATCAAACTTTTTATTTTACACTTCCTCTGATGGAAAGACTAAAATAAATGTGGTTGTAGATGATAAAAATGAAACAGTTTGGTTAACTCAACATCGAATGTCTGAATTATTTAATGTTGATAGAACAGTAATCTCTAAACATTTAAAAAATATATTTAAAGATCTAGAATTAGACAAGAATTCAGTATGTGCAAAAATTGCACATACTGCTTCGGATGGTAAAGTTTATAAAACTGATTTTTATAATCTTGATGCAATTATTTCAGTAGGATATAGAGTAAATTCAATACAAGCTACTCAGTTTAGGAAATGGGCAACTACAATTTTAAAAGATTATCTAATCAAAGGTTTTGTACTTGATGATGATAGATTAAAACAAGGAAAATCATTATTTGGGAAAGAGTATTTTGACGAATTATTAGAGAGAATTCGTGAAATACGGGCAAGTGAAAGAAAATTTTATCAAAAAATAACTGATATATATGCCACAGCAGTAGATTATGATCCCAAGGCTGTCACCACACAAGTTTTCTTTTCAACAGTTCAGAATAAATTAGAATTTGCAATTACGCAATTAACTGCACCGGAAATAATAAAGCAACGTGCAGATTCTAATAAGCCTAATATGGGATTAACAACTTTCAAAAATTCAAAAACTGGCGGGAAAATTTTAAAGACAGATGTTGCTGTAGCAAAAAACTATTTAAATGAAGATGAAATATTAGAGTTAAATATTTTAGTTAACATGTATCTGGATTATGCTGAATTACAGGCTAAAAGAAATAAAGTAATGAATATGAATGACTGGATTGATAAGCTAGATACATTTTTGCAATTTAACGAATATGATATTTTAAAAAATTCAGGAAAAGTAAGAGCTGATGTTGCTAAAAAGTTTGCTGAAGACGAATATCAGAAATTTAGAATAGTGCAAGATAGAGAGTATAAATCTGATTTTGATAAAATTATTGAAAGAATGAAATTAACAGGCAATTTACCAGATGAATTGAAGTCTTAATTAATTCTAAGTAGATAAAATCGGTTTAAGTATTATTAAAAAAGAAATAATTATCACAAAATACATTAGTTGTGAAAACAATTACCCTTCCGGATGAACTGAATTTAGAAAAATCACAGTTAGTACATATTGTGGACTACAGCAGTTTTAAAGACGTTTCTAAACAGCAGATTATCCTCAATCAAAATATTATCAGTTTTCTGGTTTCAGGAACAAAAGAAGTCATTTTTGATAATACCGCTTTATCAATAAATGCTTCACAATTTATTGTCATGCGCTCAGGAAACTGCCTGATGACAGAGAAAAAACTCGCAGACGACAGTAATTACAGAAGCGTGCTTTTCTTTTTTTCGAATGAAATGATTCATGCTTTTATTAGAAAATTAGAATCGGCAAAACCAGAATCAGCAGAACCAAAATCTGTTCACGCATTTGATTATGATGAATTTTTAAAACGTTTTGTAGAAAGTCTTGTAGATATTTCTAAGCTTTCTTCTGCTGTTCAGCAAAAATTGTTAGAAGTTAAGTTTGAAGAACTAATGTTGTATCTGACAGCGCAATACGGAACCGAATTTCTTCACTCTTTGACAACAAATTCAGATGATACAGCACAGAAATTTATTCGCACTATCGAAAACAGTCATTTAAGCAAACTGACCTTAAAAGAATTAGCGTTTTTATGCAATATGAGTGTTTCGACTTTTAAAAGAGAATTCGAAAAACACTACTCAGAATCGCCTATAAAATGGTTTCAAAACAAAAGACTCGAATATGCACATTATTTGCTAAGTCAGGAAAAAAGCCCGTCTGAAGTGTATTTTGAAGCCGGTTACGAAAACTTTTCCAGTTTCAGTCAGGCATATAAAACCAAATACGGCGTTACACCAAAACATCACAAGGTAATTTGAGCTTTTAGCAACAATTTTTGGTTTTTTAGCTAAAATTATTCTGCTAGTCCAAATCTAACTTTGCTTAAAATTTTAAATCAGATAAAATGAAAAAGCTAAGTTTACTTTTGGCGATGTCAGCGATTTTTTCGACATCTATTTTTGCACAAAAAACATTCACCTTAACCAGTAAAGATTTAGGCGGAGAAACTACTAAAATTCAGGAATTCAACGGATTTGGCTGTTCGGGAGAAAACCAGTCTCCGCAGTTATCCTGGAAAAATGCTCCAGAAGGAACCAAAAGTTTTGCCGTAACGATGTACGATCCAGATGCGCCAACAGGAAGCGGATTCTGGCATTGGGTTGTAGTGGATATTCCGGCAAATGTAAACGAGTTGGTAACCAGTGCCGGAACTAAAAATCTTGTTCCAAAAGGAGCTATTCAGAGTGTTACCGATTATGGAATTAAAGGATTTGGAGGACCTTGCCCGCCGGTTGGACACGGATTTCATCAATACATTATTACTGTGTACGCTTTAAAAACCGATAAACTAGGAACAGACGAAAACACAAATCCAGCTGTTGTTGGATTTAATCTTTGGAACCAGACTTTGGCAAAAGCCAGTATTGTAGCGTATTACAAACGATAATTGAGTAAAGAAAAATCTAAAATCGAAACTCAAAAATCTAAAATTGAGCTTACTATAGGCAGGATAGTTTTTATAATTATCCTGCCTTTATTTGTTATATGAAATTATTTTTTGAAAAAAACAGAGCTAAAAATTTTTTTCTTCGAACACAATCTTATATTTTTACGCAACCGATTGCAATTGTTGTTTTATTTCGAATAATGTATTTTTTAAATTAAAATTTTATCAAATGTTTTTAAACGGAAATAAAATGCTATTGATGTAAAAATGTATAATTGAGAATAAATAAAACTAAAATGACTTCATTACGATTTGTTTTTCTGTTTCTTCTGATTTCCGTTTCGGCTTCGGCACAAAGGGATTATAAATTGTGGCTGCAATATAATTCGGTTACAAATGCTTCAATTACAAAAGAATACAAAGATAATTTAAAAGGAATTGTTGTTTTAGGGAATTCAGAAACCATAAAAATTGCTGAGAAAGAACTCAAAACCGCATTTTTAGAAATGCTCGGAAATGCACCTGAAATTAAACGTAACTTAAAAGGAGAAAATAATCTAATTGTAGGTTCTCAATCCAATTTAAATGCAGAAATCAAAAGTCAGTTGCAAGCTGATTTTGATAAAATAAATAACGAAGGATTTATCATTAAATCCATTTCCTTTGAAAATAAAAAACAAACTATCATTACAGGAAAAAATGATGTGGCTTTTTTATACGGCGTCTTTAATTTCCTGAGAATTCTTCAGACAAACAAATCGGTTAAAAATCTCAATATTGCCGATTCTCCCAAAACAAATATCAGAATTCTAAATCATTGGGATAATCTGGATAGAACAGTCGAAAGAGGTTACGCAGGATTTTCACTTTGGAATTGGCAGAAACTTCCTGATTTTATAGACCAGCGCTATATTGATTACGCCAGAGCGAATGCCTCAATCGGAATTAACGGAACGGTTTTAACCAACGTAAATGCCAATGCTTTAATTCTTACACCTCAATATTTAGAAAAAGTCGAAGCCTTAGCGAATGTTTTTAGACCGTACGGAATAAAAGTGTATTTAACCGCAAGATTTTCGGCTCCAATCGAAATTGGAAAATTAAAAACGGCCGATCCAAAAGATCCAGAAGTGATCAATTGGTGGAAAAACAAATCAGCAGAAATCTACAAACGCATTCCTGATTTTGGAGGGTTTTTGGTGAAAGCCAATTCGGAAGGTCAGCCGGGACCGCAAAACTACGGAAGAGATCACGTTGACGGCGCCAATATGCTGGCCGATGCCATTGCACCTTTTAACGGAATTGTGATGTGGAGAGCTTTTGTTTATTCAGAACACGATGCCAACGACCGAGCCAAACAAGCTTATGCTGAATTTCAGCCTTATGATGGTAAATTCAAAGAAAATGTAATCGTTCAGGTCAAAAATGGAGCGATCGATTTTCAGCCGAGAGAGCCTTTTCATCCGTTATTTGGAGCGATGCCCAAAACGCCTTTAATGATGGAATTTCAAATCACACAAGAATATTTGGGTTTCAGCACGCATTTGGTTTTTCTGCCTAAATTATTTCAAGAAGTTTTAGAATCAGATACCTACCAAAAAGGAAAAGGTTCAACAGTTACCAAAGTGGTTGATGGAACTTTATTTCAAAATAAAATTACCGGAATTGCGGGCGTTGCCAATATAGGAAACGATCTTAACTGGACAGGACATCCTTTTGCGCAGGCGAATTGGTATGGTTTCGGAAGATTAGCGTGGAATCCATATTTGGATTCTGAAATTATTGCTGATGAATGGCTGAGAAGTACTTTTTCTAACGATGAAAATTTTATTAAACCTGTTAAAAATATGATGATCGAATCGCGTGAAGCCGTTGTTAATTATATGACACCACTTGGTTTGCATCACATTATGGACACAGGACATCATTACGGACCTGGGCCGTGGGTTTCGAATCTTTCAAGACCAGAATGGAATCCGACATATTATCATAAAGCAGATAAAAACGGAATTGGTTTTGACCGTTCTAAATCAGGAACAAATGCTGTTTCGCAATACGCGCCTGAAGTTGCAAAACTTTTTGATAATTTAGAAACTTGTCCAGAGAAAGATCTTTTATGGTTTCACCACGTTTCATGGGATTATAAAATAAAAAACGGTCAGACGCTTTGGAACGGATTAGCTTTAAAATATCAGGAAGGAGTCAATCAGGTTGAAAACATGCAGAATGTTTGGAAGAAAACCGAAAAATATATCGACGCTGAACGTTTTCACGAAGTCGAAATGTTATTAGAAATTCAGTACAAAGAAGCAAAATGGTGGCGTGATGCCTGTCTGCTTTATTTTCAGCAGTTTTCTGGAAAAGAACTTCCAGCGGAAGTAGAAAAACCAACACAGACTTTAGAGAATTTTAAATCATTAAAATTCCCGTTTGCACCGGGAAATGGATAAATTAAATTATTGAGATTAATTAAGAACGCAGATGACGCGGATTTGCTATCGCAAAGACGCGGAAAAAAACGGATTTTTTAAATAATAAAAATAAAAAATCCGTGTAAATCAGCGCTTTCGCGATAGCGAATCCGTGTCATCCGCGTAGCATATCAAACAACAAATTATGAGCAAAAAAACGGCAATTGTAACCGGAGGAAATTCGGGATTAGGTTTTGCAACCGCAAAAAAATTATGTGACAACGGAATTACAACCTACATCATCGGAAGATCAAAAGAAAAAACAGAAGATGCCTGCAAGGAAATTGGAGAAAATGCCATTCCGGTAATTTTCGATTTAAATAATCTGAGCGGAATTCCTGCCATGATCGAAAGCATTACGCAAAACGGCCCAATCGATATTTTGGTTAACAACGCCGGAATCAACATGAAAAAAGAAATTCCTGAGGTAACTGATGAAGATTTCCTTTCGATTATTCATACCAATTTACTAAGCGTTTTTGCCGTAAGCCGTGAAGTAATTAAAAACATGAAAACCAACGGAAGCGGAAGCATCATCAACATCAGCTCGATGGCATCGCAATACGGAATCCCGAAAGTAATTGCTTATTCGGCAAGTAAAGGCGCAATCGAATCGATGACACGCGCTATGGCGACAGAACTCGCTCCAGCGGGAATTCGTGTAAACTGTATCGCTCCTGGATTTATCAAAACCAAAATGTCAGCAGCAGCATTGGATAACGATCCAGAAAGAAAAAATAAAGTTTTGGGAAGAACGCCGATGGGCTTTTTAGGAGAACCGTCGGATATTGCAGATGCGGTTTATTATTTCGCTTTAAGCGAATCAAAATATACTACTGGTACAGTTTTACCAGTTGACGGTGGAAATAGTATCGGTTTTTAAAGTTTACAGCCACGAAGGCGCTAAGACACAAAGTTTTTTTCTGTGAAGTTTTTTAAAATAAACTTTGTGTCTTAGTGTCTTAGCGGCAAAAAAGCCTTCGTGGAAAAAAAAGCGAATTATGATAAAAATGCAGCAAACTATGCGTTGGTTTGGACCTCAGGACAACGTAAAACTTATCGATATTAAACAAGCTGGAGCAACTGGAATTGTGACTGCTTTGCATCAAATTCCGGTGGGCGAGGTTTGGTCTGTTGAAGCTATTCAGGAAAGACAACAAATCATTAGAAATGCGGGTCTAGAATGGACTGTGGTTGAAAGTCTTCCCGTTCATGAAGAAATTAAACGCGCTTCTGGCAATTATCTGCAATACATTGAAAATTATAAAATTAGTTTACAGAATCTGGCTGATTGCGGAATCAAAATCATAACGTATAATTTTATGCCGATTCTGGATTGGGTGCGTACGAATCATAATTTTGTAAATGAAGACGAAAGCAAAGCTTTGCTTTACAATCAGGATGCGTTTACGTTTTTCGATGTGTTTCTTTTAAAAAGACCGAATTCTGAAAATGATTATTCAGAAGCCGAAAAAGAAAAAGCCTTGCAATTTGGAAATCAATTGGCTGAAGACGAAAAAGCCTTGTTGTTTAAAAATGTTTTATTGGGATTGCCAGGAAGTAAAATCAATTTTACAGCCGAGCAGATTTTGTCTCTTTTGGATAATTATGCCCAAATCGACAATCAAAAACTAAGAGAAAACCTGATTTATTTTTTATCTGAAGTAACGCCGACTGCAGAGAAAAACGGTCAAAAATTAGCGATTCATCCAGACGATCCGCCGTTTTCGGTTTTAGGATTGCCAAGAATTGTTTCAACAGAAGCAGATTTAAAAGCGATTTTTAATGCCATTCCTTCAAAAGCAAACGGATTATGCTATTGTACAGGTTCTTTAAGCGCCGATCCGAAAAATAATCTGGAGAAAATAATTGACGATTACGAAGACAGAATCCATTTTTTACACCTTCGAAATACCATCCGCGAAAGCGAAACCATTTTTAGAGAATCCGAACATTTAAACGGCGATGTAAAAATGGAACAAATTGTAGAAAAGCTTTTATTGGTAATGAATAAAACAAAAGTAAGTTTGCCGATGCGTCCCGATCACGGTTTTTTACACGAAATTGATAAAACGACAGAAACATATCCGGGTTATTCTTTAACGGGAAGACTGAAAGGTTTAGCCGAACTGAGAGGTCTGGAAATGGGAATTGGGTATAAATTGAATTTGTAACTACGCATTCTATTTCAAAATACTATACTAACTAAAAAACCACAATAAAATGAAATTAGTAAAACCTTATTTATTAGCCGTCACGGCAATATTAGCGTTAAGCTGCACATCGCAGAAAGAATCTCTTACCTTAAAAGATGCTTATAAAAATGATTTTTTAATTGGAACTGCTTTAAGTGCCGATCAAATTCAGGAAAAAAACGGTAAAGAAGATTCTTTAATTAAAAAAGAATTCAATGCAATTACAGCTGAGAATATCATGAAATCGATGTTTGTGCATCCGCAAAAGGATAAATACGATTTTACATTATCGGATAAATTTGTGGCGTACGGAAAAAAGAATAATATGTTTGTTCACGGGCATACTTTGATCTGGCACAGTCAATTAGCACCTTGGATGGAAAAAATTGCTGACAGCACAGAAATGAAAGCTTTTATGCAGGATCATATTACTACAATTGTTTCTAAATACAAAGGCAAAATTGATTCGTGGGATGTGGTAAACGAAGCTTTAAATGAAGATGGAACCTTACGAAAATCAGTTTTTCTAAATACATTAGGCGAAAAATATCTAGTTGATGCGTTCAAATTAGCCGCAAAAGCTGATCCAAATGTTGATTTGTATTACAACGATTATAATATCGAGGAACCTGCAAAAAGAGCCGGGGCCATTGCTTTAATCAAAAAGATAAAAGCAGAAGGAGGAAAGGTTGACGGCGTGGGAATTCAAGGTCATTGGCGATTAGCTAGTCCGTCTTTAGAAGAAATCGAAAAAAGTATTTTAGAGTATTCGGCTTTAGGAATCAAAGTGGCATTTACAGAATTGGATATTACCGTTTTACCAAATCCGTGGGATTTAAAAGGCGCTGATGTGAATCAGAATTTTGAAGGGAATCCCAAAATGAATCCGTATCCAGAGAAATTACCGGATTCGATACAAAAAAAGCTTGCAGATCGTTACGCTTCCATTTTTAAATTATTTTTAAAACATAAAGACAAAATCAGCCGAGTAACTTTCTGGGGCGTTCACGACAAACAATCGTGGCTGAACGACTGGCCGATAAAAGGAAGAACCAATTATCCTTTATTGTTTGATACTGAATTGAAACACAAAGAAGCCTACAACAGTGTTTTAGAATTAAAGCCATCAAAAGAATAAAATTTTCGGCTTTAAAGAGTTGTTAATTGAATAATATTTAGCAATCGATTGTTTTTTATCTATTTCTTGAAATAAAGCACAGTAAATTTGTATAATATGTTTTTTTATATAATTTTACACAACCGATTGTTTTAATTTAAATTGCTTTCCCGCAAAGGTTTCCAAAACCTTGTAGGTATAATTAGGACAGCAGTTGCGACAATAGGAAACCTACAAGGTTTTGGAAACCTTACAGGAGAAAAACTAACTAACCACAAAACCACAATGAATAACATTTCACAAAAATTATCCATCAAAGAAAAAATAGGATACAGCTTGGGCGACTTGGCTGCCAATCTGGTTTTTCAGACTTTGATGACCTATTTGGCTTATTTCTATACCGATATTTACGGATTATCGCCAACAGATTCATCAATCATTATGTTGATTGTTGGTTTAATTGCAGCCTTTATTTTTAATCCAATCATTGGGGTTTTGGCAGACAGAACGAGTACCAAATGGGGAAAATTCAGGCCGTGGATTTTAGCAACGGCGATTCCGCTTGGAGTTGTTGCTTTACTGGCTTTTTCGACACCTGATTTTTCGTATAAAGGAAAAGTAATTTATGCCGTGGTAACTTATACTTTATTACTGCTTTTCTATGCCGGAAATAATCTGCCGTATTCTGCTTTAAGCGGTGTCATTACGGGCGATATGGGCGAAAGAAACAGCATGTCGTCGTATCGTTTTGTGGCGGTTATGTTTGCTCAGTTTTTTGTGCAGGTTTTTATGCTTGGAATTATAAAAAGTGCTGGAAACGGCGATAAAGCAGTCGGAATCGAAAAAGTAATGACAGCTTTGGCGATTATCGGAACAATAATGCTTTTGATTACATTTTTAACTACGAAAGAAAGAATCATCCCAAAACCAGAACAAAAGTCAAGTGTAAAAGAAGATTTAAGCGATTTAATCAAAAACAGACCTTGGATTATTATGCTTTCGCTGACCACTTTAGTTTTTGTGACTTTGGCGATGAAAGGCGGTTCGTATGTGTATTATTTTGAGAATTATGTAAACAAAGAACAATTGGCCGTCTTTATTCAGCCCATTTTGGATTTTCTAACGAATATTGGATTGAATCATTTTGGAAACGATCCTGTTTCGGCGGGCTTCGGATTGTTTAATGCTGGCGGAATTATCTTTATGATTGTCGGTATTACATTGTCTAAAAATCTGGCAGACAAATACGGGAAAAGAAATGTATTCGGAATCTTTTTGTTCATTTCGACCCTTTTTATTATTGCCTTTTATTTTTTCCCTTCAACATCCATCGGATTGATATTTTTCTCCCAAATCTTACACGGATTTTTCTACGGAATCACGATTCCGATTCTTTGGGCAATGATCGCCGATGTAGCCGATTATTCAGAATGGCTGAATAACCGTCGTGCAACCGCAATTATTTTTTCAGCAATGATGGTGGGGTTAAAGACCGGATTAAGTATAGGAGGTGCCTTGACAACTTTGTTTTTGGGCTATTTTAATTATGTTCCAAACGCATCTGAGCAATCAGAAACGGCGGTAAATGGAATCAAATTATTAGTAAGTGTTTTTCCGGCAATTCCATTTTTGATAGGAGCGGGATTGTTGTTTTTCTATAAAATCAATAAAGAAATGGAAGTACAAATTGAGCAGGATTTAAAAGAAAGAAGAAATTAAAATTAATTAAAAACATACAGAAGAATATGCCTGAAGACAGCATTGAACACATTAATTTTGAGGAAATTAATGATTTGGCGATTTCAAAGCCTTTAGTATCCCATATTTATACAGCCGATCCTTCGGCACATGTATTCAATGGTAAAATTTATATTTATCCGTCTCATGACATCGATGCGGGAATTCCGTTTAACGATAACGGCGATCATTTCGGAATGGAAGATTATCACGTTTTTTCGATGGAAGATATTACATCAAAAGCGGTCGATAACGGCGTTGCTTTGCATGTAAATGATGTTCCCTGGGCAGAAAAACAAATGTGGGCACCAGATGCAGCGTGCAAAAACGGAAAATATTATTTGTATTTCCCTGCTAAAAATACCAATGGGATTTTTCAGCTTGGTGTCGCCATAAGTGATTCGCCAGTCGGGCCTTTTGTTCCGGAAAAAGAAGCTATAAAAGGAAGCTACAGTATTGATCCCGCAGTTTTTGAAGATGAAGACGGCAGGCATTATATTTATTTTGGAGGAATCTGGGGCGGTCAGCTTCAGAAATACCGAAATAATATTTATGATGAAAATAACGAAGAACCAACAGCAGATGAAAAGGAGTTAGGCCCAATCGTGGCAAGACTTCGAGAAGATATGCTGGAATTTGACGAAGATCCGAAAGAGATTTTAATTCTGGATGAAAAAGGAGAAGTTATAAAAGCCGGGGATAACGACCGTCGTTTTTTTGAAGCTTCTTGGGTTCATAAATACAACGGAAAATATTATTTCTCGTATTCTACAGGCGACACACATTTTATTTGTTATGGAATTGGAGACAATCCGTATGGGCCGTTTACGTATCAGGGAAGAATTCTGAATCCGGTTGTGGGTTGGACATCGCACCATTCGATTTGTGAAGTGGAAGGTGAATGGTATTTATTTTATCATGATTCGAGTTTGTCGAAAGGCGTTACACATTTAAGAAGTATGAAAGTAACCAAAATTGATTACATGGAAGACGGTTCGATTATTACGATTGATCCGTATGGGATTAGAAGATTGTTGGATTAATTAGAAGCAAAGAAGATTAACCTCGGAGGATTAAATGTTTTAAAAAAAAGCATTTAAGATCTAACCCTGGAAGGGTTTAATATTTATAGAAATTAAAAAGACATATAGAACATAAACCCTAGCGGGGTGACATATTTTGTGTTACATGTCGCTCCGCTGGAGCTCAAAATCAATGAACATATTGTTGTGCTATAAATATTTTGCTCCTCCAGAGCTGTAAATTGCTTAATGATTAATATGTTATTTGTATTTATAATTAAACGCGGCAATAACCTCGGAGAGGTTTAATATTTGTAGAAATTAGGTTCATATTCACAAACAAGAGCCCCAGCGGAGTGATACATTTTAAGGTTAAACATATCGCTCTATTGTACTGTTGTAATTTTTGCTATAAATATTTTGCTCCTCCAGAGCTGTAAATTGCTTAATGATTACATATGTTATTTGTATTTATAATTAAACGCGGCAATAACCTCGGAGAGGTTTAATATTTGTAGAAATTAAGTTGATGGTCATGAACAAGAACCCCAGCGGGGTGATACATTTTTGAGGTTACAATATGTCGCTCCGATGGAGCAAAAAAACTTAACATAATTAATGTAAAAAAAGATTTTTTCTGAAAAAAATTTGACTACTTTAGCATAACAGAACGGAACAGAACGGTATGCAAAACGAAGAAGAAAAATTTGAATTTACAATTAATCATGAAAGTGATATTCCGAAGTACCAGCAATTGGTTGACGGTATTACAAATGCCATTGCAGAGAATATTCTACAGAAAGGAGATTTACTGCCGTCTGTAAATGTGATTTGCAAAACATATCAGCTTTCGAGAGATACGGTTTTTAAGGCGTATTCGATTTTGAAAGATCAGAATGTGATTGATTCTGTGCCTAATAAAGGATATTATGTGGCGGGTGAAACCAGAAAAGTGCTTTTGGTTTTGGATACATTTAAGGCTTATAAAGAGGTTTTATATCATTCGTTTGTCAATAATCTGCCGGATAATGTGATTACAGATGTGCAGTTTCATCATTATAATATTGATGTTTTTAAAACAATCATTAATAACGGAATTGGGAAATATTACAAATATGTGGTCATGAATTTTGACCATAAAGAGATTCCGCCGGCTTTGTCTGCAATTTCAAAAGACAAACTGCTTTTGATTGACTGGAATATAAGGGCAGAAAAAGCGAATAATTATATTTTTCAGGATTTTGGAAAAGCATTTTATGACGCTTTAACAGAGGCAGCTGATTTATTTAAAAAGTATAAAAAAACAGTTTTCCTATATCCCGATTTTACGAATCATCCGTGGGAAACGGTAGAATATTTTAAGAAATTCTGTGCTGATTTTGGTTTTGAAAAAGAAATTGTTACCGATTCTAAAAAGTTTCAAATTGAAAAAGGAATCGCTTATATCAGTGTAAGTGACAGGATTTTGGGTGAATTTTTGGAACAATGTAAGGAGAAGGATTTTGAACCCGGAAAAGACGTTGGTTTCTTATCGTACAACGAAACACCGATGAAGAAATTTATTTACAAAGGAATTTCGGTTGTATCGACTGATTTTAAAGAAATGGGAACCAAAGCAGCAGCATTTATCACACACGACGAAGAAACGAAGTGTTATGTGCCGACGAAATTAATTTTAAGAGAATCATTATAAGTTATGTATTATATAGGATATGACATTGGAAGTTCTTCTGTAAAAACGGCAATCGTTGAGGCAGAAACGGGCAAGAAAGTAATTGTTTTGAATGAGCCTCAAAACGAAATGGAAATTGTTTCCCTTCACTCCGATTGGGCAGAACAAGATCCAGAAATGTGGTGGCAATACATTTGTACGGCAACAAAAAGAGCAATTCGCGAATCGAATATTGATGCTTCTAAAATTCAGGGCGTTGGTATTTCGTATCAAATGCACGGATTGGTAGTGGTTGATAAAGACTTAAATGCGCTTCGAAATTCCATTATCTGGTGCGACAGCCGTGCGGTTGAAATTGGAAACAAAGCTTACGCTGAAATTGGTCAGGAAAAATGTATGGAACATTTACTGAATTCACCTGGAAATTTCACGGCTTCTAAACTAAAATGGGTGAAGGAAAACGAACCTGAAGTTTACAATAAAATCTACAAATACATGCTTCCGGGAGATTATATCGCTTTGAAATTAACTGGCGAAGTAACGACTACCAAAAATGGTTTGTCTGAAGGAATGCTTTGGGATTATAAAGAAAATAAAGTAGCCGACTGGCTTTTAGAATATTACGGAATTGATACTTCTTTAACTCCAAAAATTGTAGAGAATTTCACTAATCAAGGCGTTATTAACGAAAAAGGAGCTCAGGAATCTGGACTTCCGGCAGGAATTCCGATTGTGTATAGAGCGGGAGATCAGCCGAATAATGCTTTGGCTTTGAATGTTTTGCATCCAGGTGAAGTTGCAGCGACGGGTGGAACTTCTGGCGTTTTTTACGCAGTAAGCGATGCGACTTCAGGAAAAAGTACAAGAGTGAACAATTTCGTTCACGTAAACTACGAATTAGAAACGCCTAGAGTGGGTAAGTTATTGAATATTAACGGAGCTGGAATTCAATACAGATGGCTTCGTAATAATATGGGCAATGAATCTTACGAAGCAATGAACGAAAAAGCTTCTGAAATCGAAATCGGTTCAGAAGGCGTTGTGGTGATTCCGTTTGGGAATGGTGCTGAGCGTATGTTCAATAATAAAAACATCGGAACACATTTCTTGAATTTAAACCTCAACATTCATAACAGTGCCCATTTATTCAGAGCTTCTCTGGAAGGAATTGCATTTTCGTTTGTGTACGGAATGGAATGTTTAAAAGACGATAATGCGGTAATAAATGTCATTAGAGCAGGAAATGATAACCTTTTCCGTTCTGAGATTTTCTCCAATACCGTTGCGACTTTAATTGGTCATGAAATTGAGATTTACAATACAACTGGAGCAGTTGGAGCAGCAAGAGCCGTTGGTTTAAAAGATGGTGATTATGATAAATTCAGTTCGGGAATTACGACTAACGATCACGTTATGACATTTTTACCATTAAAAAACAAAGAGCCTTACGAACAGGCATACCAGAAATGGAAACAAGGATTAGAATTAGTATTAACAAATAAATAAAAGAACAAAATGATAACTCTAGGAGATAAAGAATACTACAAAGGTATTGGTCAAATTAAATTTGAAGGAAAAGAGTCTGACAATCCGTTAGCGTTTAAATATTATAATCCAGACCAAATTGTAGCTGGAAAAACAATGCGTGAGCACTTTAAATTTGCAATCGCTTACTGGCACACATTCTGCGGACAAGGAAGCGATCCATTCGGACCTGGAACTCAAAACTTTGCTTGGGATGCATCAACAGATCCGTATCAGGCTGCAAAAGATAAGGCAGATGCTGCTTTTGAATTTATCAGCAAAATGGGATTCGATTATTTCTGTTTCCACGATTACGATTTGATTGCTGAAGGAGCAACTTTCGCAGAATCAGAAAAACGTTTGGCTTTCATTACAGATTACTTAAAACAAAAGAAAGCAGAATCTGGAATTAAATTACTTTGGGGAACTTCAAACTGTTTCTCAAACCCAAGATTTATGAACGGAGCCGCTACAAATCCTGATTTTAATGTGGTAGCTCGTGCGGGTGGACAAGTAAAATTAGCTCTAGATGCAACTATCGCTTTAGGCGGAGAAAACTACGTATTTTGGGGAGGAAGAGAAGGTTATATGTCTCTTTTGAACACAGATATGGGAAGAGAATTAGACCATATGGCGCAGTTCTTAGCAATGTCTAGAGATTACGCAAGAGCGCAAGGTTTTAAAGGAACTTTCTTTATCGAGCCAAAACCAATGGAGCCATCTAAACACCAATACGATTTTGACTCTGCAACTGCAATTGGTTTCTTAAAAGAATACGGTTTAGACAAAGATTTCAAAATCAATATTGAGGTAAACCACGCTACTTTGGCACAACATACTTTTCAACACGAATTAGAAGTTGCGGCAAAAGCAGGAATGTTAGGAAGTATCGACGCCAACAGAGGAGATTACCAAAATGGCTGGGATACAGATCAGTTTCCAAATAACATTCAGGAAACTACAGAAGCAATGTTAGTATTCTTAAAAGCTGGAGGTTTACAAGGCGGAGGAGTTAATTTTGATGCTAAAATCAGAAGAAATTCTACAGATTTAGAAGATGTTTTCTTAGCACACATTGGCGGAGCAGATACTTTTGCAAGAGCTTTATTGACTGCTGATAAAATCATCACTTCATCTCCATACGAGAAATTAAGAACAGAAAGATACAGTTCATTCGATTCTGGAAAAGGAAAAGATTTCGAAAACGGAAAATTAAGTTTGAAAGATCTTTATTCTATCGCTCACGAAAACGGAGAATTAAATCTTCAAAGCGGTAAACAAGAATTGTTTGAAAACATCATCAACCAATATATTTAATTGGTTAGAAACCTAACAGGTTTTTAAAACCTGTTAGGTTTTCTTCAAAATATTTAGTGAGAAAGAATATCTAAAAAAAACATTTCAATTTTAATGTGATAGTCTTAGAGCGTTAAAAATGATTTTTAGATAAAAATTGAAAAATGTGTATTAAGATTATGACTTGTTTTTGAAGTTTTAATTTGACGAAAATAGATTGAAGGTTTAGTTACTGTTTTTGAATAATTCGAAAAGAAAAAAACGAGTCAGTTTGATAAAAATTAGTAGTGAGTTAAATTTTTATTGAAGGTTTTTTGAAGAGCAGAATCAAATCGAAATGCACATTTTTTCCTCGCTAGAACTTGATAGGAACTTTGTCAAAGTTTTAAACTTTGACAAAGTTTTTTTTACGCACGATTTGTTTCAATTATTAACTAAAATAAAACCAAAAAACCATGAAATTTTTTATTGATACAGCCAATTTACAAGACATTGCCGAAGCTCAGTCAATGGGTGTTTTAGACGGTGTAACTACCAATCCGTCATTAATGGCAAAAGAAGGAATTACCGGAAAAGAAAATATTTTAAAACACTATCTAGATATCTGCAACATCGTAGATGGCGATGTTTCGGCTGAGGTTATTTCTACTGATTTCGACGGAATGGTCAGAGAAGGCGAGGAACTTGCAGCTTTGCATCCGCAGATTGTGGTAAAATTACCAATGATTGGCGACGGTGTAAAAGCCTGTAAATATTTTTCTTCTAAAGGAATTAAAACCAATGTTACGTTAGTGTTTTCGGCGGGTCAGGCTTTATTAGCGGCAAAGGCTGGAGCAACTTATGTTTCGCCATTTTTAGGAAGATTAGATGATGTTTCGACAGACGGAATGCATTTAATTCAGGAAATAAGAGAAATCTATGATAACTACAATTATCAAACACAAATACTTTCGGCTTCCGTTAGACATACTATGCATATTGTAAATTGTGCAAAAGTTGGATCTGATGTTATGACAGGGCCACTTTCGGCAATAAAAGGGTTGTTGAAACATCCTTTAACAGATATTGGTTTGAAGCAATTTGTTGAAGATGCTAAAAAGATGAATTTATAGTTTTTCGACTCCATTATTTTTAAAATTTGAACTCCCTCCAGAAGCCTCTGAAGGGAGTTTTTTTATAAAATAAAAACAACCGATTGTTCCTAAAAATGTTTTTTGTAAGAATTGTATTGTTTCAAAATCTTCCTGTTGGCTTTTATGTAAAACCACTTGTTTTTCATAGGATAGCAAAAGATGTCTTTTGCGGCTTTTTCCTTCTTTTTATTATAGCGTTTATATAGTCTCTCAAAATTTAGTTTTTTATATTTTTTTTAAGATTTGAGGCAAAATGATTTATTTTCTACAACGTTTTCGTTGGTATAAAGTGTTGTTTTGAATAATATTCAGGTTTTTGTAATTCAGAATAAAGAATGTGTTTTTTTATTCTGAATTTTTTTTGAATTTGCTAAAAAAAATAAACACAACCGATTGCGTATTATTGTTTTTTACATATATTTGTTTTGACTATATGCATTTCTAATTTCATTTTAATCAAGGAGATAAGCATAAAAGTATAACTCAAAATAAAACTAACTAAACCATACTATTAACTAACTAAATTAATTATTTATGACTAACCTTTTAATTACTAAAAGCAGATCAAAATACTTTAAGAACTTAGGATATTTATTCCTAATGCTGGTATTTTCTGCTGCAGTAAATGCACAAACCACTGTGTCAGGAATTGTTTCTGATAGTAACGGACCAATACCAGGAGTAAATATTTTTGTAAAAGGAACCAAAATAAGTTCGGTTTCAAATTTTGACGGTGCTTACACGATTGGCCCGGTTCCGGCAAATGCCGTTTTATCTTTCAGTTTTATTGGTTATCAGACAAAAGAAGTAGCTGTGACTAATAAAACCACTTTAAACGTTGTTCTTGAAGAAGATGTAAGCAGTTTAAAAGAAGTTGTTGTTGTGGGTTACGGAACTATGAAAAGATCTGATTTAACAGGTTCTATTTCATCTGTAACCAGTCAGGCAGTTGCGCAGTCTGTAACGACATCTATCGAACAGGTTTTGCAAGGACGTACAGCCGGTGTAAACGTGCAGGCTAATAACGGAGCACCGGGTTCAAGTTCTTCAATTCGTATTCGTGGTATTAGTTCGCTTACAGGATCAAACGAGCCTATATTTGTAATCGACGGTGTTATTATAGACAATACTACGAGTTCTGTAAACAGTAATCCGCTTTCGATGATTAATCCGGCAGATATTGTTTCGATGGATGTTTTAAAAGATGCATCGGCAACTGCAATTTACGGTTCAAGAGCAGCAAACGGAGTCATTATAGTAACAACAAAGAGAGGTAAAAAAGGAGATCTTACCTTAAACTTTGATAGTTATGTAGGATGGCAGGAAATCCCGAAACATTTAGATTTATTAAATCTTAGAGAATACGGAACGTTAAAAAATACCCGTGCCGATCTTGGAATAGTACAACGCGACAATACCTTTATTCGTCCGGATTTATTAGGTGAAGGAACAGACTGGCAGAAGGAGCTTTTTACAACAGCCTTAATGCAGAGTTACAACTTATCGGCTTCGGGAGGGTCAGAAAGCACCACGTATTCATTAGGGATTGGTTATCTGGATCAGGAAGGTATTGCGATAGGTTCTTCATTTGATCGTTTTAATTTAAGAGGAGTTGTAGACTCTCAGGTAAAAAGCTTTTTAAAACTAGGCGTAAATTTTGCTTTGAGCCAGACGGATCAGACCACAACTGTTACCGATGACTCTTTAATTTTAACGGCTTTAAAACAGACTCCAAACGTTGCGGTTCGCAATGCAGACGGAACTTTTGATGGTCCGGATACGACAGAATTTGTTCAGAACAATCCAATAGGATTAGCTTCTATAAAAGATAATCACAACAAAAATTACGGAATCAGGGCAAATACTTATGCCGAAATAGGTTTTACAAAAGATCTTAAATTCAAAACACAATATTCTCTTGATTATGGTTTTGTAAACAATTATACTTTTAATCCGGCATATACTTTTGGTGCATTGGTAAACGATGTACGCGAAGGCACAAGAACAAAATCAAACAGCGCATTCTGGAGCTGGAATAATTTACTGACCTATAATAAAACTTTTGGTTCTCATACCATTAATGCGATGTTAGGACAGGAAATGCAGGAATCAAGCTGGGAAAATCTTTACGGATACCGTTCTGGTTATATCACAAACGGAGCAACAGATTTAAATGCCGGAGATGCCACAACAGCGAGAAACTCAAATGCGAGCAGTATAAGTTCTATCAGCTCTTATTTTGGAAGATTATTTTATTCTTTCAATGATAAATACTTATTAACTGCAACTTTAAGAAGAGACGGATCTTCAAAATTTAATGAAGATAATCGCTGGGGATGGTTTCCTTCTGCTGCATTGGCCTGGAAAATTTCAAATGAAAATTTCTTAAAAGAAAATAAAACCATCAACAATTTAAAATTGCGTTTAGGATGGGGAGCTGTTGGTAACCAAAGTGCGCCAAACTACGCTTATACGTCAATTTACTCGGCTTCGGCAACCAATTGGGGAACGGGACAATTGGCGAGCAATACAGCAAATCCTGATATTAAATGGGAAACCACATATTCCAGCAACGTAGGTTTAGATTTAGGTCTTTTTAATAACAGAATCGAATTAACAGCCGATGTTTATTACAAAAAAACAAACGATTTATTGTTAGAATTACCGCTTCCGGCTTATGTAGGAACAACAGGTCAGGGCTCTACAAGACCGCCTACAGTAAACATTGGATCTCTTGAAAACAAAGGATTTGAGTTTAGTTTAAACACAATCAACATGGAAAGAAGAGATTTCAGCTGGAAATCAAACATTGTTTTCTCGATGAACAGAAGTAAAGTTTTAGGACTTAATACAGAATCTGGAGTTTTAAACAAAAACATTCAGCAGGGATCTGATATTACAACCGTTACCAGAACAGCGGTAGGACAGCCAATAGGACAGTTTTATGGCTATAAAGTAATTGGCCGATTTGAAAAAGCAACAGATTTCTATTATAAAAACAGCGAAGGAGTTGTAACCCCAACGGCTTTGCCGGAAGGAATGGCAATTGGAGAAAACGGTGTATGGATTGGCGATTATATTTTTGAAGATATAAATAAAGACGGTGTAATTAATGAAAAAGACCGTGATTATATTGGAAACCCTGCACCGGATTTCACCTTTGGTATTGGCAACACATTCTCGTTTCAGGGATTTGATATTAATATTTTATTGACAGGTTCTTACGGAAATGATATTGTTAATTACCAAAGACGCTGGTTAGAAAATCCGCGCGAAAATACCAATTTATTAAAAAGCGCTTTAGGTTATGCACAATTAGAGCTTATTGATCCAAACGGACCAAATGATTATCGTAATGTGCAAATTGTAGGCGGAGATCCTTATATGCCTAGAATTGGAGCTTCATCTGCATCATCTGCTTCAAACTACCGTTTCAGCAACCGATTTGTAGAAGATGGTTCTTATGTGCGGGTTAAGAATATTTCAATTGGCTATAATCTTCCAAAGAAATTATATTCTAAATACGGAATCTCAAACATTAAGATATATTCTAACGCGCAGAATGTTTTAACATTTACCAAGTACAAAGGTTACGATCCGGAAGTAGGATCAATTAATCAGGACGCTCTTTTAAGCGGTATCGACAATGGCCGTTATCCTTCGCCAATTATTACTACGCTTGGACTAAACGTTAATTTCTAAAACTTGCAGACTATGAAAACAAAAAAAATATTTTACACGGTTCTTATGATCGCATTGCCATTTGTTTGGACTAGCTGTAGTGATCTTTTAGACGTTGAACCAGAAGATCAAATTACAAAAGAAAACTTTTATCAGTCCGAATCTGATTTTCAGTCGGCAACAGGACCGCTTTACAACAGAGTCTGGTTTGATTTTAATGATAAATTCTATTACGGTTTAGGCGACGGACGTTCAGATAACCTTTATGCACCTTATTCTGATTATGTTTATCCGTTTACAGATTTGTCTGAAACAGGATTAACAGGACCATTAGTTTCGGCTTGGGGATCATTGTATAATGTTGTACAGCAGTCAAATAATGTTATTATTGGTATTTCAGGAAGCAAAGTAAACGAAACCACCAAAAACAAATACATAGCCGAAGCCCGTTTTATGCGCGGTACCGCTTACTGGTATCTGGCTTCATTATGGGGCGATGTCATTATTTCTACAGATCCAAGCGAATTGGTTAAAAATCCAATTGTAAATAAAAGCCCGCTGAAAGACGTTTACGAATTTGCTATCCGCGATTTAGAATTCGCAGCAAAATACCTTCCGGAAACAGCAGGACAAGCCGGACGTTTAACAAAATACAGTGCTTTTGGAATGTTATCCCGCGTTTACCTTTCATTTTCGGGAGTAAGCGATAACGCGAACAGCGGTACAAGAAACCAGCAGTATTTAGATTTGGCAAAAAAAGCGGCAGAAAAAGTAATCAATTCAGGGCCATACACTTTAATGACCAATTATGCAGATTTGTTTATGGTAGATAACAATAACAATTCAGAATCAATGTTTGCCTTGCAATGGGTTCCAAATGGAGATTACGGAGTAAACAACACGCATCAGGCTTATTTCGCATTAGGATCTGATATTACAGGCGATGATGCAGCGTGGGGATATTGGACAAGAGCTTCTTATGATGTTTTAAAAGAATATGAATCTAAAGATGTACGTCGTAAAGCAACCTGGATGGGCGATGACGATTTCTATGCAGAAATCAATAAATCAAACGGAGGTTATACAGTAGATCACAGTAAAGAATTCTTAAATGTGAAAAAAGGAGTGGTAGGTTCTACAAAAGACAACTCAAAAATTACCCGTATGAATTCGGCATTAAATACCTACATGCTTCGTTTAGGAGAAGTATATTTAAATTATGCCGAAGCCGTTTTAGGAAACAACGCTTCTACTGCCGATGCTGCAGCTTTAGCAGGAGTAAACAAACTTCGCACACGCGCAGGACTTGACCCAAAAACAACTTTAACCTATGCTGATATTATTCACGAAAGACGAGTTGAATTAGCCATGGAAGGACAATACTGGTACGATTTAGTACGAAGAGCATATTACAAACAACAGGAAGTAATAAACTACATAACATCTCAGGACAGAGGTACAATACAGCCTATTTTGTATGATACAGCAACTAATACCGTTTCTATAGATCCGGCAAGAAGCAGCAGTCCGCGTTCAATTGGTGTTATCGACGCTACAATTTTTCTTCTTCCATATCCGGAATCAGAATTGGTACAAAACCCATTGTTAAGAGAAAATCCGGTTCCGTATCAGTTTACAGAAGATAAAATAACAGACTTGTTCTAATATTTTGAAAAACAATAAATCTAAAAAGAAAGATTATATGAAATCTATTTTAAATAAAAAGTATTGGGCACCCATCGCACTGCTGGGAATAATGTTCTTTAGTGTGTTATTTACTTCTTGTGATAATAACGATTCTCAGGGCGGGAACATAACCATAACAAAAGTATTTCTGGAAGATGTAAATTCTACTGTTCCGGACAGAGAAGTCAGTTTTGCCCGTTTAGGACAAACAATACGTATTGAAGGTTCAGGATTTACAGGCTTAAAAAGAGTATACATTAACGGATATTCAACGTATTTCAACATAGTTTTTGTGTCAGATAATTCGATGCTAATCAACGTTTCTGCCGATACGCCAATTTTAGAAGCCGATCCTGCGGTAAGAAACACCATTAGATTTGCAAATGACAATAGCGAAACCACGTTTAAATTTGAAATTCGTTCAGGAAAACCGGCAATCACAAATGTTTCTAATACAATGCCAAATGCAGGCGAAACCATAACTGTTACAGGAACAGGTTTAACAGAAGTAAGCAAAGTAGTTTTTCCGGGAAATATTGAAGTAACAACCGGAATTACTTCAGATGAAGACGGTGAGTTTTTTACAGTCGCAGTGCCAAACGGCATTTCAGACAATGGAGGTTCATTATTTGTGCAGACTTCAAACGGAGGCGTTTATTCTCCGGCTTACTTTAACTGCAAAAGAGGAATCATTTTAGATTTTGACGGCAGAGGCACTCAGGGATCCTGGAGCACAGATACAACTCCGGGGATGATTGCTCCGGCAGATCTTGAATCGGCACCAATTGGCGTAAATAATATTTCGCATGGCAAATATGTACCGCATCGTCCGTCACGATTAGCTTCAATAGCGGCAGCAACAGGCAGAGCAACAGAAACATGGACAGCAGGAACAGGAACAGATAACTGGAGAACACAGTTAACTCCTTTTATTCCTGCCAATACACCGCTTGATAAAGTAGCATTTCAATTTGATATTTATGTACCGGATGCATGGAAAGACTCAGGTTATTTAAAAATATGCACCATCAATAACTTTAATGCCGGAACATGGTCAGGCGGCGTTTACAATTACATTCCGTGGCTGGTAGATGGTAAATCAGTTGCATTTCAAACTACAGGCTGGACAACCATAACCATTCCGTTAAACAAATTTTATCAATGGTCTAAAGAGTCCTTTACATTCGAAGCTGTTTTAGCGTATCGCGAAGCGGCAACCTATCAAAATTTTGGTATTTGGTTCGAAAATGCCGATGTAAAAATGAAAGATGTTCTGGGAACAGAAAGCGAAGTAGAATTTCCTTCAAAAGCAACATCTGTAAAAGTTTACACAGACAATTGGAGAATAGTATCCTTAGATACGCCGGTTTACAATGATTTTGCTAACTAAAAAAACATCAAAATGAAATATAAATATATATTACCTGTAATTGCTTCATCATTAATGATCTTGTCATCATGCGATGATAATTTGATGGAGTGGCAGAAAGATCCGGAACACGGAGAAGTAACCGGAGCCGAACTTCCGCTGGCTTTAGTAGAAAAAATAAGCCGTTACGAAGCACTTAAAACCTACACTGATTTTGTTTTAGGAAACGGAATTGGAGCCGATTTATACATGAGTGACGAAGCTTATCGTAAAATCGTAAACGAAAACTTTGATGAGGTTACGCCGGGTTACGCCATGAAACACGGTGCCATGGTAAATTCTAAAGGAGAAATTAATTTTGCAACCATTGATGCCTTTATCGCCGAAACCAAAAAAGCAGGTTTAAAAGTTTTTGGACACACTTTGGTTTGGCATTCCAATCAAAATGCGAGTTATTTAAATGGAATAATTGCTCCAACCGTAATTCCAGGTTCAAGCGGTACCAATATTTTAGATGTTGCCGGCTTAAAAAGTGGTACGTTTACAAATTGGTCAAGAGGTAATCCGGGAAAAGGAATTACGATTGTTGCCAATCAAGGTTTAGCACCAAATACACAAGCTATTCAATTGGCATCGAGTGCAACATCTTCTTTAGCATACAATTTACAAATAACATCTCCAACGACGACAATAGTTACAGGTCACAATTATGAAATTTCTTTTTATATCAAATCAGATGTAGCAGGAAAAGGACGTCTTTCTTTTGACGCAGATGCATCACTAAAGTCTAAATATCCTTTTAAAGATTGGATGAATACAGGCTCAGAAACAGAAGCTTTTGCAACGACATCATCGTGGAAACAAGTTAAAATTAAATTAGCTCCAAGTGAGTTTCAAACAACAGCGACAGGTTTTAAATTTAATATCGATTTAGGATATTTACCAAATGTTACGTACTTAATAGATGTCAATACACTTGCAGTTGTAGATCTTGATGCTGCAACAGGGCCCGTAAATTTAATTTCTAATGGAACATTTAATTCAGGAATAGCAGGATGGTCCAAAGCCAATGGAGCTAATGATGCTTTAAGCGATGCACCAGCTGCAAACGCCTATGAAGGAAGTGGCGCAATGAAAGTAGTAAACGCAGCAAGCACTCCAACAGAGCAATGGAGAACTCAAATTCAGACTACTTTTACTTCTCCACTAACTGCAGGAAAAAATTACACAATTTCTTATATGATTCGTTCTGAAGCTACCGGTTCTGTAAGATGTTCATCGACACCATCATCATTAGCAAGTTATCAGGGAGATCAGACAACTACGACGACTTGGAAACAAATTGAATGGAAGATTACCGCAAAAGGCGGAGAGACTGGTTTTGGTTTTGATTTAGGAGGAGCTGCAGGAACTTACTACATTGATAATGTTTTAGTAACAGACGGATCTTCATCTGGAAGCGGGCCGACAGCACCAATCACAATCGAAAAAACAGATGCTGAGAAAGCCAAAATTATCGGTGATGCAATGGCAGATTGGATTTCTAAAATGATGACGCATTACAAAACAAGTGTTTTTGCTTGGGATGTTGTAAATGAACCAATGAAAGAAGACGGAACACTAAGAGCCGGAAACGAAGGAGAAACAGCAACAGATCATTTCTCCTGGGTAAAATATCTGGGGAAAGATTATGCAGTAACAGCGTTTAAATTAGCACGTCAGTACGGAAATGAATCAGACAAGCTTTTCATAAACGATTACAACTTAGAATCTAGATTAGACAAATGCGAAGGTTTAATTAAGTATGTAGAATATATCGAAAGCCAGGGAGGAAAAGTAGACGGAATTGGAACACAAATGCATATTGGTTTAACGACAGATAAAGATAAAATTGTTCAAATGTTTCAAAAACTGGCCGCTTCAGGAAAACTAATAAAGATTTCTGAGCTCGATATACGATTAGGAACAAATGCTCCAACAGTGGCGCAGCAGGCTTCGCAGGCAGAAATGTATCAGTTTGTAATAGATTCATACAAAAAATACATTCCAACGGCACAACAGTACGGCGTAACCATTTGGGGCGTTTCTGATAATTCAAAAGAACACGAATTCTGGCTTCCGGACGAATCACCAAATCTTTGGGATGCAAATTACGTTCGTAAACATGCCTATAAAGGAACAGCTGATGGTCTTGCAGGAAAAGATGTAAGCAAAGACTTTTCAGGAGAATTGGTTAAGTAAGTTTTTATTGTAATTTAATCCATAATAGGAACCTGAAAATGGCTCGTATTATGGATTATTTATTTTTTAATTTTTAAAAGAATTAGAATGTTTAAATCTTCAAAAAATACAATTGTAATGCTGCTTTTAATTGTAATGCAGTTTGGATATTCTCAGCAAAAAATCCCGCATCTTCAAAAAAAAGGAAACAAAACCCAGCTTATTGTTAACGATAAACCCTTTCTTATAAACGGCGGCGAACTAGGAAATTCTTCAGCAACCAGTATGGAAAGCATGGAACCTATTTGGCAGAAATTGACAGATATGAACCTCAACACCGTTTTAACGCCCGTTTATTGGGAATTAATAGAAGCAGAACAGGGAAAATTTGATTTCTCATTAGTTGATGATTTAATTGTAAGAGCCAGAAAAGAAAATCTAAAACTCATATTTCTTTGGTTCGGATCATGGAAAAACAGCATGTCGAGCCACGCGCCAGCTTGGGTAAAACTCAACCAGAAAAAATATCCCAGAGTTAAAGATGATAAAAACAAAAGTCATGAAATCCTGACCCCTTTCAACGAAGAAAATCTGCAGGCTGATTTAAAAGCCTTTCAAAAATTGATGACTCATATTAAAGATTTAGATCAAAAAGAACAAACCGTAATTATGGTTCAGGTTGAAAATGAAATCGGAATGCTGCCAACTGCCCGTGATTATCATCCTTTAGCGAATACTGCCTTTCAAAAATCAGTTCCAGATGAATTGATGCAATATTTGCAAAAGAATAAACAAAAACTAGTTCCGGAATTTTTGGAAATCTGGAAGAAAAACGGATTTAAAACCAAAGGAAACTGGGAAGAAATTTTTGGAAAAGGTCTGCATACAGACGAAATTTTCATGGCTTGGTATTTTTCAAAATTCACCAATATTATTGCTAAAGCGGGAAAAGACACTTATCCAATTCCGATGTTTGTAAACGCCGCTTTAAACGCGCCCGAAAAGAAACCCGGACAATATCCTAGTGCCGGACCATTACCGCATATTATGGACATTTGGAAAGCAGCCGGAAATGCAATTGACTTTTTAGCGCCGGATTTTTACAATCCGTCATTCAAACAATGGAATGATTTATTTACACGTCAGGGCGATCCGCTTTTTATTCCGGAACATCGTTTTGATGAAACTGCTCCGTTTAAAGGTTTATACGCGATTGGACATTATGAAGCCATTGGTTTTTCGCCGTTTTCGATAGAATCTGTTTCCGATGCTAAAAAAGAACCGCTTGGAAAAATTTATGATTTAGTACAGCAATTAACGCCAACAATTGAAAAATACAAAGGGCAGGGAAAAATAGACGGCGTTTTATTAGACAAAGAAAATAATACGCAGATTATAAAAATGGGCGATTACGAATTCACTTTTAAACACGATTACACGCTAAATTGGTCTGACGGAGCAAAAGCAGAAGCCTGGCCCATGTCGAGTGCCATTATTATTGAAATTGCCAAAGATGAATTTTACATTTCAGGCTCAGGAATTGTAGTCACTTTTAAATCTTTAAAAGAAAACCTAAACGCAGGAATTTTAAAAACAGATCAGGGAAAATTCGAAAACGAAGTCTGGAAAACAATCCGTCATTTTAATGGAGATCAAACCCATCAAGGCAGACATTTGCGAATTTCTGTTGGCGATTTCGAAATCCAGAAAATAAAGCTATATAGTTATGAATAGTTTTTTGTCGCGAATTAAAATTATTGCCAATTTGTAAAATTCGTGGTGAAAAACATCATTTCAAATTCTCGACTAATATTTTTAAAAAAGCTGTAACCGCTTTTTTTTCATAAACTTCTTTCAAAGAAATAAGCATGGCAGTTCGCGTCATGTTTTCGCCTTTTATAGGAATGGCGTGTAAATCGTTTTCATTTTCGATAGTCGTTTTAGTTAAGATTGTATGCCATTTTCCCGTTTTAATCAATTCGAGTAAAGTGGGAATATCGTTTATTTCAATAGTAACTTTTGGATTCAGATTATTTTTTTTAAAAGCCCTGCGGATAAATTGCGTCGTGCTGAAACCGCCCGCAGGCATCGCAAGCGGTAATGTGCTGATTTCTTCCAGAGAAATTGTCTTTTTATTTTTTAGAGAAGTTTCAGATGAGGTTACCAAAGCCATTGGCGAAGTAAATAATTCCAAATATTTAAAATGCGCTTCCGAAGCAATTTCTTCAAAAGTCAAAATAACATCAAGCTGAAAATGATTAAGTTTTTGCATTAATTCCTGTGAAGTTCCAAACACAATTTCGAATTGAATTTTCGGAAATTCAGAGCTGAATAAAATCAAAGCCTTTGTGACCACATGGCGTAAAGCATACGTAACACCAATGGCTACTTTTCCCGTTTCCAGATTATTTAAATCCTTTAATAATTCACGTCCGTCCAAAGCTTTGTTTACAGATTGCTGTGCATAAACGGCAAATAAATCTCCGGCTTCAGTCAGCGTTATACGTTTGCCAATTCTGTTAAACAGAAGCACTTGTAATTCATCTTCCAATTGTTTAATTTGTTGTGATAAAGTACTTTGACTGATATGTAATGCCGAAGCCGCTTCGGTAAAATTCAGTAATTCTTTTGCCTTTAGAAAATATTTAAGCTGACGAAGTTCCATTTCTAAATCGGTTTTATCGATTGATTATATCGAAAAATAAGGTTTTACAAATATAGAAATTCTTAAGAACTTTGCTGTATTGCAAAATAAGAGCACGACAAAATGAAAATTATAGCTTTACAAGAAGGAAATTATATTGCTAATTCTAAAAAAGAATTTCAGCTTTTAACAGATGATACAACCGAATCTGGTTTAAAAATGGCAATTCAGCCCTTCGTGATAATTACAGATCACGATGTTCTTTTATTAGATTTTGGTTTAGGATTTGTCAATAATGGCGTTCCTTTCATTCATGAAGTTTTAAGAAAAAATAATATAGAACCGGAACAAATCACAAAAGTTTTGGTTTCACATCTTCATAAAGATCACATCGAAGGAATTGGTTATTTTGAAAACGGAAAACTTGTTCAAAATTTTCCAAAGGCTAAAATTTATATTCAAAAACGAGAAATAGATTTTGCTTTAGAACAAATCGATAATCCGTCGTATGTTCCCGAAATATTAAATGAACTTGAAAAATTGCCAAATGTAGAATTAATGAATTCTGACAGCGGTAATATTACCAGTGAAATTTCTTTTGAAGTTTCGGCAGGACACACAGCTTTTCATCAGGTATTTTGGATTAAGGATCAGGACGAAATTGTATTTTACGGAGCAGATGATCTTCCGCAGAAAAGATATTTAAAAATTCCAGTTGCCTACAAAACAGATTTTGACGGAAAACGTGCAATGGAATCCAGAAAAAAATGGGAGCATCTGGCTAAAGAAGAGAATTGGAAAGTACTGTTATACCACGATATGAAAACGCCGGTTTTAGAATTTTTAGAGCTGGCAGCAGAAATATAATACAATAAGATGAGAGATTTAGAATCAATTCCTGCCCTGATTATTTACGGATCTTTGGCACCCGGAGAATCCAACCATGCCGTTATGGACCCAATTAAAGGCGAATGGAAAAAAGCTTTTATAAAAGGCAGACTTGAAGAAGGAGGCTGGGGTTCGTCTTTAGGTTACCATGGTTTTATTCCTGTAAATACTGCAGAAGCCAAAACCATAAACTGTTATGTTCTTTTTTCAGCAGATTTAACTTCACATTGGGACTATCTCGATGAATTTGAAGGCGATGGTTATATTCGTATTCAAACCGAATATCAGTTAGAAAACGGCGAAAAAGGAAAAGGTTACATTTATGCTTTAAAACAATAAAAGGAAAATTCAGATTAAATTACTTAGTCTGAATTTTTTTTTAGCCGAAAACAATAAAAACAACACACTCTTAATTTTTTCTTCCAGAGAAGTACGCAGAATCGAGAATGCTTTTGTAATTTGAGCTTCAACCGTTTTTATAGAAACATCAAGGTGTTCAGCAATTTCAATATTAGTTAAACCCTCTTTTTTACTCAAAATAAAAACCTCTTTACATTTTGGAGGTAAATTTTGAATTTCCTTATTTACTGCATTCAAAACTCTTTGAAAAGCTTCAGAATCATCTTCCTGAACAATTCCGTTTAAGGCATCATAATACGATTTTTCCAGAGAAAACAGCGATTGATTTTTTCGGTACAAATCAATAAACTCATTATAAGTCAGTTTATAAAGAAAACTTTTTAAAGAATGATCTGTTTTTAATCGCGTGCGCTGTTCCCAAACTTTAATAAAAACATTCTGCACGATATCTTCGGCGCTGTAAACATTTTTAACCAGACTGTTAGCGTAAACGCATAGTTTATGATGATACGTATCGATTAAATAAGTATATGCCATTTCATCTCCGCTTTTTAGAGATTCAATTAGGACAGTATTATCGTTGTAATCATCGGTTTTCATAGAAACAAATATATAAATTAAAAATTTTGGCGCTTAAAATACGATCTGTATTTGATAAAAATCACTGCTTTTTTCAGTTTCTATTCGAAAATTATTACAAATAAAAAAGACAGAAAATGCAAAGATAAAAACATTTACTCTTTTATTTCTATCAAATTAGTAGAATTTATTGAAAGAAAAAACTTGTGAAAAATAAAAAAATCAGCAAAATGAAAAAAACTTTATCAAATTGTTAGGGTTTTTATTTTTTGCTTCGTAATAATATTAAAAACAACTAAAATGACCGTGAAAAAATCAGAACGATTAATCGTCAAATTTATCACAAATCAGGCAAGTCAGGAAGAAATTGAAACGCTGACCGAATGGTTAAAAGAAGACGAAAATCAAATTGTGTTTAAGGATTTTATTGAAACCAATTACGCAATAGATACTGTTTTGAACAATTTTGATTCTGCCGAAGTTAGAAAACAGCTTTCAGAAAGAATCAAAAAAGAAAACAGCGTTTTTTATAAAAGAAGATTTTCATCTTATTATAAATATGCAGCCATTTTGATTGTGGCTTTAGGAGGATTTTATTTTTATAAAAACACATTGGCAGTACAATCAAAACAAAACGTTGTCATTCCGCGCGAAGATGAAATTGTATTGCAATTGGGCAGCGAATCACAAAATCTTGATCTTGACGATGACAAAAACATTGTTGACGAAAATGGAAATGTAATTGGCAAACAGGAAAAAAACAGACTGGTTTATAACAAAACATATTCAAGCGGAAAATTGGTTTTCAATACGATCAAAATTCCGTATGGTAAAAAGTTTGAAATAGAATTATCAGACGGAACCATTGTGCATTTAAACTCAGGAACGTCATTACGATATCCGGTTCAGTTTATAAAAAACAAAAACCGACAAGTATTCTTGCTTGGAGAAGCTTTTTTTGAGGTTAAAAAAGACCAGGCACATCCATTTAACGTAAATACCCAAGATATAAATGTTGAGGTATTGGGAACCAAATTTAATGTCGATACATATTCTGAAAACACTACAGCAAATGTGGTTTTGGTAGAAGGAAAAGTTTCGCTGTATAAAGATAATTCGGCAAAAGAAAATCCCGTGTATTTGAAACCCGGAATGAAAGGTTCTACTATAATGGGGCAATCTGAAATAAAAACAGAAGAAGTCAACACAGATTATTATACAGCATGGTTAAAAGGCAGTCTGGTGTTTAAAAATGCCTCGTTTGATGAGATTATCAAAAAGCTGGAACGTCATTATAATGTGACTTTTATAAACCGAAATAAAATGCTTGGAAAAGAAATCTTTAACGCCCGTTTTGATAACGAACCTATTGAGGTGGTTTTAAAATATTTCAGCGATAGTTATGCCATTGATTATAATATTGATCGTGACCGAATTACGATTAAATAAATATAAAAACTAAAATAAACAAAGCTGCCTATGTAACAAAAATCCAGAAAAAGGATCGGCATTGAATAAAAAAACCGGAAAATGCGCCAACACTTTCCGGTAGAATAAATGCGATCAGTTAATTAACCAACCAACATTAAAAAACATTTTAAAAGTATGAAAAAACTATTGAACAGAATTAGGTTCGACAAACCTTTTTTGAAATTCGATTTGAAAATGAAATTGACCACATTATTCTTAATAACCACTCTCACGGTTATGCAGGCGGGTGTAACCTACTCGCAAAAAGCAAAAATGTCTTTCAGTGCTAATAACATGACGGTTGCAAAAGCAATAGAAAAACTGGAATACACGACCAGCTACAGATTTGTTTACAATGTAAGATCTGTAGATTTAAACAGAACCATTGATGTTAATGTAAACAATGCTTCTATCGAAACCATTTTGAATACGATTTTTAAAGATACCAGTACAGATTACAAAGTGTCTGGAAATCATATTGTTTTAATGGCAAAGAAAATCGAAGCAGAAAAAACTGAAGCTAAAAAAGAAGTTGCAGATTTTATTGTAAAAGGACGTGTTACAGATGAAAAAGGAATGCCTTTAGTTGGGGCAGCAGTTTCTGATAATGGTTCCGGACGAGGTGTAAATACAGATTTTAATGGCGAATATCAGATTATTGCGGTAAGCAGCGAAACGACTCTGGCTTTTGCTTATTTAGGATTTGTAAGACAGGAAATAAAAGTAGAAGGCAGAAGCGTTATAAATGTTGTTTTAAAAGAAGATGTATTAGAACTTGAAGGTGTGGTTTTAAAAACTGGATATCAGGATATTAGTGCAGAAAAAGCAACAGGTTCTTTTTCAAGTTTAAAAGCAAAAGATTTTCAGGAACAGCGTTTAAGCGGTTTAGATAAAATTTTAGAAGGACGTATTGTTGGATATCAAGACGGAAAAATTCGTGGAACAACATCTATGAATACTAATGCGATGGCTCCGTTATATGTTATTGACGGTTTTCCTGTTGAAAATACTAGATTAACACCTTATGCAACTATAGAAGAAAATCTTCCTAACTTAAACTTAGAAGACATCGAAACGATTACGGTTTTAAAAGATGCGGCAGCTTCTTCTATTTATGGTGCTCGTGCGGCAAATGGAGTTATAGTAATTACAACAAAAAAAGCAAAACAAGGTAAAACAAACATTTCGTTTTCAAGTAATTTAACCATTACACCTTACCGAAATTATACAGGCAATCTTACTAGTTCTGCTGATATTATTGGTTTAGAAAGAGGATGGGCAGATGGAAATCCTAATTTAAAAACTGCTAACGCCAATACATACGCACAATCTTTATTGAATAATGCAGCATTTACCAGTTTGGGAATGCAGACTATTTTAAACGGTTACGCCGGAAATATTTCTCAGGCAGATATGAATAATCGTTTAAACCAGCTTGGTTCTCAAGGATATAAATACTACGATGATGTGGCAAAATACGCAAAACGCGATCAGTATTTTATGCAGCACAACCTTAGTTTAGGTAAAGCGAGTCAAAACAATACCTTTAATGCTTCGATCACTTACAAAGACAATCAGTTGGAAGATATGTATTCTGAAAATCAGTCGGTTGGTATTAATTTGAAAAATTCGACTCAGATTAACGACTGGCTTTCTTTAGATTTGGGAACTTATTTAAACTACGGAATAGGAGATACTCAGTATTATAAGCCTATTAATCCGGCAGCTGTTTCAGATAATCCTGGATTTAAATGGCAGCCATACAATCAATTAGTAAATAACGACGGAACTAATTTTGTTTCAACTGCTGCTTCTCGCTACAATAATTTTACGCTTAATTCTATGCAGACTTATGGTCTTTACAACATGGATATTACGCCGATGGACGAGTTAGGAAGAAATTTAACTGAAAACAAAAATTTCTTAAACAGAACATTTGCCAAGTTTAATGTAAAATTCAGTAATGCTTTTACTTACAATGCAATGTTCCAATACGAGTTTGCCTCAGATCGTGCAAGTCAATTGTTTGCAAAAGAATCATTTTATGTTAGAAATAAAGTAAATGGTTTGGTAACACTTGCTAATAACAAAGCAGTTTACAATTTACCTTATGGAGATATCATAAAAGAAACCAACCAATTTTCTAACGCTTATAATTTCCGTCAGCAATTAAATTTCAATCAGACTTTTGCAGAAAAGCATGATTTATCTGCTATTGCAGGTATGGAAATCCGTCATTCCAAACAAGAATATAACGATAACACACGCTATGGTTACGATTCACAAGCCTTAACTTTTACAGCAATAAATCAAGCCGATTTATTAAAAGTATACGGCGCTGTTTTTGGTGGATATATGTCACAAAATGATTTTGGATTACAAAAAGAATTACAGAACCGTTATGTTTCTGTTTATTCTACAGGAGGTTATACGTATGATAAAAGATATTCTCTTTCTGGAAGTATTCGTTGGGATCGTTCAAACCTTTGGGGAACAGATAGCAAATACCAAAACAAACCAATCTGGTCTGTAGGTGCGGGTTGGAATATTAACAATGAATCATTTTTTGATGTTGCTTGGGTTGATGCTCTTAAACTGCGAGGTTCTTATGGTATTGCAGGAAACATTGCTAAAGATTCTGCTCCTTATTTAACCGCTTTTTATTATGCCAATGCCAATGTTGGAGGAACTTATGGAAGTGTAGGTAAGCGACCAAATCCTGAGTTGTCTTGGGAAAAAACAACAACAACCAATATTGGTTTAGACTTTTCATTCTTTAAAAGCAGATTAAGCGGAACTCTGGATTTATACAACAAAAAAGGTCAGGATTTGTTAGCAAGCAGCCAGGGAATTCCAACAGAAGGGTTTGGATATTCTACGTACTATCTTAATAATGGAGAAATGACCAACAAAGGTATCGAAGCCACTTTAAGAGGCACAATCGTAAAAACGCCTTCTTTCTCTTGGGATGCCGCTGTTTTGTATGCCTACAATAAAAATACAGTAGATTATGTAAATGTAAAAGCTCCTGTTTATTATTTACAATTAGATTACCCGCAGGCTTATCCTAGAATTGGAACCAGTTTTAACGCTATTTATGGCTATCAATGGGCTGGTTTAAGTAATACAGGAATGCCTCAGGTTTATGATGCTTCAGGAACTGCAGTTAAATATAATCCAGGACAGTTAGACGCAATTAAAGATTACGGTTCAACAGTTCCTACACACAGTGGTTCTTTCCACACATCTGCTAATTATAAAAACTTCTCGCTTTCGGCTCTTTTTATTTACGAGTTAGGACATAAAGTAAAAAACACATTTTTGCCAATGTTGAATAACAGTTACAATGGTGCGCTTGGAGGTTATGTAACAGATATTTCGGTGGTAAACAATCGTATTGCAGATCGTTGGATGCAGCCAGGAGATGAAGCTTTTACCAATGTTCCTAGAGCGGTTTACGAATATGAAGCTGATTTTAATTCAGAATCCCGCACTATTTATTCTTATGCAGATATTAATATTTTGGATGCTTCAAATGTAAGATTGAGCAACATTTCGTTAGCATATCAAATGCCAAAAGACATTATTAAAAGAGTAAAACTAGACGGAGTACGATTCAATCTAAATGCAGAAAACGTATACACTTTTGCCAAAAGCAGAGATGCCAAATACATGCTAGGCGGCTTTATATCTCCAAGTTTTGTCATGGGAGTAAATGTTAATTTCTAATTTTTAAAGACTAGACGATGAAAAATATATATAAAAAAGTAGCGTGCGTATTGGCTTTAGGATTGACTTTAGCATCTTGCGAAGACTATTTGAACGATGTGCCAAAAGGAGCAAAATCACCAGAAACATTAGCAGATTATGAAGCTTTTTTGCGCGATGAATACAACACAAGATTAGATATTCTGGGAGCAAATCACGTACTAAACGATCAATTTGTAACAGCCGCTTCATTAACAAGCAATAGATTGTATAATGCAAATTATATGTGGGACGAAAATGCAGATCGTATCGCATTGAAAGTATCAGACGAATCGTTCTATTATACAACTTATAGCGGAATTTCAGCTTTTAATTTAATTATTGAAAATGCGCTTTCGACGACCAAAGCGACTGAGCAAGAACAAAGAGTGGTTTGGGCACAAGCAAAAATAATGCGTGCCATGAACTTCTTTTATGTAACTAATTTTTATGCAGATACTTATGCAGCTTCTACAGCAGCAACAAAATTATCAGTTCCGTTAATTACAAGTGCCAATATCAATGCGCCAAGCAAACAAGTAACTATTCAGGAAATGTATGATTTTATTCTGAATGATATTAAAGAAGCATTGCCTTATTTGCCTAAAGTTTCTCAAACCGCTTTGCACCCAAATTTAGGAGCCGGTTATGCTTTTTATTCAAGAGTCTATCTGCAAATGAATAACTACACAGAAGCTTTAAAATATGCAGATTTGGCATTAGCAGAAAATAATAAATTGTTTGACTGGGTAGCTTTTTACGAAGCAAATAAAACGATTATAGATGTGCCAAATTCATACACAACTGCTGTATCGCCAATGGGTTACAACAATGTCGAAAATTATATGTTTAGACACGGATCAAATCGTTCATTAGGAAGAGAACCAAGTATTCCAGTAGAAAGAGCGGCGCGTTTTGAAACGGGAGATTTACGTTTAAAATCACGCTGGAAAATAAGAACCGTGGGCGCTGACACTTATTACTATTCTATATTATCAGGAATGTACAATTTCGGCGGACTTACAACTGTTGAGGTTTATTTAATAAAAGCAGAGTGTTTAGCACGTGATAATAAGATCAGCGAAGCATTGGCAATTTTAAATGCAGTTCGTAAAACTCGCATTCTTCCAGCATCTTATCAGGATATTGCAACAACAGACAAAACAACTGCTTTGAATGCTATTTTCAAAACAAAAAATAATGAATTTGTACAGGCTCTTATTCCTTATGCAGATGCACGCCGTTTAAATGCAGAAGGTGTTTATAAAGTTAGTTTTAGCAAAGTTGTAAATGGAACTACTTACACATTAAAATCTGATTCTCATTTATGGACATCGCCTTTCCCGCAAGGAGCAACTCAAAATCCAGGAAATGGAACACTTACTCAAAACGTAGCTAAATAATCAAAAAAACGAAAGCTTCCTGATTAGGAAACATCTGAAAAGGAAGCTTTTATTAAAAAAAATAACACCCATGAAAAATCTAAAAAACAACATTTATGCTCTTTGCGCGTGCTTACTGCTTACAGGTTACGCAGACGCTCAGGCAAAAAAAACGCCCGCAGCGGGATATACTGTAGAAGCACAAATTACAGGACTTGAAGACGGAACAATCGTAAAATTAATTCCGGGCGCTACACACTCAAGCGAAACAGCAGTTGCTGAAACCAAAGTAAAAGACGGAAAATTTTCGTTTACAGGAAAACTAAACGAACCTCGATATTTCTATTTGGCTTTTGGAGACAACAAAGGTTTTATTCCGGTTATGGTTGAAAATTCAAAAATAAAAATAACCGCATCAGCAGAAAATCCAAAACAGGAAGGCGGCAGAATCAACTTTAAAAACGAAACGATTACAGGTTCAAAAGCAAACGATTATTTTGTAAAACAAACCGCTTTTAAAGATGAATTAAACAAAGATTACGAAACGTATCATGTTGGAATTGACGAATTAAGCAACGTTGTAGGCAAAGCCAGAAAAGAAAATAACAAAAAATTGATGGACTCTGTTTCTAATCTTCCTCAATGGAAAAAGTTTGAAGCAGACGAAAAAGCGTTCTTTACAAAAGTAGAAAAACTAACAACAGACGTTATTACAAGACATAAAACAAACTGGTGGGGACCATTTTTTATGATGACTCAGTTTTCATACCTAACACCAGACCAAAAACCTTTGTATGAACAATTCTCCGATGCAGCTAAAAAAAGCTATTACGGACAATTGGTTGACAAAGAAATCAATCCAAAATCTCTTGTAGGAACAAGCGTTGCCAATTTTCAATTAAACGATAAAGACGGAAATGCTAAAAGCGTAAAAGACATCGTCTCTGGTAAAAAATATATTCTAATTGATTTTTGGGCTTCATGGTGCGCGCCATGCCGTAAAGAAATTCCAAACCTGAAAAACGCTTATGCAGCTTACGCAGAAAAAGGATTTGAAGTATTAAGCATTTCAATTGATAAAGACCAAAAAGCATGGTTAAAAGCTTTAGGACAGGAAAATATGCAATGGCCAAATTTATATGATGATGATAAAGTAAGCAAAGCATTCAATGTAAAAACAATTCCGGCCACTTATTTAGTAGACAGTAAAGGCGTTATCGTTTCAGATAATTTACGCGGAGAAGCTCTTGAAGCAAAATTGAAAGAACTTTTAAAATCTTAAATTTACTCTCAGTTTTCAGTTCCAGTTTTCAGTCTGGTAAACTTAGATCACACACACATAGCATAAAACTATTTTTCTATGTGTTTAAAAAAACATCGCAATAAAAAAATAACAATATGAAAAGTACAATCTTAAAAACAGGTTTCGCTGCATTGGTAATTGCAGCTTCTATAACGTCCTGTTCTAAAAAAGCAGACAGCTACACGATTAACGGAACTATCGACGGCGTAAAAGACGGATTAGTATATTTAGAAACTTTTGGCGACAGTACAAAAGTGGTAGATTCTGCAAAAGTTGTAGACGGTAAGTTTACCTTAACAGGATCAGTAACAGAGCCATTACTGCATACAATCAAACTAAAAGGAGTAGAATACGGAAGATCATTTTTATTAGAAAATGGAACAATTGCATTTAAAGCCTTAAAAGATTCTATTTTTAAAGGAAAAATTGAAGGCGCAAAACAAGATTCTATTTATCAGTCATTCTACAAAAACGAATTTGCTAAAATTCAGAAAATTGCATTTCCATTATATAAATTATCTGATTCATTGTACAAAGTTGATGCCGCAGATAAAAACATTCCAAAAGGAAAACTTTCAGAAGAACACCGCGTTTTTATGGATAAAAAATGGGCAGATCTTCAAACCATTGCCGACAAAACAACATCAGAATATATCGAAAAAAACAAATCAAGTATTGGTGCTGCGCTGGTTTTAGACGACAGACTAATTAAATATCCAAATCCGGCTTTAGCAAAAAAAATGTACGATGTTTTATCGCCGGAAGTAAAAGGATCTTTCTACGGAAAAAAAGTAAAAGCTTCTGTTGAGCTTTTTGAAAAAACGGCCGTTGGAGCTGTTGCACCAGAGTTTTCGCAGACTGATGTAAACGGAAAAGTGGTAAAATTATCAGATTACAAAGGAAAATATGTTTTAGTAGATTTCTGGGCAAGCTGGTGCGGACCATGCCGTAAAGAAAATCCAAATGTAGTTTTGGCTTACAAAACGTATCACGACAAAGGATTTGAAGTTCTAGGCGTTTCGCTTGACGATAAAAAAGAAGCGTGGACAAAAGCAATCGAAAAAGACGGCTTAACATGGACTCACGTTTCTGACTTAAAAGGATGGAAAAACGAAGCCGCTAAAATCTACGGCGTTTCTGTAGTGCCAACCAATTACTTAATTGGTCCTGACGGAAAAATTGCAGCTTCAAACTTACGAGAAGAAGAACTTCAGAAAAAACTAAAAGAAATTTTCAGCAAATCTTAAAATATATTGTTCAGTTTTAGCGTACTCAAAAAGCTTTGTCAAAGTTTCAAACTTTGACAAAGTTTACGATTACGACTGACCGCAAAAAAAAAAATCCGCGTAAATCCGCGTTTTCGCGATAGCGAATCCGTTTTATCCGCGTTAAAAATTATACACAGCTATTCGGTAAAATTTTGTAAAGTTTAACGTTAGAAAAAAAAACAATCAAACAAAAATGAAAAAAACTATCTTTCTGGGCTTTTGCTCACTAGCTTTCTGCACGCTTATTTCAGCGCAGAGTAAATCAGTTAACTTCAAGAAAATAAAAGAATTAGGCGGAATAGAAGAATATTTATACCAGCCAAACGGTATGAATGTTTTGCTTTTGCAGGACAATGCTTCTCCGGTGGCAACCGTGCAGATTGTATATCGTGTAGGTTCTAAACACGAAGTTTTAGGAAACACCGGATCAACACACCTTTTAGAGCATTTAATGTTTAAAGGAACACCAAGTTTCAACAAAAAAAATGGAAACACGATTACTGATGTTCTGCAAAATACAGGAGCACAGTTAAACGCAACAACATGGTACGACAGAACCAATTATTTTGAAACACTGCCAAGTGATAAAATCGAACTGGCAATTCAAATTGAAGCCGACAGAATGCGTAATTCTTTATTATTAAAAGAAGATAAAGAAGCAGAAATGACCGTTGTGCGCAACGAATTCGAGCGTGGCGAAAACAATCCAAACAGTTTATTAGACAAAGAAATCTGGGCTTCGGCTTATATTGCGCACCCATATCATCATTCAACAATTGGATGGAAATCAGATATCGAAAATGCACCAATCGAAGTATTACGAAATTTCTACAATACCTATTATTGGCCAGATAATGCGACTTTAACCATTATTGGCGATTTTAAAAAAGACAATGTTTTTGAACTAATCGAAAAATACTTCGGTAAAATTACAAAAGCGCCAAACGCAATGCCACAGCCGTATACGCAGGAACCTCAGCAATACGGTGCGCGCAAAATTGTAGTAAGAAAACCGGGCGAATTAGGTGTTGTAAACAAAGCCTATAAAATTCCTGGTGCTTTACACGAAGATCTTCCGGCCTTAAATATTTTAGGAGAAATTATAGGCGCGGGACCATCGGCGATTTTAAATAAAACCTTTGTAGATACACGTTTAGGAATTTACGCTTATGCAAATGCAACTAATTTTAAAGAAGTTGGACTTTTTACCATTGGCGTAGGTTTCCCAACCACATCAAAACACGAAGATATTGATGCTAAAATCAGCGAAGTCGTAGCAAAAATCCAAAAAGAAGGTGTAACCCAAGATGAGGTAAACCGAGTTGTGGCAAAAATCAGCGCGCAGACTATTTTGGCAAGAGACGGTTCCGGCGTTATTGCATCAGAATTAAATGAAGCAATTGCATCTGGCGACTGGACAGATTATATTACAGGAGTTGACCGATTGAAAAAAGTAACTCCGGCTGATGTTTTGCGTGTGGCTCAAAAATATTTAGTCGAAGACCAAAGCACAACAGGTTATTTTATTCCAAAACAGACAGGATCTCAAAATCAGGATTCGGCGAAAGCAAGTAATTATATGCCGGAAAATGGCCCGTTTTATTACAGACATTCAGAAGACGGACATGTACACGAAGAACCAGCTTCGGTTCTTTCTTCGGAACAAAAAAATACTGCAAAAATTGCTTTTGATGATACTCTAATCGAAAAAACAGCTTCGGCTTATAAACGAGAAAAAGCAGCAGGAATCGACGTAATTTCGGTAAAAACTTCAGCAAAAGATTTCGTAACCGTTGCGGCCAGTATTTCATTAGGAAACTATGCAAACGAAGGAAAAAATAATATCATTCCGTCACTAACTGCTTCAATGTTATCAAAAGGAACTACGCTGAATGACAAATTCAAATTTTCAGAAAAACTACAGAAATTAGGTGTAAACTTAAACGTAAATGCTTCTACTTTTAAAATCAATATTGGTTTTAAATGTTTGAAAAAAGACTTAGATCAGGTAATTGCTTTATTAGCAGAAGAACTAAGAAATCCATTATTTGATGCCAAAGAATTCGAAAACCTAAAACAGCAGTTTATTGGAAATACTCAACAAGATTTAAACGATCCGGGCGAGAGAGGAAGTATTGCATTATCGCAGGCGATTTATCCAAAAGGAAATCCAAATTACAGTTTAAGTGTTGAAGATAATATTGCCAATATCAAAAATGCATCTCTAGATGAAGTAAAAGCATTCCACAAAAAATATTTCGGACCTGCTTCAATGCACCTTGTAATTGTGGGAGATACAGAAGGTGCTAATTTATCCGCTTCACTAAAAAAATCATTCAAAAACTGGAATGGCGGGGTTGTAGAAAACATGAAATTTGAAGAAGCCGTAAAAGCCAATTCAAAAACAGAAGTAGTTACAATTCCAGAAAAACCAAGCGCTGAGTTGTTTATAGGACAATATACAGGTTTAAAAAGAACCGATGCTGATTATATTCCGTTTTACATAGGAAACTACACATTAGGCGCAGGATTTGCCGGACGTTTAATGCAGACAGTCCGCGACAACGACGGATTAACCTATAATATTTCATCTGGATTAGGCGGAAATATTGCAACCGGCGGATATTGGTTTGTAAACGCATCTTTTAATCCGGCATTATTTCAAAAAGGACTGGACGCCACAAAAGTTCAGGTAGATAAATGGGTAAAAGACGGAATTACAGCAACAGAACTTGAAAACAAGAAAACAAATTTAATTGGAAGTTTTAAAGTAGGAATGTCAACCACAAACGGAATGGCGAGAACTATTTTAAGCTTTGTAGAAAGAGGTCTAGAGCCAAATTATATCGAGCAGTATCCAAAAGATATCGAAAAAGCAACTTTACGACAGGTAAACGATGCGATTAAGAAATACATTCAGCTGGATAAAATGATCATTATTAAAGCTGGTTCGCTTGATAAGTAGTTTTCAGTGATCAGTGGTCAGTTTTTAGTGATCAGATTAGGCAGTTCAACTTTGACAAAGTAACCACGACTGAACACTCAAAACTGAACACTCAAAACTGAACACTCAATACTAAAAAACGTCTTTCATCATTTTTAATTAGAATCTGAATTAGTAAGCCATTTTCTTTGAAAGACCCAAAAGAGCTGTTTTTGCCGACAGCTCTTTTTTTCAAACAATCAAATCAAAAAACAATGAAAAACACCATAATTGCATTTCTGTTATTGATTTCCGCATCTATGTCCGCACAAATGTACAATCCTGTAAAATGGTCGGCATCTGTAGAAAAAATATCAGATAAAGAATATATCTTAAAAGCACAGGCCGTAATACAATCCGGCTGGCATTTATACGGACAATATATCGAGGAAGGCGGTCCTTCGCCAACAGCATTCCGATTTAAAACCGACAAGAAAAACTTTGAATTAATTGGAAAAACAACTGAAGAAAAAGGACACGAAACTGTCGATAAAATCTTCGACATGAAAATTAAATATTTTGAAGATAAAGCCGTTTTTACCCAAAAAATCAAATTTACTTCAGATGACATTTCAAGTATAAAAGCAGAAGTAGATTTTATGGTCTGCGACGACAGTAACTGTTTACCGCCTTCTACTGAAGAACTGACTTTTAAAATTTCAAGTGAAAAGAAATTGGCTGCTGCCGAAGAAACTCCAATCGTAAAAAAAGATTCTTCAATTGCAGAACAAAAATCAGTTGTTGAAGCAAAAGAAATAACGCCAAAAACAACTGCAGCGCCAAACAAGAAAGCCGAATCAAGAGGATTGCTGACTATTTTTATTTTGGCATTTTTATCAGGTTTTGCTGCTTTGCTTACGCCATGTGTTTTCCCAATGATTCCAATGACAGTAAGTTATTTTACAAAACAAAGTAAAACCAAAGCGGCAGGAATTAGAAACGCCATGATTTACGGAATTTCAATCGTCATTATTTATGTTTTATTGGGCTCAATTGTAACAGCTGTTTTTGGTGCCGATTCTTTAAACGCACTTTCAACAAACGTTTGGTTTAATTTGATATTCTTTATTTTACTGGTCGTTTTTGCGTGTTCGTTTTTGGGGGCTTTCGAAATTGTACTGCCAAGTTCTTTAGCCAATAAAGTAGATTCTCAGGCAGACAGAGGCGGACTTATTGGAATTTTCTTTATGGCTTTGGCTTTAGCCATTGTATCTTTTTCATGCACAGGACCAATCGTAGGAACACTTTTGGTTGAAGCAGCTTCAAAAGGCGGCATCGCGCCAATTGTGGGAATGCTGGGATTTTCGATTGCAATCGCACTTCCATTTTCATTATTTGCTGCTTTTCCGGGCTGGTTAAACGCACTTCCAAAATCGGGCGGATGGCTGAATACTGTTAAAGTAGTTTTAGGATTTCTGGAACTGGCTTTGGCATTCAAATTTTTATCAAATGCTGATTTAGTATTGCAGTTGCATTGGTTAGAAAGAGAAATCTTTTTAGCCATTTGGATTGCCGTTTTCGGAATGCTGGCTTTTTATTTATTCGGAAAAATTACACTGCCGCACGATTCGCCGTTAAACCATATTTCGGTAGGAAGATTAAGTTTCGGACTTCTTGTTTTAACTTTTACGATTTATTTAATTCCCGGACTTTGGGGCGCTCCGTTAAAATTAATCAGCGGATTCCCGCCGCCAATGCATTACAGCGAATCTCCTGACGGATTGGGCGGTTCTAAAATCTCGGGCGAAAGTTCTAAATCAAATCTGCCGGAAGGCGCAGAACACGGCCCGCAGAACATTATCACTTTCCATGATTACAACAAAGGAATGGAATATGCTAAAAAAGCAGGAAAACCGGTTTTACTAGACTTTACAGGATATGCCTGCGTAAACTGTAGAAAAATGGAAGAATTAGTCTGGTCAGATTCTAAAGTTTTAGGCGTTTTAAATAATGATGTTGTTTTGATTTCGTTGTATGTAGACGATAAAAAAGAACTGCCGGAAAGCGAGCAGTATGTTTCTGAAACGACTGGAAAAAAAATCAAAACCATTGGAAACAAATGGAGCGATTTACAAATTAAAACCTATAAAGCAAATGCCCAGCCGTTTTATGTAATTGTAGATCACAAAAGTGCAAGTTTAGCAGAACCATCGGCTTATAATCCAAATATCGAAGAATATTACAACTGGCTTCAAAGCGGAATTAAAAACTTTAAAAAGTAAAATGTTTTTTAAATGATAAATGAAATGGAAGTTACTTTAAAAACAAGCGCATTAGAAAACTATTTTTCAGAATTTAGAGAAAATACAATTGGCATAAACCATAGTTTCGAATCGATTTACGGAACTCAAAACCTGTTATACGCCGACTGGATTGCCAGCGGAAGATTGTATTTTCCTATTGAAGATATTATGATCCGTAAAATTGGCCCTATGATTGCCAATACACATTCTTTTTCAAGCCAGACAGGGAAAGCGTCAACCTATGCTTATCAATACGCCAGAAAGCTTATTAAAGATCATGTCAATGCATCTGAAACAGATTGTCTCGTAGCAACTGGAAGCGGAATGACGGCTGCTTTAAACAAACTACAGCGTATTATGGGATTACGTTCTGAAGATAATATCTACAACGTAAAACTGAATTTAGACGACGAAAGACCAGTAGTTTTTATCACTCACATGGAACATCATTCTAATCAGGTTCCGTGGTACGAAACTATTGCCGATGTTGTGGTTTTACCCTGCGGAAAAAATAATCTGGTCGACCCGAAAATACTTTCAGAAGAATTAAAAAAATACTCGAATAGAAGGTTAAAAATAGGTTCTTTTACGGCCTGTTCTAACGTAACCGGAATTATCACGCCTTATCATGAATTAGCCAAGATAATGCATCAAAATGGCGGTTATTGTTTTGTTGATTTTGCAGCTTCGGCACCTTACGTCAAAATCGATATGCATCCTAAAGATACGGAAGAAAGACTCGATGCGATTTTCTTTTCGCCTCATAAATTTCTGGGCGGACCTGGAACCTGCGGTATTTTGGTTTTTAATGAAAAACTGTATAAATCTAATTTTCCTGATAATCCAGGTGGAGGAAACGTAAAATGCACCAATCCATGGGGCGAATATCATTACAGCGATGCCATTGAAGTAAAAGAAGACGGCGGAACTCCGGGTTTTCTACAGGTTATGAGAACGGCTTTATGTTTACAGCTCAAAGACAAAATGGGCACAGAAAACATGAAAAACCGCGAAACAGAATTATTAAATCTGTGTTTCTCTGAATTACAGAAAATTGAAGGTTTAACCATTTTAGGCGACTTAGAAACCGAAAGAATTGGCTGTGTTTCTTTTACAGTAGAAAATATTCACTACAATCTTTTGGTTCGATTATTAAATGACCGTTTTGGAATTCAGGTTCGCGGCGGCTGGTCGTGTGCCAGTACGTATGCACATTTTCTGTTTAATATTAATGAAGAAAAGTCAAATAAAATCACAAACGGAATCCTTCAGAAAAACCTAACCGAAAAACCCGGCTGGGTAAGGGTTTCACTTCATCCAACCATGACAAATAATGAACTTTTAAGTATTTGTAATGCTGTTAAAGAAATTGTTCTAAATATTGAAGAATGGCACAAGGCGTATGAATACAATCCTGTTTCAAATGAGTTTGATAATCTTTTAATAAAAGAAACGATTGAAGAAGATGTAAAAGAATGGTTTACATTGTAATAAGGAAAAGTTTTATTTTCAAAAGCCTTTAAATAGAAATATTTAAAGGCTTTTCTATTTAAACAGCAGGTGTTTATTCATTTATCTTGAATTAAAAAGGTTTCATTTTACATTTTGAAACGTAAATGTTTAAAAATGAGGTGTTTTAATTTTTAAGTTTGACCTAATTCTGTAAAATCTACTTAATCAATTACAGAATCAAAACTCGTACAAACAATAAAAATTTAAACCTAAGATTATGAACAAAAAAAACTTTTTAGCAATAGTATTTAGTTTGTTGTTTTTATCATTTTCATTTTTAAATGCACAAACTAAGAAAAAGCCCAATATCATTATGTTAATTTCTGATGATACCGGCTGGGGAGATTTAGGGGTTTATGGAGGTGGTGTAGGAAGAGGAATGCCGACTCCAAATCTGGATAAAATGGCCAAAGAAGGAATGCAGTTTTGGGATTTCTACGGACAGCCCAGTTGTACACCAGGAAGAGCTGCAATGCTTACAGGGCGTATTCCAAACCGAAGCGGTATGACAACAGTAGCTTTTCAAGGACAAGGCGGCGGATTACCAAAAGAAGAATGGACATTGGCTTCGGTACTTAAAAAAGGCAATTACAAAACCTATTTTTCGGGAAAATGGCACTTAGGAGAAGCCGATTATGCTATGCCGATTGCTCATGGTTTTGATAAAATGCAAAATGTGGTTTTGTATCACTTAAATGCTTACACGTATTGTTTTCCATCATGGAATCCTGAGATGCCGGCAGAAATGCTGACTTTTCTTCAAAAAGCAACTATTGGAGTTCTTGAAGGTGAAGCAGGAGGAAAAGCACGTGAAATAAGTAAAGTTACAGAAGAAAATATTGCTGAGCTGGATATGATGATGGTAGAAAACAACCTTAAACAGCTTGATGAATATGGTAAAAGCAAAGATCCGTTTTTTATGTGTATTAACTTTGCAAAAAATCACCAGCCTAATCTGCCGTCCAAACAGTTTGTAAACAAATCTCCGGGAAAGAGCAAATACTCTGATGCTGTAGTCGAAATGGACTATAATGTAGGTCGTATTATGGATAAAATTCGTTCTTTGGGAATCAGCGATAACACTATTGTGATTTATACTGTTGATAATGGAGCCTGGCAGGATGTTCATCCAGATTCTGGCTATACACCTTTTAGAGGTACCAAAGGAACAGACAGAGAAGGAGGAAGCCGTGTACCTGCAATTGCCTGGTGGCCGGGACAAATTGAAGCTGGCAGCGAAAGCCATGATATTGTAGGCGGACTTGATCTTATGGCAACATTTGCCAGTCTTGCTGGTGTTGAACTTCCTAAAAAAGACCGAGCTGGTGTAGATATGGTTTTTGACAGCTATGACATGTCGAATGTATTATTTAAAAAAGATAAACCACTTCGTGACAGATGGTTTTATTTTACAGAAGCAGAACTATCACCAGGAGCTGTGCGTATAGGAAAATTTAAAGCTGTATTTAATACCCGCGGAGATAATGGTGCTATTGCAGGAAGTGATGCGCCGGGTCAGCAATTGGGTTGGAGAGGAGACGAAACTTATGTAGCAACAGTTCCCGCTATTTATAATTTGTGGCAGGATCCGCAGGAACGTTATGATCTTTTCATGAACAGCTGGACAGAAAAAACATGGACGGCAATTATCTTTAATCAAGCTATTGCAGATTTAATGAAAACCTATGCTAAAATACCTCCAAGAGCACCTCAGAGTGAAACTTTTACTGGAGAAATGCAAATTCAACAATACAGAACAATTGAGCAGGTGAAAAAAATGATGAGTGAAAAAAAATCAACACTTCCTCCTTTAAGCGTAGATTAGAAATAGAATAATGAATTCTCAGGGTTTTTATTTGAAGTTCAAACCATTTGGGAGTAATAGTAATAAGCTTTAGAAAAAAGATGAAACAAGTTAAAGCCATTAGTATTTTCTAATGGCTTTTTTTGTAATTGTTTATAATGATAAATCTGCAATGTTGTAAAATCCAAATTTGAATTGTTTTTAGAAGTTAGTGCGTATGAGTTCCAATAATCACGAATCAAAATCTCATTAATAGCTGATTTTAAGATCATAACGTTCCTCATTAAACGTTTTTCCCCATTCCTGAACTTCTTCAGATTGAGTAAGTTCAAATCCGGCCATTTTATACATTTGAAGTGCTTTTTCCTGTAAATTTGTGGTAAGCAGAAACACATTTTTAAATTTCTTCTCTTTGCAAAAATGAACAGCATCGGTTAATAATCTTTTACCAATTCCAAGACCTCTAAAAGCAGGATCCAGAAGAAACCATCGCAGCTGCGCTTCTTCATTTGACTGATGCACAATCGCCACACAGCCTACAATTTTATTATTGTATTCCGCCATCCAGATGCGGTCATTTTCGGGAGAATATTTTTCTAAGAAATCATAAAAAGTCTTGATAACATACTTTTCAAAATCAGTCGAAAAATTATATTCTTTTCCATAAATCGTTCCATGCAGATGAATGATATAGCCCACATCTCCCGGCGTAATTTCATGTCGGTAGGTTATATCTTCTCGGGCTATTTTATTTTCCGTCAGCAGGTTTCTTACAGTATGCATCGAACTAACCAAAATCTCTTTTTCAGAAGAATTTAGTTTTTCAATCTTACCTTCAATTTTATTTTCAGATTTGGTATTTAAAACAGAAAGAAGCTCATTTCCTATATCGCTCAGTTTAATATCAAAAGCACGTTTATCTTCTGCCGAAGCAACTTTTACAATTAAATTTTCCTTTAAAAAACGTTTTAAAATCCGGCTTAAATATCCTTTGTCAAGATTTAAAATTTCGGTTATTTTCTGTGCGGTTATGAGTTTGCCTTCGCTGATTTCATAAAGAATTCGTATTTCGGTTAAAGAATATTCACTGTCTAAATAATGCTGGCTTAAAATGTCAAAATGTGCGGTGTAGAATCTGTTAAAACTCCTGATTTTTGAAGTTGTGGTATTCATAATTATTTAAAATTGTATTGCAGATACAAATATATAAAATTAGTTGCTTTTGTCAACTAATTAAAAAAAAATTATTCCAAAAATTTTGCAAAACGAATAGGGAAGATGAAAATTCCTATATTTAGAAAAAAATCTAAAAGTTATCTGAAAAACTAATTTATTGAAACCAGCTAAGCCTAACCTTTCTATTTTGAACCGAAAAATTACTCAATCACTATTTATTTTGATAAACCTGGTCTTTATGAATATTTCATTTGGACAAAAAACAACAAATCTTAAAATCTACACCCAAACTGATTTTGATAAAAATAAAGTCTTCAACGAAGTATACAGTTTTTGGGATAAGGACCGAAAGAATTGGTTTTCTCCATCAAAAGATACTTTAAAAACATCCTATTTTGTAGATGCCAGAAAATATAAAGGAATCGTTAATTACGGCGTAACTTTTCGAAGTAAAACATTTAGAAACTTTCACTTTGTTGAACATCTTTCTATGTGCTTTTTAAAAGTAGAGATTACAAAGTGTACCTATAATTCAAAAGACAGTATTGCAGATATTGAAGGTTTTGTAACTGGAAATGACGATTGGGGAGCAAATGTGATGATAAAGAGAAAAAAAGAAAAAAGTTGTATAGACATCTTTTTAGGTCAAAAAACAGATACAGCAAAAGTTTGTTATCTGGGCAAAATTTTTAATAAAGATTCTGTAGATGTAAGATTTAAAAACAAAGAAGCGACTGAATTTACTGTTTTGGATACTTTTCCGGCGTTTTATTTTAAAAAATATGCCTATTCTAAAATTTTAAAAGGAGAAAAACAGCCCTTTAAAATAAGCGGAAAAGTTGCTAAAAATACACTTCTTGCCTTTGGTTCAAGTTATTCGGAAATATTCGACATAGGAACCATGATTTATGATTCTGAAAAGAATAAAGGAAATAAAATAATACGCAGAGAAAATTACGACTGCATTCCTTTAATTACAGCTAATAAACTAATTACAGACATTAAAAAAGAAGCCGCAGAAAAAAATGAAATAACGTATTATACTTACACTAAAAATGCTGAAAATTATATTCTGAGCAGGCAGTTTGCCAAAGCAAAAGATGAATACAATGTTTTAGCTCAAAATTATCCGGTTCTTTTTGCCAGAGATATTCATAATGCTGTTCGCTGTGCTGTTTTATCTAGAGATATAAAAGCCGCTTTTTTGTGGGGCGAAAAGCTGGCTTATAAAGGCATCGATCTTCCGTATTTTAATGCTAAGATTTTTAACGGACTTCGAAAAAATCCGGATTGGAAAAACTTCAGTATTAAATATGATTCAATTGTTAAAGAAGCAAAAGCAAAATGGAATCTTCCCTTAAAAAAAGAATTAGATAATCTTCTTAATGAAGACCAGGGTGATTATGGTCTGGAAAACCGAAAAAGTGCCAAAGTATTATACGAAACAACAGAAAGAGTAACAGGAAAACTAATTGATCTGCTAAAAAAAGAAGGTTTTCCTTCTGAAGAAAAAATAGGCTGTCTTGTAGTAAAAGATACAGCTATAATATCGTTTCCTGATTTTAATGTTTTAATTCTGCATGCGATGCAAAAAACACCTGAAAATTTGAAAGCTTTAAACGAACTTTTGGATAAAAGCGGTGATAATTTGGAATACGATCAAAAAAGGAACTTTAATAATACAATTGGTTATGGATCCTGTTTTCGCATTTATAAAGGCAATTTATACAGTTCAAAATCATGTTCACAAAATAACAGCGTAGAGATTAGAAAAATAAGTTTCAAATTCAATAATCCTAATGGTTTTATTATGGATTATGGTAATTTTGTAGTTGAAGCGAATGACTCTAAAGATCCAAAAGCAGTAGAAAAGGACTATAGAGATAATTATAATTTCGTCATGAAACTTACAGACGATTGGGAGTTTTATGATAAATACTAAAAAAGCACAACTTACATCATGATAAAAACGATCGAATTTATAGAGAACTTTGACTGTTATTTTCCGGATAATATTTCGAATACAGAACCGTGGAATATTGTTAATGATCTCGATACGATACTATTAAATAAAATAAAACAGCTTTCATCTGATTATAAAATTGAAGGAAACACTGCTATTCATAAAACGGCTGTTATAGAACAAGGCGTAATCTTAAAAGGAACAATTATTATTTCAGAAAACGTTTATATTGGCGCGCATGCGTATTTAAGAGGTCCGATTTTGCTGGGAAAATCAGTAAAAATTGGTCCAGGATCTGAAATTAAACAAGCTTTTATTTCTGATAATACAGCAGTAGCGCATTTTAATTATATTGGAAACAGCCTCATTGGCCAGAATATTAATTTTGAAGCTGGTTCAATATGTGCGAATCATTATAACGAGCGAAAAATTAAAAACATTTCTGTTGTTTATAAAGACAATATCATCAATACACATTCAGATAAATTTGGGTCATTATTGGGAGATAATTCCAGAGTAGGCGCCAATGCTGTTTTATCTCCGGGTACAATTTTGGAAAAAAACACCATTGTAAAACGTTTACAATTAATTGAGCAATTGCCTGAAAAATAAGATAGAGCGAACAGTCCAAATAATATTCCACACAAAGTGTATTCGTAGAGACGCACAGCTGTGCGTCTGCGTAAAGTATAGAAGCTTATTTTCCCTTCAATAAATTAATACTTACTGTTGCAGTATCAGCATCTGGAAAACGTTTAAAAACAGCTTTGTCAGGAAATAATCCTGCTTCTGCAGCAATGGTATTAAAAACATCAATTTCTACAATATACTGGTCAGAAAATCCGTGAGTAGCGTCATAAGCTGTAGCGGGAGTTTTACCTAAATTTTGAGCTGTAAGTTTTGGATTTATGGTATGAAGTTCAATTAAAAGCAAGCCGAATTTACGCACATAAGGCGACCATTTTTGTAAATGTTCCAACAGATTATCTTCAACAAGATTGTTGCTGATTCTTTTTCCTTTGTAAGCAAATGCACCTGTCGAGTTACTGACTCTGCTTGCATTTATGTGTTTAGGTTCCTGCCAGATTCTGTTATGATCCAGAAAAGTCCTAACATTTAAAAGGTCTTTTAAATCAATATTATAGTTTTCTTTAAGATCATTTGCCAATAAATCCGGACGGCCAATATCGCCCCAGATTACTTTTGCCCAAATATCGGCTTTTATAAGATTGGCTCTTGTAACTTTTAAAGCCGTTTGGTTATAATCAGCGCCAACGAGAAATAACGGATATTCATCGAGCATTTTGCCGCGTAAAGTCTGCCTGTCGATAACTTCAAAAATATGCTGCAGAAAAGCACCGTTTCCGCATCCCATATCCAGAATTCCTTTGGGCTGTTCTTCAATAGGAAGATTAAAAAGTTTAATAAGAATTTCATCGACGACTTTAAAATACGTATCATGAGCGCCTCCGCTTCCCCAAACGTTCATTTCGCGGTCAACATGAATTTCGTTTTCACCTTCGGCGGTTTGCAGTACATTTGGATTGCCAAAAATCAGTTCTTCAATTTTGGCAAATGTGGGCAGATAAGAAACTGTAACGCCGTAAGCGCTGGCTCTTTTAGCAAAAAACAAACCCGATTCTGTAAATTGGTAATTGCCGTTTTTTTCGAGAAACCAGCCCAGATGTACAAAAAAGTCTAATATTTTTTTGAAATTTTCCGGTGATTTATGAAACTCTTCGGGTCTGAAAGAAGTTTCCATAAAATATTTATGAAACATGCCGTTCATCGCCAGACGAACGATAGTCGGACCGATTAAATAACCTTCGATATGTTTTAAAATCTGCTCCTGAATACTGTTTGTTAAAGGATCGGCAGAAGGTTCAATTCCATATCTTTTTTTATATTTTTCAAAAATGACATTTAGTTTTTCAAAAGGCACATCTTCAAACAATCTCGGATGATATTGAATGGACAATTGAAGCAGTGCCGTAACATCTTCATAAAAATGAAACAGAGAAAAAGCTGTTTTTGTTTTTTCGTTTACAGAAATCGTAATTTCCTGTGTTTTGTTATCGACTTCATAATCCAGAAAACCCTGAGAAGCCAAAACTCTTAAACCGACATTGAGATAGCCTTCATTGGCATTAAAAACTGTAGTAAGTTCAGATAAATTGGTTTTTCCCTTATTTAAAATAAAATCTAAAACAGATTTGTTTTTAAATGCAATTGCGACCGGAGCAGTAACTAAACCGTCCAAATGCCTGAAAATAGAACTTAAAAGCTGCGATTTATCGGTCATAGTACAAAAATGAAGGTTAGTTTAAAAATAATGAATTTTTTCTTACTTAACACATGTCATTTTTGACGAATTTCGTTTTTAGATTTTGGGTTTAAAAATTGCCATAAGACGCACAGCAGTGCGTCTCTACAATATACTTTGTGTTGAAATCGATTTTAATTCGCACATTTTTTACTGTAGAGACGCACAGCAGTGCGTCTACACAACGTTTTTTACAATACTTTATACGCAGAAACTAGCTTATCCAGAAATTCAAACAATTTAGCATTCATTTCGCTGAAATCATAAGAAAGAATCGTTTCTGGATTTTGTACAAATTTGTACTTTTTGCTTGCGGCGGTTAAATCAGCTTCACTTTCAATTAAAAGCGAAACGACTTCTGTAGTTAATTCCATGTGACATTGAAAACCGTATACAAGATTAGAATACGAAACAATCTGAGCTGGACAGCCTTCGCTAAAAGCTAAAACTTTACTTTCCGGAGTCAGTCCCGGCATATCGTTGTGCCAGTGTCCCACATTTAAAGGAGAACCAAAATGATTTATTTTTTCATTTTTTTTGCCTTCTTCCGTTAATGTAATTGGAAAAACACCAATTTCTTTTTCAGGACTATTATTGAATTTTGCACCCAATGCCTGGCCAATTAACTGCGAACCCAGACATACACCCACAACCGCTTTTTTTGCAGAAATGCATTTTTGAATTAAAGCCATTTCGGCATCAGCATTAAAATGAGCACATTCTTCGAGTGTGGTATCTGGACTCTGCGGTCCGCCCATAACAATCAGCAGATCTATAAAATCTGCCGAATCTGGAAGTATGTCGCCTTCATAAACTTTAGAAAATGATATTGTATAATTTCTCTCTTTAGCCCAGTTTAAATATGCTCCCGGAGCTTCAAATGTTTCGTGCTGTATAAAATGTATGTTCATCGTCTAAAGTTTACTGCAAATTTAATTTAATTAGAGATTTTTGAATAGTCCACTTTTTTATTTTGCAGATATACCAGCAAACATTTTTGCCCATTTTTGTTTTGTAGAGACGCACTGCAGTGCGTCTTATGCGCAAAGCATATTCGTTGTAGACATTCGTTGTGTAGACGCACTGCAGTGCGCCTCTACGCATATTCTTTGTGTTTTTTTTACCATTTTACAACAAACATCCACGTTACTGAAAACTGAAAAACTGCGACTGTAAACCGAATATTACCTGTTCATCGCAATATATTCAGAAGGCGTCATTGTAAAATGTTTCTGAAAATTACGTCCAAAACTCGTCTGCGATTTGTAACCCACCATTTCTGCGATTTCATACATTTTGTAATTTTCATTGAGAAGCAGTTCGGCGGCACGTTTTAAGCGTACAATATTGATCAGTTCATTCGGACTTAAATTCGAAATATCTTTAATTTTTCGGTACAAAGTCGAACGGCTCATATTCATAATTTCGGCAAGTGATTCTACGCTTAAATCCGGATCGGTTATATTTTTCAGGATTTCTTCGTCTAATTTTTTCAGGAATTTTTCATCAGTTTTATTGTGTGCAATGCTTTTAATGTGCGAAAGCGGTGAACTCGCATAATAATTCATAATCTGCTTTCGGTTTTCGATCAGATTATTCGCCTGAACTTTTAGATAATCCATCGAGAATGGTTTCGCGATATAAGCATCGGCACCCACTTCAAGACCGTCAATCTGCGATTTCAGCGAGTTTTTAGCCGTAAGCAGAATTACCGGAATATGACTCGTTTCGAGATTCGTTTTGATTTCTTTACACAACGTGATTCCATCCACAACCGGCATCGAAACATCGCTTATTACAAGCTGGATATTTTCGTTATGAATAATTTTTAAAGCATTTTCGCCATTATCTGCCTTAAAAATGGTGTAATGTGAAGAAAGTTCGGTGGTAATAAAATGGAGTAAATCTTCATTGTCTTCAACAACCAAAACCTGCGTTTTTTCATCTTTATTTTCAACAGAAGCAATCGTTTCAGTTTCAATTTCTTCTTTTTCAGGTTCGTTGTAAAACATAAATTCTTCTTCCTGACGAAGCGGTACAATAAGTTCGAAAATGTTCATTTTTACATCCGGCACTAATTGCAGATTTCCATTGTGTAATTGTGCCAGCGAATACGCCAGCGAAAGCCCGATTCCGGTTCCCGAAGTTGTATCATTATTATCAACCCTGAAAAACGGTTCGAAAATCTTCTCTTTTAAATGAAATGGGATTAGATTTCCGTCGTTTTTTACAGTTAAAGTCAGTTTCTTTTCATCTCTGAAAAGCGTTATCGAAACCTTGTCTTTGGAGTATTTAATAGCATTGTTCATTAAATTACTCAGGATTTTTTTGAAAGCTTCTTTATCCACAAAAGCAAAAATGTCTTTTTCGCCCAGTTCGAGTTCAAACTCAATCCCGCGTTCTTCAATTAGCTGACTAAAGCGAAGATGTAAATTGCGGACCATTGACGAAATATTGGCTTCCACGAAAGTAAGTTTCAAACCGCCGATTTCTGATTTACGGAAATCCAGTAATTCATTTACGAGTTTTAATAATCGTGAAGTATTTTTCTTCATGATCGAAAGATTCTGCGGTACCTCAGCCGACTGATATTCCATTGCCAGAAGTTTTTCCAAAGGACCTTTTATAAGTGTGAGCGGCGTTCTAATTTCGTGTGCGACATTGGTAAAAAAGTCAATTTTTGCCTGATAGATTTCTTTTTCTTTTTCGTCGTTAAGGTGTTTTATTTTTCGGTTATTTTTAATTTCCGTCAGATTATTAGAATAGCGGATTATATAATACAACGAACCACAGATAAGCAGAAAATAGAAAAAATACGCATAATTGCTCGCCCAAAATGGAGGCAGAATTCTGATTTTTAATTCGACTTCTTTACTCCAAACGCCAAAACTGTTCAGCGATTTTACTTTAAAAACATAATCGCCCGGTGCCAGTTCAGTAAAAAATACTTTGTTGTTTCTTTCCAGATAAACCCAGTCGTTGTTTACATTTTCGAGTTTATACCAATATTCGGTTAATTCTGGCGCGGTGTAATTTAAAGAAGCAAATTCTAAATTAAACGAGGCCTGATTATTATCGAGTTCAAGTTCGTCGATATGTGAAATTGAATTCTGAAGCGGCGAATCATTTTCGTTTACATCAATATCTTTATTATTAATCTGAAGATTGGTAATAAAAATAGAAGGCGTGTATTTGTTTTTGGTGAAATTTTTTGGATTGAAACTAATCATGCCATTTAGATTTCCAAAATACATATCGCCGTTTGCATCCTTAAATGCCGATGCATAATTAAACTGATCGCTTAATAAACCATTTGCGGTTGTATAGATTTTTACACCTTTATGATCCGGACTAAACTGCACAAGACCTTTTGAAGTTGTAAGCCATAAATTTTTATTGTTGTCTTCTAAAATTGAATATACAACATTGCTTGGAAGCCCGTTTTTGGTCGTGAATTTTTTAAAAGTTCGTGTTTTTTTATCGAATAAATTCAGTCCGTTTTCAGTCGCAAACCAAAGATTTTTAGAACTGTCTTCAAAAATATAATTGATCGAATTATTGCTTATTCCTTTTGCGTTTTTATAATCATAAATAAAAACTTCTCTTTTATCTGATTTCGGATTGTAATAAAACAAACCGTCGCGGTAACTTCCTGCCCAGAGATTTCCGTCGCTGTCTTCTTTATAAGTCGTGTAATGTGTTGTTTCTGGAAAAGTTTTCAAAATGTCAAAAACATCTTTCTGCTCGTTGTAGCGGTACAATCCCATTGTGGTAATGACAATTAATTCATCTTTTTTAGTTTCATAAAAAGAAAAAATAAAATTGCTGTGCAGTCCCGTTGTCGGATTATTGGCGCTGTAATGTTTAATTACGTTTCCGGAATTTCGGTCTAAAACATCCAGACCATGCTCAAAAGTTCCAATCCAGATTTTATCTTTTCTGGGCATTAAAGCATGAATATTATAATAAGAAACACTGTTTTTACTTCCGTTTGGTAAATACGAAGTAAAAGTCTGCGTTTTTGGATTAAAACGGTTTAAGCCCGAATCTTCGGTTCCAATCCAAAGATCGCCGTGATCGTCTTTATGAATTTCTCGCACGGCGCTGCCGCTGATGGAGTTTTGACCCTTTTGCGGAAAATATTTTTTAAACTGTGTGTATTGTTTTTGATGATAGTTTATACCGCCAAAATAAGTTCCAATCCAGACTCCGTTTTCTTTGTCAATCGTAATGCAATACGCTGCATTATCTGAAACGGCATACGGATCGTTGTAATTTTTTCTAAGATTAACGCTTGTTTTGGTTATGAAATTATAAACATAAATTCCGGATTCGCTTGCAACCCAGAGTTCGCAGTTGTCTTTCTTTTTAAACTGGCGCACATAAACCGGATTTTTGCCCGAAAAATTGAGACTTACAGTTGTTTTGTTTTTTATGTTGTACATCAAAACGCCGTCGTCCTGAGTTCCAATTACAATATTATTTTTATCCAAAGCATAAATGGTCGTAATTCTAAAATTAGATGAACCGGCCGGAGGCGTAACCGGAATATGTTCAAACGAAAGACTTTCTTCAGAATAGCGGAATACTTTATTTAAAGAAGAAGCCCAGATTTCACCATTGGCATCGCGTGAAATCGAAGTGGCAATAAAGTATTTATTTGGGTTAAAAGTTTTGGTTTCTTTTTTAATGGTCGAATACTTATATAGAATGTTTCCCGAAACAAACCATATATTGCCGTATTTATCGTGATTAATATCGTTTATACGATCGTTAATAGCTTCATTTAAAACCGTAAACTGATCGGTTTTTTTATTGTATTGGTATAAACCTTTATCTGTTCCTACCCAAATTGTTCCTTTATATTCGTGAAGGGACTGTATATAATTGCTCCCCAGTGAGTGAATAGGATCAAGATTGCTTCTGTAGGTTTTAAAACGATAACCGTCGAAACGGTTTAAACCGTCTTTTGTTCCAAACCACATAAAACCATCTTCGTCCTGTAAAGAGGTCAAAACGGTGTTGTTAGAAAGTCCCTCTTCAACCTGAAAATGTTTAAAATAATATTCCTGCGCGTGAATAAAATTTATTGAAAAAACCGAAAAAAATACAAAAAGAAAGAATTTACGCATAGTTGTGTTTTTTATGATAAAACCAAGGCTTCTGCAAATCGTGTCAAAATTCTACAAAATGTTGCAAGCCTTTATTTATTTGACCTTTTTTATACAATTTGAATCATTTGAGATAGAAATTGACACAAATGAAGCATTTTATTTTGAATTAAAATCACCTATTTTGAGTTTTCAAATAAATGATATTGATAATTTTTAAGCCAAAAAAATATACAATCAATAAAAGTGAGTTTGAAAAAATACACCATTAATAATTTTGAATTAAAATGAACACATTATTATTAGGGAGCAATATAAATTCTTTATTTGCCCGCATCAGAGACGACTAGAATTCGTAAAAAAACAAATGTAACACCAACCAAAAAAGAAAACTATCTAAATGACAAATCAATGAAAACAAAGTTCACTCAAATGTTAAAGCAGAGATACTACCTCTTGTTTTTCTTTAGTTTATTATTACAACAATCGTATGCACAACAGCAAATAACCATAACGGGAAAAGTTGCTTCTGCTTCAGGAGAATCGATTCCGTTTGCTAACGTTGTGATTAAAGGAACAAAAAACGGCGCAGTTACAGATTTTGATGGAACGTACAAAATCGCTGCAGCTTCAAACCAAACACTTGTTTTTAGTTCGCAGGGCTATAAAACAACAGAAATCGCTATTAACAGCAAAACTTCTATAAATGTAACTTTAGAAGAAGATGCCATGAAACTCGACGAAATTGTAGTCGTAGGTTATGGTTCTCAACAGAAAAAAGACCTTACGGGGGCAGTTTCTTTAGTAAAACCAGAAGAAATCCAGAAACGTCAGGTTACTACAATTGCCGACGGATTACAAGGTTTAGTTACCGGAGTTAAAGTTCGCGGAGGCGGGCGTCCGGGACAAGAAGCCAATGTGGAAATCCGTGGTTTAAAGAACCTTCAAAATACAAATCCATTATATGTAATCGATGGTTTGGTAACTTCTGCAAATCGTGATTTTAACCCAAATGATATCGAAAGCATTCAGGTTTTAAAAGATGCATCGGCAGCAGCTATTTATGGTTCGAGAGCAGCAAATGGTGTAATTATTATTACGACTAAAAAAGGAAAAAAAGGGCCGCTTAAGGTTGAACTTTCTGCAAAAAGCAGTTTTATGGTTATGCCTCGTTATGACTTAATGGGAACCGAAGAGTTTGCAAAATACAACAACATGGCGTATGACAATGCCGGACTTCCAAGACAAAACCTGAATATGGCAGTCGATACAGACTGGCAGGATGCGGTGTTTAAAACAGGAATGATGCAGGATTACAATGCAAGTTTTTCTGGCGGAAGTGATAATTCGTCTTTCTTTATGTCAGGAAATTATTTTGGAAATGAAGGAACGGTTGTGGGAACTGATTTTGACAGAATCTCATTCCGTGTAAATTCAAGCGGTACAAAAGGAATTTTCAGTATTGGAGAAAACATCGCAATCAGTAATTCTAAAACAGATGAAATGTCTGGAAACCCAATTATTGATGTGTACAGAATGACGCCTACGATTCCGCTTTACGATCCGTCTAACCCAGGCGGTTATGGTTACGGAAAACAAGGTGTTGCAGATACTTTTGGAACAAATCCTCTGGCACTTGCTGATTTTTCTAACACCACAAATGAAAATTTCAGAATTAGAGGAAACATCTGGTCAGAATTAAAATTCGTTCCGTGGTTAAAATACCGTTTCAATTTTGGATACGAGACTAGTTTTGATTCGTATAAATACATGAGAAAAAAAGGAAGCTGGACATTAAATCAACCGATAGATCCTTCTCAGACAGATCAAAATAAAGGAAGATCACAAACAATGTTGTTTGAAAATACGCTGACTTTCAAAAAAGAATTTGGTAAACATGACATTTCTATTTTAGTAGGTCAGACCTATCAGGAAGATACTTACGACCAGATTTACGGAACAAAAAGAAATCTTCCTATGAATTCAGGAACAGGTCAGTATTATGAAGTTTTAAATCAGGGAGATTCGCCGGTAGTAGGCGGTTTTATAAACGAAGCGGCTTTAACTTCATATTTAGGAAGATTAGAATACAATTATGATAATCGCTATTTATTTAATGCGGTAATCAGACGCGACGGATCATCAAAATTCAGCGATGGCAATAAATGGGGTAATTTCCCTTCGCTTTCTGCAGGATGGAGAATCAGCAACGAATCATTCTTTAAATCAGAATTTATTAAAGATTTAAAATTAAGAGCAAGTTACGGAGAGTTAGGTTCTGGAAATATTAGAGAATATGAATCCAGAAGTTTCGTAAACAATTTTGGTCAGATTGTATTAGGTAAAGATCAAAATTTATATCCGTCAGCAACTCAGGTAAAATTATCAAACTCACAATTGCGCTGGGAAAAATTAAAACAAACCAACGTTGGATTAGATTTAGGAGTTTTAAATAATGATCTGCGTTTAACAGCTGATTATTTCATTGCCCGTACCGAAGATGTATTATTTGGTTTCCCAATTTTATTAACGACTGGTAACGACGGCGGAAATCCAATCTCAAACGCTGCGACTGTAGAAAATAAAGGTTTTGAATTAGAATTGGCTTACAGCAAAAAAATCAACGAATTCTCGTTTAATGCTTCTGTAAATTTCACAAAAGTAAACAACAAACTGGTTTCTTTAGGTAACGGCCAAAACGAAAACATTATTGGAAACACCATGACACGAAGCGGAAAACCAGTGGGAATGTGGTATGTACTGCAGACAGACGGATTATTCCAGTCTCAGGACGAAATTAATAACTACAAAAATGCAAATGGAAAAGTAATTATGCCAAATGCTGTTCCGGGAGATATTCGTTTTAAAGATGTTAACGGTGACGGACAAATTACAAATGAAGACAAATCAGTTGTGGGAAGTCCGTGGCCGGAATTTGAAATGGGATTAAACGCCGGAGCAGAATACAAAGGTTTTGATTTTTCTATGAATTGGATTGCTTCTCACGGAGCGACTGTTTATAACGGATTTAGAAGTGTTGTAGATCGTTTTGACGATAACAGTAACTACAGAAAAGGTATTCAGCCCTGGACACCGGAAAACCCAAATACTGATTTTCCTAGAATTACAAAAGGTTCAACTTTAAACTCAAGAGGAGACAGCGACCGTTTCTTAGAAAGCGGTGATTTTATCAGACTAAAATACATTGGTTTTGGATATAATCTGCCGGATAGTGTTCTTAAAAACTCAGGTATTTCAAGAGCAAGATTAACCTTATCAGCGCAAAATATTATCACGATTACTAAATATAAAGGTTTAGATCCTGAGTTTAGCAATACAGGCGATAATAGAATTTTTGAACGAGGTGTAGATAACGGTTCTTTCCCAAATCTTAAGACATATTCTTTTGGTGTAGAGTTTAGCTTTTAATTAAAAAAAACAGCGTAATGAAAAAAATAATAATAATAACAGCAGCTTTTTTAGGTCTTGTTTTTACAGCTTGTGAAAACGAATTAGATCTAAACAGTCCAAATGATATAACAGTAGATCAATATTGGAAAACAGAAAGTGATGCACAAGCCGGTGTAAACTCAATTTATGCCATGTTTTATAAAGATGGATTGTGGGCAAGATGGATTTATTTCCGTTTAGACCTTACATCTGACGAAGGTTACAGCGTAAGTCCGTGGACAGAATTAGCAGACTGGACGAGATTTAATTACATCAATTATAATTTCTGGGAAGGAAATGCCGTAACATGGAGAGATACTTACAAAGCCATTTTTAGATGTAATCAGGTTTTAGCAAATGTGCCGAATATTACGTTTCAAAATGAAGATGATAAAAAGAAAATTATAGCGCAGGCTAAATTTTTTAGAGCATTACACTACTATTACGCGGCTGTAATTTGGGAAGATGTTCCGTTAGTTTTAGAACCTTCTACACCTGCCGATTTACCTCAGCAAAAAAAGGTTGACGAAATCTGGGCTCAAATTGAAAAAGATTTAAATGAAGCTTACGAAGATCTGCCAAGAGACTGGTCATCAGATCAGTTAGGGAGACCGGATAAAGGTGCGGCAAAAGCATTTCTTGCTAAAACATACATGCAGCAGCACAAATGGCCGGAAGCAAAAGCAGCGCTGGAATATTTAATTACCGGAGCAGGAGCAAAGTACAGCTTAGTTGCTAATTACAGAGATAACTTTACAGATGTAAACGAAAACAACAGCGAATCTGTTTTTGAAATTCAGTTTGGAGATCAAAGAAAAGGCGGAACTGATGAAGCACAAAATGCAGCAGTTTCCAGCAACCGTTCTCAATTTTTTGCCCCAAGAGGAATTGGATGGTCAGACGGACAAGCTCGTTTATGGTTAGTAAATGCTTTTAAAGAAGAAAAAAATAAAGACGGCAACTTAGATACCCGTTTAAGATGGACTTTATATTATCCGCAGTTACTAGCTGATTTTGGAGACAAAACATACGATAGAAACTGGGAATGGAATAACGATGAAGCATGGTTTAGAAAAGGAAGCCGTGACTACTACAGAAACAATGAAGATTATTACAATCAGGTTAATTACAGATTAGTTCGTTATGGTGATATTTTATTACGCTACGCCGAAGTTTTAAATGAATTAGGAAATACTTCAGATGCTTACCAGTATGTTGACCAGGTAAGAGCTCGTGTTAATATGAACAATCTTGCTGTTGCGCATCCTGAAATTGGAAACGACCACGATAAATTCTTAGAGCGTTTAAAAATGGAAAGAGTTTTAGAATTATGCGGAGAAAGTGTTCGCTGGGAAGATTTAAAACGCTGGGGAGACTTAAATTCTCAGGCTGCTGTTGATAAAATTGCACTTCGCGATCCTGATTTTAAAAACTTTACAGTTGGTAAAAATCACAGAATGCCAATTCCGCAGAGTGACGTAGATAATAACCCAAATCTGGAGCAGAACTCCGGATACTAAAAACTGAATTTTTGAGGGAATCAGAAACAAAAATCTGATTCCCTTATCATAAAGAACGATTGTTCATAACATAACAACATTTATAATGAGAAAGGTAAAATTGTGTCTGACATTTATGTTAGCAGGGCTTGTATTGCTTAGCTGTAACAACAAAAAAAATAATCCTGAAGAAAATAAAAGCGAAACCGTTTCTGTAGAAAAAAGAGAAATCTGGACTAAAGATCAGGCCAATAAATGGTATGCAGAGCAGCCTTGGTTAGTGGGCGCAAATTATTCTCCCGCCACAGCGATAAATCAGTTAGAAATGTGGCAGGAAGATACTTTTGATCCTAAAAGAATTGACCTCGAATTGGGCTGGGCAGAAGATTTAGGCATGAACGTTATGCGTGTTTACCTGCACGATTTACTGCACGAACAAGATGCGGAAGGACTTTACAAACGCATGGATACTTTTTTAGGAATTGCTGATAAACACCATATTAAAACACTTTTTGTTTTGTTTGATTCCTGCTGGGATCCGTTTCCTGCTTTAGGAAAACAACGCGCTCCAAAACCGCATACACACAACTCAGGCTGGGTGCAGAGTCCGGGGCAGAAAGTACTTCAGGATAAAACACAATATCCTCGTTTAGAGAAATATGTAAAAGAAACTGTAGCAAAATTCAAAGATGACAATCGTATTTTAGGCTGGGATGTTTGGAACGAACCAGATAACATGACCGGACCATCTTATGAAAAAGTTGAAATTAAAAACAAAGTCGATTTGATTCTGCCGCTTTTAAAAGATGTTTTTGCGTGGGCTAGAACAAGCAATCCTTCGCAGCCGTTAACTTCTGGAGTTTGGACTGGCGACTGGAGCGACGAAGCTAAAATGAAACCAATGCACAAAATGCAGATCGAACAATCTGATATTGTTTCTTTTCATAATTATGATAAACCGCAGGATTTTGAAAGAGTGGTAAAACAATTACAGCGTTACGGAAAACCATTGATCTGTACAGAATATATGGCAAGACCAAACGGAAGCACTTTTGAAGGATTTTTACCATTGGCAAAAAAATACAATGTAGGAATGATTAACTGGGGATTTGTTGATGGAAAAACACAAACCAAATACGCTTGGGACAGCTGGACAAAAACATATACTGCCGAACCAAAATTATGGTTTCACGAAGTACTTCATACAGACGGAACACCATACATAAAAGCCGAAACCGATTTGATTAAAAAAATGACTTCGGAAGCAAATAAGAAGAATTAAAATAGTTTTTGCCACAGATTTCACAGATTAGAAGGATTTAAATTTTTTGCAGCGAAAAATATAGCCCAAGGTTTCAATCTTGAAATCTTAGGTTATGTTAAAAAATCATTTTAATCTGTGAAATCTGTGGCAAAAAAATCTGTGGAATTCGTGGCGAAAAAAAACTTCTAAACCTTTTAGCATCATGAAAAAAATCACCATAAAAAAACTCCTTTTAGCAACAATTTTGGTTTGTTTTTCTGCGAAAGCACAACAGCCAGATCCGCCGGGGCAGGTAAAAGGAAAAGAAAAACCCAAAAACGAAGCCTATCTTTTTGCGCACATGACGCACAACGATTACGGCAGATTATACTATTCAGTAAGTTTAGACGGACTGCATTGGGAAAACCTCAACAGCGGTAAACGCGTTTTTGAAGAATACAAAGGACATCCGGATATCTGCAAAGGCCCAGACGGAAAATATTACATCGCAGGAAACACAGGCGACGATGCAAAAGCCATTAATATCTGGGTTTCAGATGATTTAATCACCTGGAAAAAACATTCAGATTATACACCAGATTTAAAAAGCACACCAGATTATTCAAACGCTTTACAGCGAATTGGTGCGCCAAAATTGTATTATGATGAACCTTCGGGAAAATTCATCATGACATGGCACACGCCGCATCTTGAAGGAACAAAAGAAGATGGAGAACGTTATTGGGCAAGTCAGCGTACGTTATATGTTTTATCTAAAGATTTAAAAACTTTTGAAGGAACTCCAAAACGTTTATTCGATTGGGATATGGGAACCATTGACGTTTTTATTCGTAAAGTCGGCGATTCATACTATGCCGTAATTAAAGACGAAACCTACCCAACATTGTACTGGACAACCGGAAAAACCATCCGAATTGCCAAATCAAAATCGCTGTTAGGACCTTATTCTTTGCCTCAGCAATCTATCAGTCCCAACTTTAGAGAAGCGCCAATGCTGATTCCTTCTCCAGATGATAAAATTTGGTACATGTATTACGAACAATACCCGGGAGTTTCATACGGATTATCGATTGCAGATAACCTAAACGGACCTTGGTTTCAAGCCTCAGGTTACACTTTTTTCTCAGACTGGGACAAATACAGTCTTCCGGAAAAAGTACGCCACGGCTGTATGATTACAATCTCTAAAAAAGAATATGACAATCTCGTAAAGAAATTCGGGATTGTAAAAGATGTTAGAAATAAAAAGTAAAAACCGGAAGCTAAAGGTTAGATGTTAGAAGTTTTGTTTTTTGAGTTAATAGGCAATTGGATATCTAATCGGAAAAAATAGTATCCCTCTAACATCTAACCTTTATCATCTCGCATTTTACTATAAAAATATGGTTAGTTAAGTTAGTTTAAGTGTTTGTAATTACCAGATTTATGTGGATATAAGTCTGGTAATTCAATTTTGATTTAGAAGAAACATCACAACATTTTTATTCTAAAAAATGTCCAAAATATATAAAGCATGAAAAGAAAAAGTATCCTTTTATTTGCCTTGTTTTCGCTGTTTGCAGCAAATGCACAATGGAAACCACAGGGCGATAAAATCAAAACAAAATGGGCAGAACAGATCGATGCCAAGAAACCATTGCCCGAATATCCGCGCCCTATTATGGAGCGAAGCCAATGGAAAAACCTGAACGGATTATGGAATTATTCTATTCAGGAATTTGGAAAAACAGCACCTTCAAAATACGACGGGCAGATTCTGGTTCCGTTTGCAGCAGAATCCAGTTTGTCTGGCGTTATGAAAGAAGTAGGTTCTAAAAATGAACTTTGGTACGAAACCTCTTTTTCTGTTGAATCCGGCTGGAACGGTAAAAATATCCTGCTGCACTTTGGAGCTGTCGACTGGAAAACAGAAGTTTTTATTAATGACATAAAAGTCGGTTCGCACACAGGAGGTTATACACCATTTTCGTTTGACATTACGCCGTTTCTTAAAAAAGGAAGCGCTCAAAAACTCGTTGTAAAAGTTTGGGATCCATCAAACGACGGACCTCAGCCAAGAGGAAAACAAGTTAAAAATCCGGAAGGAATCTGGTACACACCCGTTACCGGAATCTGGCAGACGGTTTGGATTGAACCTGTAAATGCTAAAAACATTACTTCATTACACACAACTCCAAATATCGATCAAAATACCATCAGCATAAAAGCCGATATAAACGGAGCAGAAAAAGGCGATTTAGTAGAAATTTCAGTTTATGATAACGGAAAAGAAATTGCCAAAGAAAAAGCAGTTGTTGGCGAAAGTAATGATATCGTTTTAAATTCTCCAAAATTGTGGAGTCCTGAAAATCCATTTTTGTATCAGACAAAAGTTCGCTTAATCAGCAAAAATAAAGTCGTTGATGAGGTAAAAAGTTATTTTGCCATGCGTAAAATTTCATCAAAAAGAGACGAAAACGGCATTATGAGAATGCAGTTAAATAACAAAGATTATTTTCAGTTCGGACCTTTAGACCAAGGCTGGTGGCCGGACGGCTTATACACGGCACCAACAGACGAGGCTTTAAAATATGATATTATTAAAACCAAAGAATTAGGGTTTAATATGATTCGTAAACACGTAAAAGTCGAACCGGAACGCTGGTACACACATTGCGATCAGTTAGGGATTTTAGTTTGGCAGGATATGCCAAGCGGAGACGACCAGCCGATCTGGCAAAACAAAAAATACTTCGACGGAACAGAATTACAGCGTTCGCCAAAATCAGAGGAAATCTACAGAAAAGAATGGAGAGAAATTATGGATCATTTGTATTCCTATCCAAGTATTGTAGTCTGGGTTCCGTTTAACGAAGCCTGGGGACAATTTAAAACCGTAGAAATTACAGAATGGACCAAAAATCACGATTCAAGCCGATTAACGAATTCATCAAGCGGCGGGAATCATTTCCAAACCGGAGATATTTTAGATTTACATAATTATCCGGGACCGGAAATGTATTTGTACGATGCCAGAAGAGTTACTGTTTTAGGTGAATACGGCGGAATTGGTCTTCCGTTAGAAGGCCATTTATGGAGAACAAATGATAACTGGGGTTACGTTAAATTTAAAAATTCTGATGAGGTAACTGCAGAATATACTAAATACGCTCAAATCCTTAAAAATTACGTTAAAACCGGATTTTCGGCAGCAGTTTATACTCAGACAACCGATGTTGAAGGCGAAGTAAACGGTTTTATGACTTACGACAGAAAAATAGATAAAATGGATTTCAAAGCTGTAAATAAAATCAATACAGAAGTTATAAATGCTTTAAATCAAAAGTGATTTTTTCTCTCGCAGATTTAGCAGATTGTACAGATTTTTTTATCGGCTTAATCAGCTAAATCTGCGGGAGTAAATTTTAGTTTCACGCAGATTTATTTTTAAAAATATCTGTAAAATCTGCGTGAAAAAATTAAGATGCATAATAAAAATAAAAATGAAAAAATACCTAATCCTTCTTCTGTTTACAGCAATAAGTTTCGCACAGCAGAAAACCTTCACTAATCCAATCCTGCCTTCGGGAGCAGATCCTTACAGCACGTATTACAAAGGATATTACTATTACACAAATACACTGGGTAATAAATTGACTTTATGGAAAACAAAAGATTTATCTGATATTAAAAATGCAGAAAGCAAAGTAATCTGGACACCGCCAAAAGAAACTGATTATTCTGCCGAAATCTGGGCGCCGGAATTTCATATTATCAACGGAAAATGGTACTGTTATTTTGCGGCCGATAATGGCGATAACAACAATCACAGAATGTATGTTTTAGAAAATAAATCGTCAGATCCGTTTAAAGGCAGTTTTGAATTTAAGGGAAAAATCGCTGCGAAAACCGACAAATGGGCAATTGACGGAAATGTTTTTGAACATAAAAAAAAACTGTACATGATTTGGGCAGGCTGGGAAGGCGACACCAACGAACAGCAGAATATTTACATTGCTAAAATGAAAAATCCGCTTGAAATTGATGGCGATCGTGTCATGATTTCTGCGCCAACAAATGACTGGGAAACACACGGCGCTCTGCATGATGATGTAAATCCGCCACAGGTAAATGTAAACGAAGGACCGCAGTTTTTAGAAAGAAATGGGAAAATCTTTATAGTGTTTTCGGCAAGCGGATGCTGGACAGATTTCTATTCTTTAGGCTTATTAACCTTTACAGGAAGTGATAATTTGCTTGATGCTTCGGCTTGGAAAAAATCTCAAGAACCTATTTTCAAACAATCTGAAAAAAACAAAGTATATGCACCTGGACACAATTCGTTTTTTAAATCTCCTGACGGAAAAGAAGACTGGATTTTATATCACGCCAATTCAAATCCGGGAGAAGGATGTGGCAATAAAAGATCACCAAGAATGCAGAAAATCGAATGGGATGTCAGCGGATTTCCAGTTTTAGGAGAACCGGTAAGCGAAGGCGTAAAATTGGCAATTCCTTCGAAATAAAATAGAAAAAGAGTTAATCAGAGGATGATTGCTTCGTTCCTCACAATGACATAAAAAATGAAAAATATTCAAATCGCTGCAGTGGTTGTACTGGCACTTTTTCAGTTCAATTGTAAAGACGCTAAAAAAGAAAATACTGTTTCAAAAGAAACCACAGAAAATGTTTCAGATTCTGTACAAACAGTTTTAGAAACTAAAAAATTTGATACCATAATCGATGGTAAAAAAGTTAGTTTGTACTGGATTGAAAACAAAGGCATAAAAGCCGCTTTTACCAATTACGGCGGACGTTTAGTAGGACTTTGGGTTAACGATAAAAACGGAAAACAAACCGATGTTGTAGTAGGAATGAACAGTGCAAAAGGCTTTAAAACTTCAACAGAACCTTATTTTGGAGCCACAATTGGAAGAGTTGGAAACCGAATTGGAAAAGGGAAATTTACTTTAGAAGGAAAGCAATATCAGGTGCCGCTGAATAACGGAAAAAATGCTTTGCACGGCGGTGTAAAAGGTTTTCAAGATGTAGTTTGGAATGCCGAAAAAACAAATGAAAATACTTTAGTTTTTACCTATGTTTCACCAGACGGAGAACAAGGTTTTCCCGGAAATTTATCAGTAAAAGTAACCTATACAATTACGGATGATAATTCGGTTAAAATGGAATATGAAGCCACTACTGATAAAACTACGATTGTCAATTTAACCAATCACGCCTTTTTTAATTTAAACGGAGAAGGAAGCGGCACAATCTTAAACCACGAATTACAAATTTACGCCAATGAATTTACTCCTGTTGATGAAGGTTTGATCCCGAGCGGCGAATTAAAACCGGTAAAAAATACCGTATTTGATTTTACTTCAAAACATACCATCGGCGAAAGAATCGAAACGAAAGATGAACAGTTAACATTCGGAAAAGGTTACGATCACAATTATGCTTTAAACGGAACGAAGAAAAATGGACTAAATCATGCGGCAACGATTTCGGGAGATAAATCCGGAATCACGATGGATATTTACACGCAGGAACCAGGATTACAGTTTTACAGCGGCAATTTTATGCAGTCGAAAAACACTTTTAAATCTGGTGCAAAAGACGATTTTAGAACCGCATTTGCTCTAGAAACACAGCATTTTCCTGATGCAGTTAATCAGCCAAAATTTGCTCCGATTGTTTTAAAAGCAGGAGAAAAGTATCATACAGTTTCGTATTATCAGTTTTCTGTGAAAAAGTAATCTAACCGAATTTAACCGCAATCCCGATAACTATCGGGAGCAAAGAATTACGCAAGGAACGCTAAAGAATTATCCTTGGTGCCCTTTGCGAAACCATTGCGCTCTTTGCGGTTAAAAAAGCGCACCATCAAAATCAATAAAAAATGAAAAAAATACTATCCCTAATAACACTGCTTTCAATTTTTACAGCCTGCTCGCAGGAAAAAAGCACAGAAAAACCAAAAGAAGCAAAAGCAAGTACAATTCTGTTGGCAGATCCAACAATCTTCTACAACAACGGAGTGTATTATTTATACGGAACAACAAGCGGTGATTTTCCAAATGGAGAAGGATTTCAGGTGTATACCTCATCTGATTTAAAAGACTGGAAAGGCCCTGTTGGAGCGCAAAGCGGACTGGCTCTGAAAAAAGGAGACGCTTATGGCGATAAAGGTTTCTGGGCACCTCAGATTCTTCAGTATCAAAACAAATTTTATATGTTTTATACAGCAAATGAAAACATTGCATTTGCAACAAGCAGCAGTCCGTTAGGACCATTTAAAAGCGAAACAAAAGATCCGATTATCAAAACAGGAAACCAGATTGATCCTTTTATTTTTATCGATGAAGACGGCAAAAAATACCTGTATCATGTTCGTTTAACAAACGGAAACCGAATTTTTGCAGCAGAAATTAATGATGATTTTCAAAGCATAAAACCGGAAACATTAACAGAATGTATTTCGGGAATTCTGCCGTGGGAAAACACACAAAACGTAAGCTGGCCGGTTACAGAAGGACCAACTGTAATAAAACACAATGGATTGTATTACATGATTTATTCGGCCAATGATTTCAGAAATATCGATTATGCTGTGGGTTATGCGACTAGTAAAAGTCCGCTTGGACCTTGGGAAAAAGCAGCAGATAGCCCAATCATCAGCAGAAAAAATACCAATCAAAACGGTATTGGGCATGGCGATGTTTTTTGGGATAAAAACAACAAAATGCATTATGTCTTGCACACACATTATAGTGCAAGCGGTGTTTCTCCAAGAAAAGCCGGAATGATTTCAATAGAATTCAAAGACGGTAAAATTGTCGCAGATCCGGCAAGTTTTCAATTTTTAAAAATTAATTAGTAATATTTGATGATCATTCCGCTAGGAATGTTTCGTTGGTAGAAAAAAAAATATCAACGGTATTTACGTTCCGTAGGAACGTTTGAAATGTTGAATTATTAAAAAACATGTAAAGATCAAACGTTCCTACGGAACGTGAACGATCATAACAATATCAATTTTCTACCTGCGAAATGTTCCTATGGAACAAAGACAATGAGTAAAATAAAACGGGCTGCCTCGATTTTGAGACAGCCCGTTTTTTATTTCCTGCAGGGTTTTCAAAACCTTGTAGGTATTTCAAAGTAATGCTTGATCGTAAAATTTTAAAACTGCCAAGTTTTTTAAGCCTTACAGGAATTTAAACCTGATTTTATTAATCTATTTTTTTATTTGAAAATATAAAAACTGAAAACAAGTTCGAAATAAAAGCGGCAACGAGCCAGGAACGCATCCAAAAAAATAAAAAAATGGATTTATCAGAGCAGTTAATACTGGCAAGTGTTAAGGTTATAAAAAACGTTGTGGTCAGATTTTGAAATATTTGAATTAATAATTTTCTATTATAAAACCGGACGATTCTCATTTTAATTTAAATTAATTAACTGCGGACCAAATTCTTCGTAAAAAATATTTTCCTGATTTACGTTTAAATTAATAAGTGCTTCATATTGGGTTTTAATAAACATTTCAGGACCGCAGATATAATATCGGGCTTCTTCCAATAAAATAGAATCTTTGCATTTATGAAGATCAACACGACCCTGAATTACTTCATTTGAAATTATATTTTCAGGAGTTACAGCATCATAAAAAGTAAAAGTTTCTAAGCCATTTGCTTCTTCTTTTAATGCTGAAATCTGGTTTTTGAACGCGTGAACAGATTCGTTTCTGCAGCCGTGAATCCAGATTGTTTTTTTATTCTGAATTGAATTTAAATTGGTTTCCAGCATGCTTAACATTGGCGTAAGCCCAACTCCGCCGCTTATTAAAACTAAAGGATTTTCAGAATCTTTTTCCAAATGAAATAATCCTGCAGGAGAAGAAATAGAAATAATATCACCTTCAGATTTAGAATGCATTGTATTAGAAACCCATCCGTTTGGATTTGGTGCAATTCCGGTTTCTTTTTTTACCGAAATCCTGTAATATTCCGCATTAAAAGTGCTCGATAAACTATATTGTCTTGGCTGTAAAAGATTCAGTTCGGGTACAAAAACCTGAACGCTTATAAATTGGCCTGCATGAAAATCTGCAATTTCTTTTCCGTCTTCGGGATAGAGATAAAAGGATTTAATTTCAGCCGATTCTTCAACAATTTTTTTAATAACAAATTTTCTCCAGCCATTCCAGCTTCCTGATTTTTTGATATTTTCCTGGTATAAATCTTTTTCAAGATTAATCATAATATCGGCAAGTTCATAAAAAGCGGTAGTCCAGGCTTCCAAAATTGGCAGTGTGGCGGCTTCACCAACAACTTCGCCAATAGAAGCTATGAGATGTGTGCCCACAATTTTATACTGTTCCGGCTGAATATTAAGACTTCGGTGTTTGGTCCCGATTCCTTTTAAAACACCAATTAAAACTGACGGATCGTCTATATTTTCGGCGTAAGCCAAAACTGCATTTGCTAAAGCAGATTTTTGTCTTCCATTTGCCTGATTTCCCATATTAAACATGTTTCGCAATTCAGGATGATGCTTAAACATTCTGGCATAAAAATAATTGGTCAGGTCTTCGCCGCTCGCTCGTAAAATAGGAATAGTAGCTTTTATAAGCTCTTTTTGATGTGGATTCATTGTAAATAATTGATTAGGATTTAAATTTGAAATTCTAAGAAATAAAGTATCTCAGAACTTATATTGGCAAATTTAGTCCCGCAGTAAAGCTTCGGTTTATGATCCAAATCATAAAGAGTGAAGTTTTTGTTTTTTATAATTTAAATATTCTCATTTTATTCTGTAGAGGCGCACTGCAGTGCGCCTTATGCGTAATCTCATATACGTTCGTGTTACGTTATGTAGACGCACTGCCGTGCGTCTCTACGATATGCGTTGTGTTGATTTCATTGTTTGTTAATGCAAAAGACAATTCTCATCTAAAATTTCACTAAAAAACATTCGTAAACCGTTGTTGGTCGAAATAATGATAATTAGAATAGTAATTTAAATTAATATTGTGTTCTTACTATTTAATAATCTGCACGATGAAAAATGTTTTCCTTATTTTGTATGTTATCGGCATCACATTTTCGGCGAAAAGTCAAAATACTGTAAAAGCCCCGGAACCTTTTGGACCGCTTCCAACGCAAAAACAATTGGACTGGCAGGAGATGGAATTTTATGCTTTTGTACATTTTTCTTTAAATACATTTACCAATAAAGAATGGGGCTACGGCGATGAATCTCCGGCTTTATTTAATCCCACAAATTTAGACGTACGTCAATGGGCGCGTGTTGTAAAAGCCGCCGGAATGAAAGGAATTATTCTGGTTGCCAAACATCACGACGGATTCTGTCTGTGGCCTTCGGCATATACAGAACGTTCTGTGAAAAATTCTCCGTGGAAAAAAGGCAAAGGTGATTTGGTAAAAGAGCTTGCAGAAGCTTGTAAAGAATACGATTTAAAACTCGGTTTGTACCTTTCTCCGTGGGACAGAAACCATCCGCAATACGGCAAACCTGAATATATTACCTATTTTAGAAATCAGCTGAAAGAATTATTAACGAATTACGGCGATGTTTTTGAAATGTGGTTTGACGGTGCCAATGGCGGAGACGGATATTACGGCGGTGCCAACGAAACCCGAAAAATTAATACGCTTGAATACTACAATTGGGACGAAACCTATAAACTGATTTACAATATTGCTCCAAAAACTTTAGTTTGGGGAGTTGGGCCATCTGAAGCACGATGGATTGGAAATGAAGAAGGACGCGCCGGAAAAACAAACTGGTCGCTTTTACGCCAAAAAGATGAACTGGCAGGAAAAGTACATTATACCGAATTTATGTCGGGACATGAAGACGGCGAAAAATGGGTTCCGGGTGAAGCCGATGTTTCGATCAGGCCCGGATGGTTTTACCACGCTGCAGAAGATGATAAAGTACGTCCGCTTGATGAAATGATCGATATTTATTACGAATCCATTGGGCGTAATGCGACTTTATTGCTGAATCTTCCGGTTGACCGCAGAGGTTTGGTTCATGAAAATGACGAAGCCCGATTAAAAGAATTGGTTTCGACAATAAAAAATGATTTCAAAACCGAATTATTAGCCGGAACTAAAGTTTTTGCCGATAATGTAAGAGGAAACAGTGCCGAATTTGCGGCTCAAAATGTTATCGACGGAAATAAAAAAACATATTGGGCAACAGACGATAATGTTAAAACAGCTTCAATTAATTTTGAGTTTAATAAACCAACAGCAATTGACCGCATTCTGCTTCAGGAAAATATAGCACTTGGTCAACGTGTAAAAGCTTTTAATGTTGAGGTTAAAGTTGATGGAAAATGGAAAACTGCAGCTACAGAAACTACGATTGGTTATAAAAGAATTTTAAGAATCGACAGGGTAGAAGCATCAGCCATCAGAATTAATATTACCGATTCTAAAGCGAGTATTGTAATCTCAAACATTCAGGCTTACAACGCGCCGACTTTTGTGCGTATGCCGGAAATTAGCCGTGACCGAAACGGTGATGTTACGATAAAATCAGAAGAAGGAAATCCTGTTTATTATACTCTTGACGGAACAAATCCAACTGAAAAAAGCACTTTATATAAAGGTATATTTCGATACAATAAAGTGGTTCAGATAAAAGCAATTTGTTTTAACGAATCTGAGAAAATTAAAAGTGCTGTAAAAACGGCAAAATACGGTGCTTCAAAAGAAAACTGGAAAATTATTCAGGTATCAAGCGGTGATTTAAAATCAGCTGACCGAATTATCGACGGAAATCCTAATACGGAATGGGCTTTTGGCAACGATGAAAATAAATTGCCGCAGCAAATCACAATCGATTTAGGAACTAATTTAAATATAAATGGTTTTACCTATTTACCGCAGCAAGTTGGTCATAATCTTAATTTAATCTCTAATTATGAATTTTACACCAGTACCGATAATGTAAACTGGAAACTGCAGTCGAAGGGAGAATTTTCGAATATTAAACACAATCCAATCGAACAGGTTAAAACTTTCAAAAAAACAAAAGCAAGATATATTCGATTTACAGCGACAGCAGCAGTGGCAAAGGGGTCGACTGTTTCTATTGCTGAAATAAATGTGATCGAAACATTATAAACCACTTTTAATTTGTAAAGTTTTTGCTTAAAGTTACAAATTTTGTCTTATAGCGAAGGTTACAGGTTATTAGTCGAATTTTTGATTATTTACATTATGTAATATTTAATTTTATACTAAATAATTACAACAACAGGCAAATGATTAAAGAAAGTATAAATTTCAAAGAAGCAGGAAAGTTTGAAGAAACGCGTTTTGAAAAGATACATAATGTAATTTTCGAATCATCAAAAGAAGCTTCTATTTTAGTAGCTCAGGAAATAGCCAATATCATTCAGAGAAAAGAAGAACTAAACGAACCTTGTGTTTTAGGTTTGGCAACAGGATCTTCTCCTATAAAAGTATACGAAGAATTAGTACGACTTCATAAAGAAGAAGGATTGAGTTTTGCGAACGTAGTAACTTTCAACTTAGATGAGTATTATCCAATGGATAAAAACAACATTCAAAGTTATTGGTATTTTATGCATGAGCACCTTTTTAATCATGTTGACATTCTGCCTCAAAATATTAATATTCCTGACGGAAACATCAGCAATGAAGACCTTCAGCAATATTGCATTGATTATGAAATGAAAATTAAAGCTTACGGCGGATTGGATTTTCAGCTTCTTGGAATTGGAAGAACAGGACATATTGGTTTTAATGAGCCGGGATCTCACGTTAATTCAGGAACCAGAAGCATTACATTAGATCATTTAACGCGAGTTGATGCAGCATCATCTTTCTTAGGAATTGATAATGTGCCTAGAAAAGCGATTACAATGGGAATTGGCACTGTAAAAAATGCCAAAAGAATTGTACTTCTTGGATGGGGAATCAGCAAAGCGTCTATTATAAAGAAAACAATCGAAGGTGAAATTTCATCTCGAGTTCCGGCGACGTATTTACAACAGCACAACAACACAACTTTTGTTTTAGATACAGAAGCTTCGTCAGAATTAACGAGAGTAAAAACACCTTGGTTAGTAAAATCAGTAATCTGGACAGAAGAATTAAAACTGAAAGCTGTGGTTTGGTTAAGCGAATTAACTAAAAAGCCTTTCCTGAAATTAACTGACAAAGATTACAATGATAACGGAATGTCGAGCGTACTTTCTGAAGAAGGAACTGCATACGATTTGAATATTAAAATGTTCAACAAAATGCAGCAGACTATTACAGGATGGCCGGGTGGAAAACCAAATGCCGATGATACGTACAGACCAGAGCGTGCAACGCCGGAGAAAAAGAGAATCATCATTTTCAGTCCGCACCCTGATGATGACGTTATTTCGATGGGAGGAACTTTTGACCGTTTGGTAGAGCAGGGGCATGATGTGCATATTGCGTATCAAACTTCGGGAAATATTGCGGTTTCAAATGAAGAAGCTTTAAAATTTGCTGAAATCACAAAAGCTTTAAATCCTGAATCTACAGAGGCTGATACGATTATCAACTTCCTGAGAAACAAAAACAGCAACGATATTGATTTAGTCGAAGTAAGAAAACTGAAAGGTTTAATCAGAAGAAGCGAATCATTAGGAGCAACACGATATTTAAGTGTACCGGATTCTAATGTAAATTTCCTTGATCTTCCGTTTTACGAAACAGGAACGGTTAAGAAAAATAATCTTGGTGAAGCTGATATTCAGATTATGTGCGATATTATCGAAAGAATCAAACCTCATCAAATTTATGCGGCAGGAGATTTAGCAGATCCGCACGGAACGCACAAAGTTTGTCTTGACAGTTTGTTTGAAGCTTTAAAAAGATTAAAACATAAATCGTTTATGGATGACTGCTGGGTTTGGTTATACAGAGGTGCTTGGCACGAATGGGAATCTTACCAAATTGAAATGGCAGTTCCAATGAGTCCGGATCAGGTATTGAAAAAACGTCACGCGATTTTCTTCCACCAATCTCAAAAAGACGGTGTAATGTTCCAGGGCGATGACAGCCGAGAATTCTGGATTAGAGCAGAAGACAGAAACAGATTAACTGCAGAAAAATATCACGCTTTAGGTTTAGCTGATTATTCAGCAATTGAAGCTTTTAAGAGATATTTCTTCTAAGAAAATCTATACAATATAATAAACTATTTCATGTGGTTTATTTGGTTAGTTACCAAGTTTTGAAATGCAGCCGTGGTTGGCTGCATTTTTTTATGTTTTTTTGTGAGTTTTTAACCGTAAAGTTCATAGAGTGATTTAACCGCAAAGAGCGCTAAGGTTTGCGCAAAGAGCGCTAGTTTTTTTCTTGGTTAAAAAAAAGAAAAGATATAAAAAAAGTTCGCAAAGCTTTGTAAATAAACTTTGCGAACATTTCGTTCCCGATAGCTATCGGGATAGCGCTCTTTGCGGTTAAATCTTTATATAGAAGAATTCAAAATGCGTTGTTTTACATGATCGATATACGATCTTCCAATTACGTATCGTAGTCCTTCAATTTCAATACTGTTTCCTTCAACAGCGTCGATTTTGTCGATTGCAATTGTGTAGGATCTGTGAATTCTTAAAAAGTTTTTTTCCGGAAGTAAATCTGTAAAATCAGAAAGTGTGCTGTGTATAATGTATTTACCGGTTGTGGTATTGATTTTTAAATAATCTTTTAAACTTTCGATAACCAAGATTTCGTTGAAGAAAATCTTTTTCATTCTCTTTTTATCAATCTTAACGAAAATAAAAGGGCTGTCGGGATTGCTTTCCTGAACAGAAGTTCCTTTGCTTTCAAGTCTTTTGCTGATTTTATTCAGCGTTTTCATCAATCTTGGAAACTCAATTGGTTTTACCAGATAATCTAAAACGTCAAGTTCGTAAGTTTCAAGGGCAAACTGACTGTAAGCACTTGTAATAACCAATAATGGCGGATTATCGAGACTTTTAATGAAATTAATACCATCCAGAACGGGCATATTAATATCCAGAAAAATCACATCGACCGTATTATTTTTTAAAAAATTCAATCCCTCGATAGGATTGCTGAAAGTATTTATTACCTCAAAATTTTCAAGCGGTTCTAAGTAATTTTTAATAACGTTGATTGCCAATGGCTCATCATCTATAATCAGACATTTTATTTTCATTTCTTTAATCTTAATTATTTGAGCGAAAAAATAATTCAGGGTAAACTTATATACGAGGAAAAGCTGTTTTTAGGTTACTTTAATAACAAGTTTCACGACAAAAATATTCTTTTTATTTTTAAAAGAAAGCTTATAGTCATCTTTATTATATCCTAATTCAAGTCTTTTTTTGACATTTTCAATTCCTATACCACTTGACTTGTTAAAATTGTCTGTGTGCAGCGTAATTTCTGGCGTTGGGTTCGAAATTGTGAAATGAAGAAAGTCATCTTTGACTTTAAAACTAATATCTATTTTTACTTTTCCGGTGTTTTTGTTTACACCGTGTTTAAATGCATTTTCGATAAAAGTCAGTAAGATTACCGGAGAAATTTCTTTGTCATGAATATCTCCAGAAACTTCCATGTTTACTTCTAGTCTTTCGTCATTTCTAATTCTTTCCAGATCCAGATAGTTCTGAATGCATAAAATTTCGTTTTCCAGACTCTGCTTTTTTCCGCTTGTATCATACAGCATATAGCGCATTAGCTCTGATAGTTTTAAAACGATTTTGGGTGTTTTATTCGATTTTTCTACAGAAAGCGAATATATATTGTTTAAGGTATTAAAGAAAAAGTGCGGCGAGATTTGTGATTTCAGGAAAAGAAGTTCTGTTTCTAATTGCGACTTTTCAAGATCAGTAACACGTTTTTGTTCCTTCAGGAAATCCAAAGTTATTTTAATTGCCGTAACAAAAGTCATTACATACAATTCTCCCATCATCATATCGATCGTATAATTTAAGGTAAGCTTGTCTATGGTTTCAGGACCTTCCGGCCAGACTTCGTGCGTAATTAATAAATAAGTAAGATTGAATTTTATTAGCACCATTATAAAAATGGCAGACAAAACGGCAAGCATATACAAAACATACTTTTTTCGATACACCAAATAAGGCATAAATATCAGAATATTCAAATAACATAAAGTCATGTGAATTGGGAAACCCAGTAAGTTGGTTTTTATCGAATACCAGTAATCGTTAAAATAGCTTCCCCACCTAAAAGTATTAAATAAGAAATAAGTGAGCCAAAATACCACATGATAATACAATGGTATGCGATATAATTTATTAGAATTGAAATTCATAATATGAGTATGTTTTGTGACTTTTTTTGATGTTTATCTAAGTTTATATGTTGTCCGTCTAAATAAGTTTTAATAAAAAGTCAGTTTATTTAAATTTAAAGTTAAATTAAGGTTGTTTTATATGAAGAATTTTATTCTGCCGCTTTTATTTGTAATTCTGGTTACAAGTTGTAAAATAAAAGTAAACAAAAATACGAATCACAAAAATAATTTTGTGAGCCATGTAGATCCTTTTATCGGGACAGGCGGACATGGTCATACGTATCCTGGTGCGACAGTTCCTTTTGGAATGCTTCAGGTAAGTCCGGATAACGGAATTTCGAGCTGGGACTGGTGTTCCGGATATCATTATTCTGATTCTATTGTGTCTGGTTTCAGTCATTTACACTTAAGCGGAACAGGAATTGGAGATTTGGCAGATATTCTTTTCATGCCAATCAATAAAAAAGTTGACTTAACAACCAAAACAACATCACGCGATCAATTACCTTATAAATCAAAATACAGTCATGTTAACGAAAAAGCAACACCGGGCTCTTACCAGGTTTTTCTTGAAGATTCTAAAATCAATGTAGAATTAACTTCTTCACAAAGAACGGCTTATCATAAATACACATTTGCTAAAAACGATAAACAATCTGTTGTTGTCGATTTAGGATTTGCCATAAATTGGGACAAAGCCTTAAAAACAGGCATTACAATCGAAGACGAATATACGATAAGTGGTTACCGTTACAGTAAAGGCTGGGCACCAAATCAAAAGGTATATTTTGTTGCGAAATTCTCAAAACCTATTTCAGAATCGGTTTTAACAGCTGATAAACAAATTGTTAATGCTAAAAAAGCAGATGCAGAAAATACTTCGGCACAATTATTTTTCGATTCAAAAAACTCAAACGAATTATTTGTAAAAGTGGCCCTTTCATCTGTAAGTATTGCCAATGCAAAAGACAATTTAGACGATCCAAAAATCAATTTTGAAGAAACGAAAACAAATGCTTCTTCAATCTGGAATAACGCATTAAGTAAAATTAAAGTTGAAACACCAGTAGATTCGTTAAAAACGATTTTTTACACTGCGCTGTATCACGCACAAGTTGCCCCTGTAACCTATAGTGATAAAAACGGTCAATTTAGGCAAGAGGATGATCAAATTGTTACAGCAAAAGATTATACCGCTTATTCGACCTTATCACTATGGGATACTTTTAGAGCCGAAAATCCTTTATTGACGTTACTGGCTCCGGATAAAGCTTCAGACATTGTAAATTCAATGTTGGCGTATTATGATGTTAAAAAAATACTTCCGGTTTGGACACTTTATGCCAATGAAACCAATACCATGACCGGTTATCATTCGATTCCTGTAATTGTCGATGCTTACTTAAAAGGTATAAAAGGTTTTGATGCCGAAAAAGCATATCAGGCCATGAAAACCACCATGATGCAGGATGAACGTGGTTTAAACTTCTACAAAAAATACGGTTACATTCCGTATAATTTATTAGACGAATCGGTTACGATTACTTTAGAATATGCCTACGACGACTGGTGCGTGGCGCAAATGGCAAAAGCATTAGGTAAAACCGAAGATTACCAGTTTTTCTTGAAACGTTCTCAGGCATATCAATATTTATTTGATTCGAAAACCGGATTCATGAGAGGAAAATCAGAAGATGGAAAATCATGGAACGAACCTTTCGATCCAAAACACTCTAACCACAGAGAACACACAGATTATACTGAAGGAAACGCATGGCAGCACAGCTGGTTTGTACCTCATAATGTAAACGATTTTATTAAACTTCACGGAAGTAACGAAGTATTTACAAAACGTTTGGAACAGTTGTTTACAGAAAGTTCTGAGATTACAGGAAACAATGTTTCAGCAGATATTTCGGGATTAATTGGGCAGTACGCACACGGAAACGAACCAAGCCACCACATTGCTTATATGTTTAATCATGCAGGTCAGCCTTGGAGAACACAATACTGGGTTCGTCATATTTTAGACACACAATACAATACAACACCAAACGGATTAAGCGGAAACGAAGACTGCGGACAAATGTCGGCATGGTATGTTTTCAGTTCAATGGGATTATATCCAATGAATCCGGCTTCTGGCGAATATGAAATTGGAAGTCCGATTTTCGAAAAAGCCACAATTAATCTTGAAGGCGGAAAAACATTTTTAATCGAAGCCGAAAATGTTTCAGATAAAAATTACTACATCCAGTCGGCAACATTAAACGGTGTCGAATTTAATCAAACGGCAATCACACACCAGCAGATTTTACAGGGAGGAAAATTACATTTTGTAATGGGACCTCAGCCAAATAAAAACTGGGGGATTAAGAAATAAATCAAAACAAAAACAAAACTAACCTACTAACAAATAAATTTAATGGATATTATTGACGTATCGATAATCGTAGCTTACATTGTGCTCACCGTGAGTATAGGGATTTGGATTTCCAGAAAAGCAAAACAAGGACTGGATGATTATTTTCTTGGAGGAAAAACAATCAAATGGTATTTTCTTGGTCTTAGTAACGGATCTGGAATGTTTGATGTTTCGGGAACTTCCTGGATGATTGGCGTTTTATTTCTATACGGAGTAAAAAGTTTCATGTTTATGTGGCTGTGGCCGATATGGAACCAGATTTTTGTTATGATGTTCCTTGCAGTCTGGATTAGAAGATCTAAAGTAATGACTGGTTCTGAATGGATTTTAACCCGTTTCGGGAGCGACAAAGCCGGAAAAGCATCTCATATTATTGTAGCAGTTTTTGCCATAATCTCAACCATTGGTTTTATCGCGTATTTCTTTGAAGGAATCGGGAAATTCGTAACCATTATTCTTCCTTGGGATTTAACGCTTCATTACGGCGATATGATTTTGTTAACGTCAGAACGTTCTTATGCCTTGTTAATTATTTTCTTAACTACAATTTACACTGTAAAGGGCGGAATGTTTTCTGTAGTGGCAACAGAAGTGGTGCAATATTTAATTATGATTGTAGCCGGAGTTTTAATTGCGGGTTACGCTTTTATCAATTATACAGATATTCAAATTAATTCGGTTATTACCGAAGAATGGAAAAATGTTTTCTTCGGCTGGCAGTTTGAAACCCAGTGGAGTGATAAATTTCAAACTTTCAATAATTTAATTGATTCTGAAGGTTATAAAATGTTTGGCGCTTTCATTGGTATGACTTTATTTAAAGGTTTCTTTGCGAGTGTCGCAGGACCAACGCCAAGTTACGATTTACAAAGAGTTCTTTCTACAAAATCAGTAAAAGAAGCGGCTTATATGAGTGGTTTTACCAACCTGATTTTATTCATTCCAAGATATTTATTAATTACCGGAATCGTGGTAATTGCATTGGTAAACTTAGCGCCGGAATTAAACGCAAACCTTGGTTTAACAGGAGCTGATTTAGAATTATTAATGCCAAAAGTAGTAAACCTTTACATTCCTGTTGGAATAAAAGGAATTCTTTTAGCAGGTTTATTAGCCGCTTTTATGTCAGGATTTTCAGCATTTGTAAACGCGGGGCCGGCATATATTGTAAATGATATTTATAAAAAATATTTCAAACCAGTTGCTTCAAATGCACATTATATAAAAGTAAGCCAGATTTCATCTTTCCTTGTCGTTGGTTTAGGAGTTTTTATGGGATTCTTCGCAGATTCTATCAACTCGCTGACTCTTTGGATTACAAGTGCTTTATACGGTGGTTACGTAGCAGCCAATTTCCTTAAATGGATTTGGTGGCGTTTTAACGGATGGGGTTATTTCTGGGGAATGTTTGCCGGATTAATCATTGCTTCTCTGCAATTCATTTTAGGAATGAACAAAGCCAATTTAACCGAAGGTTCTTTCTTATATGATTTAGCTCAGGTTCAGGCAATTTACCTTTTCCCATTAATTTTCGGATTCTCGATTTTGGGATGTCTTTTAGGAACGTATTTAAGTCAGCCTACAGATATGGAAGTTTTAAAATCGTTCTATTCAAACGTAAGACCTTGGGGATTCTGGAATCCGGTTTATAAACAATTAAAAACCGAAGATCAGGCTTTCGAAAAAAATAATGATTTCTGGTTAGATATGATGAACTGTGCTATTGGAATTGTGTGGCAGTCAAGTATGATTTTATTACCGATATTTTTCATCATCAGAGATTATCCAAAAGCAATAACAGCCTTAATCGTGTTTTTAGTAACCACAACAATACTAAAATTCACTTGGTTAGACAGAGTTAGAAAAATAGAAGAGTAAACAGCAATTTGTCATTTCGACTGAAAAGGAGAAATCTCTACGAGAAACTCTACAAAGATTGGCGACTTTCAGAATGGAATTTCTAACGAAGATTTCTCCTTTCAGTCGAAATGACAAAATTGAAAGAATAAAAAAATAATAAACAAAAAATAAAAAAAATGAGCAGTATTCCTTGGCAAGACAGACCCGAAAACAGTAAAGATGTAATGTGGAGATATTCTGAAAATCCAATTATCAACAGATATGCGATTCCATCTTCAAATAGTATTTTTAACAGTGCAGTTGTTCCTTTTGGCGACGGATATGCAGGTGTTTTCAGATGTGATAATAAAGCGGTTCAAATGAATATTTTTGCCGGTTTCAGTAAAGACGGAATCAATTGGGATATTAACCACGAGCCAATTGAAATGAAATCCGGAAATACAGAAATGATCGAATCTGCTTATAAATATGATCCGCGTGTGGTTTGGATCGAAGATCGTTACTGGATTACATGGTGTAACGGTTACAACGGACCAACTATCGGAATTGGATATACTTTCGACTTTAAAGAATTTTTTCAATGTGAAAATGCCTTTTTACCATTCAACAGAAACGGAGTTTTATTTCCACAAAAAATAAACGGAAAATACGCCATGTTAAGCCGTCCGAGTGATAACGGACACACACCTTTTGGAGACATCTGGATCAGCTACAGCCCGGATATGAAATACTGGGGAGAGCACAGATTAGTGATGAAACCATCTCCGTTTGAACAAAGCGCATGGCAGTGTACAAAAGTAGGTGCAGGACCAATCCCAATTTTAACAAACGAAGGCTGGTTGATGATCTACCACGGAGTTATCAATACTTGCAACGGTTTCCGTTATGCAATGGGTTCAGCACTTTTAGATGTTGATTCACCAGATAAAGTAAAATACAGAACACAGCCTTATTTATTAGGACCAGCAGAAATTTACGAAATGGTAGGAGATGTGCCAAATGTAGTTTTCCCTTGCGCCGCTTTACATGATACAGAAGAAGATAAACTGGCCGTATATTACGGAGCTGCAGATACAGCCGTAGCAATTGCTTTCGGAAAATTAAGTGAAGTAATTCAGTTTACAAAAGATAACAGTTTATAATAATTACGCATGGTTTTAAAAAATCAATGGTTAACAATTGTTTTAGTTTCTTCTTCGATTGCTGTTTTTTCACAATCGAAGAAAAATACTATTGTGCCTAAAACGTATACAGCGACTAAAACTACAAATCCAATCGAAATTGATGGAGATGAATCAGATGATGCATGGAAAAAAGCAGAATGGACTGATCTTTTTGAAGATATAGAAAATGATGTTAAGCCAAAATATGCAACAAAAGTTAAAATGCTGTGGGATGAAACCAATTTTTATATTTTAGCAAAGATTGACGAACCGCACGTTTGGGCCAATTTAAAGCAGCGTGATACCATTATTTTTTATAACAATGACTTTGAAGTTTTTATAGATCCCGACAGCGATACTTTTAACTATTACGAATTAGAGATAAACGCCTTGAACACTGCTTGGGATCTATTTTTATCTAAACCTTACAGAGAAAATGATCTCGTGGTTTTAAACGACTGGAATCTTACCGGTTTAAAATCAGCAGTTAAAATTCATGGAACGCTTAATAATCCAAATGATATTGATCAGGGATGGGTTTTAGAAATGGCAATTCCGTGGGCAGCGTACAAAACATCTTATTTCGATCAAAATGTGCCTGCAGATAAATTCTGGAGAGTCAATTTTTCGCGCGTAAACTGGCAGCATTCACTAGTTGACGGCAAATATGAACGCAAAAAAGACGGTGAAGGAAAATTTCTGCCGGAGTACAACTGGGTTTGGTCGCCAATGGGCGTAATCAACATGCATGAACCGGAAAAATGGGGCTATGTTTATTTTTCTTCAAAAGAAGGAAAAGATACCTTTACCATTCCGCAGGAAGAAAAAGTAAAATGGGAACTTTACAATTTATACAGAGCCCAAAAAGAATATTTTCAAAAGAATAAAACCTGGGCAAAATCGCTGGCGAATCTAACAAAAGAAACCATCAGTGTTGATAATAAAATTTTAAAACCTGTTTTAGAAAATCATTCTGCAGGATACAATATTTCTATAAAAAGTCCTTTTTCAAATCAAACATTGATTATAAGGCAGGACGGAAAAATAATAACAAAATAACCACTATGAAACTACCAAAAACATTACTCCTTTTATTGGCAATTACTATTTTTTCTTGTGCCAAAAAAGAAGAGAAAACCACCTTTAAATTCGGAGTCTGGACGACAGCTGATGCTAAAAAATCAGACGCCGATTACACAGCAGAATTCAAAAAATATAAAAGCGGCGGTATCGACGAAGTATTAATCAATACCACAACCGATCCAAAACTTTTAACAAGATTAGTGCCCCTTGCCACAAAAGAAGGCTTAAAAGTTCACGCCTGGATTATGGCCATGAACAGACCCGGAGATTCAGTTGCATTGCAGCATCCGGAATGGTATCAGGTTAGTAAAGAAGGAAAATCATGTTTTGATAACCGTCCTTATGTAGATTACTACCAATGGTTATGCCCAACCAGAAAAGAATCAAGAGAACACGTTTTACATTTAGTTGAAGAACTGGCAAAAGTACAAGGAATCGAAAGCGTACATTTAGATTATATTCGTTTCCCGGACATCTTTTTACCAATCAGTTTATTGCCAAAATACAACTTAGTTCAGGATGTAGAATTGCCTCAATTTGATTTTTGTTATTGTGACGAATGTATAAAAGCATTCGAGAAAATTCACCATAAAAATCCAAAAGACAGCCACAACACTTCTATCGATATGGAGTGGAAAAACTTCCGTTTAAATGCAATTCAAGCCGTTGTAAACGATGCTTACGCCATCGCACACAAACACAACAAACAATTAACAGCCGCTGTATTTCCTTATCCTGAAATGGCAGACCATATGGTTCGTCAGCGTTGGGACAAATGGAATATCGACGAAGTGTATCCAATGATTTACCACAGTTTTTATAATGAAGAAATTGACTGGGTTGGATATGCTACTAAACAAGGCGTTGCTGATTTAGAAGATAAAAAGACAAAAATCAATACAGGAATTTACATTCCGGGATTGAAAAATGATAAAGAATTAAAAGAAGCTATTTTACTGGCAAAAGAAAATGGAGCTGTAGGCGTTTCTTTCTTCGATGGAAATGCTTTAACTGAAAGCAATTTAAAAACGATCAAAGAAACAAAAGAAAGTTTAAAATAAGCTATTTTCGGGATTCATTAAAAAAGTAAACGGCATGTCAAATAGAAGAGATTTTATCAAAAAAACAGCTTTGGGCGCAGCAGCCTTAAGTTCAGTTGGTTTTAGCGGATTTGCGAAAGAAAACGATGAAAACGAAGGCACATTAGAATTTCCTTCAAAAAAAGTAAAAAAGCCAGTTGTTATTTCGACATGGAATCATGGTCTGCCTGCCAATCAGGAAACCTGGAAACAACTTAAAGCCGGAAAATCGCCATTAGAAGCGATTGAAGCCGGCATGAAAATTCCTGAAGCAGATCCGAATGTCCGCAGTGTTGGTTATGGAGGATATCCGGATCGCGAAGGAAAAGTAACACTCGACGCCTGTATTATGGATCACAACAGCAACTGCGGTTCTGTTTGTTTTCTTCAGGGAATAAAGCACCCAATTTCGGTTGCGAAAAGAGTTTTAGAAAACACACCGCACGTTATGCTGGCCGGACAAGGCGCATTGCAGTTTGCATTATCAGAAGGATTTAAAGAAGAAAACCTATTGACCCCAGAATCTGAAAAAGACTGGAAAAAATGGTTGGAAGATTCTAAATACAAGCCGGTTATCAATATTGAAAACCACGATACCATAAGCATGCTAATGTTAGATCAAGACGGAAACCTTTCGGGAGGGTGTACCACTAGTGGTGCTGCCTGGAAGATGCACGGCCGCGTCGGTGACTCCCCAATAATCGGCGCGGGTCTTTTTCTTGATAACGAAGTTGGCGCCGCGGCTGCAACAGGTTTAGGCGAAGCTGTAATCAGAACAGCAGGAAGTGCCATGGTAGTTGAATTAATGCGTCAGGGAAAATCACCTTACGATGCCTGTAAAGAAATCACAGAACGTATTTACAACAAACATAAAAACCACAAAGACATGGAATATCTTCAGGTTGGTTTTATTGCTTTAAATAAAAACGGTGAACATGCAGGTTACAGTTTACGATCTGGTTTTAATTTCGCCGTTTCTGATGATGAAAAAGGACACCGAATGGAAGACGCCAAATATAAAATGTCCTGGGATAAATAAAATTTTAAACACATAGAAATAGATTTTTTCTCTCACAATCTATCCCGATTAATCATCGGGCTATGTGTTCAAACAAAAACAAAGAATGAAAAAAACAATATCCATATTAACCTTACTAATTACCTCAGTTTTATCCGTTAATGCGCAGGAAAAAGTTCCGTTCTGGCAGAATGAAAAAATCAACGAAGAGAATAGAGAACCCATGCATGCTGCTTATTATGTTTTTGAAAATGAAGCTGCAGCGCAAAAATACAATTGGAGAGAATCTAAAAATTATTTGGACATAAACGGAGCCTGGAAATTCAAATATGTTGAAAAGCCGGCAGATCTTCCAAAAGAATTTGAGAAAACCAATTTTAATGATAAAGCATGGGATAATTTCAAAATTCCGGCAAGCTGGGATGTAAACGGATATGGGTATCCAATTTATGTAAACACATCTTACGATTTTGATTATTTAATGGCGCCAAATCCGCCTTTTGTACCCACAAATTATAATCCAACCGGAGTTTACAGAAGAGAAGTTACAATTGACAAATCGTGGGAAGGAAAAGATATTTTTCTTCATATCGGTACAGCAAAATCAAACTTAACGGTTTGGGTAAACGGTGTTTATGTAGGTTATGGAGAAGATGGAAAATTACCTTCTGAATTCAAATTAAACAAATACGTAAAAACTGGTAAAAACCTCATCGTTTTGCAGGTAATGAAATGGAATGACGGTTCGTATTTAGAATGTCAGGACATGTGGAGAATGAGCGGTATTACACGTGATTCTTACTTAGTTGCCAGAAATAAAGCGCATTTAAATGATTTCGAAGTAATTCCTGATCTTGATGCGAATTATGTAGACGGAAGTTTGAAAATCACGACTCAGTTTTCTGATTTAGATAAAAAAGACGCTTATACTTTAGAAGTACAACTAAAAGACGATTCAAAAGTTGTGGCTTCAAAAAATATTGCTGTAAATGGAAATACGACTAAAGAAACTTTTTCATTCGACGTAAAAAATCCAAAGAAATGGAGTGCCGAGATTCCGAATTTATATCAGTTAAATTTCATTTTAAAAGATAAAAAAGGAACTGTAATTGAAGTTATTCCGCATAAAATTGGATTTAGAAAAGTAGAAATCAAAGCCGGACAGCTTTTGGTAAACGGAAAAGCGATTTACATAAAAGGAGTAAACCGTCATGAAGTAGATCCAATTACAGGACAAACTATTTCAAGAGAACGTATGGAAGAAGATATTAAATTAATGAAACAATTTAATATCAATGCCGTGAGAATGTCGCATTATCCAAACGACGAATATTTCTACGAATTATGTGATAAATACGGAATTTATGTAGTTGATGAAGCCAATATCGAATCGCACGGAATGGGTTATGACATTACTAAAACGCTAGGAAATAAACCAGACTGGGAACTAGCGCACATTCAGCGTATGCAGAGAATGATTGAAAGAGATAAAAATCACACTTCGATCATTATTTGGAGTATGGGTAACGAAGCCGGAAACGGTTACAATTTCTACAGAGGTTATTTATGGATTAAAAACCGTGATAAATCAAGACCAATTCAGTACGAAAGAGCCACTGCAGGCGCTTGGGATGGAAAAGATTTAAAATTCGAATGGGATTCTGATATTATCGATCCAATGTATAGTTCGCCAAACAAAATGGAAGAATATATTCTTGCAAATCCAAATCCGTCAAGACCTTACATTCAATGCGAATATGCGCACGCGATGGGGAATTCGATGGGGAATTTTAAAGATTATTGGGATGTAATTCGAAAATATCCAAACTTTCAGGGAGGTTTTATTTGGGATATGATTGATCAGTCGGTTTATAAAAAACTGGATAACGGAATCACGATTTTAGCGTACGGAGGAGATTTTGGACCAAAAGACGTGAAAAGCGATAATAACTTCGTAAATAATGGTGTTTTTACGGTTGACAGAAAACCAAATCCGCATGCATTTGAGGTGAAAAATGTACATCAGGACATACACACTTCTTGGGAAAATCAGGAAAATGCAACGATTAAAGTGTACAATGAATTTTCGTTTAAAAACTTAGAAAATGTTGTTTTAAACTGGAAACTGGTTTTAGACGGGGTTGTCCATAGTTCAGGAACAATCGATTATCTGGCTATTGACCCAAATCAATCTAAAACTTACACATTGCCAATAAAATTAGGTGATGCAAAATTTCAGGAAGCTTTTATCAATATTAGTTATACGTTGAAAAATGAAGAGCCGTTTTTGCCAAAAGGTTTCGAAATTGCCATGGAACAATTGGCGTATAAAGGAACTTGGAAAAATGATATTTCAATTGCCGGAACTTCAAAAATTACGGTTGAAAAAAATACAAACAATACCGTTTTCAAAGGAGAAAAAGCAACGATTACTTTCGACAAGAAAACAGGATTTATCAGCGGTTATTCATTCGATAATAATCCAATTATTAAAGACGGATATCAATTGCGTCCAAACTTTTGGAGAGCACCAAATGATAATGATTTTGGGGCAAATTTCCAGAAAAACTTAGTAGCTTGGAAAGAAGCAACAGAAAATCCAACATTAGTAAATTGGAGTTATGTAGTAACAAAAGACAATAAAGTTCAGGTAAAAGCGACTTATAAATTGACTTCGGTTAATTCGACTTTAGATTTAAATTACGAAATCAACGGAAACGGAGAATTAGCGGTAAAAGAAGTTTTAAATATTGATAAAACAAAAGATCAGCCTATTTTACCAAGATTTGGAATGGAAGTAATTCTGCCAAAAGATTTCAGCAATTTGACGTATTTGGGAAGAGGGCCACACGAAAATTATATCGACAGAAATTACAGTTCACAAGTTGGACTTTATAATCAAACGGTTTCAGAACAATACTATCCGTACATCCGTCCGCAGGAAACAGGAAATAAAACAGATGTTCGTTTCTTGGAAGTTTTAAGCGATAAATTAAAACTGACTGTAACTTCAGATAATTTATTAGCAATTACAGCTTTACATTTCTTAAACGAAGATTTAGACGATGGTTTAGAAAAAGATCAGCGTCATGCTGCCGAATTGAAAGAAAGAGATTTAACAAGTTTAAAAATCGATTCGAAACAAATGGGCGTGGGCGGTATCGACAGCTGGCAGGCATGGCCAATGGAAAAATATTTATTGAGAGACAAAAATTATCAATATCAATTTAAAATTACACCTTCTTTAAAATAATAGTTTATGAGCATTAAATCCTATTTAGTTATTGGTTTTCTGGTTGCAGCAAGTTTTGCAAATGCACAGAAAATATATACGGAAAATGATATTCGTATAATTCCAAAACCGACTCAGACTTTAATTAAAACTGGTGTTTTTGAATTTACAAAAGATACGAAGTTTGTTGTAAACGGAGATTTTCAGAAAGATGCAGCGAATGCTTTGATTTCAAAATTTGAACTTGCTGCCGGATTTAAACCAGAAATAGTGGCTAAAGCTCCGGTAAGTAATTTTGTTCAGTTTAAAACAGATACAAACATCAAAAATGAAGCTTATGTTTTAGATGTAAATCCAACAAATATTACTATTTCGGCTAAAAGTAATGTTGGTTTTATGTATGCGCTGGAAAGTGTTCGACAATTACTTCCGGAAGCTATTGAAAGTAAATTTTCTATTTCTACTGAAAAATGGCAGATTCCAAGTGTAACAATTACAGACGAACCAAGATTTAAATGGAGAGGTTTGATGCTGGATTTATCGCGTCATTTCTTTGATAAAAATTACGTTTTAGCCACTATCGATCGTTTAGCGATGCACAAAATGAACGTTTTGCACATGCACTTAGTTGACGATCAGGGCTGGAGAATTGAAATTAAAAAATATCCAAAACTAACCGAAGTTGGTGCGTGGAGGGTAGATCAGGAAAATACAAGCTGGAACGCAAGATTAACGACTAATCCTGATGAAAAAGGAACGTACGGCGGATTTTTTACGCAAGACGAATTAAGAGAAATCGTAAAATATGCAGCGACAAAAGGAATCGAAGTAATTCCAGAAATCGAAATGCCGGCACACGTAAGCAGTGCGATTGCATCGTATCCGGAATTGGCTTGTTTCAATCAGCGAATTGGTGTTCCGTCTGGCGGTGTTTGGCCTTTAACCGATATTTATTGTGCAGGAAAAGAAACAACTTTTGAATTTCTACAAAATGTAATTGATGAAGTGATTACGATTTTCCCTTCAAAATATATTCATATTGGCGGCGATGAAGCGACGAAAACCAATTGGTTAAAATGTCCGCATTGTCAAAAAAGAATCAAAGACGAACACTTAAAAGATGTTAACGAATTACAAAGTTATTTTGTAAAACGTATGGAAAAATACATCAACTCAAAAAGTAAAAGAGTTATCGGCTGGGATGAAATCTTAGAAGGCGGTTTAGCTCCAGACGCAACCGTTATGAGCTGGAGAGGAACAAAAGGAGGAATCGAAGCGGCAGATCAGGGACACGATGTAATTATGACTCCGGAAACACCTTGTTATTTCAACTTTTATCAAGGACCGCAAAACGAAGAACCATTAGCTTTTGATGCTTATAATCCGTTAAACGAAGTGTATAAATTTGATCCGGTTGTAGCTACAATGTCACCACAGGAAGCTGCGCACGTATTGGGCGGACAGGCAAATTTATGGGCAGAACATATCGCAGGACCAAAAGATTCTGAATATATGATTTTTCCAAGATTAGCCGCTTTATCTGAAACACTTTGGAGTCCGAAGGAAAAACGTAACTGGAATGATTTTACAACTAGATTATTTTCTTTATTCAAGCGCTACGATTATTTGGGAATCAATTATGCAAAAAGTGCATATTTGGTAACCGCTTCATCAACAGCAGATATTGCCAATAAACAAGTTAAAGTAGAATTGAAAAACGAATTCCCAAATCCGGATATTCGTTACGTTTTAGGAGATAAAAGCATTGATCATCATGCCGTAAAATATACAAGTCCAATTGAGTTTAAAGAAACTACTATTTTAAAAGCTTCTTTATTTCAGGATGAAAAACCAGTTGGAAAAACCTTTACAGATACTATTATTTTTCATAAAGCCGTAGCGCAGAAAGTAAAATATTTAACGCCTTATAATCAAAGTTATAAAGGAGATGCTAATACGATGGTGAATACCATTAGAGGAAGTAAAAATTTCCACGACGGACAATGGCAGGCCTGGTTAGTAAACGACATGGAACTGGTAATTGATTTTCAAAAACAGGAAAGTATAGAGCAGGTAATTGTTGGAGCTTTAGAAAGTCAGGGTGCAGGCGTAAATTTCCCTGTAGAAGTTAAAGTACTGGTTTCTAATGACGGAATTAAATACAAACAAGTAGGGAAAATAACACGTCCGTATGCTGTAAACCCAATTCCGGAATTGAAGGATTTTAAAATCAATTTCCAAAAACAAAATGCACGCTTTGTGAAAGTAATTGCAGGCAACTTAAAGAAAAGCCCAAAAGGCGAAAGTTCGTGGTTGTTTGTTGATGAAATTCTAGTGAATTAATGAACGTAATATAACACACAATATTGTCATTTCGACGAAAGGAGAAATCTCCGTAAGCTGCTCGCCAAAGATTGGCGAACTGCTATGAGGAGTTTCTTGTGGAGATTTCTCCTTTCGTCGAAATGACAAAAATGAGAAGCTTTGACAAAGTTAGAGAGCAGGGACACTTTGTGTTAATATCTTAAATGTGATTTTAACAATTAAAAAAGAACAAAAACAAAAACTATAAATAGAATAAAGATGAAAAAAGGAATATTCATAATCGCGATGTTATTTTCGGTTCAGATGTTTTCGCAGGCCATTTATGAAGATGAGCGCTATGTACCAGAGACAGATCCGTTAGTGTTGAAAAACTTAGACGAGTGGCAGGGGAAAAAATTTGGTTTGCTAATGCACTGGGGAACTTACAGCCAATGGGGAATCGTAGAATCGTGGTCTATCTGCCCGGAAGATTACGGTTGGTGTGAGCGTAAAAAAGGAAGCAATCCTGCCAATTACAATCAATATATTGCCGATTATGAAGGATTGAGAAAAACATTTAATCCAGTAAAATTTGATCCTGCAAAATGGGCAAAAGCCGCTAAATATGCAGGAATGAAATACATGGTTTTCACTACAAAACACCATGATGGATTTAACATGTATGATACTAAATATTCGGATTATAAAATTACGAGTAAAGATGTTCCTTTTCATACAAATCCAAAAGCCGATGTTTTAAAAGAGATTTTCAACTCTTTTAGAGGTGAAGGAATTTCAACAGGAGCGTATTTCTCTAAACCAGACTGGCATAACGAAAATTACTGGGATCCGTATTTTCCTCCATTCGACAGAAACGTAAATTACGATCCGTCATTATATCCAGAAAAATGGCAGAAATATGTTGATTTCACTCACAACCAGATTTTAGAAATCCTAACTAACTACGGAAAAGTAGATATCCTTTGGTTAGACGGTGGATGGGTTCGTAAAAGAGACCAAGTGAACATCAAAGAAAACTACGACGAGAAGTTTACAGAAAACGAATCTAAAAACGGTTTCATCAAACACAGAGTTGTAGATCAGGATCCTAAAATGGACGAATTGGTAATCAAAGCACGCCAAAAACAACCAGGATTAATTGTAGTTGACAGAGCGGTTCACGGTAAAAACCAAAACTATTTAACGCCGGAAGGACGTGTTCCTGCAAAAACACTGCCTTATCCTTGGGAATCTTGTATTCCGGCAGGCGGCGGATGGTCTTACTCTCCGGGTGCAGAATATATGACGGGAAGACAAGGTATTCACATGTTAGTTGATATTGTGGCAAAAGGCGGTAACTTATTATTAAACGTTGCGCCAAGCCCTGAAGGAGAATGGGATAAAGGAGCTTACGATTTGTTACAAGCTTACGGAGACTGGATGAAAGTAAACAGCACAGCGATTTACAATACAAAACCAATCGAACCATACAAAGAAGAAAACATTTGTTTTACACAAAACAAAGCGGGTAATGTATTCGCATTTTATTTAGCTAAAGAAGGAGAAGATAAAATTCCTGCAGAAGTTACAGTAAAATCGATCAGTCCTAAAAAAGGAACAAAAATTACGATGTTAGGTTCTAAAACTTCTTTAAAATGGACAAAAGAAGGAAACGGATTTAAAGTAATTATTCCGGAAAGTTTAAGAAACAACCTTCCTGCAAAAGAAGCTTGGACTTTAAAAATCGAAGCGATTAACAGATAAAGGGAACCTATGGTTTTAAATACAACAAATAAATTGAAGACAGCATGTATTTTGTACATGCTGTTTTTTAGCATAACCATTTTTGCGCAAGAGCCTGCCGATTATGTAAATCCGTTTATTGGAACATCCAATTACGGAGCAGCTTTTCCAGGACCCATTGCACCACGCGGAATGGCAAGCATTAGTCCGTTTAATGTGGCGGGAGTAAAAAATACGCCAATGGAAAAAGACAGCCAGTGGCTTTCGAATCCGTATGTAAATGAAAATACTTTTTTGACCGGATTTAGTCAGGTGAATTTGAGCGGTGTTGGCTGTCCTGAATTAGGTGTTATTTTATTAATGCCCACAACTGGAGCAGTTGAAATCGATCATTTAAAATACGGTTCGACGTATTCTAATGAAGTAGCAAAAGCAGCGTATTACAGCGTAGACGTCGACAAGTATAAAGTAAAAGGCGAATTTACAACTTCAAAACGAGTTGGGGTGAGCAGATTCACTTTCCCGAAAGGGCAGTCTAATATTTTATTAAATCTTGGTTTAGGTTTAACGAATGAAGAAGGCGCGATGGTAAAAGTGGTTTCTTCGACAGAAATTGAAGGAATGCGTTCGGTTGGTTCGTTTTGTTACAACAGTCCGGAAGATGCTTATCCGGTTTATTTTGTGGCTCAATTTTCTAAACCTGCCGATAAATTTGGAGTTTGGAAAAAACCTTCAAAATACAACGGCGTTGAAGCGCAATGGATGGGTTACAACGGAAAAGCGAGAATAATGGAAAATACAATCAAAACCGTTGTGGGTGATAGTATTGGAAGTTATTTTACGTATAAATTCGACAAACAGGAAACGGTCGAAGTAAAGATTGGAATTTCGTACGTAAGTATCGAAAATGCCCGTGAAAACCTAGCAAAAGAAGTGGGTAACAGATCTTTTGACGCCATTTACAAAGAAACTTACAATGAATGGAACGAAGAATTGTCTAAAATTTTGGTTGAAGGCGGTTCAAAAGATGAGAATACGATTTTCTATACCGCTTTGTATCACACGTTAATTCACCCAAATACTTTGAATGATATTAATGGTGAATATCCGGTAATCAAAAGAACTAAAATTGCTAAAACCAAAGATACTCGTTATACCGTATTTTCTTTATGGGATACGTACAGAAACGTGCATCCGTTAATGTCATTGGTTTATCCAAAACAGCAATCAGATATGGTAAAAAGTATGTTGGACATGTTTGATGAAAACGGCTGGTTACCAAAATGGGAATTGAATTCGACTGAAACTTTTACAATGGTTGGAGATCCTGCAAGTATTGTAATTACAGATAGTTACATGAGAGGAATTCGTGATTATGATGTTAATAAAGCGTATTACGCGATGTTGAAAGGCGCAGATCAGGTTGAAAATAATCCTCTTCGTCCGGGATTGAAAGATTACATCAAAAAAGGATATTTGACAACCGATGATAAAGGACCGGTTTCAACTACTCAGGAATACAATATTTCAGATTATGCTATTTCACTTATGGCCAACGAATTTGGCGACAAAGACAATGTAAAACGTTTTAAAAACCGTTCGTTATCGTATAGAAAATTATTTGATAAGAATCTGAATTTACTTCGCCCAAGAATTGCAAACGGAAATTGGTACGAGCCATTTGATCCTGCTTCTGGAGCTAATTTTGAAGAAAATGTTGGTTTTATTGAAGGAAATGCGTGGCAGTATAATTTTATGGTACCGCACGATATCATCGGATTAAAAAAATTAATGGGCGGTGATCAGGCATTTTCAGCTCAATTGCAGAAAATCTTCGACACCAAACAATTTGATATGGCAAATGAACCAGACATTGCCAATCCTTATTTATTTAATTATGTGAAAGGCGACGAGCACAAAGCTCAGGAACATGTAAAAAGACTAGTTCGAGAATATTTCAAAAATGAGCCAAAAGGATTGCCAGGAAATGATGATACAGGAACAATGTCGGCTTGGCTAGTGTATTCGATGATGGGAATTTACCCAATTTCTCCGGGAGATCCAATTTACACGATTACAGCGCCAATGTTCCATAGAGTGACGATTAAATTAGATCCAAGATATTATAAAAAAGAGAGCATTGTAATTGAAAGACAACTCAATAATGGCGGAAAAATCAATTCGATTGAGCTAAACGGAAAAACACTTAACAGCTTTTTTATTTCACATGATGATTTTGTGAATGGAACAAAGCTTAAAGTGATTCAAAATTAAAACAACACAATTATGTTACAATTAAAAATCAAAAAAACAGCCATTATTTGTGTAATGGCTGTAGGTTTTTTTAACCACAGCTACTCGCAGCAAAAATATCCCTATCAGGATGCGAAATTACCGGTAGAAGATAGGGTAAAAGACTTGTTAAGCCGTATGACGCTTGAAGAAAAAGTACGTCAGATGGATATGTACCGAGGAGATTTTTTTAAAGAAAAAGAAGATTTTGCGAAATCTAAATCGGCAGAAAAAATCGGCAAATTAGGAATTGGAGCGATTCATGATCTTTACCCTCGTTCGGCAAAAATGATTAACGACCTTCAGACAAACGTAATTAAAGGAAACCGCTGGGGAATTCCTGCCTTGATTATGTGTGAAATGCTTCACGGATATTTAGACGAAGGAAGTACGACTTTCCCAATGAACATTGGACTTGGTGCAACCTGGGATACTTCTGTTTTAGATAAAGTGGGTAAAGTAATTGGTATGGAAGCCAGAGCTCATGGAGTTCATTTTGGGTTTGGTCCAAACTTAGATTTAGGACGCGAACCAAGATGGGGAAGAGTCGCTGAAACTTTTGGTGAAGATGCTTTCTTAAACAGCGAAATTGGTTTAGCATTCATTAAAGGACTTCAGGGAGACGATTTAAAATCAGATCGTTCTATTATTGCAGAACCAAAACACTTTGCCGTTCATGGTATTCCGCAGGCTGGAGGAAATTCTTCGCCAATTTTGGTTGGAGAACGTTCAGCTCGTGAAGATCATTTACCTTCATTCGAAAAAGCATTTAGAAAAGGAGGCGCTTTAGGAACCATGTGTGCCTATTCTGAGTTAGACGGAATTCCTTGTGCCGCTAATCATTGGTTATTGACGGATGTTTTGAGAAACGAATGGGGTTTTAAAGGACTTGTAGTTTCTGATTTAGGCGCTATTAAATACATTCAAACAACTCATAAAGTTTCTGATTCTCCAAAAGAAAGTATTAGAGAAGCAGTTTCAGCCGGAGTTGATATGCAGTTTTATGACTTTAGTAATGAATTTTGGCAGAGCACGATTATTGAATTAGTTAATGAGAAAAAACTAACTCAGGAAAATATCGATCGTGCAGCAGGCGCAGTTTTACGTTTGAAATTCTTATTAGGGTTATTTGAAAATCCGTTTACAGATAAAAACTTAATTAAAGAGCGTTTTCATACTAAAGAAAATCAGGCTGTTGCTTTAGAAGCGGCTCAGAAATCAATGGTTTTATTGAAGAATGAAAACAATATTCTTCCATTAAAAAAAGACCTTAAAAATATTGCAGTTATCGGACCAAATGCAAATGCTTCGAGACTAGGGGGTTATTCTCCAAAAAATAGTGTTGGAACTACGGTTTTTGAGGGTATTCAGCAAGTAGTTGGTAAAACAGCAAATGTTGTTTATGAAGAAGGTGTGCCGTTGATTATTAAAGGTCAGGCTATTCCATCTAAATATTTATTTACTTCAGACGGATCTCAAAATGGATTAAAAGGAGAATATTTTAATAACAGAAATCTAGAGGGAACTCCGGCATTAACTCGTATTGACAGCCAATTAGAATTTGACTGGCCTTGGGCTCCTGGTGATGGTGTAAATGTTGACGATTTTTCTATTCGATGGACAGGTTATATTCAATCAGACAGATCATTTGACGGTTGGTTAGGTTTAAGTTCTGATGATGGAATCAGAATGTGGATTGATGATCAATTGGTTATTGATAACTGGACAAAAGGTGCGACAAGTATTGTAACAACTCCAAAAAATATCGAAGCAGGAAAAAAATACAAAGTCCGCATTGAAATGTGGGAAGGAGGCTGGGGAGCGAGAGCTCACCTGCGTTGGAACTTAGAAAAAGTAAACATGCAGCCAGCAATCGATGCTGCTAAAAAAGCAGATGTTGCGATTGTTGTTTTAGGAGAATCTAACGAATTGGTAGAAGAAAACAGAGATGTTGCTGATTTGAATTTACACGGAATGCAGCAGGAATTAATTGAAGCGATTCAAAAAACAGGAACTCCGGTTGTTTGCGTGCTGTTAAACGGTCGTCCACTTTCTACAAACTGGATCAGCGAAAATATTCCTGCATTAATCGAAGGCTGGTTTCCTGGAGAATTAGGAGGAAGAGCTGTTGCTGATGTTTTATTTGGAGATTACAATCCTGGAGGAAGACTTCCAATTACGGTTCCAAAATCTGTTGGGCAGTTACCTATATATTATAACCAAAAACCATCTGCGATTCATAAATATGTTGCAGAAAGTGAACATCCTTTATATTCATTTGGATATGGACTAAGCTATACAACGTTTGAATATTCAAACCTGAAAATTAGTTCTAAAGAAATTAAACCAAATGGTGAATTAAAAGTTACGGTTGATGTTAAAAACACAGGAAGCAGAGACGGTGATGAAGTTGCCCAGTTGTATATTAATGATGTATACAGCAGTACAACGACTCCAGAAAAGACCTTAAAAGGTTTTAAAAGAGTTAATATTAAAAAAGGAGAAACTAAAAATGTAGAATTTACACTTACACAAGATGAGTTATCTATCTGGAACAGAGAAATGAAGCGTGTTGTAGAGCCTGGAGATTTTGAAGTTATGGTAGGTGGAAATTCAGCTGATTTATTAAAAACGACTTTTAAGGTTTCGAACTAATTTAAGTTTAATTTAAGAATATTTTTAACGTTTTTGGGGTATTAAAATGAATAGTGTTGTATAAAGGATAAATCACTTAGATTAATTCGATGCGAAGCCTTTAAATAAAGAGGATAAAGCTTACAATATAAAACGTTTTCGTACCCCAAAATTATAAATGTATAACCAACACCTTTCCAAATATGTCATTTGTCGAAATTTTATTTTGTTAACAGAATGTATTCTTAAGTTTAACATGTTATTAACTCAAAAAACAACTAAATATGATCAAGGACGTACTAAAATTACTGTTTGTAGTATGCTTATTTGGCTTTCAAAGTCTGCAGGCACAAACAACAGTAAAAGGAACGATAACAGATGCTCAAAGCGGAATTCCGATCCCTGGAGCAAACGTTGTTGTTAAAGGAACAAAAACAAGTACATCATCAGATTTTGATGGTAAGTACACAATCACAGTTCCAAATCAATCAGCAGTTTTGGTTTTCTCTTATGTTGGTTCAGCTTCAAAAGAAGTACCTGTAGGAACTCAAACTACAATCAATGCGGCTTTAGGAGCAGCAACACAACAATTAGGAGAGGTAGTAGTAACCGCTCTTGGTATTAAAAGAGAGAAAAAAGCAATTACGTATTCAGCTCAAAACATTGCTGTTGGAGAGCTTTCAGAAGCAAGATCTTTAAACGTTGCCAACTCACTTTCGGGTAAAGTTGCGGGTCTTAACTTCTCTACAACATCAAATGGTGTTGGTTCTTCTTCTAGAATTACATTACGTGGTAACAGATCTCTTACAGGAAACAATCAGCCATTATATGTAGTGGATGGTGTGCCAATTAGTAATGGTACTGGTGCTGGAAATGATAATCTTGATACTGGAGGTACAACTCAGCCAGATGGTATTTCAAATATTAACCCGGAAGATATTGCTTCGATGACTGTCTTAAAAGGACCATCTGCGGCAGCACTTTACGGAACCAGAGCAAGTAATGGTGTTATCGTTATTACTACTAAATCTGGTAAAGCAGGAAAAACTTCAGTTACGTTGTCATCTAACTTTATGGCTTCATCTGCTTATGATCTTACTAATTTCCAAAATTCATATGGTCAAGGAGATTTAGGAAACTACAGCTCGTCTTCATTTTCAAGCTGGGGACCAAAATATGATGGAAGACAAGTTCCGGCGTGGCAGCTTGTTCGTAATCCTGATTATGCAGGACCTGCAACAACTGATTACACAGCGCAGCCAAACAACGTTATGGATTTCTATAAAACAGGTTATAACTTAGCAAACACATTATCTATTACATCTGGAAATGAAAAAGCACAAGGTTATTTCTCATATACTAACACACGTGCTGAAGGTATTGTTGGAGGAAATCAACTTGACAGACACAATCTTAATTTAAGATTTACAAGCAAGCTTACAGATAAATTATCATTAGATGCAAAAACAAACTACATTGTTCAGGATATCGATAATTTATTAAAAACAGGAGAAGAGTCTATTGGTACTTCTGCTTACTTATTACCTCGTAGTATTAAATTCAGTGATTATAAAGATTTTGAATATACAGACTCTGCAGGACAATTACAAAAAAATTACTTTGTAGATCAATCAGGAACTCCAGGAGGAAACCCATACTGGTCTGCATTACGTGATAATGATCGTAAAGATAAAAGAAACAGATTCATTGGTTTAGCGTCTCTTAAATATGATTTTACAAGCGCTTTCAGCTTACAAGTTAGAGCTGGTTTAGATCAGACAACGAATAAAATTGTTACTCAAAGATATGCTACAGCAGAGTTTAACAATAATGTAGGTAACTACAATGAATTTTACGAGACAGCAACAGAATTTAATACAGATGCATTACTTTCTTACAATCAGAAATTTGGAGATTTCAACATAGGAATTAATGCTGGTGCTAACATGTTGAAACAAAATAGTTCTTCATTAAGTTCAGGCGGGCGTTTAGGTAAGAGAAATTATTTCGCTATGTCTAACGTGCCTGTAGTAGCTGCAACTTCTGCAACTTCAGAAAGACAAATTAATTCTGTTTACGGTTTCTCACAAATCGGATTTAGAAACTATTTATTCTTAGATTTAACTGCAAGAAATGACTGGTCTTCTGCTTTACCTGCAGATAATAGATCATTCTTTTATCCTTCTGTTGGTTTATCTGGTGTTATTTCTGACATGGTTACACTTCCGGAAGTTATCAGCTTTGCTAAATTAAGAGCATCTTATGCAAAAGTAGGTAACGATACAGATCCTTATCAAACAAGTTCAAGATTAAGATATATTGGTGGTAATGGTGGTATTTTATTCCCACAAACAACTGCAGGAAATCCAAATTTAAGACCAGAGATGTCTAACTCAGTTGAATTTGGTGCTGATATTAGATTCTTCAAAAGCCGTTTAGGATTAGATGTTACGTATTTCCAAACAAATACAAAAGATCAGATTTTCTACATCAATACTCCAGAAACTTCTTCAAAAGAAAGAGCGATTGTTAATGGTGGAGAAATCCAAAATAAAGGTTTCGAGGTTGTACTTACAGCAACTCCGGTTCAGACAGAAAACTTTACTTGGGATATAACAACAAACTTTGCAGCTTACAAATCTAAAGTAGTATCTATTTATGAAGGAAGAGATGAATTAGTTTTAGGTCAGGGAAGATTGGTAAGAAGTAAAGTTGTATTAGGCGGTGAATATGGAGATTTATATGTAAAAGGTTTCCAAAGAGATTCAAACGGAAAGATTATTGTAAACGATGCGGGTCTTCCGTTAGCAACAAACGGATTTGACGTTAGAGCTGGTAACTTTAATCCAGACTGGACTGCAGGTTTCAGAAACAGTTTTAAATACAAAGATTTCTCTATGAGTTTCCTTGTTGACTTTAGAATTGGCGGTGAAGTTATTTCATATACACAAGCGAGAATGGCAGGTTTAGGGGTAAGTGATATTACTCTTGCTGGTAGAGAAGGTGGTATTGTTGTTCCTGGTGTTGTAGCTAATGGTGATGGAACTTATTCTCCAAACACAACAAGTATTACAGCTGAACAATATTGGACATCAATTGGACAAAGAGATCCGGTAGCAGAACCATTCATTTATGATGCTACTAACATTAGATTAAGAGAACTTGTTTTTGGTTATTCATTACCAAAACGTCTTTTAGGAGATTCAGGTTTTAAAAGTATTGATTTCTCATTAGTAGGAAGAAATTTATTCTTCTTCGTGAACAAAGCTAAATATTTTGATCCGGAAAATGGTGCTGGTACAGGAAACCTTCAAGGTGTAGAGTCTTTCAACATCCCTTCGACGAGAGATTATGGGGTAAATGTTAAATTTGGATTTTAATTAAATAAAGAGATATCATGAAATATAGTTTTAAAATAAAAACATTAGGAGTTGCATTAATGGCAGTTTCTATTTTATCAAGCTGCACCAGCGACTTCGATGAAATAAATAAAGATCCTAACTCGTTGACAGAAGATCAGATTGATGCTTCGATGACAGGACCGGCATTTGCAACAGCTCTTTATGCAGGTATTCATAACGGTGCTGGTGAAACTACTGGATATGCAGATGATCAGGGAACATGGGGTATCGCAACTGGTATTTTGTCTTCTACATTCGTTCAGTATCTTTCTTGTGGATATGGTACAGAAAGAAATGATTTTGTAAACGGTTACGAATCACGCGGATGGACAAGATTTTACACTATTGCAACACCAAGTTTGAATTATGCTTTTAAAGCGGCTCAAGGAAATGCAGAAGCGACAGCAATTCTTAAAATCTGGAAAGTATTTATGTACAACCAAATGGTTGACGCTTACGGGCCAATTCCATATTCTGAAGCTGGAAATGGTAAAGAAAAAGTACCTTATGACAGTGTAGAGTCTATTTATGAAGATTTCTTTAAATTGTTGAATGAAGCAAATGCGACTTTAGGTTCTACTTCTGTAAGTACAGTTTTAGGTCTTGAATCAACAGACAGAGTTTATCAGGGAAGTACAGATAAATGGAGAATATTTGGTAACAGTTTGAGATTACGTTTAGCTTTAAGAATTGCTGATGTACAGCCAGCTAAAGCAAAAACAGAAGCAGAAGCAGCAGTTGCTGCAGGTGTTATGCAAAACAACCAGCAAAGTGCTTATTTCTTAGTTAGTACAATTACACCAAACAACTTAAATATGGTTGTTGGCGGATGGGGCTACAAAATGACTTCTTCTATGGAAAGTCTTTTGATAGGATACAGCGATCCAAGATTACAAAAATGGTTCTCACCTGGAAATACTGGTTTGTATATTGGTAGACCAGTTGGAACAGTAAATAACTATTTTGATCAGGAAAAAAATAAAGCTTTCTCTCCTTTTAACGAGAATGTTTTAGGTTTAGGACCAAATCCGGGATCTTCTCCTTTAAGCAATACTAAAAATATTGAAATCTTAATGGCTTCTGAAAACTACTTTACAAGAGCAGAAGGTGCATTAAATGGATGGAACATGGGCGGAACTGCTCAGGCTTTATATGAAGAAGGTATTAGATTATCTATGGCACAATGGGGAATTACAGATGCGACAGCTGTTAACAGCTATATTGCAGGAACTTCATTGCCAACTGCTCCAAATGTAAACACAATTTACCCAGGTTTAGTAACAGAAAGTATTCCTGTAAAATTACCAGTTGCATGGTCAGCTTCAGTTGCAGATCAACGTACACAAATTGCGGTTCAGAAATATTTAGCAATTTTCCCTGAATCTTGGGAAGCTTTCTCTGATTTAAGAAGAAGTGATGCTAAAGTTATCTACCAGCCGTTAAACACAGATAATACTGATGCTGGAGTTGGAAAAAGTCTGTTAAAAAGAATTATTTACGTTACAAACGAGTATTCTTCAAACAAAGAAGCTGTTGAAGATGCTATAACAAAACTAGGAGGTCCTGATACCGGAGGAACAAAACTTTGGTGGGACACTAAATAATTAATTTGGTTGAGTAAGGACACACACATTTCTTTACTTAAAAAAGCAAAAGGAGAGGAAACTCTCCTTTTGTTTTATATAAAAGTTTGATTATGAATTTAAAAAAATATTATTCGGCTTTAGTAGTGGTTATGGTTTTCGTTTCCTGTGATTCAGTAAAAAAAGAACCAAAAGCAGTTAACATTACACAAAATTATATTGCTGGAAATCCGGTTACAAAGGCAAGCCATGCCTCGACATTGGCAGAGTTAGAAGACAACATATTATTAGCAGCCTGGTTTGGCGGTAAATACGAAGGAGCAAAAGATGTTGGAATTTATGTGTCTTCGTATAAAGATCAAAAATGGTCAGCACCCAAAGAACTTATAAAACCACTTATTAAAGACGGAGATACATTGCCGTGCTGGAATCCGGTTTTATTTAAAAGCAAAGCTCAAAATTTATATTTGTTTTATAAAATAGGAAAAAATCCAAGAGAATGGTTTGGCGCTATGATTGTTTCTAAAGATGATGGAAAAACATGGAGCGAATCTAAACTTCTGCCAAAAGGAATTTTAGGTCCCATTAGAAATAAACCTATCGAAACCAGTCCGGGAATTATTTTATGCGGCAGCAGTACAGAAAGTATCGACGATAATAAATGGCGCGTTTTCATTGAAACCTATAATGAAGCCAAGGACAGCTGGACAATTGCCGATATTAACGATAAGAAAAACTTCGATATCATTCAGCCGACATTTTTAGTGCATTCTGATAAAAAAATACAAATTTTATCCCGAAGCCGACATAACAAATTAATTTCTTCTTGGTCTGAAGATAGCGGCAAAAGCTGGCAGAAAACCGACAGCATAAATGTTGTAAATTCGAATTCAGGAGTCGATGCTGTAACTTTATCAGACAAATCATTTTTATTGGTTAATAATCCACTAAAAATGGGAAAAGATTGGTTTAACGGAAGAAATGTTCTCGATGTAGAATATTCTAATGACGGAGTAAACTGGAAAAAATTATTTGATCTGGAAAAGCAGAAAGAGGGAGAATTCAGTTATCCGGCAATTATTCAGACTTCAGATAAAAAAATACATATCTTGTATACTTACGATCGAAAGTTTATCAAACACACCACATTTGATTTACAATAAAAAAACAAAAATTATGCAAAAATACTGTCTTGCCTTAGATTTAAATAACCACCCAGATTTAATTGCAGAATATATCGAATACCATAAAAATGTCTGGCCTGAGATCCAGAAAAGCATTAAAGATTCCGGAATTATCAATTTAGAGATTTATAACGTTGGCGATCGTTTGTTTATGATTATTGAGGCCAATGATGATTTCTCATTTGAAGAAAAAGGAAAAATGGATGCCGAAAACCCAAAAGTACAGGAATGGGAAACCTTAATGTGGAAATTCCAAAAAGCACTTCCTCAGGCAAAAACCGGAGAAAAATGGATTTTAATGGATAAGATTTTTGAACTTAAATAGATTATGAAATTTTTACAGAACTGCATTCTGTCAGCCGTTTTTATTTTTTTGAGCAACGTTTCAATTGCTCAAAAAAATACTATGGCGCAGACTTTTTACAAACACGATAAATATCTTTCGTCAGATAAATTAGAAGGACGTTTTGTGGGAACAAAAGGTAATAACGAAGCTGCTGCTTATATCAAAAAGCATTTTAAGAAATACAGTTTACAGCAATTTGGTAATAGTTATTACCAGCCTTTTAAAGTTTTTGTAAAAGAAGGAATCAATAAAATGAAATCCGACAGTGTTTTGACCCAAAATGTTTTTGGATTTATTGAAGGTTCTGATGAAAAACTCAAAAATGAATTTATCGTAATTGGCGCACATTACGATCATTGGGGCTGGGGCGGAACAGGTTCCGGAAGCAAGAAAAAAGACACCATTGCCATTCATAACGGAGCCGATGATAATGCTTCGGGAGTTTCGGCTTTGTTGTGTATTCTGGAAGAAGTTTCAAAAATGAAAATCAAACCCAAACGCAGTATTATTTTTGTTTCTTTCAGCGGAGAAGAAGAAGGTTTATTTGGATCGAAATATTTTGTAAATCATCTTCCTGTAAAAAAAGAAGATGTAAAAGTAATGCTCAATATGGATATGGTAGGAAGATTAAATGCTGAAAAACAACTTTATATGGGTGGAGCAGGAACTTTTCCAAACGGAGTAGAACTCATGAAAAGCCTCGGACAAAACAGTTCATTAAATCCGGTAGTATTTGCAGGTGATGTCGGCGGTTCAGATCATGTTTCTTTTTACAAAGCCGGAATTTCGGCAGTTGGTTTCCACACCGGCGGACATCCACAATATCACACACCTGAAGATGATATTGATTTAATCAATTTTGAAGGCGGTGCTTTGGTTTCAAAATATATTTATAATGCATTAATAAGTATTGCGAATTATAATGAGGAATTGGTTTTTATAAAACAGGATTAAATAAAAAATAAAAAGGCTTAATCAACATATCCATTAAGCCTTTTTTGTTTTTTGTGCATATATTTTAAGTAGAAAAAGTCAATCCTTTAGCTTTAAAATTGCTGAACAAAACCTGTTTAGCAGTGCTGATTGTTTCTTCGGTTCTGTAAATACTGCACCAGAATTTAATTTGTATTTTAAATTTACTGTCAGAAATTGAGTTGTAATAAATCTGCGGTGCTTTGGTATTGTTTACCAAAGGCAGATTTTCGAGTGTGTTTGCAATAACAGTATTAATGTCTTCTGGAGATGCATCTCCACTGATTTCTATCGAAATATCAACCAGTTTAAAATTATCAGTATAAGTCCAGTTTGTGATATTCTGCGATAATAAATTCCCATTCGGGATAATGATTTCGGCACCATTTGAGGCGTTTATTTTTGTTGTACGCAATCCCATTGATTTTACACGTCCGGATTCTGAGCTGATATCGACAACGTCGCCAATTTGAATTGGTTTATCAAAAATCAAAATAATACCCGAAACGAAATTATTAACCACATTTTGAAGTCCAAGTCCAACACCAACACCTAAAGCTCCAATAAGGATACTCAATTTATCCAAAGGCATTCCCGAAGCCACAACCGCCAGAAGATACCCAACGATTAGAACTACAAGTCTGCTTATTAGTAGTTTAGAATGTTGTCTTTTATTGATGTTTTCTTCATTTTCGTCTTCGATTTCTCCAAAAAAGTACGCGACATATTTTTGAAGTAAATGGGCAATCCACACGATTATGAAGAATAATACAATGTTACCTAAAGTAAAAGTGATACTTCCAATTGTATTTGGACGGTTTAACAGAGTAGTAAGAGAAGCACGCAGTGATTCCCATATATTTAAATTAGAAGCAATGACAACCAGCCACATATAACTAATTACGATAATGAATGGCTTTTTTAGTGTATCTGATAAACTTTCGTAATCGAATATTTTTTCAATTCCTCGTTTTATTCTCGTGGTATAAATTTGTAAAAGAATGATTTCTAAAATAATTTTTAGCAGAACACTCAACGCAACAATCTGTGTTAAAGAAATAAAGGCCGTTAATGTAAGCATATTGGAAAGTGAAACTCTGCCAAAAATATTATACAAAATCGATAAACCATTTAATCCTATAAAAATGATACTTGCCCATTTAAAGAAAGCTTTAATGTACAATTGATCTTTGAGGCTTTTGATTTGAACTAAACCGTATTGTATTCCAAGAATATTAATGATAATAAATGAACAACGCTGAATTAGCCCAACTCCAATAAATAAATCAAGGAAACAAAGAGCAAAAAACAATGCTGAAAGCAAAATCCAGTTTCGTATTGAAACACCAGACCAGTCCTTTTTAAATAATATTGTCAGAACTCCTAATAAGGCTAATTGCAAAAGTTCTAAAAATAGGGCGGGAGCGTAGAGATTACTTACTACTGCAATATTTAAACCTATTGCGATTACGGGTAAAATAACGCCTCTGTTTAGATATTTGAAATTAAAAAGAGAAAGGTTTTCGGCATGACCGTTAGCTTTTAAATATTTTATATTGCGTGAAATATACCAGGCTAAAAGTCCCATTAAGAAACAAAGCGTGATTAATGCTCCGCCTTTGTAGCTTAAATAATAAGCAGCAACATTTTCTTCAATTATAATTTTTGATTTAATGGTTTGAGCAATGACTTTTTTTGCTGTAGAATCAATGTGCCATAATGAAGGATATTCTTTTTTAAGAATGCTGATTCCTGATTTTTCCAATTTAGTTTCTACAGTCGAAAGTGCATTTGAAACGGCAATTTTATGTTCGACCGTCATTCTCTTTTTATCGTTTAAGATTCCCTGATTTTTGGTCATCAGGCTGTCGGTTCTTAAATACGTTTTTTTAAGATTCGCTAATTCAGTTTTAAACTGTTTTCTACGGATTGTATCTTTTATAAGCGTAAATAAAATTTTGTCTTTTCGAAGATCAACTATCCTGTTCTTAATTTTTTCAAGATTCTGATTTCGGGAATTAATGGCATCATTCTGCTCGTTTAGTTCCTGTTCAATTTCCTTTAAAACAATGCGGTACATTTGCTGATTGCGCACGTTTGGATTAGCACCTTTAAGGCTTGCGAGAATTAAGTCAAGTTTACTTTCGGTTCTTTTAATCTCTCCAAAAAGATGAAAAGTGCTTCCTTCAAAGTCGATGTCATGTCCGGCAGATTCGAGAACTTCTCCGGCTTTTTCAATAGCAATAAGATAATCGCTGTCGGTTGTAGTATCTTCAAACAGTTTGCCTTTGTTTTCGGTTTTGGCTGTCGAAGTTTGTGAATATGAAACTGATGCAAAAAACAGCATCAGTAGCAAGGCAGGTAAATAGAACGAATTTCTTTTTGAATTCATAATTAATTTGGTGATTTAAGGTCTCCAAATTTAATTGTTTTTTGTGTAGTTTTTGATTCTTATTTCATAAGATTTCCTCTATTTTTCGATATGATATTTTGGATCAATTGTTATTAAAAGTCTTTTGAAAAGTTGTATTAAGCGATTTCGTATCGATTTTAAAATCAATGTCATAGCGTCAAAATTTTCGACTTCTTTTTTTGTTTTTATGGCAATAATATTGCTGATTATTGAAATTCCGTCGCTGACAATAAGCAAATCCATAACAATCGTAACAAACCAATCAAAATCATAGTTAAGGCCTTTACTCATCAAAGCTAATGCTGTTGGGATCAATAAAACTGCTAATTTGGATACAAATCCTAATGCTAATTTTTTAAAACTAAAAAGATTATTTAACACAATTGTTTTGGTAACACCTAAAAAAGTATCCATTACCATTAAGTAAAATAAGACTCTTACTATTCCCGTATCCATTTCTAGATAAATAAAAATGAGGTAGAGCAGTAATTTTAATTCATTTAAATATTCTAAGATTTTCTGTATCATGATTTTCATTTTTGATTAATTTTTATAATAGATTTTTGGGTGTTTTTTTGTGTAATAATCTTTTGGGGTTTTACACCCCAAAAGATTATTATTTATTACCATGCAGGAGTAGTTATTTTAAATTCATTACTATAATTAGAAATAAATCCATTATAAACTATTCGAACTTTATATGTATATGAAGTAGAAAAATACAATCCGTAATCACTGTAATAAGAATCTGTTTTTTGCGGTAAATTAACAAGTACAAATGGTCCCTGTTCTACTTGACGATACAATTCGTAAGTAAGAGAATCTTCGGTAGACCACTCAAGATGTACTGATGTGCTACCAACAGGACCACCTGATAGTTTTGGTACTGCTGGGCTTAAAGTAGTTGCATTCGTTGTTACAGAATCTGATAGATTTCCTGCTGCATCTTTTGCTTTGATTTGAAAGCTGTAAGATGTATTTGTTGATAGTCCTTTAACATTGTAAGTTGTAACATTTCCTATTTCATCGAAAGGAGTATTACTATTGTTTTTATAAACCAAATAATTTGTGACCCCTACATTATCTGTAGAAGCGGTCCAGCTTAAAGTTAATGAAGCACTGGCAATATTTGAAACAGTTAGGTTTCCGGGAGTTGTTGGTGCTATTGTATCGACTGGTTCTGGTGCTTTTCCAGTATATTGGATAAATTGAACAACTTTATACGGAGGAAGGTTTTTACCCTGTCCAGAAACTCCCTCTGTTGATACTGTCCCGTTTAATAATGATCCCGAACCGCGATCCCATCTTGCTATTTTGTTAGTAATTTCACCACCAGTAAGTCCATTGTTGACATTTCCACTATCTGTCACCGTGTGTGAGTGAGCGACAACTACTGCATCTTTGCTTCCACCGGTTTTATCAATTGAATTAAACTCTACTTGAGTAGCATCAAGTCCAACAGGCATTCTTCCTCTTAATGGAACATATTCCTCCCAACCTTCAGGAAAAGGTGCTGGTTTCCCCCACATTGCAATCATACCGATAGGTACAGCTGTTGAAATTTTGATTTTACTTTTTAACTCTTCGATATCGCGTACAAGAGAATCAAGTAAAGTATTGTTTTTAACAACTTGGTTTTGGTCGTTTACGGCTAATAAATTGTTTGAATTTGAAGTACTTAAATTGTTTAAATATAAATGATGCGTACCAAGATTCAAATCTCCCTTCATTTCTTTTGAGCCATTTAGAGGAAGATAATTGTCTTTGATCTCGACAATGTCAGTTTTTGTTTTATTAACATCTCCTTTAATTTCAGAAATGTCAGATGTAATTGTATTGATTTTGGTATTTATAGATTTTAAAATATCATCAATTGATTTTAGGTCTTTTACAATTACAAAATCATTTAAATCATAATAATTTACGGTTTCTTTCTCATTTGTTATTGGAGTTCCTTTTGCACTTACATATTCTGCATCATAATCAGTATAAGCATTTTGCGAGTTACCGTCGCCATAAATTAAATTGGTGGTGGTTTTGGTGGTTTTTAAATAATTAGTTGAAGTACCTATTTTTATAGGATATAAAATTCCTTCTCCTGTATTTTTAGGTTCGTGAATAACTGCCCAGCCTCTCATTTTATCTGTTGCATGGGCTATGATATAATTTTTGTCAGTTTCAATGCTTAAATGTCTTTTTAAAGCTTCGTATAATTCAGATCTGTAAGCTATTTGAAGCCTCTCTAAAGTTTCCTGCTCGAGTGGAAAACCTCCAGGATTATTAAAATTTACTTGTTTCATTTTATGATGTATTGAATGTGTTATTTTTTAGTTTCCGAATTAACTTTCTATTGAGTAACAATAACTTTGATAACTCTTACCTGCTAGTTTGTAGAAATTAAGCAAATTGTGATATTCTGCAGAAGTAATGTCAATTGCTTCAGTTTGCTTTTTAGGAGAACTTTCGTTTATATTGGCAGTTATGGTTTGATTTGCAATTAAATTTTCGGGTATAAAAACTCTAAAGTTGGCATACGATACTTTTGTATAATCTTCACGATGAGCCAAATAAACTGGTTTGTTGTTTTTGTTTTTATAATCGTTATTTTTAAAAATTGTAAATAACGGAATTCTTAAATCTCCCTGAACTCTGTTTCCATCTGCTAGAATTTTATCTGGATTGTAATATTCTTTATGGAGATATAAATACTGTAATTCGGGCTTAATTGACTCATCGATATAAATTAATCCTTCTTGGCGTTTTTGTTCTATATTTAAATTCGGATCATATTCTTTTGTTACATTAAAAGCCTCGTTAATTACTTTTTCCAGATAAATTACCTGTCCGGTATGCTGCATTTTATACAGAATGTCTTCATAAAGAGAATGCAGTGGTGTAAGCAGAACATCCAGCCAGTCAACATGTGTTTTTTTCCTGAGAATAGGAGGAATGAGCCAAAGCAAAAGCTTTTCCCATTTTAGAATGGTGTATTTATTCATTGTAAATGTATTTGACTATTGTTTATCTCTGTAAAATGTATACGGAATGTAGTTTACTTCAATTTGAAGAGCATCTATATCAAAGTAACCTGCCTTAGGAATAAAATATTCAATTGGTGTTACATCAAGTAAGGCAGGATCTTGAGAATCATTTGGGTTTCTTGCAATAGAAGTCTGAATTTTATTCAATACAGGAATTTTGATTCCCTCTGCTTTCTGGATAGCGTCAACTAAATAAGTTTTAACAAAAGCTCCATTGAATTCTATGTTTCTTAAATGATCTTTTACAGCATCAAGGGCAGGGAAAAAGCTTCTGTCTAGAATTAAAGAACCATTATCTGTATCTAAAGGATTGTTTTTTAAGTCTAATTCGTATTGAGCTAATTTTTGCAGTTCTTCTGGAGAAGGCTTGCTTAAAGTTTTTAACTTATAATATTCAATATCTTTTGGATTAATGTAAATGCTTAAAGGATCTACGTAAACATTTAGATTTAATTTTAAGATATCACCATCATCAGAAGTTATGTACACCTGATTTCCTGCATCTTTAATTTTTGCGATATATTCCTTAAAAGCAAAAAGTTCATTTAGAACATCAATTCTGGAGATTTTATCACCTTTTTCAGCAGCGACTTTTATAAAAACAACTCCGACTTTATTATGAAAATAATCTGAGAAGATTTCTTCTACATTGTCTTTTTTTGGATTCAGGATTGTCTCAAGATCAACTTCGCTAACAGCGCAGTGTTTTATAATTTTAGATTCTTCAATTTGTGCGTCAGTTAGATTTGTAGTGTCAAATTGATACGAACCATCTTTCCAGACTAAAGACATTCCGTTGCTTGAATTTGGATCTAACGGCGAACCATAGTGAAAATTTAAAGCTTGTTCTCGGTACCAGTTTAAAGTGTGCGGTCTTGAAATTAAAGCATTTTTTTCGACTATTTTTTCGTGCACCCAAATAGCAGTAGCCACAATATTGATCCACAACCTCCAAATGCTGGTTCTTGAAGAATTATTTAATTCATTGAGGGAACTTTGTTTATTTTTTTCGTCCAGAATTTCATTCTGAATTTCAGCAATTGTACGTGCCATATTTTAGTTTTAGGTATAGTTTAACCTGTAAGACATGTAAAATATGCTTATAGGTAATTGTTTATGATTTTTGTAAATACTACAGAGTTGTAGTTTCTTTTTAGAGATTCTAAAAGAGTAGAATTAAGATAAAAATTGATTTTTAGTAAATGATAAAATCATCTTCTATAATCATATAGTCAATTCCGGAGAAATTGTCCATCAAAAATTTTTCTTCTTCAGTAAGAGCTGTTGCAGGTTTTTGATTTCGAGAATTATAATATTCTACAATATCTTTTTTAAAAGCTTCTCTGCCGGTTTTTAAATCTTTGTATACAGAAAGGTCTTCTGTAAGATCAAATTGTTCATTGTCTTCTAAAATGTCGAACACTTTTTCAATACTTCCGTATTCTTGCAGGGATAAATCAAAAATGTTTTGATTTTCTTGTGGTTTAGTAGTTTCCATCGATTTTAATGTTTTGTAAATCGTTGACATCTAATATTTTTACATGAAAGTTGTCATACGCTAATTGTTTGTCTATTTCGTTTTCTAGTCTCAGCCTCGAAGTTGCATCTGGGCTGTTAATGTATTTTTTAATTCCTACACCAAGAATTGGAAACTCCTTGTAGCTTCCTTTTTGGCTGAGCAGTAAATGTTCTATATTTTGCTGATCCGAATCTTTAATGGCGAAGTCACCGTTTTCAATTAATAGGTCTTCATCTATAATAAAGTCTTTCATATATTGTTACTGTTTTGTGAGATGATTTAATAAAAAGGGAGTATGATTTTCTTTAGATTTGCGCGCGATAATCTTTTAGATTTCATACTGTAAAAATACGCCGTGCTTTTGCTTTAACCAAGATTTTTGAAGCAATGAATCTGTAGTTTCAGTAAGTTGTTTTGTCTGATTATCAGATGTTTATTTTGGTTTTGCGATGAGGCTGATAATGATTTCAAAAATCAGTTTTATGATATTGTTTTTAAGAGTATTTAATTTAATTTTTGATAATCCTGCGGTTTGTAAAGTTTGCAGGGAAACCAAATCGAGCTGACTTTTTAATAGCCATTCTAATTCTTCTTCGTTAATGTCATCATTTGCATAAAGAATAGTCCAGCGCTCTAGTTTTTCTGCAGATGTTTTCAAAAAGTTATTTAAATCTTTTTCCAATTGTGGTTTATAATCTTTATAACTATTGGTTAAAAGTGTTTTTAATTTCTCCTTTAGTTCTTGGGTTAAAGTTTCTATATTCATTAATTTAAAGAGGTTAAGTTGATTAATTCCAAAAGATGTTCTTTAGATTCTTTGTCTTTGTTTATTTCATATTGAATTAACAAATCAAAAGCATTTAAAATCTGCTTTTTAGATTCGTCCACAAAATATGGAGATAGTGTTTCTTTGGTTTGCCAGTGTTTAAAGAAACCTGCTAATAGATTTTTTTCTTTATCACTAAGTATCTGCCACATAGCAAAAGTGATTTCATTATCAGGTTTATTTTTTTCGTATTCTGTCAATTTTTCCATTTCCAAAATCAAGGCTTCAACTTCCGTTTTATTGTTTTCATAAGGAGTTATTGCCTTATCTATAATTTTAGATGTCTGTACTTTGAGTTCCGTTGTTTTTTGATAAGAATATTGATCGAATAAAGCTGTTTTTGTTGATTCGCAAGACGCTGTCAGAATGAAAACAAAAATTAGAAATGTTATTATTTTTAAATTTTTCATATGATTATTTATATAAGATTACATAATTCTTTTTGTCACGTTTCAGTTTACTTAGCAGTTTCCAGTCGTCGTAACCTTTTTTGTCAAAATGCGGAAGATCTTTAAAAGTTTTCCAGTCTCCACCCCAGTTCCACCCATGTTTTTTGAAGATATCGACACATTCCTGCCAGTCAGAAATTTGATCGTCGTCCCAATCTTTTGCAGTATCCCAAGAAGCAGTTTTTCCATCGATGATTAAACAAATATCTACTGCAAAACCATAATTGTGAATCGATTGTCCGCCTTTGGCATTGGTTACTTTTTTTCCAGGTTTTGTTCTGCCAAACGCATAGAGATCTTCTTGTTGCTGAAAAGTTCTAAGTCCTTGTGTAATGCGTACTTTCGCTCTTCCTGTGAGAGCCAGATCACATTCTTCGATAATTTTGGTAACTTCTTCCCTGACAGAAGGATGAAGCAAATCAATGTGTTTTTTTGTTGTTTGATCCATATTGAAATTTATTAATGATTTAAGAATAAAAAGCCTTTCCAATTGTTTGAAAAACAATCACGATATTAAATTGACGATAAGATTTTTTTGTTTGGTTTTGAGTTTTTTGAGAAATGAAAAACTCTTTTATAATCTCTTATTTGAGATTAAAATGTGGTTTTATTTAGACTGTAAAAATACGTCTAAAAGCAATGTTTTGAAAATATTATGGCTTTGTAAAACAGTAGTTTCAGTAGATGTGAAAAGTTTTTGATTTCCTGTGAAGATTACATAAAATGTAAAAACATCCGATTTTCAAGACTAGAAAACCGGATGTTTTTATTTTAAATTAAAGGTTTGGCTTTTAGGGATACTTTAATAAAACATGAATGCTAAAAACTAATCTAAATGACTCCCAATTCCATTTCTCCAATAGAGCTATGCCAGAAGTCGGTATTAATATCGTCTTTGTCTATTAACATTAATCTATTTTTTAATTCTAGAGCATATTTTTCATGATATAAGTGATATTCACCCAAAATTTGAGGGATTTTTATTTCACGATTAAAGCGAGTAAATACATATATATATTCAAGATAGGTTTTTAAATCTTTATTGATGGTATATGTTCTTATTCCTTCAGTACGATAATGGGTCCTCCCAATTATTGCTTGAGTTTCAATGTCAATACATAACCCGAATGGTTCATTAAAGAAAGTATTTTTAGTGCCTATTTTTAAATATTTTTCATCTAATAATTCGATATTTTCAAGGAATTCATAGTCTCCACCAAAAGTATTATGATTTGGTAATCCAATTTTGTATAAAATATTTACCGTTTCTTTTGATAAATATTTATTTATGAGGTAATTGTTCGCAAATATTATCAAATTACCTGAATAATATTCCTGAATTTCTGTTAATTTCATTAGTGTTGAATTAATCTATTTAAATCTTTGGTCTTTATCATAGCTAATATTAGGTTACGCCCAGCATTTATAATTGATTAATAAGAACCATCGGGTTCGATGTACCCAGTATTAGTAATTATATAAAGTAATTCAAATGTTTCTGCATCAAAATGAGCAAAACACATTTTACCTTCAATCAACATAATAATTTCACCATTTTTATTGTATTTTATATAATCTTTTGTATGAAAAGTTACTATATAGATTTCTTTTTTTTTACCATTTCTTAATTCACATAATTCTTTATCTGAACATCTAAAAGGAATATTATCACTGTATAAAATGACATTTGTGTTTTTGAGCCAGTCTTTTAGGTTTTCAATTATTTGTTCTTTAGAATTCATAGTTATAAACATATCTAATCAATGCTCAAATACATTGGTTTATTTTCATCAAGACATTCTTTCGCAATTAAGTAGATATCATTAAAGGCTCGTAAGCGACCATCAGTAACAGCTTGATTTCGAG